>Ga0208316_1001081_pt1 | contig 17698 bp, 10 predicted proteins | sample MalvireepMed_231_FD_184240 | JGI IMG/M metagenome (GOLD analysis project Ga0208316, IMG submission 184240) | Marine viral communities from the Global Malaspina Expedition - Malaspina viral metaG DeepMed_231 (SPAdes) (version 2) | ecosystem: Environmental > Aquatic > Marine > Oceanic | place... | reverse complement strand
CGCCCTGGCGACGCAGGGGGCGGTGGCGGCGCTGTTCCTGTCCTTCGTCATCTCGCCGGATCTGGCGGAGCAGGCGGGCATGGCCAACGGGTTCAAGCGCGCCAAGGGCTGGTCGCAGCTGAGCCAGGCCATGACCGATCGCGCCATGCACGACCTGCGGGTCTCCGCCATCGCCGTCGACGACCGCTTCATGTTCAACGCCGCGGCCTATTATGGCCGGGACTATTTCGCCCGCCCCGACGCGGCGCCCCTGCGCATGTGGGTTCGCACCGCCCACCCGCAGAACCAGGCCGAGGCCAGCGACCCGCTCTCCGCCGCGGAAGGCGAGCGGGTGCTGGCCATGAGCCTGGAACCCGACTTCACCCCGGAGATGAAGGCCGACTTCGTCCAAACCGGCGAGACGGAGTTCGTCAATGTCTGGCTGGACGGCGAACGCAGCCGCCGGGCCGAGATGTTCATCGGCGAGGACTATCTGCCCCGGCCGAGAGATCCGGTCACCGGCCTGCCCACACCGCCTTGATCGCCCGCTCCCGCCCGCAGCCGACCTTGTAGGCCTGGTAGCGGGCCGGGTTCTTCTCGGCGAAGTCCTGGTGATAGGCCTCCCCCATCCAGAACCGCGCGGCCGGGCGAATCTCGGTCGCCACCGGCTCGCCCAGGGCCTTGGCCACCTGGGCCTTCACCTTCTGAGCGGCGTCACGCTCGGCGCCCGTCGCATAGAAGACCGCCGTTCGATAGGACGGCCCCTGGTCGCAGATCTGGCCGTTGGGATCGGTGGGATCGATGCGACGGAAGAAACCTGAGGTCAGCTGCTCATAGCTGAGCCGCGCGGGATCATAGGTGACCCGCACCGCCTCCAGGTGGCCGTCATGGTTGCGGTAGGTGGGGTTGGCCCTGGCGCCGCCCGCATAGCCGACCACCACGTCGACCACGCCGGGGATCTGCTCCAGTTCGTGCTCCACCGACCAGAAGCAGCCGCCGGCGAACACGGCCGTGGCGCTCCCTGCAGGCGCCTGGGCCGGCGCCGCCGAGGCGCTGGCCAGCGCCAGGGGGGCCAGGACCATGGCGGCGAGCGTGTGGGTCTTCATCATCGATGCGTCCTTCATTCCGGCCACAGCCGTCTCCGTCACGCCCCCCGATGACCTTACGTAGCAGCCACCTCGAAAGACGCCTCGGTCTTGGCCTGGACCTCATCCAGGCTGACTCCGTCAGCGAGTTCGATGAGGCGCAGGGGCGCGCGGCCGCGGTTCACCTCGAAAACGGCGAGGTCGGTGACCACCAGGTCCACCACCGACTGGCCGGTGAGCGGCAGGGAGCAGGCCTTGACCAGCTTGGGCGCGCCGGATTTCTCCGTGTGCTCCATCACGATGACCACGCGCTTGACCCCGGCCACCAGGTCCATGGCGCCGCCCATGCCCTTGACCATCTTTCCCGGCACCATCCAGTTGGCCAGGTCGCCATTGGCGGCCACCTGCATGGCGCCCAGGATGGACAGGTCGATATGGCCGCCACGGATCATGGCGAAGCTGTCGGCCGACGAGAAATAGGAGGATGAGGCGAGCTCGGTGATGGTCTGCTTGCCGGCGTTGATCAGGTCGGCGTCCTCCTCCCCCTCATAGGGAAAGGGGCCCATGCCCAGCATGCCGTTCTCGCTTTGCAGGGTCACCTCGACGCCGGCCGGGATATAGTTGGCCACCAGGGTCGGGATGCCGATGCCCAGGTTTACATAGAAGCCGTCCTGAAGTTCACGGGCCGCACGGGCGGCCATCTGGTCCCTCGTCCAGGCCATCAGACTTCCTCTCCGGCGCCGGCGCCCTCGACGGCCCGCGACCGCGTGGTCACCCGCTCGATACGCTTCTCGAAGGCCGCACCCTGGAAGATGACGTCCACATAGACGCCGGGCGTGTGGATATGGTCCTTGTCCAGCTCGCCGGGCGCCACCAGGCGCTCCACCTCGACCACCGTCTTGGCGCCGGCCGTGGCCATCATCGGATTGAAGTTCCGGGCGGTCTTGCGGAAGACCAGATTGCCGGCGGCGTCGCCGACATCGGCCTTGATAATGGCGAGGTCGGCGGTCAGGCCGCGCTCCATCACATAGAGCTCGCCGTCGAACTCGCGCACCTCCTTGCCCTCGGCCACCAGGGTGCCGACGCCGGTCCTGGTGAAGAAGGCCGGGATGCCCGCCCCGCCGGCGCGGATGCGTTCGGCCAGGGTGCCCTGCGGATTGAATTCAAGCTCCAGTTCGCCGGAGAGATAGAGCTGCTCGAACAGCTTGTTCTCCCCCACATAGGAGCTGATCATCTTCTTGATCTGCCGGTTCTCCAGCAGCACGCCGAGGCCGAAGCCGTCGATCCCGCAATTGTTGGAGATCACCGTCAGGTCCTTCACCCCATGGGCGCGGATCGCTGCGATCAGATTTTCCGGAATGCCGCAGAGGCCAAAGCCCCCGGCCATGATGGTCATGCCGTCGAACAGGAGCCCGTCGAGGGCCTGGACGGCGTCTTTGCGAACCTTGTCTGCCATGGCCCCCTTTTACGCCGCGGCGCAATAGTTGGGAACTGCAAGGAACGCGGGCGGCCGCCTGGCTGCGAAGCCAGGGGCCGCCCACAGGACTTAGCCGATCGCTATCAGCCGTTGGTCAGAGGACGCAGGATGATTTCCACCCGGCGGTTCTGGGCGCGGCCCTCAGGCGTCGCATTGGAGGCCCGGGGCTCCATCTCGCCGCGGCCGGCCACGTAGAGCCGGTCGGGGTTCACCTGGCCGCGGTTGACGAGGTAACCCGCCACCGAGCCGGCCCGGCGTTCGGACAAGGCCTGGTTATAGGCGTCGGCGCCGGTGGAATCGGCGTGGCCAACCACGTCGACCAGGGTCTGGGGATAGGCGTTCAGGGTGCGGGAGACATCGTCCAGCACGGGATAGAAGCGCGCCTGGATGTCGGACTGATCGACAGCGAAGGTGACGTCGCTCGGCATGTTCAGGATGATATTGTCGCCCTGACGGATCACGTCGACGCCGGTGCCGGCCAGCTGCTGCCGCAGTTCGGCTTGTTGGCGGTCCATGTAGTTGCCGGCCGCGGCCCCGGCCAGAGCGCCGACGCCCGCGCCGATCAGCGCATTCTTGCGGCCCTCGGAGCTCTTGTTGGTGTTGGTCAGGTAGCCGAGCGCGGCCCCGCCCAGCGCGCCGGCCAGGGCGCCGGTGCCGGTGTTGTTGCGGACCTGCTGGCCGGTATAGGGATCAGTCGTGGTGCAGGCGGCCAGGGCGAAGGCGCCGATAAGGCCCACTGAGGCTGCGGTCAGGTGACGCATGGGGTGTCTCCGATGAATTGTTATGACTACGGCAACGCTAGGCCTCCTTACGAAGTTCCGTTATGGCCGATTTAAGACCCCCTGCTCTCCAGTCCCGCGAGAAGGCCGCCTTTGACCTCTGACTCCATCCTGCCGGTTTCCTTCGCGGCCTATGAGACGGATTTCGATGGCTTCGCCCGGACCCTCGGTGAGTCCTTCACCCGCTATGGCTTCGCCGTGATCAGCGACCATCGGCTGGACCAGGCCCGCATCGACGCCGCCCTCGGTTCGGCCAAGGCCTTCTTCGCCCTGCCGGAGGCCGCCAAGCGCGCCTATGTGGTCGGCCAGGGCGGTCAGCGGGGCTACACCCCGTTCGGAGTCGAGACCGCCAAGGGCGAGGCCCACCATGACCTCAAGGAATTCTGGCACATGGGCCGCGACCTGCCGGCGGACCATCCCTATGCGCAGCTCATGCCGCCCAATGTCTGGCCAAGCGAGGTCCCGGATTTCCACAGGGACGTCGCCTGGCTCTATGGCGCCCTGGACGCCATGGGCCAGAAGGTGCTGGAGGCCCTGGCCGTCTATCTCGGCCTGGATCGCGGCTTCTTCGAGCCGACGGTGAACGACGGCAATTCGGTGCTGCGCCTGCTTCACTATCCCCCTACCGCCGGAGACGGTCCGCATATTCGCGCCGCCGCCCATGAAGACATCAATGTGATCACCCTGCTGCTGGGCGCCGAGGAGGCTGGCCTGGAGGTGCTGCGGCGCGACGGCAGCTGGCTGGCGATCAACCCGCCGCCGGGCGCCCTGGTGTGCAATATCGGCGACATGCTGCAGCGGCTGACCAACCACCGGCTACCGTCCACAACTCACCGTGTGGTCAATCCTGCGCCCGAGCGGCGGGGCGTCGCGCGCTATTCGACGCCCTTCTTTCTGCATTTCAACCCGGACTATGAAATCCGGACCCTACCCACCTGCATCGATGCGGCCCATCCCGACCGCTATCCCGAGCCTCTCACCGCCGACGGCTATCTTCAGCAGCGCCTGCGCGAGATAAAACTGCTGTAGACCTGCAGGAAATTGACGCCCGGCCACAAAAATTTAACCCTGCCCGAGCGAGGCTGGCCGACAACGCAAAAGGCAGATTCACGCGGCCATGGTCGAATATCCCGCCGCTCTCCAGGCCAAGGCCCGCCGGATCGCCGTCATGGGCGCGCTGGACCTGGCGGCGCTCAAGCCGACCTTCGAACGGATCGGCAAGCTGGCCCGCTCGATCATGGGCGGCGGCCTGGGCGATGTGATCCTGATCGATGGCGACCGCACCTGGCACGCCAGCGCTGACGCCGACTTCACCCGACAGATCGATATAGACACCTCGTTCGCCGGCCTCGCCGCCCAGGCGCAGGATGTCCTTTGGGCCGCCGACGCCCGGCTCGACCCCATCCTGGCTCAGCATCCCTATGTGGCCGGCGATCCGGGAGTGCGCTTCTTCGCAGGCGCGCCGATCGTCCTCCCCAACGGCATGGGGCTGGGCGCCGTAGTCGTCGCCGGCCCTGAGCCCCGGGCGTTCGACGACAGCCTGGCGGAGTCCCTTCGCGACCTCGCCGCCATCGCCGCCCTCGAGTGCAGCCGTCACCAGGCGGTCTCGGACCTCGCCCAGGCGCAGATGCGGGTCGATGCGGCCCATACCCTGATGGCCGCCTTCGTGGAGAGCGCGCCGGTGGCCCTGTGCCTCACCGACACCCACATGCGCGTGGTCCAGGCCAGTCCGCTCTGGCGCCAGGAACGCGAGATTCCCGACCCCATTGGCCAGATTCTCTACGACGTGAATCCGGGCGCCGCCCGTTGGCGCCCGGCCTATGAGCAGTGCCTCAAGGGCGAGCCGGCCCACTATGACCGTGTGATGGTGCAGCGGCGCGGCGGCCCCCGTTGGCTGCGGGTGGAGATCGCCCCCTGGCGGGAGACAAGCGGAACTGTCGCTGGCCTGCTGATCATGTCGGTGGACATCACCGACTCCGTCGCGGCCCTGGATGAGGCCCGCAGTTCCGAAGAACGCCTGAAGTTCGCCCTGGAGATCGGCGAGTTGCAGATGTGGGAGATGGACTATCGCCGCGGCACCTTGACGGCGGCCGGGGCCCGTTCGGTCCACGCTGGCGCCACCTTTGAGAAGGTGAGCCGCCACATCTGGGACGCCGTTCATCCGAAAGACCGTCCTCGCCTGATGGAGGCATGGGAGCGCCATATTCAAGACGGCGCCGCGTTCCACGAAACCTATCGGCTGATGCCGCCCGGCGAGGGCGAGCCGCGCTGGACCACTGCGGCGGCCAAGGCCTTCAAGTCCGAAAAGGGCCGTATCGAGCGGATCGTCGGCGTCATGCGGGATGTGGACCAGCAACGCCAGTCCGAACTGGAGCTGCTGCAGGCCAAGGAGGAGGCCGAGGCCGCCAACCGCGCCAAGAGCGAGTTCCTGGCCAATATGAGCCATGAGATTCGCACCCCCCTGAACGGCGTCATGGGCGTGGCCGGCGCCCTGGCTCGAACCGACTTGGCGCCCCGGCAGGCCGAGATGGTCCGGCTGATCGAAACCTCCGCCCAGACCCTGGAGGCGCTGCTGAGCGACATCCTCGACCTGGCCCGGATCGAAGCCGGTCGCCTGGAGCTTCGCCCCGAACCCTTCGATCTGGCCGCCTCGGTCGACGCCTGCGCCGCCCTTTTCGCCCCGAGCGCGGCGGCCAAAGGGCTCGACTTCCAGGTGTCGATCGCACCGGAGGCCTGCGGGGCCTATGAGGGCGACGCCGCACGCCTGCGCCAGATCCTGTCCAACCTGCTTGGCAATGCGGTGAAGTTCACCAGCCAGGGCGGGGTGCGCCTGACGGTGAGCGCCGAGCGTGGGGAAACCGTCTCGCGACTGCTGTTTCGGGTGGCCGACACCGGCATTGGCTTTGACGAGGCGACGCGGCGGCGATTGTTCAGCCGCTTCGAACAGGCCGACGGATCGATCACCCGCCGCTTCGGCGGCACTGGGCTTGGCCTGGCCATATCCCGCTCTCTGGCCGAGGCCATGGGCGGGGCGCTGAGCGCGGTGTCCCAGCACGGCCAGGGCGCCACCTTCACCCTGGCCCTCGACCTGCCCCGCTGCGTCGGCGGTGTCGAGATGTGGGACGCCAGCGCACCGGAAGCGGCCGACGCGCCGCCCCTGGAGGGCATGCGCGTCCTGCTGGCCGAGGACCATCCCACCAATCGCCGGGTGGTGGAACTGATCCTCGGCGCGGCCGGGGTGGACCTGACCTGCGTCGAGGATGGCGCCCAGGCGCTGGAGGCCTGGGCCGCGGGCGCCTATGACCTGTTGCTGATGGACATGCAGATGCCGGTCATGGACGGCCTGACCGCCATCGCCGAGATCCGCCGCCGCGAGCTGGTGGAAGGGCGCGGGCGCACCCACATCCTCACCCTCACGGCCAACGCCATGCCCGAGCATGGCCAAGCCTCGGCCGCCGCCGGCGCCGACGGCCATGTGACCAAGCCGGTCACGGCCGAACGCCTGCTGGCCGCCGTGGATGAAGTCTGGTCGGGATTGCGTCGCGAGCCTGCAGCGCCGACCAGGCCGACCGCCGCCCAGGGCTGACTGCCCTGGACTGACCGGGTCAAGGCTCAGGACGGAAAGCCTGCGACCGCCCGCCAGGCGGCCGCCTTCAGCCCCTATTTGGTGAGCCGCAGGTTGTCGATGGAGCCGGCGATGGCGTCGAAGGCCGCGCCGAGCTGGGAGACATTCTGGACGTCGAAGAACTTCTCGGAGTCGGTGGCGCAGGTCTTCAAAAGCTCACTGGAGCCGGTCTTCACCTCGACCCGCACCGTATAGAGCACGATGTCCTTGGCCTTGATGTTCTGACACAGCAGGCGCAGGCGATCGTCCATCTTGTCGCCTCGATAGCTGGACGACCCAGAGGTGATCCCGAGCAGGCCCTGCCGGATGTAGCCGATGCCGCTATACAGCGAATCGTTGTCGTAGTTTCCGGTACTGGCGACATTGTCGCCGTCGGTCATCAGGATGATGATCTTCCGGTGGTTCTTGGTCCCGTAGGCCACGCCGTCGGAGAAGGGCGCGTTGGGCGACAGGGTGTGCCAGCCCCAGACGAGCCCCATGGGGATGTTGGTGTTGCCCACCGCCTTCATGTCGTCGATGGCCGACTTCAGGTCGTCCATATCGGTGGTCAGGCGGGTGAGAGGCTCAAGATCACAGCCCTCGTTCGGGCCGCCGCCGCTCGGCGTGGCGTTATTGTACTTGGCGACATTCCCCTGTCTTTCTTCGAAGCCGCCGCTGGACTTGTCCGAGATGTAGCTGTTGGCGTAGCTCGGCGACCACCAGTACTCCCGGTCCGGCTCGTCCGGTGCGAAATAGGGGACGAAATAGCTGTCGACATTGGACGCGTAGGGGGCTGTGTCCTGCACGTCGAACGGCTGGCGCCGGCTTTCGACGCAGCCCCCCCAGACCTGTCCGCCCTTCATCGACTTCAGGACGGCGAAGCGGTCAGTGTTGCTGGTGGTGAAGATGTCGACGCCCTTGGCGCTATGACCCCGCGCGCGGCTGTCCAGCCAGTTAGGAATGCCCGGGCCGGTCCGGGTCGAGGTGTTGTAATTCTTGACGCTGACGTTTTCCGCCACGCGGATGGTGCTGGAGAACGGCACCAGGGAAATCTGGATCGGATCTTCGGCCGTGCTGCGCGCGCCGGCGGCCTCGAGCTTGTCCACCAGATCCTTGGCGGCGGTCTTCAGGGTCGAGAGCTTGGTCCCCGACATCGAGCCGGTGTTGTCGAGCACCAGGGCCACTTCCAGCCGGTCCATGGCCCGCAGGACCTCGGCCCCGGCCTTGACGTTGCTATGCTCGAAGAAGCCCGCGGACACGGCCATGGGGGTCATCTCCGCTGAGCCCACGACCTTGGGGCCGTCGAGCACGAAGCTGGAGGTGATCAGGGCCGAGCCCGGGAAAGACGACAGGTTGGCCTGCAGCGCCCGCTGGCCGATCTCGTTGATCTCCTTCTCGGTCTGGGCCGAGGAGCGCGCCGCATAGAGGGCTGCGGCGTCGAGGGCGTCCTGCAGCTTCTGTTTCTGGTTGGCGGCGATGTAGAGGTCGAAGACACCGAGCGTCAGGGGCGCCAGCAACACCAGCGCCACGGCGAAAATGATCGCCGCAGCCCCGCTCTCGTCGCGGGCTCCGGATTTCAGGCGGGCGGTCAGGCCCTTGAGGATAGAGGTTCGCACGTCTGCGCCCCGCTCGGTTCTCTAGTGGGTGTCGAGCAGGCATGATGGCGCGTCAGGGTAAACGAACCCTCCGCACAAGACGGTAAACGAAAGACGACCGCCCAGGCCCTGCGGCCCGGCGGCGGACGCCCTCAGGAGATGGGCGGCGGGGTCCTCACCAACCGCACTGTTCGCCCCGGTTCTGCTCGGTCAGCCAGGTGTTCAGCGGCGCGAAATAGGCCGCCACGGCGCTGGCGTCGGTCTGGCGTTGGCCGGTGAAGGCTTCCAGCGCGTCCGGCCAGGGCCTGGACTGGCCCATCTCCATCATGGCGTTGAACTTCGCCCCCATCTCGGCCTGATCATAGACCGAGCAGCGATGCAGCGGCCCTTGCCAGCCGGCCTGGGCGCAGGCGGCCTGGTGGAATTGGAACTGATAGATGTGGGCCAGGAAGTACCGCATGTACGGCGTGTTTCCAGGGATGTGGTACTTGGCCCCCGGATCGAAGGCGTCAGCCGGCCGGTCCCCCGGCGGCGTGATCCCCTGGTACTGGGTCCGCAGCGCCCACCACGCGTCGTTATAGGTTTCCGGCGTGACCTCGCCTGAGAACACCTGCCAGCGCCACTTGTCGACCATCAGGCCGAACGGCAGGAAGGCGATCTTGTCCAGGGCGGTCTTGAGCAGGAACGGAATGTCCTCCGCTTCGCCGGGCGCGGTTTCCAGCAGGCCGATCTGCTGCAGGTAGGTCGGCGTCAGGGAGGAAAGCGCGGCGAAATCGCCGATCGCCTCGTGGAAGCCGTCATTGGCCCCGCCCTTGAACAGATAGGGCTGATCGGCATAGGCCCGCTGGTAATAGTTGTGGCCCAGTTCATGGTGAACGGTGAAGAAGTCCTCGCCGTTCACCCGGGTGCACATCTTGATCCGGATGTCGTCCTTGCCGTCCAGGTTCCAGGCCGAGGCGTGACACACCACCTCGCGATCCTCCGGCCTGGTGATCATCGACCGCTCCCAGAAGGTCTGCGGCAGCTGCGCGAGGCCCAGCGACGAGTAGAAGGCCTCGCCGGTCTTGACCATGCGGGTCGGGTCGTAGCCCGCCTTCACCAGCAGTTCGTCCAGGTCGTAGCTGGAACGGACATCGGCCGGGGCGACCACGTCGTAGATATTGCCCCAGCTCTGCGCCCACATGTTGCCGGTCAGGTCGGCGCGGATCGGGCCGGTGCGGGGCTGCACGGCGTCGCCATAGCGATCGTTCAGCCGGGCCCGCACATAGCAGTGCAGGTTCTTGTAGAAGGGCTCGACCTGGCTCCAGAGGCGATCGGCCTCGCCGGCGAAGGCGTCGGGATTCATGTCGTACTTGTCACGCCAGAGCGCGCCGGCGTCCTCGTAGCCCAGGCCCTCCGACCCTTCATTGGCCAGGGCGACCAGCTGCGCATAGTCATCCCGCATGGGCGGCGACACCGTGCGCCAGCCCTCCCAGACCGCCTTCAGCTCGGCCGGATCGCGGGACTCCCGCATGATCTCCTCGGCGTCGTTGAGGGTGATCGTCGCGCCCTTGTGGCTGAACTTTCCGGTGGAATAGGTGGAGTCCAGCCGGGACTCCAGGCGAGCCAGCTCGGCCGCGGCGCCGGCCCGGTCCGGGGCGGGCAGGGTGAGGTAGAGCTTCAGCAGCTTCAGCTTGCGGGCCGTGACCGGATCGACCTCGACCCCGTCATAGCGGGCCGCCTGCATGGCCAGCTGGGTGGCCAGTTCCTTTTCCTCGCCCACCGCCTTGGCTTCCAGCCACTGGGTGTCCTCGGTGATGTAGGTGGCCCGCACCCAGGCGGACTTGGCCACATAGAGGCTGAGCGCCTCCAGCTGCGCCTCGGCCTCATCGATGAAGGCCTTGGCCTGGGCCGGGGTGGGTTTCTGGGCCGCAGGCTGAGCCTGGGCCACGCCAAGCGCGCCGAGCCCGATCAGGGCGACCGCCGTGGCCGCCAGGAGTTGGGATTTCATGCGATAATGCTTCCTTGCGACGCGCGCGACGCGGCGCGCGGATTGGCGCCGATGCAAGCCCCCGCCGCTGGCGGCGTCAAGCCGCGGGCGCCGGCCAGCGCCTCGCGCGTTTGACCAGGACCCCGCCCGACCAGATCGAAGGAGACCCCCATGTCCGCACAGGCATCCCCCCAGGCGCTCGCCAAGCAGGGCGCCGAGCTCATTATCGAGCACGCCCTGGTCGACGGCCGCTGGATCTCCGGCTCCGGCGAGCCCATCGTCGTGGAGGACCCCTCCGAAGAAACGCGCCTGGGCTCTGTGCCCAGCCTGTCTGGCGAAGAGGTGGAGACGGCGATCGAGGCCGCCGCCCGCGCCTTCCCCGACTGGGCCGCCCGCAAGGGTAAGGCCCGGGGCGACATCCTCAGCCGCTGGGCCGAACTGGTGACCACCAACGAGGAGGGCCTGGCCGCCCTGATCTCGCTCGAGAACGGCAAGCCCTGGAAAGAGGCCCTGGGCGAGGTCCGCTACGCCAACTCCTTCATCACCTGGTTCGCCGGCCTGGCCGAGCGCCTGGACGGCCGCGCCATCGAGAGCGCCAAGGACGAGGACCTGATCCTGGCCTTCCGCGAGCCCGTGGGCCCGGTGGCGGCGATCACGCCGTGGAACTTCCCCGCCGCCATGATCACCCGCAAGGTGGCCGCCGCCTTCTGCGCGGGTTGTACGGTGGTGCTGAAGCCCGCCTCGGCCACCCCGTTCACCGCCCTGGCCCTGGGCAGGCTGGCCCTTGAGGCTGGCGTCCCCGACGGCGTCTTTTCGGTGGTCACCGGCGCCAACAGCGCCGTCGGCAAGCGGCTGACGGGGTCGAAGCTGATCCGCAAGCTCTCCTTCACCGGCTCCACCGAGGTCGGCCGCCAGCTCGCCGCCGACTGCGCGCCGACCTTGAAACGCCTGTCGATGGAGCTGGGCGGGGCCGCGCCGCTGATCGTCTTCGAAGACGCCGACCTGGACGCCGCAGTGGAGGGCGCCATCGCCGCCAAGTTCCGCGCCGCGGGCCAGACCTGTGTCTGCCCCAATCGCCTCTATGTGCACCAGGCGCTGCAGGAGTCCTTCCTGGAACGCCTCACCGCCCGGGTCGCCGGCCTGAAGGTTGGCAAGCCTTTCGAGGAGGGGGTGGAGATCGGTCCGCTGATCAGCGCCAAGGGCCTGGACAAGGTCGAGGACCACATCGCCCGCACCAAGGCCAGCGGTGGGCGGGTGCTGACCGGCGGCGGGCGCCACAAGCTCGGCGGCCGGTTCTTCCAGCCCACGGTGCTGGCCGGCGGCGATGACCGCCTGTTCTCCGCCGAGGAAACCTTCGGCCCCGTGGCGCCGGTCTTCGGCTTCCTGACCGAGGAGGAGGCGCTCACCCGGGCCAACGCTTCGGAGTTTGGCCTGGCCGCCTACCTCTTCACCCGCGATCTGGACCGCGCCATGCGGGCCGGACGCGCCCTGGAGGCCGGCATCATCGGGGTGAACACCGGCGTGATCTCCAACGCCGCCAACCCCTTCGGCGGCGTCAAGCAGTCGGGCTATGGCCGCGAGGGCTCAGCCTATGGCGTGGACGACTATCTGCAGGTGAAGGCCCTGACCCTCGCGCTGGGTGAACCGCGCCCCATGGCGATTGACGATGACCCCGCCCTCAGGCTCCTCTAGACCGGCTGTCTAAAGCCACACCGGGGGGAAGCTGATGACGCCGAGCGACGAGAGGCCTGACGAAGCCGCCCCCCCGCCGTCTTCGCCCGAGGCCACGCCGGAAGCCGCGCCAGACGCTCCGCCGCCGAAGGCGCCCTGGTGGCGCAGGGCCAGGGACCGCATGTCGCACGGCCGGGCGCCTGTAGTGCTGGCCGCCGCTCTGATCGTCGGCGCCTTTGGTTGCGGGTTCCTCACCGCCAAGGGCGTGGACATTCTGAGCATTCCGCGCACCGTGGTGGCCGGCGGCGAGGTGGTTCCAGGCGGCTGGTCGCTGTTTGGCCGTCCCCGCGCGGCCGACGCGCCGCGCCGCGGCATTCCCATGCCCGAGGGCTTCGCCGTCTGGCGCACCCGCATCGACACCAGCGGCCCCCAGCCGCAAGCCTGCGTGGAGATGAGCCGGCCGCTGGACCCCGAGGCCTCCTATGGCGACTACGTCCTGGTCTCCCCCGACCTGGGCGAAACGCCGGCCATCGCGGTGGAAGGTTCAGAACTCTGCGTCGCCGGCCTCGGCTTCAATGACCGGCGGATCACCCTGCTCAAGGGCCTGCCGGCCCGCGGGGGCGAGACCCTGGCGGCCAATGCCGATGTCGACTTCACCTTCGGCGAGAAGCCGCCGTTCGTGGGCTTCGCCGGCGACGGCGTCATCCTGCCCCGCGAGGAGTCCGACGGCGTCGGCATCGAGACGGTCAATGTCAGCCGCCTGGAGATCGAGGTCTGGCGGGTCGCCGACCGCAACCTGGTCCGCACCTCCATCAGCGCCCCTGAGCCCACCGCCGAGGGCGAGTACTCCTATGACTGGGGCTCCGACAGCCCCGACCAGGAGGGCCAGAAGATCTGGACCGGCGAGGTCGCCGTGCGCGGCGAGCCTGGCCAGCGGGCCACCACCGTCTTCCCCCTGGGCGCCGTGCTGCGCGAGATGAAGCCCGGCGGCTATGTGATCAAGGCCCGTGACGCCTCTGGCGGCCGCAGCCTCACCGAGGCCGACAACAATCCCCCGGCCCAGGCCCGGCGCTGGATCATCTTCACCGACATGGCGCTCAGCGCCTATGCCGGGGCCGAGGCCACCGACGTGGTGGTCCGGTCCCTGAGCACCGCCCGCACCCTGTCTGGCATCCGCGTGGCCCTGGTGGCCGCCAATGGCGAGGACCTGGCCGAGGCTCGCACCGACGGCCAGGGCCGCGCCCGCTTCGACGCCGCCCTGACCAAGGGCGACGGCGCGCTGCGCGCCAAGATGATCATGGCCTACGGACCACAGGAGGATCTGGCCGTCCTCGACCTGGACCGCCCGCCTGCGGACCTGTCACGGCTGGGGGTCGGCGGCCGCATCGAAGCCTCAAGCGCCAGCACCGCCGGTCGCACCGCAGGCTCCGTGGTCGACGCCTATCTCTATACCGACCGCGGGGTCTATCGCCCCGGCGAGACCGTCCATCTTAACGCCCTGATGCGCGATCGCGAGGCCCGGGCCGTCAAGGACCGGAAGGGCGCCATCGTCTTGCGCCGGCCGTCCGGCGTGGAGTTTCGCCGCTACGCCTTCGACGGCGCGCCCCTGGGTTCGGCCGCCGCCAATATCGACCTGCCCCGCAGCGCGCCACGCGGACGCTGGCGCGCCACCCTGGAGATCGAAGGGCTGGAAAACCCGGCCGGCGAGGTGACCTTCGCCGTCGAGGACTTCGCGCCCCAGCGCCTGGCCGTCACCGTCACCGGCCAGGCTTCTGCCCCCGTCTTGGCCGAGCAGAGCCGCAACCTCGATATCAACGCCCGCTTCCTCTATGGCGCGCCGGGCTCTGGCCTGCAGGCCGAGGGCGAGGCGCGGCTGCGGGTCGATCCCGATCCCTTCCCGGCCTTCGAGGACTACCAGTGGGGGAACCAGCGCGAGCCCTTCCAGGAGGTGTTCGTCGACCTCGGCCGCACGGTCACTGACGGCGAGGGCCGCGCGATCATCACCCTGCCGCCCCAGGCCGCCGAAAGTTCCCAGCCCCTGGTGGCGGCGACGACGATCAGCGTCTTCGAACCCGGCGGGCGACCCGTGCGCGAGTCCCTGGGCCTGAAAATCCGCCCACGCTCGACCTATCTGGGGGTGAAGGTCGAACAGGCCGAGGGCGCTGGCGGGCGCGACCCGACGGTCAGCCTCGACCTCATCGCGGTCAACCCCGCCGGCCAGCGCATTGCGGCGCCCGGCGTCACCTGGCGCCTGGTGTCGGAGAACTGGGACTATGACTGGTTCCAGCAGGACGGCCGCTGGCAATGGCGCCGGACCAGCCGCGACGCCCTGGTGGACCAGGGAACGGTCAATGTCGCCGCCGGCGACCCGGCCCGTCTCACGCGACGGCTGGGCTGGGGCGACTATCGCATCGAGCTGACCGGGCCGGACGGCGCGGCCAGCGTCATCCGCTTCACCTCCGGCTGGGGCGCCCCTGCCGAGGACGCCGAGGCGCCCGACATCGTCCGGGTCAGCGCCGGCGACAAGACCTATGCGCAGGGTGACACGGTCGAGATCACCCTGAAGCCGCCCTATGCCGGCGAGGTCCAGGTGGCGGTGGCCACCGACCGGGTGCTCGACTTCCGCACCCTGACCGTGGGCGAGAACGGCGCCACCGTGCGCTTCCAGACCGACGCCCGCTGGGGCGGCGGGGCCTATGTGATGGTCACAGTGGTCCAACCTCGTGATCCCGTCCAGACGCCCAAGCCGCGTCGGGCCCTGGGCCTCGTTTATGTCCCCCTCGATCCCAAGGGCCGCAAGCTCGAGGTCGATCTGGGCACGCCGGAAAAGGCCGGCGCCCGCGAGGCCCTGTCGGTGCCGGTCACCGTCCGCGGCGCAGGCCTTGGTCAGCGGGTGCGCGTCACCCTGGCCGCCGTGGACGAAGGCATCCTGCAGCTTACCCGCTTCGACAGTCCTGACCCCGCTAAATGGTACTTCGGCAAGCGGGCGCTGGGCGTCGATTACCGCGACGACTATGGCCGCCTGCTGGACCCCAATCTCGGGGCGCCGGCTAATGTGAACTTCGGCGGCGATGAGATCGGCGGCGAGGGCCTGACGGTCACGCCAATCAAGACCGTGGCCCTGTGGTCCGGGGTCGTCGAGACCGGGCGCGACGGCAAGGCGACCATCCAGTTGCCGGCGCCGGACTTCAACGGCGAGCTGCGGCTGATGGCGGTGGCTTGGACCGACGACGCCGTCGGTTCGGCCTCCAAGCCCCTGGTGGTCCGCGAGCCGGTGGTGGCGGGGCTCGCCCTGCCCCGCTTCCTGGCGCCCGGCGACTCCGCCTTCGCCACCCTGGAGCTGCACAATATCGAGGGCCGGGCCGGGGAATACATCGCCCAGCTCACCGGCGAAGGCGGCATTCTCGCCCCCTTCCGCAAGGCCTATGAGCTGGCTGTCGGCCGGCGCCTGGCCGAGCGCGTGCCCCTGGAGGCGCCGCGGGTCGCCGGCATCGGCAAGGTGAGCCTGGCCGTGACCGGTCCCGGCTTCTCCAGCACGCGGGACTATCCGCTGCAGACGCGGCTGGGCTGGGGGCGCGAGACCCGCACCACCACCGCCCTGCAGCAGCCAGGTGCGGCGTTCACGCCGACGCCGCAACTGCTGGCCGGACTGGCGGCGGGCGATGCGACCCTGCAGGTCAGCTATTCGCCCTTCCGAGGCTTCGATCCCGGACCGATCGCGGTGTCCCTGCTGCGCTATCCCTATGGCTGCACTGAACAGCTGGTCTCGGCGGCCTATCCGCTGCTCTATGCCGGCAATGTCTCGCAGGACCCCAAGGCCCGCCGCTCCAGCGCCGGCCTCAACCAGGCGGTCAGCCGTCTGTTGGACCGTCAGACCCTGGACGGCGCCTTCGGCCTCTGGCGGGTGGGCGACGGGGAGGCCGACGCCTGGCTCGGCGCCTACGCCACCGACTTCCTGATCGAGGCGCAGAAGGCCGGCGCGCCCGTGCCCGCCCAGGCCCTCGACCGGGCGCTCGGCGCCATGCGGCAGATCTCCCGCCCCGAGGGCTGGGCCAGCGTCTCCTACCGGCTGGAATATCCCGACTGGTGGGCGGGCTCGCCCCAGGCCTCGGAGACCGCTACGGAATCCATGCGCCGAAGGGCCTCGGCCTATGCCCTCTATGTCCTGGCCAAGGGCGGCCGCGGCGACCTCGCGCGGCTGCGCTGGTGGCACGACGTCCAGATGAAGTCCGAGGCCTCGCCGCTGGCCAAGGCCCATGTGGGCGCGGGCCTGGCCCTGATGGGCGACAAGGCCCGGTCCCGCTCGGCCTTCCGCCAGGCGGTCCGGTCGCTGGACTATCGCGAGGAGGCCGACTGGTACCAAAGCCCGCTCCGCGACCTCGCCGCCGTGATCGCCCTGGCCTACGAGGCCGGGGAGACCGAGATCGCCCGCGACCTCCAGGGGCGCCTCGAAAACGCCGTCGAGGACCCCGAGGCGCTCAACACCCAGGAACAGGCCCGCCTGCTGCAGGCCGCCCAGGCGATGTTGAACGCCGCAGGTCCCCTGAGCATCGAGGCGTCCGGCGCCATCCCCCTGGCCGCCGTCGCCGGCGGACCCCGCTGGGCGGTGGGCAAGCTGGCGGACTCCCGCTTCGTCAATTCTGGCGAAGGCGCCGTGTGGCGGACAGTCACCGTCACCGGCGCGCCCGTCTCGGCCCCCTCGGCGGCCAGCAACGGCCTGACCCTGCAAAAGCGCCTGCTAAGCTTCACCGGCGGGCCGGTGGACCCATCGAGCCTGACCCAGGGCGACCGGGTGATCATCATCGTCTCGGGTCGCGCCCAACAGGCGCGGTCCATGGCCCTGGTGATCGACGATCCCCTGCCCGCCGGCTTCGAGATCGAGACGGTGCTGGGTCCCGATGACGCCCAGAGCGGGCCTTTCCGCTTCATGGGTGAGCTGTCGTCGGCCGATGTGCAGGAGGCACGCGACGACCGCTATGTGGCGGCCATGGACCTGCCTGGCCGTGAGGACTTCGCCTTCGCCTATGTGGCCCGGGCGGTGACGCCCGGCGACTTCCTGCTGCCCGGCGCCCAGGCCCGCGACATGTACCGTCCGGCGGTCAACGCCCGCACCAGCGTCGGCCGCACGGTGATCGCGCCCGGCCAGTGAAACCGCTGGCGTCCTTGAGGGCCAAGGCCCGCCGGGCGGCCCGTTCGCCCCTTGTGGTCCGTCGTCTGACCCAGGGCCTGCTGGTGGCCATGGGGCTGCAGGCGGCAGGGCTGGCCCTGGACGCCGCCCTGCCGCCGGACCTGTCGCGGGGCGCCCAGGCCTCGCCCGTGGCCCTGGACCGCCGCGGCGCCTGGCTGCGAGCCCTGCCGGTGGAAGACGGCCGCTGGCGCATCCGGGCCGATCTGGCGCGCACCGACGAGCGCTTCGTCGAGCGCCTGATCGCCGTCGAGGACGCGCGCTTCTGGCGTCATCCCGGCGTTGATCCCCTGGCCGTGGTCCGCGCCGCGGGCTCAGCGGCGATCACCGGCGAGGTCAGTTCCGGCGCCTCGA
>Ga0208316_1001070_pt1 | contig 17851 bp, 18 predicted proteins | sample MalvireepMed_231_FD_184240 | JGI IMG/M metagenome (GOLD analysis project Ga0208316, IMG submission 184240) | Marine viral communities from the Global Malaspina Expedition - Malaspina viral metaG DeepMed_231 (SPAdes) (version 2) | ecosystem: Environmental > Aquatic > Marine > Oceanic | place... | reverse complement strand
CTACATCCCCGGCACCAAGATGACCTTCGTGGGCCTCAAGCGCCGCGAAGAGCTGATCAACGTGATCGCCTATCTGCACTCCATGGGCGGCTCCCTGTCCTTCCCGGCTCCGAATCCGGTGGAAGAGCCCGCCGCCGACGAGGCCGCCCCGGCTGAGGGCGACGAAGCCGCGCCGGCCGAGGGCGACGCCGCCGCCGCCGAAGCGCCGGCTGCTGAAGCCGAGGCGACCGCCCCGGCCAACTAGGCCCCGGCGCGCGCCTTCCGAACGATCAGGCCCGGCCTCAGCGCCGGGCCTTTTCGTGTCTGCGGTCTGGCGGTCGGCTCAGGGGCGGCGATAGCTGGTGGGCTCGCCCGAGCCCGCGGCCTCGATCCGGGCGATGGCGGTGTTCAGCGGCTCAATGGCCACGGCCATGTGGTGGGCGTTGGCGTGGATGATCTGGTCGGCGTCCAGCATCATGGCCACATGGCCCCGCCAGAAGACCAGATCGCCGCGGCGCAGGGCCTGAGGATCGGCGTTCTGGGTGAAGCGCGCCTCCTGCATGTCGGTGTCCCGCGGGCAGGCGCGGCCGCAGGCCAGCATCGCCTGCAGGACGAGACCCGAGCAGTCGATGCCGAGGCTCTCGCGGCCGCCCCACAGATAGGGCGTCTCCAGATGGCGTTCGGCGACCGTGGCCGGGTCGCTGGCGAAGTCGAAGCCTGTCGGGGCGAGGTGGCGCTCGACAAACCAGGGGCCGCTGGCGTCACGGACAAAGCGCCCTTCCCGCTCCACTTCGCTGACCAGGGCGTTGAGGCTGAAGGGCCCCAGGGCCGGCGCCTTGATGCTGGGCGCTGCGAAGGCGTAGGTGCGCAGGGCGCCGACCCGATGGGTGACCCGCGACGGGGGGCCAAGAGCCTCCAGGGCGACAAAGCCCACATAGCCGTCCCGCCGGGCCTGGCCCCAGGCGAAGCCCTCGGCCTCGTCCAGGATGTCGAAGATCTCGCCAAACAGCAGCTGGTCGGCCTGCTCGGCCCCGGCCGAGGGCGCGGTGCGGATGGCGCTCGCCGCCACCCGACAGGCATAGGCCCTCGGGTCTGCGTACCGCCCTGCCGCCACCAGGCCTTGGAGATCGCGCGCGGCCAGGTCGGGGCGCGCCAGGGTCAGGCGTGGATCGCGGCTCACCCGTAGCGGTCCTGCAGCATGCGCAGCAGCGCACGGATGGCCATGACCTCGCCGCCGGCCGGCACGCCGGGGCGACCCTTGGGATTCCAGGCGAAGATGTCCAGGTGGACCCAGGCGCCCTCCGGGGCGAACCGCTGCAGGAAGAGGCCCGCCGTCACCGCGCCGGCCTGGGCCCAGGCGTCGGGGTCGTTCTTCAGATCGGCCACGTCGCTGTCCAGGGCCTCCACATAGCCCTTCCAGAGCGGCAGGCGCCACAGGGGGTCCTCCACCGCCTCGGAGGCCGCCATGATCGCCGAAGCCAGGGCCTCATCATCGGTCATGAAGGGGGGCAACTGCGGACCCAGGGCGACCCGGGCGGCGCCCGTCAGGGTGGCCAGATCGATGGTCAGGTCCGGCGAAAGCTCGGCGGCGCGGGTCAGGGCGTCGGCCAGGATCAGGCGGCCCTCGGCGTCGGTATTGCCCACCTCGATGGTCAGGCCCTTGCGGGAATCGATGACATCGCCCGGCCGCATGGCGTCGCCGGAAATGGCGTTCTCCACCGCCGGCGTCAGCACCAGCAGCCGCACGGGCAGGCGCGCGGCCATGACCATCCGGGCCAGGGCCAGGGCGTGGGCGGCGCCGCCCATATCCTTCTTCATCAGCCGCATGCCGGCCGAGGGCTTGATGTCGAGGCCGCCGGTGTCGAACACCACGCCCTTGCCGATGATCGCCACCAGCGGATGGTCCGCCTGGCCCCAGGACAGCTCGATCATCCGCGGCTCGCGGCCGGCGGCGGCGGCCCGGCCGACCGCGTGGACGGCGGGGTAGTTGGCCTCCAGCAGGCCCTCGCCGGTCACCACCGTCATCGTCGCCCCGTACTGCTCGGCGATCTCCCGGGCGATGGTCTCGATCTGCAGCGGCCCCATGTCGTTGGGCGGCGTATTGATCATGTCGCGGGCCAGCGCGCAGGCATGCGCCATGGCGCGTACGGCGGCCACGTCGGCGCCCTTGGCCACAAGGCGCGGACGCTCGTCGGGCTTCTTCTTGTAGCGGTCGAAGCGATAGCTCCCGAGCGCAAAGGCCAGGGCCGCCTCGTCAGGGGTGATGTCCTGCGGGCTGGTGGCGATCTGATAGGTCCCCTGCGGCAGCTTGGCGGCGAGCGCACGCACCCCGGAGGCGCGCGCCTGGCCAAGGCCGAACAGCACCTGGTCGAGCCCGCCCTCGGGGTCGGGGACCAGCAGGATCTGACCCGCCTTGCCCTTGAACCCCTGAGCCGCCGCCAGGCCGCGGCCCTGCGGGCCAAGCGCGGCCACGGCGGCCTCGGCGTCGGCCTCCCGCAGCAGGTGGACCGGGACAATGACGCCCTCGGCGGCGTCGAGGATCACGTCGGACATGGCGGCTGGCCCTTCGGCTTATGCTTAACGCTTCCTTTAAGGCGCCCGGTCCAGTCTGGCCGGAACCTACGGAGGCTACCCTTGGTCATGTGTCGCATGTCGGCCCTCGCCGCAACCGCCCTCGCGCTCGGCCTGGCTTCGGCCCCGCCGGCCCAGGCGTTCGGTTTCAAGGCCAAGGCCGAAACGCCCGCGCCTGCGGAAACCCCGGCGCAGCCGGCGGCGGCCCAAAGGGCCAGCGCCGAAGAACGCGCCCTGTCGGCCCGCCTCGATCCATTGGCCCAGGCGGCCTTCTGGGCCCGAGAAGTCAATCTCGACTCCACCGACCTCGAGGCCGGGATCGGTCTCGCCCGCGCCCTGCGCAACATGGGCAAGCCCGACGACGCCGCCGCCGCCGCCGAGCGGCTGGCGGTGCTGGCGCCCAACAATGTTGAGGTGATGCTGGAACTGGCCCGCGCCCACCTGGCCCGCGGTCAGGGCTTCTACGCCGTCGAGCCGGGGCGCAAGGCCCAGAGCCTGGCGCCGGAAGACTGGCGCGCGCCCTTCCTGCTGGCCATGGCCTATGAGCAGGCCCAGCGCGACGCCGAGGCCCTGGCGGCCCATCGCCGGGCCGTGCAGCTCGCCCCAGACAATCCCTCGGTGCTGTCCAATCTCGCCATGTTCCAGGCTGCGAGGGGCCAGACCGCCGAAGCCGAGGCGCTGCTGCGCCACGCTGCGGCCTTGCCCGGGGCCACCGCCGTCGCCCGCCAGAACCTGGCGCTGATCCTGGGACTGCAGGGCCGGCTGGCCGAGGCCGAGGCCCTGGCGCGTCAGGACCTGCCGCCGCAGCTGGTGGCCAATAATCTCGCCTATCTGCGCGCCGCAGCGGCGTCGGGATCCACGGGCGGCGCGGGGCGGTCCTGGAGTTCCGTGGGTTCGGCCCAGTAGCGGTCCAGCCGCCTCAGGCCGGGCCGTTGGCGGCCATCATGTCCATGACCCGCAGGATCGCCGGCCCCAGGATCACCAGGAACAGCACCGGCAGGAAGAACACGATCATCGGCACGGTCAGCTTGGCCGGCAGCTGAGCGGCCTTCTTTTCCGCCGCGGCCAGGCGCAGGTCGCGGTTCTCCTTGGCCATCACCCGCAGGGCGGTGCCCAGCGGCGTGCCGTAGCGTTCGGCCTGGATCATGGCGGTGGTGACCGACTTGATGCCCGGATGGTTGGTCCGCTTGGCCAGGCCTTCATAGGCCTGCCGCCGCTCCGGCAGATAGGACAGCTCGGCGGTCAGCAGGGTCATTTCCTCGGCCAGCTCGATGGACGAGCCGCCGATCTCCTGGCTGACCTTCTGGATGGCCGCCTCGATGGACATGCCCGATTCCACGCAGATCAGCAGCAGATCCAGGGCGTCGGGGAAGGCGCCGACGATGGACTCCCGACGCTTCTGGGCGATGTTGCTGATGTAGATATTGGGCGCGTAGTAGCCCAGGGTGAGGCCCGCCACCGTGGCGGCGAAGCGCGTCATCGTGGTCAGGCCGAAGTCGTTGACCACGAAGAGATAAAAGCCGACGCCCGCGGCGAGCACGAAGGGCGACACGAAGCGGAAGAAGTAGAAGGTGCTGACCGGCCGCGGCCCGCGGAAGCCGGCCTGAGCCAGCTTCTCGACCACCTGAGGATCCTCCAGCAGCCGTGAAAGCTGCAGCCGCTCGACCACCTTCTTATAGAGCCCCTCGTCGGTCTGGCGCAGGGAGCCGCCCTTGGCCGCCACCAGGGCCTCGCGGGACTTGCGCCGCAGTTCCTCGCGCCGGCTGGAGACCGATTTGAGCCGCGCCTCCAGGTTGCTGCGGTTCATCAGGGGCCGGGCGACGGTCACGATCGTGGCGAAGGTGACCACGGCCACAAAGACGGCCAGCAGGTTGTTGGGGTCGGTGAAGGCGCCCAGGTTCATCGCAGCGGCCCTAGATCTTCATCCGGATCATGCGGCGCATCACCCAGATCCCCATGCCCATCAGCAGCGCCCCGCCCAACAGGATCAGCCGGCCGCGGACGTCGGTGAACAGCGGGGCCATATACTCCGGGGCCATCAGGGTGATCATGACCACCACCGCGGGCGGCAGGGAGCCGATGATGAAGGCCGAGGCGACGGCTTCGCCGGACAGGGCCTTGATCTTCTCCCGCATCAGCTTGCGCGCGCGGATGACGGTGGAAAGATTGCCCAGGGCTTCGGCCAGATTGCCGCCGGTCTTCTGCTGGATCGCCAGGACGATGCCGAAAAAGCGCACCTCCTGGGCCGGCATCCGTTCGTACATGCGGTCGATCGCCTGATCGATCGAAACGCCCATGCCGGTGTTCTCGGTCATGGACTTGAATTCGCTGGCCAGCGGCTCGGGGGCCTCGGCGCCGATGATCCGCAGGCTGTCATTCACCGGCAGACCCGACTTGATTCCGCGAACGATGATGTCCATGGCGTCGGGAAAGGCCCCGATGAACTTCTTCATCCGCCGGGCGGCCATCATGGCGACGATCCAGCGGGGCAGGCCCAACCCGGCGGCGAAGCCCAGGCCCAGGGCGACATAAGAGGCCTGGCCGACCATCAGCACCAGAAGGAAGACCGAGACCCCGAGCCCGGCGCTGATCAGCCAGAAGGTGCGGACGTTGAGGCTCAGGCCGGCCTGCTGCAGACGGGCGCTGATGGAGAGCGAGGCCTTGCGCTGCTGGCGATCCTGTTCCTTGAGGCTCTGCAGGATCTGCTTGCGCCGCTGGTCCTGGCTGGAGCCGCTGGCGCGGCGGGTCTTGGCGTCCCGGGGCTCGCGGCCCAGGATCGCCTGGGTCCGCTTGGCCGCCCGCGCCTGGCCCGGGGACGGGCCGGCCAGAGCGAAGCCGAAGCCCGCCACGACGATGAAGCCAAGCACGGCGGCCAGGATGGTGAGCAGGGTGGCGCTCATTCGGCGGCGTCCAGGGCTTCAGCCAGTTCGCGCTCCAGACCATAGTAGCGGGCGCGGTCCCAGAACCGGGGACGGGCGATGCCTGTGGAGCGGTGACGTCCCACCACCCGGCCCTCGGCGTCCTCGCCGGTGATCTCATAGACCATCAGGTCCTGGGTGATGATCACGTCGCCTTCCAGGCCGACCACCTCGGTGACATGGGTGATCCGCCGCGAGCCATCCCGCAGGCGGGCGGCCTGGATGATGACATCGATGGAGCCGACGATCATTTCGCGGATGGTCTTCGAGGGCAGGCCGTAGCCACCCATGGTGATCATGGATTCCAGACGGCTGACCGCCTCGCGGGGGCTGTTGGCGTGCAGGGTGCCCATGGAGCCGTCATGGCCGGTGTTCATGGCCTGCAGCAGGTCGAAGGCCTCAGGCCCGCGGACCTCGCCGACGATGATCCGCTCCGGACGCATCCGCAGGCAGTTCTTCACCAGGTCGCGCATGGTGATCTGGCCCTGACCCTCCAGGTTGGGCGGCCGGGTTTCCAGGCGCACCACGTGCGGCTGCTGCAGCTGAAGCTCGGCGGCGTCTTCGCAGGTCACCACCCGCTCGGTCGGGTCGATGAAGGCCGTCAGCGTGTTGAGCAGGGTCGTCTTGCCCGAGCCTGTGCCGCCGGAGATCAAGATGTTGCACCGGCAGGCGCCGATCACGCCCAGCACCCTGGCGCCTTCGGAGGTGATGGAGTCGTACTCCACCAGGTCCTTCATGGTCAGCTTGTCCTTCCGGAATTTCCGGATGGTCAGGGTCGGGCCGTCCAGGGCCAGCGGCGGGGCGATCACATTGACCCGGCTGCCGTCGGGCAGGCGGGCGTCGCAGATCGGCGAGCTTTCGTCGACCCGGCGGCCGACCTGGCTGACGATCCGCTGGCAGATGTTCATCAGCTGGGAATTGTCGCGGAAGCGCACATTGGTCAGTTGAACCTTGCCGCCCACCTCGATGAACACCCGGCTGGCGCCGTTGACCATGATGTCGGCGATGTCGTCCCGGGCCAGCAGCGGCTCAAGCGGGCCATAGCCGAGAACATCATTGATGATGTCCTGGACCAGGGTCTCCTGCTCGGAGATCGACATGGAGACGTTCTTGATCGCCACCAGTTCGGCGACGATGTCGCGGATCTCCTCGGCCGCCGCCTTGGCGTCCAGCTGGGCGAGCTGGGCCAGATCGATGGTGTTGATCAGGGCGTTGAAGATCGTCGTCTTGGTGGCGTGGTAATAGTCCGACTGCTCGCGCACCACCTGGGTGGCGGGCGCCGGGCCCTGGGCGGCGCGCAGCTGTTCGAAGCCGCTGGTGGCCTTGGGGCCAGCCTCGGCCTTGGGGCGAGTCGGCGCCGACGGGGCGGCCGGCGGCTCGCTGCGCTGGGGCCGGGTGGCGATGGGCGCGGCCGACTTGGCCGGCGGCGGCGCAGACGAGCCGGCCGGCGCAGGCGCCTTGGACGGCTGCGTCCTTTGCGGCGCGGGGGCTTCGGCCTCGGCGGAGCGCTTCCCGAACATGGCTATTTCCGCCGGAACAGGCCGGACAGAAGCGAGGACTTCTGCGGCGAAGGGGCTTCACGACGGCTGATCTGCTGGGCGAGTTCGGCCAGGGCTTCGGTGGTCTTGCCCCGCGGGGCGACCTCCGCCAGCATCTGACCGTTATTGGCCGCCTGGCCAAACAGCTTGGGCTCGAAGGGCAGCACGAGAGCCGGAACCAGGTCGAGGGCCTCCCCGAAATCCTTGACCGGGATTTCCGGACGGCCGGGCACGCCCACCTGGTTGAGGATCAGCCGCGGCGCCGCATCATTGGGCCTCGCCCGGCGGACGAGGTCGACGAGGTTTTTGGCGTTGCGCAGGGAGGCCAGGTCCGGGGTCGCCACGATCACCAGATCGTCGGACGAGAGCAGGATCCGGCGTTTCCAGGCGGTCCAGACATGGGGCAGGTCGAGGACCACGAAGGGGGCGGCCCCGCGGATCTTCTGGGTCACCTCCTCGAAGGCGTCAGCCGAAATGTCGTAGTCCTGGTCCAGCGAGGCCGGGGCGGCGAACAGGCTGAGCCGGTCGGTGCACCGGGCCATCATCCGGTCCATCAGCACCGGATCAAGGCGATCAGGCTCGCCCAGGGCGTCGGCTACCCCCTGCAGCGGGTCCTGGTTGAAGTCGAGGCCGGCGGTGCCGAAGGCGAGGTCGAGATCCACCAGCACGGCGTTGGCCGCCAGCCGCTCGGTGATGGCGTGGGCGATGTTGTGGGCCAGGGTCGAGGCGCCGACCCCGCCCTTGGCGCCGCAGAAGGCGATCTGCCGGCCCACGAAGGGGGCGCTGGGATCGGCGTAGAGGCCGGCGATGGACCGCACGAACTGCAGCGGCTTCATCGGCGGGACGAGATATTCGCTCACCCCTCTGCGCATGAGTTCGCGATAGAGGGCGATGTCGTTGGCCGCCCCGATCACCACCACCTTGGAGCCGGGGTCGCAAACCTCAGCGAGCTTGTCGAGGTGCGCCAAGAGCTGGGCGCCGCCTTCGCAGCACTCCACCACCAGCAGGGGCGGGGTCGGCTGGTTCTGATAGGCGGTGACCGCCGCCCCCAGGCCGCCCTCACGCACCGTGACCGTAGCCCGCTCCATGCGGCGGTCCTTGGCGGCGTGTTCGATGAGGTCGGCGGTGCGGTCGCGCTCGGTGAAGGCGTGGATGGTGATCCGCGGCACGGGCGTGTCGCCGAAGGCGGCCTCCGCCGAGGCCATCATCTCGTGAACCGGATTTTCGGTGGCCGGCGCAGCGGCCTGACGGCCGCGGGCCGGAGAATCGATCCGCAGCGGATCGGCGGCGACGGCCGCCGTGGGCGGAGGTTCGAGATCGGCGAACGGGTCGCGGCTGGGCGCCGAAAGCGCCGCCGGCGCGCCCCAGGCGTCGTCGCCCGGCGCGCCGAAGTCATCGTCGGCGTCGAACTGGAGATCGAAGGGGTCTGGTCCGGGACTCGCGCGCATCAGGCCCTTACCTCACGGCCTGGGAGACGAGACCCGTGGAGCGGTCATCGGTTTCGGTCGAGGTGATCTCGCCCTCACGGTACTTGGCCAGAACGTCGGCGCGGCGGGCGGCGTCCGGGGCGTCCATGGCCCGCGGCCCGACCAGGTCGGCGGGATTGGCGATCTGGGCGGCCAGGTTAGCGGTCACCGCGCAGCCGAAGTTGGCCGAAACCTGATTGTTCCAGCTGCTGCTGAGATTGTCCCAGCTCTCCCCGCAATCGGGGACTTGCGCCTCATAGCGGAGATAGCCGACGATCATCGGCGCCGGCGCCGCGCCCGTCGCATCATAGCCCACGACCTGGATGGCCGCCGGCGGCGCCCCCTGGGAAATGAGGAAGGCGCGCACGCTTTCGCCCATCCGATAGGCGGCTGCGGAGTCCACGCCGCTGGTCGGCGCCTGGATGCGGATGGCGCCGCCATCGGCCGCGCGCCAGCCGGCCACCAGGCCCGCAAGCGCGTCGGCCTGGGGCCCGGAGACGCCCTGCGCATGGATCGCCAGCAGGACCTCTTCGGGGCGCGGGGTCACCTGGGCGCGATACTGGTCCAACGGGGTGACGGGTTTGGCCACCGCCCCCTCGCGGGGCGGGGCCGAGGCGCAGGCGGCGAGGCCGGCGGCCAGGGCCAGGGGCATGAAACGACGCAGGGGGCGGGTCATGGCGGCGCTCACTCGATCACATAGCCATAGGGGCCCTGGTAGGCCGGCGCGCCCGGCGGCTGCGGCTTGGCCTTGTAGGCGCGGTTGAGGCGCCCCAGGAGGATGGTTTCCGGATCCGACGCGATCTTCAGGCCGTCGGCCGGGGTCTGCAGCTTATCCGGCGAGGTGGGCTGGACCAGGTAGGGGGTGACGATGATCACCAGTTCGGTCTCACCCTGCAGAAAGTCCCGCGACCGGAACAACGTGCCGAGCACCGGCAGGTTGGTCATGCCCGGCAGGGAGTCCACCGCCTGCTTGGTCTGTTCGCGCAACAGGCCCGCGATCATCATGGCGCCCCCTGAGGGCAACTCGACCATGGTCTCGGCCCGGCGCACGCTGAGCGCCGGAATCACCAGGGCGGGCGCGCCCGTGCCATTGCTGACCGTGAAGGACCCCTCATTGGTGAGCTCGGAGACCTCGGTGGAGATCCGCAGGGAGATACGCCCCCCCGACAGCACCACCGGCGTGAAGCCCAGGCCGACGCCGAACGGCTTGAACTCGATACTGATGCGGCCGGCGTCATCCTGGCCCACGGGCACCGGGAACTCGCCGCCGGCCAGGAACTTGGCCGCCTCGCCCGACACCGCCGTCAGGTTGGGTTCGGCCAGGGTGCGAACCAGACCCACCCGCTCGAAGGCCTCGATCATGGCCTCGGCCTGGTTCAGGCCCGGATCGCCCGCCAAGCCCTCCTTGACGGTCGCCGTGTCGGAATTGCCGCCGTTGCGCACGACGAAGTCGCACAGCTCGTCGGGCGCTTCGGGCCAGCCGCAAGGCCGCTGCATGATCGGCTGCTTGGTGGTGTCGAGATTGTAGCCGCCCGTCAGGCCGCCGACCAATCCCCCGTTCACGGCGAAGGAGGCGGCGTTGTTGAACATGTACTGGGGCTCGCCCAGCTGGTTCAGGACCGCATTGGTGTTGAAGCCGAGCTGTTTGATGACGCTGCGCTGCACCTCGACGATGCGCACCTTGAGCATCACCTGGTCCTTGCCGGCGATGGACAGCATGTTGAGCACCTGCTCGGGCTCGGCCACCGCGGCGCGGGCGATCTGCAGGGCCTTGTCGGCGTCGGCCAGGCTCATCACCTCGCCCGACAGGATCAGGCTGTCGTTCATGGCGTCGACCCGCACCCGGGCGCCGGGCAGCAGGCGGTTGATGGTCTGGGCCACCGCGCCGGTGTCCTGATCGACCCGGATGTCGAGGGACAGGATCCGACGACCCGCGCCGTCGAAGAAGACCGCGTCGGTCTGACCCGCCGCCACGCCGAGCACATAGATTCGCCGCGGCGAGCGCAGGACCGCGTCGGCGACCTCGGGATTGGTGACCAGGACGTCGCGGGCGTCCACCGGCAGCTCGATAATCGCCGACTTGCCCCGCGGCAGGGTCAGGGCCTGGGTGGCGCCGCCACCGGCCAGATCGACCCGGATGGTTGAGCCCTGGCCGGCGTAGGTCGGGGCCGAGCCGGCCAGGTTCTGGGCGCTGGTCGGCAGCGCGGTGAGCAGGCTGAGGCCCAGGACGGCCGCCATCAGGGAGGAAAGGCGCCTCATTGGACAGAAACCTCGGTCATCTCACCGTCGCGATAGATGCGCACGGTCTGGCGCTCGGCCTCGGCCATGCCCCCGCGGCCCACGGGTCCGCCGATGTCGGTATAGGCGCGCAGGGCCAGGATCATCTCGCCGGCCGCCTTGCCCCGCACCAGGACCTCGGCGTCGGCGGCGGGCGCCTCCAGGGTGGCGACGGCGCCGACCATGGTGTTGGAGTCTTCGGCAGGCTCTGTGGCCTGGTCGATGGCCAGGACCCGCAGATTGCGCATCAGGGTTTCGGTGATCAGGACGCCCTCGGCGTCCTCACGGCTCTGCAGCACATCGACCCGGTCGCCAGGCAGGATGAAGCCGCCGCCCGCGGTTTCGGCCGAGACCGGCACCGAGACGGCCCGCATGCCGGGGCCGAGCACGACCGACATGTAGCCGCCCTCCCCGCCGCGGATGACCTTGCGGGTGGTGACGGGTTCGCCGGCGGCGATGGCTTCGCGGACGATCGCGCCCTCGAAGGCCTGGATCGGATTGTCGCCCATCAGGGTGGCGGCGGCCTGGCTGGCCTTCTCGGCCACCTTTTCGGCGCCGTCCTTGGGCGGGATGGCGGTCTTGCCGTCGGTGACGAAGGCGGGGTTGAGCGCTTCCACCGGCCAGGCCTGCCAGCCGAGCATGGTGGAGGTGATGCGGGTTCCGATGGCGAGGTCTTCCTTGGCCACCAGCACCTGGGCCATGGGGCGGGCTTCCGCCGGGGCGGCGACCTCAGACGGCTCGCCGGAAGTCATCATCCCGCGCACAATGAAGGCCAGCAGGATGGCGGCTACGGCGGCGGCGGCCAGAATGGCGATGCGGACGGCGCCCATGAACTTCCCGATACGCTCCCGCTGGCGGGGATGGGGCGGCGCGCCGGTTTCGGCGGACGACCGCGACTCAAAATCCTACTGCGGCCTTCTGGCGGCGTGATCCTTGTCGGGCGCCCATGGTTAACAGCGGCTAAAGGGGGGCGGCCGCAGCGAGCGCCTGGACCAGACTGCTGGCGGGAAAGGCCGCCAGGCCGCCGATGCAGATGGCCAGGCCATAGGGGACATTCTCTCCTGGTTCGGCCAGGCGGCTGAGCCAGGACGGACCGGCCGACACATAGGGGCGAAGCCGGATCGAACGCATGGCCAGCAGCGTGACCGCAAGGACGCCGCCGGCCAGGGCCGTCGCCAGCAGGAAGGTCGCTGAGGCTGGCCAGCCGAGCCAGAGGGCCGTGGCGGCGAACACCTTGGCGTCACCGCCGCCGATCCAGCCCAGGGCGAACATCGCCATGCCGGCGACCAGGGCGCCAAAGCCAATCGCCGCGTGAAGCCCCAGAGTGCTGAGATCAAGACCGAGGAACAGGGCCGTGGGGAAGAAGGCCGCGATCAGCGCCAGGGAGATCCAGTTGGGGATCGTGTAGGTGGTCACATCCTTCAGCGCCGCCACGATCAGCAGGGCGGGGCAGATGACGAGCAGGACAGCCTGGGCTTGGGCGATCATAGGCGGGCTCTTGCGGCAGGCGCGGAACGGACTTGCAGCTGGGCAGTCTGCGCGCGGCGGGTGAACGCTTGGTTTCCCGCACATAAAGAAAGGGCCGCGGCGTGTCCGCCGCGGCCCTGGTCGTCAGATGGTCGTCCTCGCTGTGGGGACGACCCTTGTCTTAGGTCTGGGGCAGCTTGCCGGCGACCATGCCGAAGGTGCCCTTCAGATTGGTGCCCAGGGTGTTCAGGGCGGTGATCAGCACAACGGCGATCAGGGCGGCGATCAGGCCATACTCGATGGCGGTGGCGCCGGACTCATCCTTCAGGAAGCGCGTGACGAACTGGGACATTGCTCGATCTCCTATGTTGGCGAGCAGATTGATCGGGGATCAGGCCTTGGTGGTCTGCTCGCCCCGAATTGCAGGGTCACAATGCCGCGGCTGGCTTAATGCCGAGTAAATCAGAGAGTATTCGACTCAATTTTGTTTTGGTTTACTTGCGTTTACTATTATCTTTCATTAACCACAAAGGCGAAAGCGGCGCGATTCCGCGGGTTTCCCTTTATGATTCACGCACGCGCGCGAGTCGGCGCAGCTTCAGCCTTTGTTGACCATTCGGATCGACTCTGACGGCTCAACTCCTGACGCCCGCCGCCCACCGGAATCGCCATGCTTCGCCTCGCCGTCTGCGCCCTCGCCGGCCTCCTGATCGCCGCCCCGGCGGCCGCGGCGCCCCTGTCGGTCTATCTCGACCAGGGGTCGAAGGTCCGGCTGCCTGGCACGGCGCGCAATGTGGTGGTGGCCAATCCGCGGGTCGCCGACGTCAATCTGCTGGGTCCCCAGGACCTGGTGGTGATCGGCAAGGGCTATGGCGTCACCAATGTCGTCGTCACCGACGCCCAGGGCCGCACCCTGTTCGACCGCGACATCGTGGTCAGCGCCCGCAGCGACGGCCAGGTCTCCTATTTCCGCGGCGGCGAGATTCGCACCTTCTCCTGCGCGCCCCTCTGCCAATCGATCGGCGACGACGTGGGTCAGACGCCTGTTCCCTGAGGGTTTAAGCATCGCTTAGGCCAATCGGGTCTAGGGTCCGCGCAAACCGGATGGACCCGCAGAATGTCGCGCGCCGCCCACAATCTGATCCTCGCCCTGCGCGCCTTCGGCCGCGCTCGACAGGGCGCGACTGCGGTGGAGTTCGCCTTCATCGCCGGCCCCCTCCTGATGCTGATCTTCGGCATACTGGAGCTGGCCCTGGTGTTCATGATGTCGACGGCCCTGGAATCGGCGACCACCAGCGCGGCCCGGGCGATCCGCACCGGCGAGATGCAGACCAGCGGCGCCGCCAGCAAGGAGGGCTTCGCCGAAGCGGTCTGCGACCGCATGAGCTGGCTGGGTCCCAGTTGCGGCAGCAATCTCTATGTCGATGTCCGGACCTATGACGACTTCACCAGCCTGAAGGACGACCCGGCCCAGGGGGGAAACAGCTTCGACGAGAACAACACCTGCTGGTCGCCGGGCGGTCCCGCGGACATCGTGCTGGTCCGCACCTATTATAGCTGGCAGATCTTCACGCCGCTGATCAGCAGCGCCCTGGTCAATTCCGGTACGGACAAGCGTCTGCTGACCGCCGTCGACGCCTTCCGCAATGAGCCCTACAGCGATCAGGCGCCCACGGGAGCGGGGTGCTGATCATGAAGCCGATTTCCCGCCTGATCGGCTTTGTCCGCGACCGCCGGGGCGTCGCCGCCGTGGAGTTCGCGCTCATCGCGCCGGTGCTGATCCTGATCTATATGGGCCTGGCCGAGGTCACCATGGCGCTGATGGCCGAACGCCGCGCCAGCCACGCCACGGCCGTGGTCGCCGACCTGATAGCCCAGGACACCCTGACCAGCCGCACCGAGCTGAACGACCTGTTCTCGGTCGCCGAGGAGATCCTCTCGCCCTTCTCTCCCGGCGGCATGAAGATCCGCACCACAGCCATCCGGGCCGACGTCAATGGCGTGCCCAAGGTGGTGTGGAGCCATGGCAAGGGCATGGGCGCCTATGGCAAGGGTTCGACCGTCACCGGCCTGCCGAAGGATCTGATGGTGGCCTATGACACGCTGATCATGAGCGAGATGACCTACAACTATGACTCAGCGATCAAGTACGCCATCCCCAACGCCCTGAACTTCAAGGAAGTCTACTATCTCCGCCCGCGTAAAATGGAGATGGTCAACTGCACCGACTGCTGATCCTCGGGACAGACGACTAGTCTAGGAGAGACCGTCCGCCAGGGCGTCGAGCAGCGGCGGCCTGTTCAGGCGGCGCTCATCCAGGGTGGCCACCGGGCGTAGGCCCACCAGGCTGTTGGTCAGGAAGACAGCCTCGGCCCGCCCCAGGACCTCCGCCCCCGCCCGCACCTCGGACAGCGCCACGCCCAGGGTCGCCGCCCGGGCCATCACCGCCGCCCGCGCCAGGCCGTCGAGCACGCCGCAATCCAGGGCCGGGGTGAAGAGCTCGCCGTCCTCGACCCAGAAGATATTGGCCGCCGCAGCGCAGGCCACCTCGCCGGCCGTATTGAGCATCACCGCCTCGTCCGCGCCGGCCGCCTGCGCCTCGCGCCGGGCCAGCACATTGTCGAGATAGGCGAGCGTCTTGTGCCGCGAGGCCGGTGAGCCCGCGTTGCGCCGAACGCTAGCGGTGGCCAGCCGGAGGGGAATGGTCGGCTGCGGCGCAGGCGCCAGGCTCGCCAGCAGCCGGGGCGCCAGGATGGCCGGCCGGTCCAGGCCTCGCCCGCCGGACCCCGCCGTCCAGGTCAGCCGCAGGGCCGCGCGGGGGTGGGCGGGCAGCTCCGCCAGGGCCTGCCGTGCGCAGGCCAAGGCGTCGTCCTCCGCAGGCTCTGGCAGGCCGAGCGCCAGGCACCCGCGGCGCAGCCTGGCCATGTGCTCGCCCCACCAGACCGGCGCGCCGTCGATCACCAGCAGGGTCTCGAACAGGCCGTCCCCCAGCAGCAGGCCGCGGTCGTCCAGGGGCAGGCTCATGCTGCGCCCCGCGGGTCAGAGGCGAGGGCCGCCAGCAGGGCGGAGATCTTGGCCTCGGTCTCCAGCCGCTCGGCGACGGGATCGCTGTCGGCCACCAGGCCGGCCCCGGCCCGGGCCTCCACCCGCCAGCCCTGCGGGGTCTCCACGCAGGCGGCGGTGCGGATCAGCACGCTGGAGTCGAAGGCGCCGTCGACGCCAGCCCAGAAGATGGCGCCGCAATAGGGACCCCGCGGCGGCTCAAGGCCGGCGATCACCTTCATGGCCTGGATCTTGGGCGCGCCGGTGATGGAGCCCGGGGGGAAGGCCGCCCGCAACAGGTCGGCCGCCCCGCGCCCGGCCTGCATCACCCCGGTCACGGTGGAGACCAGGTGATGGACATTGGCGAAGCTCTCGATGGCGAACAGCTCGGGGACCCGCACCGTGCCCGGCCGGCAGACCCTGGCCAGGTCGTTGCGCATCAGATCCACGATCATCAGGTTCTCGGCCCGGTCCTTGGGACTGGCCAGGAGCTCGGCCGCCAGCGCAGCGTCCTGGGCGGCGTCACAGCCCCTGGGGCGCGTGCCCTTGATCGGACGGGTCTCGGCCGTGAGTCCCGCAGGTCCCCGGCGCAGGGCGACGAAGCGCTCGGGCGAATTGGACACCACCGCCCGGCCTGGCAGGCGCAGATAGGCCGCGAAGGGCGCCGCCGATCGCCGGGCGAGGCCGGCGAACAGATCGTAGGGGCTGGCCCCCGGCGTCAGCTCGCCGGTCCATTGGCGGGCGATATTGGCCTGGAAGATCTCGCCGGCGGCGATGCGCCCGACGACCTCGGCGACCGCGGTCTCGTAGGCGCCGCCGGGGGCGACGGCCATGGGGCCAGCCAGCGCGGCTGGCGGCGTGGGGCGTGGGCCGGCCTCCAGGGCGGCGAGCAGCCCGTGCGCCCGCGCCCGGGCCTGCGTCTGGCTGTCGCCACGACCGATGGCCGACAGGCGTTGCGCCTGATGATCGAAGGCCAGGACGGCCGGATAGAGCCCCACCGCCAGATGCGGCCAGTCGGGATGGGCCGCCAGGTCCAGCCCCTGCGCGCGACCGCCCAGCTCATAGGTCGCCAGGCCCGCCACGCCCCCCTGGAAGGGCGGCCCGTCGGCGAGCATGTCGCCCTCCGCGATCAGATCCGCCAGGGCCGCGAAGGGATCGCCCCCCTCGGCGGCCTCGACCACCAGAACCCGCAGCGGCCGGGCCGCCAGATAGGACCAGCGCCCACGCTCGCCCCCGCCGCCCGAGAGCAGGCAAAGGCTCCAGGCCTCGTCCGCCAGAGCGGCGAGAGCCAGGGCGGGATCACGCCAGGGGGCGGCGATCTGGACGACACGACGCATGATCGCGCCTTAGACCGCCAAGGCCCCGCTGGAAAGCGGTCAGGCCGCCAGCTTGGCGTCGGCGGCGGCCAGGGCCTTGTCCTTGGCGCCGGCGAACCCCTGGACCGCCAAGGCCTCGGCCAGGGCCGTGAGGCAGAGACGGACATGCCAGCGACTGGCCGAGGCGCCCATCAGCCCGATCCGCCAGACCTTGCCCTTCAGCGGGCCGAGACCGGCGCCGATCTCCAGGTTCCAGTGCTCCAGCACGTGATTGCGGACGGCCGCCTCATCGATGCCTTCGGGGATCTTCACCGTGTTGAGCTGCGGCAGGCGGTCAGCCGGCGCCACCAGCATCTCCAGGCCCAGGGCCTCCAGCCCCGCCACCAGGGACTCGTGCATCCGCGCATGGCGGACGAAAGCCGCCTGCTGGCCTTCCTCGAACAGGGCGACCAAGGATTCATGCAGGCCATAGAGGGCGTTGATCGGCGCGGTGTGGTGATAGGTCCGGCCGCCCTCCCCGCCCCAGTAGCTCATAAGCAGGCCGATATCGTAGAGCCAGTTGCGCGGCTTCTCCTTGCGCGCGGCGATGGACGCCACGGCCCGCTTCGAGAAGGCCACCGGCGAGAGGCCGGGCGGCGCCGAAAGGCACTTCTGGGTGCCGGAATAGACCACGTCGGCGTCCCAGGCCGCCGCATCGACGGCGATGCCGCCGAGGGAGGTCACGCAGTCGACGATGGACAGGGCGCCATACTTGCGGGCCAGGGCGCAGAGGCTGGCCGCATCACTGCGCACGCCGGTCGAGGTCTCCGCATGGACGAAGGCCAGCACCTTGGCCTGGCGGCCAGCTAGGGCCGCCTCGACCTTGGCCGGATCGACAGGGGTCCCCCAGTCGTCGTCCACCGTGACCACCTCGGCGCCGGCCCGGCCGGCCATATCGACCATGCGCGTGCCGAACACGCCATTGACGCAGATCACCGCCAGGTCGCCGGGCTCCAGCAGGTTCATCAGGGCCGCCTCCATGCCCGCCGTGCCCGGGGCCGGCAGGGGCACGCAGATGTGATCTGGCGCATTGAACAGGCGTGACAGCGCCGCCTTGATCTCTTCCATCAGGCCCTGGAAGGCCGGATCCAGGTGGCCGATCGTCGGCCGGGCCAAGGCGGCCAGCACCCGCGGGCTCACATCGGACGGGCCAGGCCCCATGAGGATGCGGCGGGGGGGTTGAAAGCTCTGCATGGCGACCTCCGGGTGACGACCTGATTTCACGCCGAGGTGATTAG
>Ga0208316_1001068_pt1 | contig 17907 bp, 20 predicted proteins | sample MalvireepMed_231_FD_184240 | JGI IMG/M metagenome (GOLD analysis project Ga0208316, IMG submission 184240) | Marine viral communities from the Global Malaspina Expedition - Malaspina viral metaG DeepMed_231 (SPAdes) (version 2) | ecosystem: Environmental > Aquatic > Marine > Oceanic | place... | reverse complement strand
TCGTCACTCCGGCCGGAGCCATGAGTTCCTGACGGTCCGCGTCGTCCTGAATTTCCAGAGCGACGAAGCCCATCGCATCCTCGGCGAGCTCCTCGAGGTTCGCCGCGATCGCGGGCAGAGCGGTCATGTCGCCAGCCACGAGGTAGCGATCGAAGCCAGCGGGGAGCGGTTTGGCCGGACCCGGTCCGCCGACATCGATCCTGTCTCCGGGCTTAGCGGCAAGCGCCCAGCGCGTGGCCGGTCCGGCCCGGCCATGCTCGTCCCCGTGCAGCGCGAAGTCGATATCCAGTTCGTCGGGACGCTGCCTGCGGATAGTGTAGGTGCGCAAGATCGACTTGGCGGAATCTCCGTCGGGGGCCAGCATCAGCTTCACATACCCGCCCTTTTGCGCGGCCGGGAAGCCTGCCAGACCTGCTCCGCCCAGGGTGAGGCGCAGCATGTGCGGCGTGATCCTGCGTGAGCGCAATACGGTCAGCGTTCGGGGTTCAGGACGATCGGCCATGCGGATCTTTCTAAATCATGCTTCGGTTTATCAGCCGCTAATGCGAGTGCGTTGCAATTGCAAGTGTGCCGCACTCAGGCCCTGCGGACCACGAGCTCTTATCCATCCCAATCCTACTTCATCCGCCACGGCAGCCGCGAGCGCCGGTGTCCCCACGCCGCCATGGGGGCCTGGATCAAAGGCAGCGACAGGTGAAGACGGGCGAGGAAAGGGTGAATGGCTTGATGAGTATTTTCTCAGCAGCTTAATGGGCAGTGCATCGTGTCAAAATGGTAGATATTTGTCGATAGGAGTGCGAAGTCGATAGCTTGAACGAGCAGCCGTCGGCGGTTGCTTTCAAGAAAATCCCTCGCCGGAGTGATATGTTCAAATTTCTGATCCTATGGTGCCGGCGGCTTGCCGGCATTTTGCTGCTGGCCGGGATCTCGACAGGAAGCCCGCTCTCCGCCAAACCTCCCGATGGGACCTGCTACGCCGTTTCAAAGTCCGGATCCGTACCCGCCCCGTCGGCGATGGAATGCTCAGAAGCGCCGGCAGGGTATCAGTCCGGCGTATTGTGGCTGCGACTGCCGATATCGGAAGAAGACTCGGAGCATAGGGGCTCGCTTGTCGTGCATACGACGCGGTTCGACCGATTGAGCACCATTTTCGAGTATCCCGATGGATTTGGCGAGCCGCAAACCGTCAGCCGCGGGGCGTATAGGGATCATTGGCACATTGGGGGCCAGATTGCTTTTGCTACGGGTGCCGGCGCCACGGCGGCTTGGATGCGCTTCGAGAGCCTTGAAGATTACAATCTGCTGCGAGTGCGCTTCGTCGCCGGAGGGGCAGTGGCACGGCAGTTCGAGCTCTCAGCTTTAGCAATCGGCGCCGCGCTCGCCTTGTTAGGGATAGCAGCCCTTTACAATTTCAGCCTTGCTGGGGCGCTGCGCCGCACCTTCTTTCTATGGCATGGCTGTTGGGCGGCGTCGTTGTTTTTGTGGGGCATGGCTTGGTCGCAGGCCGCCTTGCTCATCGTTCCCACGGCTGCAGGTACGGTCGCCAGCCGAGTAGCGACAATTCTGGCTTGCCTTGCCATAATGTTCGCCGCGTTCTCGGCCGCTTCCGCGCTTAGATCCGCCTTATCCGAAATTGTAAGGCGATCGATCATTGGGCTTGGCTTCTTGGTGTTTCCGCTTCATGGCTTCGGAATAACACGGCCGTTCGCCGATACGGCGCGGAGCGGTCCACATCCTCAATTGCTCCATGGAGCAGCAGGCCTCTGCGTGATGGCCCAGACGAACGATATAGAGAAGAACATCGCACTATTGGATGACGCCCGCGCGCTGATGGGTATCACCCATGAGTTCGACGGCCCCGGCATACGATCCTATACAGCGGGCGGCCGGCTCTCTTGGCTCCGTAGCAACGGCAGGCCATAGAGAACCTTCATCACCTTCACAGGAACGAACATCGGACCGTTCGAAAAGTTCGCCGACACAGTGACCTGCGCGGTTAGGGCAATGACACGGCTTGCGCCGCCCGACGCGAAAGCTTTGTCCCAGTCCGCCTGGACGATCTGCGTCCGCAACCGCATGGCGATGGTGTCCAGTTCGGCGGCCACGGCATCCGTCGCCGCATCAACGTCTAGGAACGGGCTGGCCGCGACGAGGCCAGCGTGGTCGACGATATTTTTGGCGTTTACGAAAACGATGCCTTTGCGGCACGAGGCGGTGATTTGAGATGCCGCCTTCGCTAGATTGTCGAAGTTGGACTGCGGCGACGCACTGTGCAGCGCTTTTACTGCGATCGACCAAGATCCCGTCGCATCGTCGATTAGGACGTCGGGATTGGTCCCCCCGGCGCTGGCGTCTGGATCCTCGAGATCCACCTTGAAACCGGCATTCATAGCGAGGGCGGCGACGTAGAGTTCGCAATGCTTATTTGCCGCGGCATCGATAGATGGACTCGGCGTATTCATCTGCGCGCTGCCCTTCACCATGTTGCGCAGGTGCGGCTCGATCACTTCCCGGCCACCGCTCGTCGCGTCAGCATCGAGGATCTTCTTGGCAAGATCGCCCATGCCGCAAAGTGCGGCGCCGTAGCCAAATTCGTCTGCACGCAACACCGTTGAGCGTAGGTCCAAGTAATTCGCATGATAGAGAGCGGTGAACGCGTTGCGACACTGATCCTCGATTTTTGAACCCGGCGCGGTCTGAATGCCGAGGGATTCGAGCAACCTTTCCATGTCTCGGATAGCCTTGTCGAAGGCGGCGAATGTGACGACTTGGTCTCTGGGATGCATGCGTCCCTCCTGTTGCAGCATTGCTGCGATGATACGCTGTGAGAGCCAAGCGAAATCGCCCATCGCTTGGGACGGGAGTTGGTTTCTCGAACGTAATGAGTTTCAAAAATGCAATCGGCGCTTGCGGAGAGGATTGAACTCACGCTTTCGGGCCTGCCAGAGACCTCGTCTGCATTAAGGCATGGAATAGCACACCGCCGGCATGCGCCCGATAGGTCGCATTTGCGCGTCGGCGCACCGAGCTCACCATTATAGGCGAAACGGAGGGCTAATTATGTGGGTCAGTTACTCAGGGCGGCCGTTCCTCTATCCACTCTGCGCCCATCGAGATCAGCTGAATGAACGGCGGCTTTCTGCAAGGCGATCACGCCGGAATGGCAAATATGAGGGCGCAAAGCAGCCGCTCAGGCGCAGGGACACTTTGGCATTGCAGTCTTGCTTCCAAAGAGCGAGACTTTGCCTCCAGCAGCCCAGCGGATTCTCGTAATCGCTCCGCGCTCTCTGACTGCAGTATTTGTAGGAAAAGTTTCGGGAGGGCGCGGAACCGCGCGGCCTACACCGGTAATGGGCACCTAGTGTGCCGATGCAGTCTCATTCAAAGACTGTTTGGTGCGGTCGAGAAGACTCGAACTTCCACGGCCTTGCGGCCACAACGACCTCAACGTTGCGCGTCTACCAGTTCCGCCACGACCGCACATGATCGAAGGGGCGTATTGCCGCCCCCGCGTCGGTAGGAGCGCGCCCCTAGCAGGGGGTTTGCGGGGCCGCAAGCGTTTTGCCGCACAGGTTCGCGCTTCCCATCTCGGTCCCGAAGCGCAGGCTTCCCAGCCTAGCGCGGAGCCCAGCCGATATATGCGTATTCCGCAAGCTTGGGTACGTCGGTGGTTGCCTCGTTGATGGTCATCGATTCGCCGGGTGCCAGGCTATCCTGAGGCGGAGTGATTTCCCAGCTGTAGACGATCCGGTCGCGCGCATCGCGCAGGACGATCAGCAGCGGCGGAACCGACCGCGTTTCGCGCGCGGTATTGGTCACGATGATCCGGGCACCGAAATATTCGGTGCCGTTTGCGAGCGTGCGGCGCTCCTGCTCCTCTTGCGGGAATTCGATCCGCAGATCGGGTTCGCCCACGCCGTAAAGCGGTTTGTTGACGGGCAACCAGTCGGGCGCCCCGAAATAGGCGACCGCGACCGCTGACCCCAGCGCCAGCGCCGCAAAGATGCCTGCAGCCCAGGTCCACAGCTTCACATAATTGCGGCGCGGTTTGAACGGCGGTTCGGAATCGAATTGCGAAACACCCTCGTCGAAGGCCGGGCTGGAGCGCCGCGTCGCACGCAGATCGTCATAGGGCGGATCTCCCTCGTCGAAGCTGGGGCCGCCGGCGAACTCGTCATCGCGATCGCTCGTGCCCTGCAGATCATCGTACACCCGGGGCCGCGCGGCGGGTGCCGCGCGCGGGGGTGTGCGCTTACTCTGCGAAGCTGGCGCCGCGGCGACCGGCTCTTCTTCGCTGGAAGGCGGACGGGCCTTGGTTGCGGCAGGCGCGGGAGCGGGCGGTGGGGCAGGTGGCGGGCTCGGCGCCTCGGGGGCTTCAGCCCGTCGATCGAGCGGTGGCCCGTCCTGGTACCAGCTGTGCTTGCACTTGGCGCAACGCACCGTCCGGCCATCCACGCCGATCGCGCTGTCGGGCACGACGTAGCGGGTGGAACAGGCGGGACAAGCGATGATCATCTCATCCGGTCTTAGTCCGCTGCCCGAATCGCAACAAGTGCGACATCTGTCGGCAATCGGCCCGTTGGGCTTTTTTCCACACCGCTGCGCGGCTATATCCGAGGGAAGATGGGGATTTCCGGCAATATCGCGGCGTTGAGACGCCTTTCCGCTGGGCCGGGCGCGTGAGCAGATCCGAAGAGGAAATCGTCCGGTTCGACAATGTGGGCCTGCGCTACGGCACCGAAAAGGAGGTGCTGAGCAACATCGCGTTCAGCCTTTATCCCGGGCGGTTCTATTTTCTCACCGGGGCGAGCGGGGCGGGCAAGACCTCGCTGCTGCGCCTGCTCTATCTCGCGCAGCGCCCCTCGCGTGGCGCGATCCGGATGTTCGGCCGCGACGTCATCACCGAGCCGCGCGAGCAGCTGCCTTCGTTCCGGCGACGGCTGGGAGTCGTGTTCCAGGATTTCCGTCTGGTCGAGCATCTCTCCGCCTTCGACAATATCGCGCTGCCCTTGCGCGTCTCCGGCGTGCGCGAGGTGGATGTGCACAAGCCGGTCTCCGATATGCTCGACTGGGTCGGGCTGGCGAACCGCTCCGATGCGCGTCCGGCGACGCTGTCGGGCGGCGAGCAGCAGCGCGTCGCGATCGCTCGCGCTGTGATTGCCCGCCCCGATCTGTTGGTCGCCGACGAACCGACCGGGAATGTCGATCCCGAGATGGCGCTCAAGCTGATCCGCCTGTTCGAGGCGCTCAATCGGCTGGGGACCACGGTGGTGGTGGCGACCCACGACGTCCACCTGTTGCGCAAGGTGCCCGATTCGCTGATCATGCGGCTCGACAAGGGGCAGCTCTCCGATCCCACCGGGGCGCTGCGCTATCCGCCGCGCAACCCGATGCCGGCCCCCAAACCCGGTTCGCCAGGGGATGCTGCGCGATGAGCAAGCCCCCGGTAATGGCGCGCGCGGTTGAACGCGGGCTCGCGCCGCTCAGGGGCAGGCGCGCCTCGCATCTGCTACCGCGCGCGCGGCTGGGCGGACCGATGCCGTGGGTGATCGCGATCATGGTGGCGCTGACGGTGCTGGCAACGGGGGGTGTGCTCGCGCTGACCAATCTGGTCGATCGCGCCCGCGCCGATCTGGCAGGGGGTGTGACGGTCCAGATCGTCGAAGCCGATCCGGTCCTGCGCGCCGCGCAGGCGGAGCGCACGATGGCGGTGCTGCGCGATCTGCCCGGTGTCGGCGATCAGCGCCTCGTGCCGCAGGCGGAGCTGGAGGCGCTGATCGAACCCTGGCTCGGTGGCGGAGTGCGTAGCGAGGTCGTGCCGTTGCCGGCGCTGATCGACGTCCGGCTCGAGGGCGAAGTGCACGACGAGGCGCTCGATAGCTTGCGAAGTGCGCTCGCCGAGGTTGCACCCGATGCGCGGGTCGACGCCCAATCCGACTGGCTCGGGCCGGTGTTCGATGCCATCGCCGCGCTGCGGTGGTTGGCGCTCGGATTGATCGCGCTGCTCGCCTTCACCAGCGCCGCAGCGGTCTGGCTGGCGGCGCGCAATGCGCTTAACGCCAACCGCTCGACCATCGAGGTAGTCCATCTGCTCGGCGGCACCGACGGCCAGATCGCGCGGATATTCCAGCGCTCGGTGCTGATCGACGCCGCGCTGGGCGGGCTCGTTGGACTGATCCTTGGCGCGGTCGCGCTGACGATCCTCGGGGCACAATTCGCCGCGCTCGACGCGGGGCTGGTGCAGGGTGGCGGGCTGGACGCCATCGACTGGCTGCTGATGGCGCTGGTTCCCTTCGCCGCAGTCGCAATCGCCTTGCTCACTGCGCGGATGACGGTATTGGCCTCGTTGAGGAAAATGTTGTGATCCTGCGCTTTGCCGCCTTTCTCCTGCTCGCCTACGCGCTGGGCTTTCTCGGTTTCGCGGTGACGCTGCCGCAGCCGCTGGGCGATGTGGAGACCGATGCAGTGGTCGTGCCAACCGGCGGGTCGGGCCGGATTGCGCGCGGACTCGAGATCGTGCGCGAAGGCAAGGCGGGCCGGATGTTCGTTTCGGGCGTCGATCCGGAAGTCAAACCGCAGGAATTCGCCGCCCAGTTCGGAGTTGCGGGGCGCGAAATGGATTGCTGCGTTACGCTTGGCTTTCTGGCCGTGGATACCCGTTCCAACGCGGGCGAGGTCGCGCAATGGGTGAGCGAGAACGAGATCGAGGATCTCCGCCTCGTCACCACCGACTGGCACATGCGCCGCGCTGCGGGAGAAATCCGCGGGGCGATCCCGGATACTGTTGTGATCTACGAAGACGCGGTGCCTTCCAGCCCGGATCTCCAGCAATTGTTCCTCGAATACAACAAGCTGCTCGCCTCGTCGGTCTCGCAGGGCATGCCCGCCTGAGGCGCCCGACCATGCTGCTCATCCGCAACATCGCCTTCTATCTGGCCTTCTATCTCGGTTCGCTGGTGGTGACGACCGGCACGCTGCTGGCGCTGCCGTTCAGCCATGCGCTGTTCCGCAAGCTGGTCCATGCCTGGAGTGCATGGCATCGCTGGTGCGTGGTTTACCTGCTGGGCTGCGAAGTGATCGTAGAAGGAGAGCCACCTACCGAGCCGGTGCTCTACGCGGTCAAGCACGAGAGCTTCTTCGAGGCGATCGACACGCCTGAACTGTTTCCGCTGCCGGCCGTGTTCGCCAAGCAGGAGCTGTTCAAGATCGTCGGCTGGGGCACAGCGGGGCGCGCCTACGGCCTCATCCCGGTGGCGCGCGCGGCGGGGGCCAAGGCCCTGATCGGAATGATCCGCGAAGCGCGGCGAATGGCGGCGAGCGGGCGTCCGCTCGTGATCTTTCCCGAAGGAACGCGCGTCCCGCATGGCGAGCGGCGGCGGCTGCAGGCGGGCTTCGCGGGTCTCTACAAGGCGCTCGGCCTGCCCGTCATTCCGGTCGCGGTGGATAGCGGGCCGCTGTATCATCGCGGCCTGAAGAAACGAGGGCGGATCACCTATCGTTTCGGCGAACCGATCCCGCCCGGACTCGATCGGCAGGAGGTCGAGGCGCGCGTGCTCGACGCGATCAACACGCTCAATTCGTGAGCCCTAGACCGCGGCTTCAGCCTCGCGGCGCAGCACCGCGGCGATCTCGTCCATGTCTTCGGTGCTGCCGATGGTGATCCGCAGGGCGTGGGGCAGTCCCTGGCCGGGCAGGTGGCGCACCGCGTAGCCCGCCTCGGCCAGTGCCGCCAGCGCACGCTCCGCGCTCAGCGCACCCTCGAACAGCACCAGCAGGAAATTGGCCTTGCTCGGCACCGCATGCAGACCCCGATTGCCGAGCGTTTCGACGGCTTCGGCAAAGCGCGCCAGCCCTTCGGCATTGTGCCGGCGCGAGCGCTCGACAAAGTCCTGGTCGGCGAGAGCGGCGCGCGCCGCCACCTGTCCGCTCACCGTCACGTTGAACGGCCCGCGGATGCGGTTGAGCGTGGCGATCAGCGCAGGAGCCCCGGTCGCCCAGCCGATCCGCTCGCCCGCGAGGCCGTAGATCTTGGAAAACGTCCGCGTGACCAGCACATTGTCGTGCCGCGCGGCCAGCGCGAGCCCGCCATCGTCCTCGCCGGGCTGCAGATATTCGCCATAGGCCTGATCGAGCACGAACAACACATCGCGCGGCAGGCCGGCATGGAGGCGGGCCACCTCGTCGACTGGCAGAAATGTCCCGGTGGGATTGTTGGGATTGGCCACGAACACCACGCGAGTGCTGGGCGTCACCGCCGCCAGCAACGCATCGACATCCGCGCCATAGTCGCGATCGGGCGCTTCGACGGGGACGGCGCCGCAGCGCCGCGCCGCGATGTCGTATACCGCGAAGCTGTAGCGCGGGAACAGCACTTCGTCGCCCGGACCGGCATAGCCCTGCGCAGCGAGATTGAGCAGCTCGTCCGAGCCGGTGCCGCAGACGATCCGCGCCGGATCGATCCCGTGCAGCTCCCCGATGGCGGCGCGCAATTGGGTCGCATCGGGATCGGGGTAGCGCGCTCCGGTGCTCACCCCGGCCAGTGCTTCGGCCGCCGCCGGGCTGCAGCCGAGCGGGTTCTCATTGGCCGAAAGTTTGATCAACTTCCGCCCATCCGCGCCGGTCGCCCGACCGGGGACATAGGCGTGGATCGCTTCGATCCAGGGTTTTGCGGTGGGTCCGGTTTCGCTCGTCATCGCGGGGAGCCTTTACGCAAATCGCGGCCTTCGACAAGCGCGACTCCGGGCGATAAGGGAGACCGGTGACCGAAACCTATCGCTCCTCGACCCTGCAGGCGCCGCTCGCTCTCGATGGCGGCGGCGTGCTGACGGATGTCACCGTCGCCTACGAGACCTATGGCGCGCTCGCGCCCGATCGTTCCAACGCCATCCTGCTGTGCCACGCGCTGACCGGCGACCAGTTCGTCGCCAGCGCGCATCCGGTCACCGGCAAGCCGGGCTGGTGGGAACGGATGGTGGGGCCGGGCAGACCGATCGACACCGACCGCTATCACGTCGTCTGCGCCAATGTGATCGGCAGCTGCATGGGCTCGACCGGGCCCGCCAGCCTCGCGCCCGACGGCGAGCCCTATGCCATGCGCTTTCCGGTGATCACCATTCGCGACATGGTGCGCGGGCTGGTCGGGCTGCTCGACGAGTTGGGGATCGAGCGGCTGCATGCGGTGGTCGGCGGATCCATGGGCGGGATGCAGGCGCTCAGCCTTGCGGCCAACTGGCCCGAGCGCGCCGGACGTGTGCTCGCCATCGCCACCACCGCGCGGCATTCGGCGCAGAACATCGCCTTCCACGAAGTGGGGCGACAGGCGATCATGGCCGACCCGTATTGGTGCAAGGGCGATTACTACGCCCATGAAGAGCGCCCCGGCGCCGGGCTCGCGGTCGCGCGGATGGCGGCGCATATCACCTATCTGTCCGAAGACGGGCTGACCGAGAAATTCGGCCGCCGCCTGCAGGACCGGACCGAGAAGACCTTCGGCTTCGACGCCGATTTCCAGGTCGAAAGCTATCTGCGCTATCAGGGCAGCGGCTTCACCAAGCGCTTCGATGCCAACAGCTATCTCTATATCACCCGCGCGATGGATTATTTCGATCTCGCCGAAGAGCATGGCGGCAAGCTCGCCGAGGCCTTCGCCGGGTCGCAAGCGCGCTTCTGCCTCGTCAGCTTCGACAGCGATTGGCTCTATCCCACCGCCGAGAGCCGCCATGTGGTCCACGCGCTCAACGCCGCGGGGGCGCCGGTGAGCTTCGTCGAACTCTCCGCGCCCTTCGGCCACGACAGCTTTCTGCTCGATGTCCCTGCGCTCGACCGGGTGGTGAAGGGCTTCCTCGAATGAGCGCCTCCGTATCCTCCCACCTGCGCCCCGACCTCGCGGTCATCGCCGCGCATATCGAGCCTGGCACCCGCGTGCTCGATGTCGGCTGCGGCGATGGCGCGCTGATGGCGGCGCTGCTGGGCAAGGGCTGCGACGTTCGCGGGATCGAGATCGACGGCGCGCTGGTCGAGACCTGCGTCGCGCGCGGTCTCAGCGTGGTCCAGGGCGATGCCGACCGCGATCTGGTCGATTATCCCGATCACGGCTTCGATTATGCCGTGCTCAGCCAGACGCTGCAGACCGCCGAGCGGCCCGATCTGATGCTCTCCGAACTGGTCCGAGCCGGGCGCCGGGCCTTCGTCAGCTTTCCCAATTTCGCCTATTGGCGGATGCGCTGGGCGCTGCTGCGCTATGGCCGGATGCCAGTGACCCGCCACCTGCCGGTAAGCTGGTATGCGACGCAGAATATCCATCATGTGACGGTGCATGATTTCGACGCGCTGGCGCTTGAGCTGGGGCTGACGATCGAGCGTCGCTGGTTCTTCACCGACGCCCGCGAACTGGGCCCGGGCGGTGCCAACTGGCGAGCCGAATTCGCGGTCTTCGAGGTGAGCGGCGGATCCGGGGCACCAGCGTAGCAGAGCTCCGCGCCGCGGGAAGTCGTGACGCAAGCGAGAGCGCAGAAATGCGCATGAGAATTGCCGGAGAATGCGCCGCATCGGGCATCATGACTCTAGAATAGTAGCGTGATGCACGAATGGTGCTCCGCCGCTTTCATCAGGAGTCGCTTTTGTCTGACGCAATCCGTTCGCGTTTGGAATTCATGGAGTTCGGTACCGCCCAGCGCGAGGCGTTGCGCACGACCCGCCCGGCTGTGCGCGCGATCATCGGCAAGGCCCTCGATCGCTTCTACTCGCGGGCGCAGCGTACGCCGCACACGGCAAAATTCTTCGACAGTCCGGCGCATATGGCCAAAGCCAAGGCCGCGCAGGAGAAGCATTGGGAGCGCGTGGTCGAGGGCGAATACGGCGCCACCTATTTGGAAAGCACTCACCGGATCGGCGCCACGCACGCCCGCATCGGTCTGGAGCCGCGCTGGTACGTAGGCAGCTATGCATTGGTGGTGGAGGAACTCGTCGCAGGCGTCGCCCGGCGGACGCCCTTCTGGAAACGATTGGTTGGGTTGTGGAACCCCGGCGCCACCCATGATGCCACCATCGCTCTGGTCAAGGCGGCTCTGCTGGACATGGAATTGTCGCTCTCGGTCTATTTCGAGGAAGCGCAGGCCTCCCGCGATGCTGCGGTCACTCACCTCGACGAGGCGCTGGCTTCGCTCGCCGAGGGGGACCTTACCCGCCGCCTCTCCGGCATGCCGGAGAGCTTCGCCGCGCTGGAAGACAGCTACAACGGGGCGCTGGCAAAGGTCAGGAAGATGATCGCTGCGGTGGCGGAAGGCGCCCAGAAGATCGATGGCGGTGTGCACGAGATTGCGCAGGCTTCGGAGGATCTGGCGCGTCGTACTGAAGGCAATGCAGCCAGCCTGGAACAAACCTCCGCTGCGATCACGCAGATGGACGATCGCATCAGGACCAGTGCCGAAGCTTCGCGCTCCACCGTGGTGCGAGCCGACCAGGCGATCGCGACCGTCTCGAGCGGTCGCGGAATTGCCGACGAGGCAGTGCAGGCGATGACCCGCGTGGCGGATTCGGCAAAGGGCATCGACAGTGTGATCGAAGGACTCGACAAGATCGCGTTCCAGACGCGCGTTCTGGCCATGAACGCTGCCGTGGAAGCCGGCCGTGCGGGCGAAGCGGGCCGCGGCTTTGCCGTCGTCGCGGACCTGGTTTCGGCTTTGGCGATGCGTGCAGAGGAAGAAGCAGGCCGCGCTCGCGATCAGCTCACCGCCACGCAGACCGATATCGAGGCAGCCGTGGGGATGGTTCAACGGGTCGATGGGGCGCTGTCGGAGATCTCGCAGGACGTGGATCAGGTCCACGCCCTGCTCGGCAGCATGGCCCAAGACAACGATGCGCAGGCGCTCGCGATCGGCGAGATCACGATCAGCGTCGGCACCATGGACCGTTCCACGCAGCAGAATGCTGCGATGGTGGAGCAAACATCGGCCGCGGCGCGCAACCTCACTCAAGAGGTCGGCACATTGGCCGAGCTCACCCAGGCGTTCCAGGTCGGCAACCAGGGTGCGGGGGCGGAGGGAAGAGGTGGCGCGACGCGGTTCGAAAGCGCCGCGCCTGTCAGCGGGCGGGGGATTCCCGCGGCCCATTCACCCGCGCGGGCCGCAAGGTCGGATGCCGCAGCCGCCTGACCTGGGTCGGCGGGCGGAGACTGGTCTGAGGGTTCGCCAGCGGGAGTCCGCAAGGATCCCGCTGGCACCCCGTTATTCGTATTCCGCCCAGGCGCGGCCATTGTCCCAGTGCAGCGTGACTTGCGAGACGGTGCAGAGGTCGAAGCCCTGCCAGAAAGCCTCGTCGCCGTCGTCCCAGACGACCTTGATGTCGTAGTTGCAGGCCTTCTGCCGCGGGGCGAACTCGATCGTCACGGTTTCGCCGTTCTCGAGAATGTCGCGGCCCATTACGTCCTCTTCCCACTCGTTGCTGGACGAAGGGGCGACATAGACTTCGGAGATCGTATAGCCGGTCGCATTGACCAGATCGAAATCCTGCTTGCCCGCCGACAGGGCGGCCGAACCGACAAATAGCAATGCGGCAGGCGCCGCCAGTTTGAGCAATGCGTTCACTTGGTCCATCCCCTTGTTGGCCTCAAAAAACGGGACTTGAACCAGGGGGCGAGGAATGCAAGCGAAATGCAATGATGCTTGCAGCCGGTTGCAATTAACCGGCTGCGCAAGCATCACTTCGTCGTCGACCTTTCGGGTATTGTCGAGCGGCTGCGGAGAAGCCAGTCAGCCAGCGCAGCGTTCGATGGCGGTCGGCAGCAGCAAAGGGACCATGATGCACTCCAGAACTATCGCTCTTGCCGCCTCATGTGCGCTGCTCCCGCTGGCGGGCTGCGCGACCGTTGCCGAGCAGCGGGTGGAGGCCGGGCTCGCCGAGGCGGGGGTGCCGCTGGGTATCGCCACCTGCATGGCGGACATCTGGGCCGAGGAGCTGTCGATCCAGCAGATCCGCCGGATCTCGCGCTTCGCCGATGCGGTGCGCGACAAGGACAGCCGGCTCACCATCCCGCGACTGCTTGGCCATGTCCGCGACTGGAACGACCCCGAGGCGATGGCGGTGGTGACCGCATCAGCGGCGCGCTGCGCCTTCGAATGAGCCCCCAAGCCAGCTGAGGAGGTCAGGCCTTCAGCCGCTCCGCATGCCAGCGGACGTGCTCGGCCATGAAGGTCGAGATGAAGAAATAGGAGTGGTCGTAGCCCTCCTGCAGCCGGATCATCGCCTCCATTCCCGCCGCCTTGCAGGCTTCGGCAAGCCGGTGGGTCTGGAGCTGTTCGACGAGGAAATCGTCGGCCATCCCCTGATCGACCAGCAGATGGTCGGCGCGCTCGCCATCCTCGATCAGCGCGACCGTATCGTATTCGCGCCAACTCTGGCGATCCTCGCCGAGATATCTGCCCAGCGCCTTCTCGCCCCAAGGGACGAGGCTGGGCGCAACGATCGGCGCAAAGGCGCTGATCGAGCGGAAGCGGTCGGGATTGCGCAAGCCGACGGTGAGCGCGCCGTGGCCGCCCATCGAATGGCCCATGATCGCCTGGCGCGCGGGATCGACCGGGAAGTTCGCCTCGATCAGCGCGGGCAGTTCGCGCTCGACATAGCTGCGCATCCGGTAGTGCTGGTCATAGGGCGGCTGCGTCGCATCGACATAGAAACCGGCGCCCAGCCCGAAGTCGTATTCGCCATCGGCGTCGGGCACATCCTCGCCGCGCGGCGAGGTATCGGGCGCGACGAAGACCACGCCGTGCTCGGCGCAGGCGGCGCGGTATTCGCCCTTCTCCATGACATTGGCGTGGGTGCAGGTCAGCCCCGAGAGATAATACAGCACCGGCAGCGTCTCTCCCGCCGCGAGGCTCTCGGCCTGCGGAGGAAGATAGACCGCAATGGTCATCTCGGTGCCGGTTTCGGCGGAGGCATGGGAGTAGACTCCCTGCACCCCGCCGAACGCCTTGGCTTCCGAGACCGTCTCGAACGGGCGATTATCGGATGTCGAAGTCATCAGCCCATGCGCTTCAGGACGCAGACCTTGTTGCCCGCCGGATCGCGCAGATAGGCCAGATACATATTGCCGATCTCGCTCTCGCGGATGCCGGGCGGATCCTCGATCGCGGTGCCGCCGTTCTCCAGGCCCGCCTTGTGCCAGGCGTCGCCCTGTTCGGGGCTGTCGACAGCAAAGCCGATGGTGCCGCCATTGGCGCCGCAGGCCCTGCCGCCGTCGATCGGCTTGGAAATAAGGAAGATCCCGCCCTTGTGCATATAGAGCACGCGGCCCTTGGGATCGACCCGCCCCTCGGGGCCGCCCAATGCGGCGAAACAGGCGTCGTAGAATTTCTTCGAGGCGTCGATATCGTCGGCGCCGAGCATCACGTGGCTGAACATGGCATTCTCCTCCTTGTCGTTATTTGCGTGTCGTTTTGTGAGCGTAGTCTCGCTCAGTCGTAGACCACCACGCTGCGGATGCTCTCGCCCGCATGCATGAGGTCGAAGCCCTTGTTGATCTCGTCGAGCTTGAGGACATGGGTGATCATCGGATCGATCTGGATCTTGCCGTCCATGTACCAGTCGACGATCTTGGGCACGTCGGTGCGCCCTTTGGCGCCGCCGAAGGCGCTGCCGCGCCAGTTGCGCCCGGTGACCAGCTGGAACGGGCGGGTCTCGATGGTCTTGCCCGCTTCCGCCACGCCGATCACGATGCTGGTGCCCCAGCCCTTGTGGCAGCATTCGAGCGCCTGCCGCATGACAGTGGTGTTGCCGGTGCAGTCGAAACTGTAATCCGCGCCGCCATCGAGCATGGCGACCAGATGCGCGACGACGTCCTCCACTTCCCTGGGATTGACGAAATCGGTCATCCCGAAATGCTCGCCATAGGGCTTCTTGTCGGGGTTGATGTCGACCCCGACGATCCGGTCGGCGCCCGCCATCCGCGCGCCCTGGATGACGTTGAGCCCGATCCCGCCCAGACCGAACACAACCACGTTGTCGCCGGGGCGGACATCGGCGGTGTTGACCACCGCGCCGACCCCGGTGGTGACCCCGCAGCCGATATAGCAGCTGGTATGGAATGGCGCGTCCTCGCGGATCTTGGCGACCGCGATTTCCGGCAGGACGGTGAAGTTCGAGAAGGTCGAGCACCCCATGTAATGGTAGATGGTGCGCCCTTTGTAGGAAAAGCGGCTGGTTCCGTCGGGCATCAGCCCCTTGCCTTGCGTCTCGCGGATCGCGCTGCACAGATTGGTCTTGCCCGAGAGGCACATTTTGCACTGGCGGCATTCCGGCGTGTAGAGCGGAATGACGTGATCGCCTTCCTTGACGCTGGTGACCCCGGGGCCGACTTCGCGGACGATGCCCGCGCCTTCGTGGCCCAGGATCGAGGGGAACAGGCCTTCGGAATCGAGCCCGTCGAGCGTGTAGGCATCGGTGTGGCAGATCCCGCTGGCCTTGATTTCGACCAACACCTCTCCCGCCTTGGGTCCTTCGAGGTCGAGTTCGACTACTTCGAGCGGCTGCTTGGCTTCGAAAGCGACGGCGGCGCGGGTCTTCATGGGGCGGGGTCTCCAGCGGTTCGGTCGCGCCGAGGCCTAGGCGAGGGGGCCCGCGCTCGCAAGCCGGTAGCTTGCGGTTCAGGCTGCGGCGCCTAACACGGGTCGGATGACAGCCATTCTTTCCGCAACGCTTCTGCTCGCCATGCAGACCGCAGGGGCTTCGGCACCCTCGCCATCGACATCTGCGCCAGCCCCCGCGCTCTCGCTCGAACAACAGTCGGGGCTGCGCTGCGCCGCGGCCTTCGCGCTGATCGCGCGAGGACAGGCGGCGGGCGATGCCGCGGCCCTGACCTATCCTGCGCTGGGCAAACGCGGGCGCGAATTCTTCGTACGGACCGCCGCGCGGCTGATCGACGAGACGGGTCTCGACCGCGATGGCGTCGCCCGGCTGCTGTCGGCCGAAGCGGGCCGGCTGGCGCAGGAGGAGGGCGCGCTGGAGCGGACCATGCCCGCCTGCCTGCTGCTGCTCGAAAGCTCGGGCCTGTAGCGCGCATGGGCGCCACGGCCGTCAGCGCCGGTTCAGCGCTCGGCTGCCAGAGCGCGGCGGGCTTCTGTTGAAAGGTACCGATTCGCATGCACCGCATCATTCTCGCAGCCACCCTGCCGCTCGCCTGCCTCGCCGCGCCGGCGCTGGCGCAGGATAGCGACCCCGCACCGGCCGCAAGATCCGAGACGCTGGATCGTATGGCGAAGAGCCTGTCCGATCCCGCGCGTCAGGCGGAGCTGGCCGCAACTCTGGCCACGCTCACCGAAATCGTGCTCGACCTCCCGCTCGCCCCCCTTGTCGAGCCGCTCGCCGAGGCGGTCGGCGAGACGGCCGGCGAGAAGGTGGGCGAACCTGTCCGCCGAGTCGATCCCGATCTGACCCTGCGCCGGTTGGCGCCGCGCAGCGACGATCTCGCGCGAACCATCGAGAACCGGCTGCCGCAGACGATGGACCGCCTGGCGGGTCTTTCGGGCAGCCTCGCCGCGCTGGTCCCGGTCTTGCGCGACATGGCCGACCAGCTGGAAACCGCGCTGCCGCCCGAGGGCAAACCCGCAACGCGCTGATCCGCTGCGCAAACCCGTGCCGGGAAGGCTGGCATTCGCCTGCTCCATGCGCCATGGACGCTTCCCACCATGTGGCAATTGCACCAATTCCCTCTGTGTCCCTTCAGCCGCAAGGTTCGCCTCGTGCTCGGCGAGAAGAGCGTCGCCTACGAGCTCGTCCGCCAGCCTCCCTGGGAGGCCAGCGACGAGCTTATCGCGCTCAACGCCGCAGGGCGCGTACCCGTGCTTCACGATCCGGCGCGCGATCTCGCGCTCAGCGACAGCCAGGCGATCTGCGAATATCTCGACGAGACCGTCGAGCGTAGCCCTTTGCTCGGCGGGACGGCGATCTACCGCGCGGAAATCCGCCGGTTGATCGCGTTGATGGACGAGAATTTCTTCGGCGACGTGGTCGCGCCGCTGTTCCACGAGAAGGTCCGCAAGCGGCTGGTGCTGCGTCAGCCGCCCGACGGGCGCGTGCTGCGCGAGGCGATGAAGCTCGCCCATGCGCATCTCGACTATATCGATTGGCTGGTCGACACGCGCAGCTGGATCGCGGGTTCGACGATGAGCCTCGCCGATCTTGCCGCCGCGGCGCAGCTGTCGGTGGCGGATTATCTCGGCGGGATCGACTGGTCGGGCCACGAGCAGACGCGCGGCTGGTATGCGGTGGTCAAGAGCCGTCCGAGCTTTCGCCCGCTGCTCAACGAGAAGATGGAAGGCATCCACCCCCCGGCACATTACGCGCTGGTCGATGTTTGAGTGGAACTTGCGGCCTTCCCCACCATATCGTGAGGGAAGGAGATCACGATGACCGACAAGCTCGAAATGGCCGACGCCCAGTGGCGCGAGAAGCTGACCCCCGAACAATATCACGTGCTGCGCGAAGGCGGGACCGAACGCGCCTTCACCGGTAAATACGACAAGAACAAGCAGACGGGCGAATATCTGTGCGCCGCCTGCGGCCAGCGCCTGTTCGACAGCGCGGACAAATACGACAGCGGCTCGGGCTGGCCCAGCTTCACCGCTCCGGCGGAGGACGACGTCGTCGAGCAGAACCGCGATGTCAGCATGGGAATGGTCCGCACCGAGGTGGTCTGTTCCAAATGCGAAGGCCATCTGGGCCATGTCTTCCCCGACGGCCCGGGCGAGAATGGCTTGCGCTATTGCATCAACAGCGCGGCGCTCGATTTCGAGCCCGAGGACGGCGCTGCCTGAGGCCCCGCGGCGGCTAGCTGCGAGAGACGGGGCGAGAGGCGGGGGACGGCAGGGCGGTTCCCCGTTCACGCATGGTTACAACTGCCCTATGCAACGCCCG
>Ga0208316_1001065_pt1 | contig 17978 bp, 18 predicted proteins | sample MalvireepMed_231_FD_184240 | JGI IMG/M metagenome (GOLD analysis project Ga0208316, IMG submission 184240) | Marine viral communities from the Global Malaspina Expedition - Malaspina viral metaG DeepMed_231 (SPAdes) (version 2) | ecosystem: Environmental > Aquatic > Marine > Oceanic | place... | reverse complement strand
TTAAGCGCGAACCTCGTGGGAGGCCCAGGCTACGGTCACCGACTGCGACGAATGACAATGAGACACTGGATCACCTCCTTTCAGTTGTTGAACACCACAAGCAATATGGGATGACTTTTCGAGAGTCGCAAACCCACGACGGCGTGATGCGACAAGTCGCCCGATTTTGCGTGTTTTACGCCACCGCGATCACCGCCAGCGCGAGCCGGTCGCCTCACTGAGGGCGGGGCGGCGACGCAGTTCGGTCACCGGCGTCTCCAGCTTGTCCAAGGCCGTGATCATGGCCGTGTAGCCGGCGGCGACCGCCGGGTCATAGGCGCCCCAGTTGCGGATCTCGACCCCGGTCATGTCCGGCGTGATCAGGAGATCGACGCTCTCGCGCGCGGCCCGCAGGTCGCGGCCGGTCGGCACGGTCGCCGCCCGCATCAGCAGGGAGACGATCGGCGGTCCCTGCCGCCAGGCGCCCGACACAATCCAGCGCAGCACCGATTCCGGCCGCGCCACGTCCTTGGCCGTGATGCTGCGGCCGCGGGTGACGTCTATCCCCACCACCGGACCCAGATGCATGGCGCTCATGACGTCGGCGGGGAAGTTGTTGAGCACCGCCCCATCCACCAGCACCTCGTCGCCCTGGGTGGCCGGCGGCATGACGCCGGGCAGGGCGATGGTGGCGCGCAGGGCGTCCACCAGCCGGCCGCTGCGGTGGACCTGATAGGCCCCGGTGGTGAGGTTGGACGAGACCGCGAAAAAGGGCAGCCAGAGGTCGGAGATTCGCGTGTCGCCGAAATGTTCGAACAGGCGGTCGCGGACCTTGTCGCCCCGGGTCATGGCGATCAGGGGAAAGGCGATGTCGTCCAGGGGGCTCGAGGCGACGAAGGCTTCGCGGATGCGACGGTCGGCCTCGGCGTCGGACCAGCCCATGCCAAGGCCCGCGGCGACAATGGCGCCCATGGACGCCCCGCCGATGAAGTCGATGGGCACGCCGCGCTCGCGCAGGGCGCGGACCGCGCCCACATGGGCGTAGGCCCTCGCGCCGCCCCCCGACAGCACCAGGCCGATGGACTGCCCCGTCAGCACCCGCGCCATTCGTGCGGCGTCGTCCTCGTCATCGCGACGCATGTGGAAGAGGCGCGCCGGATGGGCGGCGGCGAGCCAGCCTTCGGAGGTGCGCGGCGCGCCGCTGCCCCGGGGATGCATCAGGATCAGGTCCACCAGCTGGTGGGCCTGCAGCGGCTGGGCCGGATGCAGGATGATGTTCTGCGGCGGCCGCGATGACGCCTTGCCGATGCGGAACAGCCGGTCCACCTGGCGGGCGACCAGGGCGCGCCAGCCCAGGTCCTCGCCCTCGGCGGCATAGAGGACGAAGTCGTGGGTGCGCTCGACCTCGGAATACCATTCGGTGGGCGCGGTGGCGGCCTCGGCGCCGACCACGGTGACGCTGTAGCCCTGGCGCATGATGTGGCGGGCGATGCGATCGACCACCGGACGCACGGGAACCGCCTCGCCGACCGTGACGAAGCCATAGACCGAGGGCTCCGATCCGGCCTGCCGCCCCCTGGTCCGGCGGGTCCGGCGCACCACAAGCTGGGCCAGCTCCAACATGACGCCGGGATCTTCTTCGGCGGCGTCCATGAACAGGTCGCGGGGCAGGGCGAAGATCTCGGAGTCCCGCAGGGCCACCACCCGGGCCGAGTGCACGGTGCCGGCCAGCAGCGACATCTCGCCGGCCGGCTCGCCTGGGCGGATCACGCCGAGAAATTCCGGTTCCTGGCCCTCTTCGTGGCGGAAGACGCCCAGCCGTCCGGCGCGCAGGAAATAGAGTTGGTCGGCCTCTTCGCCGGCCTCGAACAGCACGCCGCCGCCGGGCAGGGAGAACCACGTGGCGTCGCCCTCCACCTGTTCAGCGAAGAACAGCTGGGCCAGGGCCGTGTCGATGGGAAGGTCTGGCAGTCGGGCCACGGTGGCGACCCTAGCGCGCAAGGCGCGCCCCGGCTATGCCATGCATATGACGAGGCTAACTTCCTCCATCGATCCCGCTTCCGAGGCATTTCAGACCCAGTCGGCGCTGAATCGGGGCCTGGTCGACCAGCTTCGCGCCCGTACGACGCAGGCGGCGCGCGGCGGACCCGAGGCGTCCCGTGCGCGGCACGAATCGCGCGGCAAGCTTCTGCCTCGGGACCGGGTCATGCGGCTGCTCGATCCCGGCGCCCCGTTCCTGGAGGTCGGCGCCCTGGCGGCCCACGGCCTCTATGACGATGAGGCGCCCGGCGCGGGCGTGATCACCGGGATCGGGCGGGTGTCGGGCCGTGAGGTGATGATCGTCGCCAACGACGCCACGGTGAAGGGCGGCGCCTATTTTCCGATGACGGTGAAGAAGCACCTGCGGGCCCAGGAAATCGCCCTGCAGAACCGTCTGCCCTGCATCTATCTGGTGGATTCCGGCGGCGCCAACCTGCCGCACCAGGCCGAGGTGTTTCCCGACCGCGACCATTTCGGCCGCATCTTCTTCAACCAGGCTCAGATGAGCGCGGCGGGCATCGCTCAGATCGCCTGCGTCATGGGCTCCTGCACCGCCGGCGGCGCCTATGTGCCGGCCATGTCGGATGAGACGGTGATCGTCCGTGACCAGGGCACCATCTTCCTGGGCGGCCCGCCCCTGGTGAAGGCCGCCACCGGCGAGGTGATCAGCGCCGAGGAGCTGGGCGGCGCCGACACCCATGGCCGGCGATCGGGCGTGGTCGACCATGTGGCCGAGAACGACGAGCACGCCCTGCTGATCGTCCGCTCCATCGTCGGCAACCTGAACACCACCAAGACCCACGACATGGCCCTGGCCGAGCCCCGGCCGCCGGCCTTCGATCCTGAAGAGCTCTACGGGATCATCCCCGGCGACGTGCGCGCGCCCTATGATGTGCGCGAGGTCATCGCCCGCATGGTCGACGGCTCGGACTTCGATGAGTTCAAGGCCCTCTATGGGACGACCCTGGTCTGCGGCTTTGCGCGCATCTGGGGTTATCCCGTGGCCATACTGGCCAATAACGGCGTGCTGTTTTCCGAAAGCGCGCTGAAGGGCGCCCATTTCATCGAGCTGGCCTGTAAGCGAAAGATCCCGCTGGTCTTCCTGCAGAACATCTCCGGCTTCATGGTCGGCGGCCGCTACGAGGCTGGCGGCATCGCCAAGGACGGGGCCAAGCTGGTCACCGCCGTGGCCTGCGCCGAGGTCCCCAAATTCACCGTGTTGATCGGCGGCTCCTTCGGGGCCGGCAACTACGGCATGTGCGGCCGGGCCTATTCCCCGCGCTTCCTGTGGACCTGGCCCAACAGCCGGATCAGCGTCATGGGCGGCGAACAGGCGGCCAGCGTGCTGGCCACCATCCGCCGCGACGGCCTGGAGGCCCGCGGCGAGACCTGGGCTGATGATGACGAGGCGGCCTTCAAGGCGCCGGTCAAGGAACGATATGAGGCCGAGGGCGATCCCTATTTCGCCACCGCGCGCCTGTGGGATGACGGGATCATCGATCCGGCCCAGACCCGCGACGTCCTTGGCCTGTCCATTTCTGCGGCGCTCAATGCGCCCGTGCCGGAGACGCGGTTTGGCGTCTTCCGAATGTGAGGAAGCCTTAAGACCATGAGCAATCCCATCGTCGATCCGCTGGTTGAAGGCCTCGACACCGACGCCACCTCGCCCCTGGTGCGCCTGGAGGCCACCGTCGAGGGCGTGGCCATCGTCACCATCAACCGGCCAGAGCGCCGCAACGCCTTCGACGCCGATCTGATCGCCGCCCTGTCGGAGACCTTCGAGACCCTGCACGGCGCCGAACACGTGCGCCTGGTCTTCCTGCGCGGGGCCGGCGGGACCTTCAGCGCCGGGGCAGATCTCGACTGGATGCGGAACGCCGCCGGCCACACCGAAGACGACAACCGCGAAGACGCCATGGCCATGGCCAGGATGCTCAAGCATCTTTGGGATATTCCCGCCCTCACGGTCGCCCTGGTGCAGGGCGGCGCCTATGGCGGCGGGGCCGGTCTGGCCGCGGCCTGCGACATGGCCATCGCCACCGCCGACGCCAGGTTCAGCTTCGCCGAGGTCAAGCTGGGCCTGGTGGCGGCCACCATCAGCCCCTATGTGGTCGCCGCCGTCGGCCCCCGCACCGCCCGCGGCCTGTTCGCCACGGGGCGCACCTTCGACGCCGCCAATGCGGAGAAGATCGGCCTGATCACCCAGGTGGTGGCCGATGACGCGGCCCTTGAGGCGGCCATGACCAGCCTGTCCACCGAAATGATGGCCTGCGGCCCCATGGCGGTCGTCGAGTCCAAGAGGATCGTCGAACACGTCGCCTATCAGGAGATCGACCACGGCCTGATGGAGGACACCGCCAAGGTCATCGCCCGGGTGCGGGTGAGCGAGGAAGGACAGGAGGGTGTCATCGCCTTCCTCGAAAAGCGCAAACCCCGCTGGTCCGAATGATCACGACCCTCCTGGTCGCCAATCGCGGCGAGATCGCAAGGCGCATCTTCCGCACCGCCCGCCGGATGGGCCTGGCCACCGTGGCGGTCTATTCCGACGCCGACGCCCAGGCGCCCCATGTGCGTGAGGCCGACCAGGCCGTGCGCCTGGGGCCGGCGGCGGCTCAGGAGAGCTATCTCTCGGTCGAACGGGTGCTGGCGGCTGCGGCGACCAGCGGCGCCGACGCCATCCATCCGGGCTATGGCTTCCTGTCGGAGAATGCCGACTTCGCCGAGGCGGTGACCGCCGCAGGCCTGACCTGGGTTGGCCCGCCCCCCGCGGCCATCCGCGCCATGGGGCTGAAGGATGCGGCCAAGGCCCTGATGATCGAAGCCGGCGTGCCGGTGACGCCGGGCTATCACGGCGAGAATCAGGAGCCCGGCCACCTGGCCGCCCAGGCCGAGCAGATCGGCTATCCGGTGCTGATCAAGGCGGTGGCCGGCGGCGGCGGCAAGGGCATGCGCAAGGTCGAGCGCGCCAGCGATTTCGCCGCGGCGCTCGGCGCGGCCAAGCGCGAAGCCGCCGGCGCCTTTGGCGATGATCGCGTCCTGCTGGAGACCTATGTCGCCCGGCCGCGCCACATCGAGGTGCAGGTGTTCGGCGACAGCCACGGCCAAGTGGTCCACCTGTTCGAACGCGACTGCTCCCTGCAGCGCCGCCACCAGAAGGTGATCGAGGAGGCGCCGGCCCCAGGCATGAGCGTGGCGGTGCGCGAGGCCGTCTGCGCCGCCGCCGTCCGCGCCGCCCAGGCCGTGGACTATGTGGGCGCCGGCACGGTGGAGTTCATCGCCGACGCCAGCGAAGGCCTGCGCGCCGACCGCATCTGGTTCATGGAGATGAACACCCGCCTGCAGGTGGAGCACCCGGTCACCGAGGCCGTCACCGGTCAGGACCTGGTGGAGTGGCAGCTGCGGGTGGCGGCCGGCGAACCGCTGCCGCTCGCCCAGGGTGAGATCACCTTGAACGGCTGGGCCATGGAGGCCAGGCTCTATGCCGAGAACCCGGCGGCGGGGTTCCTGCCCTCGATCGGCGAGCTGGAGCATTTCGTGCTGCCGGACACGGTGCGGGTGGACACCGGCGTCGAGGCGGGCGGGACCGTCAGCCCGCACTATGATCCGATGATCGCCAAGCTGATCGCCCATGGCCCCACGCGGCGGGGTGGCGCCCGGCGACTGGCGGAGGCCTGTGGCGAGGTGCAGGTCTGGCCTGTACGCACCAATGCCGGCTTTCTCGCCCGGTGCCTCGGGGACCCCGACTTCCTGCGCGGCGAGGTGGACACCGGCTTCATCGGCGCGCGCCAGGATGACCTTGCCACGGCCAGCGCCCCGAGCGACCAGGTTCTCGCCGCCGCCGCCCAGGGCCTGCTCTCGCAGGGGCCGGCCATGGCGTCTGAGCCTGATGGTCCCTGGGGCGCGCTGACGGGCTTCCGGCTGAACGCGCCCAGGCAGAGCCATCTGCGCCTCTATCGGGACGGTGAGGCGCTCGAGGCGCCGCTCAATGAAGGCCCGCTTTCGGCCGATGTGCTGATCGACGCCGCCGGCGCCATCGTGGTGTTCGAGGCCGGCGAGGCCTACGCCTTTTCCGGAACGCCGCCCCCGTCGGTCGCGGGCGACGGCCCGGCCGGCGACGGCGTTGTGATCGCCCCCATGCCGGGCAAGGTGGTCGCCGTGGCCGTGAAGGCCGGCGACACGGTGACCCGAGGCCAGACCCTGGTGACCCTGGAAGCCATGAAGATGGAGCACGCCCTGGCCGCCGCCTTCGATGGCGTGGTGGAATCTCTGTCGGTGACCGCTGGCGACCAGGTCAGCGAGGGCGCGGTGCTGGCGCGGCTGGCCCAGGCGTCCTAGACCGCCCCCATGACCCTGCATCTGATCAAGCTGGTTGTCGGCTGCGACACGGTTGAAGACCTGCTGGACTGGCGCGCCCCTCAGGCCAAGACCGGCCAGCCCTGGATCCTGCGCACCCGCCAGACGCCCAAACGGGCGGCGGAGCTGACCGACGGCGGCTCGATCTATCGTGTCTACAAGGGCGCCATCCTGTCGCGGCAGCGCATCCTGGAGATCGCCACGGTGGGCGCTGGCCAGGACGCCCGCTGCGAGATGGTGCTGGACGAGACCCTGGTCCGCGTGGCGCCGACCCCGAGGCGCGCCTTCCAGGGTTGGCGCTATCTGGAGGCCAAGGACGCGCCGCCGGACCTGGAGGGGGTGGGCGGCCAGGACGTGCCGCCGGAACTGGCCCGGCAGCTGCGCGAAGCCGGCCTCTGGTAGCGACTCAGACGGCCATGTTGTCGATGAGCCGGGTCTTGCCCAGGAAGGCGGCGGCCAGAACCCGGGCCGGGACGCTCAGGACGCCGGGGCCGGGGTGGGACAGGTCCTGGGCGTGGCGCACCTCGAAATAGTCGATCCGCTCGAAGCCCTGGCGCTCCAGGGCGGCGCGGCCGGTGGCCTCGACCTTCTCGACGGGATCGCCCGCCTTCAGCCGGGCCGCGGCGTCGGCCAGCACGCCATTGAGCCGCCCGGCGATAATCCGCTGTTCGGGCGTGAGGTAGGCGTTGCGCGAGGACAGGGCGAGGCCGTCCGGCGCCCGGGCAGTCGGCGCGCCGATGATCTCCACCGGCAGGTCGAGGTCGAGCACCAGCCGGCGGATCAGCTGGAGCTGCTGGTAGTCCTTCTCGCCGAACACCGCCAGGTCGGGCTGGGCCTGGTTGAGCAGCTTGGCGACCACGGTGGCCACCCCGTCGAAGTGTCCCGGCCGGGCCGCCCCATCAAGGGGTTCGGAAACGCCGGAGATGGTGATCCTGGTGGAGAAGCCCGGCGGGTAGATCTGGCTCACATCCGGGGCGTAGAGCAGGTCGCAGCCGGCGCTGGCCAACAGCTCGGCGTCGCCGGCCTCGTTGCGCGGATAGCGGTCGAAGTCCTCGTTCGGGCCGAACTGGGTCGGATTGACGAAGATGCTGGCCACCACCTTGCCGGCGCGGGCCTTGGCCAATTGCACGAGGGAGAGGTGGCCCGCGTGCAGGGCGCCCATGGTGGGCGTCATCGCCACGGTCTCCCCGGCGGCCCGCCAGGCGCGAACCTGGGCGCGCAGCTCGGCCACGGTGCGGACGACAGGCAGGAAATCGGCGGACATGAGCCCTCGGATGGCATGGAAAACGGTGTCGGGCTTATGGCCGATGGCCGGGGGTGCGTCCATCCGTCCACAGGGGCGGGGGCCTGCCAAGTTGACCTTGGGGCCAGCATAAGCGTCTCGTTAACCTATTGGTCCCCTTGGCCGAATCGATGGAGCAGGACGAATGTCCCAACCCCGTGTGATCGTCGTCGGAAACGAGAAGGGCGGCGCTGGCAAGTCCACCATCGCCCTGCACCTGGCCGTGGCCCTGATGTATGGCGGCGCCAAGGTGGCGGTGCTGGACCTGGACCTTCGCCAGCAGTCCATGGGCCACTTCTTCGCCAGCCGCCGCGCCTGGCTGGCGGCCAATGAGGTAGAGGCCCCGCTGCCGCTGGAATTTCCCCTCAGCCCGGACCTGGCCCTGGCCCCCGACAGTGAGGCCCTGGCGGCCTTCCAGCAGGCGTTTGAGGCCGCCAATGCGGCCGCCGACTTCGTGCTGATCGACACCCCCGGGGGCGATACGGCCATCTCCCGCCAGGCCCATGGCCTGGCCGATCTGATCGTCACGCCGATGAACGACAGCTTCGTTGATTTCGACATGCTGGGCGTCGTCGATCCCGTCAGCTTGGATCTCAAGCGACCCGGCCTCTATTCGGTCACCGTCTGGGACAGCCGCAAGGCCCGGGCCGTGGCGGACGGGCGCTCCATCGATTGGGTGGTGCTGCGCAATCGACTGGCGCCCACTGAGGCCCGCAATCGCCGCCGCCTGGATGAGCGGGTCAAGGCCCTGTCGCGCCGGGTCGGCTTCCGCGTCGGGCCCGGCCTGCGCGACCGGGTGATCTATCGCGAGCTCTATCCCTTCGGCCTGACCATCGCCGACCTGTCCCCGGCCATCCGTCCGGTCTCCATCTCGCTGCAGCATGTCGCCGCCCGCCAGGAGCTGCGCGCCCTGATCGGCGCCCTGGGGCTGGGCGAGGTGACAGGCCAGACCCTGATGGCGGCCGAATAGCCCCATGCTCTATCTGGCCCTCGGCGCCGCGGCCTTGGCCGTCTTCGTCTGGCTGGGACGGCGCGGCCGGCCGGTGTTTCAGCGGCCGGGCTTGCGGGTCCTTTCAGGCGTGGCCTCGATCGCCGCCTTCGCCGGCGCCGCCTTCCTGGCCGTCCGCGGTGGCTGGGCCTTTGCGCCGGTTCTCATCATCCTGGGACTATGGCTGGCCATGAGCGCCCGCGGCCAGGGGGCCGGGGCTGGCCCTGCGCCGCGGACCAGCGCCATGAGCGAGCAGGACGCCCGATCGATCCTGGGGGTCGATGGGGAGGCGACGTCGGAAGAGATCCAGGCCGCCTATACCCGCCTTATGCGCCGCGCCCATCCCGACGCCGGCGGCTCGGCGGGCCTGGCCGCCCAGCTCAACGCCGCCCGCGACCGGTTGCTCCGCCGCTGAGCGGTCTCAGGATCTTAAGGTTTGAGCGCGGTTCATTCGTAAAACCGAATTCCACCTTTACCGAACGCGCTCAGGCGGGGTCGATGACCATGCAGGCCTGGTTGCGCGCCTTGAGGGTTTCGCAGGCGTCCTTGGCCTTGGCCTCGGTCAGGCCGGTGAACCGGGCGCGATAGAAGCCGGAGCTGGGATCGGTGACCATGGTGTCGGCGCCTGTGAAGGCGCTGGCGAACCGGCGGCGCGTCATCTTCAGCTGTTCCTGCGCCAGGCTCCGCGAGCGGAAGGCGCCCACCTGAACCTGCCACTGGCCGGTCGGCGCGGCGGCGGCTGAGCGGGTGGCGGCCGGGGGCGGCGGGGGAGCCGAAGCGAGCACGATCTTCAGGCCGTCCTGTTCGCCGTCCCCCTGTTCGCGGGAGGGGCGCATGATCTGACCGCTGGGGTCGGGCTCGAACAGGTTCTGGGCCACGGTGATCCGCTCCCCGCGATCGCGGCGGTTGGCCACGTCGAATCCGGTGAGCAGCAGGTCCTCGGCATGGTTGTCGCGAGCCGCCGTCGAGGCGCCGCCGAGGACGACCACAATCAGGCGCCGGCCCTGGCGGACGCCGGAGATGGCGATGTTGTAGCCCGAGGCGTTGGTGTAGCCGGTCTTTAGGCCGTCGACGCCGAGCTCCCTGCGCAGCAGGCTGTTGTGGCCGCGGATCACCGTGCCCCGGAAGGTGAACTGGCCCGTGCTGAACAGGTCATAATATTGCGGGAAGTCGCGCATGATGGCGCGCGATAGCACCGCCAGGTCCCGGGCGGTGGAGATCTGGCGGCTGTCAGGCAGGCCGGACGCATTGACGAAGGTCGTGGAGTCCATGCCGAGCTCGCGGGCGCGCAGGGTCATGAGGGCGGCGAAGCGCGCCTCGCTGCCGCCAAGCTTCTCGGCCACGGCCACAGCCACGTCATTGGCCGAGCGGATCGCCAGGGCGTGCAGGGCTTCGTCCACCGTGATCGAATCGCCGGCCTTCACGAACAGCTTGGTGGGCGGCGCGGCCGCGGCGCGGGTGGAGAAGGGGATGCGATCGTCCAGGGAGAGCCGGCCGGCGGCCAATTCCTCAAACAGCAGATAGATGGTCATCACCTTGGTGATGGAGGCGGGGTAACGGTCGCTGTCGGCGCGCTTGGCGTACAGCACCTCGCCGCTGGCGGCGTCCACCACGATCGATGCGTACTTCGGCTGTTGGGCCGGCAACTGCAGATAGGGGATCTGCGCCTGTGCGGCCGGGGCGGCCGTGAGGCCGCAGGCCGCGGCGATCGCGAAGAGGCCGGCGAGAATCGGGCGGCGGGCGCGTTTGAACATCGCTTCGTCCGTCGTGTCTGGGTTTTCCGGCGCGCCCCCCGAGGCGCGCGCCGAGGACAGAAGGCTAACATGGCATATCGCCCCTTGCGCGAGGGTAAACACCTGTTGAGCATTCCAAAATGCCGCATCGCCCGCCTGATGGGCGAATGGTGAAGCTATGCGCAGACCGGGGTTCAGATCATTTCGGCGGCGGCGTCAGAAATTGTGCGGCGCACAAAAGTCTTATTGACTGCTGCGATGCAACATGGGATGTTGCGGGTGCGTTAAGTAACTTTCGTCAGTTTCTCGCGGTCCGCCGCGTCCGTTCGCCAGACCGCACCCTGCCGCCCGTCAAGGAGATCAGCCATGGCCGCCGCCGCTGAAACCAACGCCAAGTCCACCGCCGAGCAATTCACCATGGCCGGCAACACCGCTTTCAAGGACGCCATCGAAAAGTCCCTGACCGCGCTCGCCGAAACCAACACCTATTCGAAGAAGAATCTGGAGGCGATGGTCGCCTCGGCCACCGCCGCCGCCAAGGGCGCCGAAGCCGTCGGCGCCCATGCCATGGCCTATTCCAAGAAGACCGTGGAAGATCAGATGGTCGCCGCCAAGTCGCTCAGCCAGGCCAAGAGCCTGCAGGAAGCCGTCGAGCTGCAGACCGCCTTCGCCAAGACCGCCATGGAAACCTACATGGCCGAGATGACCCGCATGTCGGAGCTCTTCACCGCCTCGATGAAGGACTCCATGAAGCCGCTGAACGAGCGCGTCACCGCGACCGTCGAGCGCCTGCAAGCCGCCCGCTAAGGCGGCTGGGCGCTTCGGCGCCCGAGCAATCCGACAAGAGCCCGGTTCGGCGACGGACCGGGCTTTTCTCATGGGGGCGTGGGCGCTACAGACTAACCCATGAGCACCGTCGAAGAACGTCTGGCCGCGCTTGGCGTCCGCCTGCCCGAGCCCTCCGCCCCGGTCGCCAACTATGTGCCCTTTGTCCGGGCCGGCGCCTTGCTTCACATTTCCGGCCAGGTGTCCCGGGACGCCCAGGGCGGCGTCACCGGCGTCGTCGGCCAGGATGTCGATCTGGAGACGGCGCGCTACGCCGCCCGGCTCTGCGCGATCAATCTGATCGCCCAGATGAAGGCGGCCTGCGGCGGCGATCTCGGCCGCGTGGTCCGGGTGGTCAAGCTGGGCGGCTTCATCCAGGCCGGTCCTGAGTTCTTCGACATTCCCCAGGTGGTGAACGGCGCCTCGGACCTGATGGTCGACGCCTTCGGCGATATCGGCCGTCACGCCCGTTCGGCGGTGGGCGTCTATCGCCTGCCGATGAATTTCGCCGTCGAGGTCGACGCGGTGGTGGAGGTCTCGTGAGGGACCGCTTCGGCGAGGCCTGGGATCTTCTGTTCCACCCGCCGGTGGCCCACCGGGGCCTGTGGACGCCGGACGGCGCGCCGGAAAATTCCCTGGGCGCCTTCCAGGCCGCCTGCGCCGCCGGCTATGGCATCGAGCTCGACGTCCACCTGTCGTCGGACGGGGAGGCGATGGTCTTCCACGACGAGACCCTGGTCCGGATGACCGGCGCTGAGGGCCGCCTGCGCGATCACACCGCCGCCGACCTTGGCGGCTTGTCCCTCAAGGGGACCGACGAGACGATTCCCACCCTGCTGGAGACCCTGGCCCTGATCGGCCACCGGGCCATGGTCCATATCGAGCTGAAGACCGCCTGGGGCGAGGTCGGGCCGCTGGAACGCCGTGTGCACGAGATCATCGCCGACCACGCGGGCCCGCTCTGCATCATCGGCTTCAATCCCTATTCCCACGCCTGGTACGCCGACCATTATCCGGGCGTTCTGCGGGGTCTGGATTCCTTCAGCTATCGCGGCGTGAAGCATCTGAGCGAGGAACAGCGCCAGTCCTATGCCCGGCTGGAGCAGGTCTCCATCGCCCGACCGCACTTCCTGGCCCTGGGCCTCGACATGCTGCCCAGCCCCGCGGCTGACGCCTATCGGGCCCAAGGCATGCCGGTGGTCGCCTGGACGGTCCGCCAGCCCGAGCAATGGGACGCGGTGAAGGATCACTGCGACAACATGATCTTCGAGGGCTTCGCCGCGTGAGTCTGAGGCCGGCGGTCAAGGTGAGCCGCCGTATCGCCGAGATCGGCCAGGCGAGCTGGGACGGCTGCGCGGCGCATAGCGGAAATCCGTTCGTCTCCTACGACTTTCTCGACATTCTGGAGCAGTCCGGCTGCGCGGTGGAGCGGGCCGGCTGGGGACCGCAGCACCTAGCCATCGCCGACGAGGCGGGCGGGGTCGGGGCGGTCATGCCGCTCTATCTGAAGTCCCACAGCCAGGGCGAATACATCTTCGACCATGCCTGGGCCGACGCCTATGAGCGGGCCGGCGGCCGTTACTATCCCAAGCTTCTGTCAGCCGCGCCGTTCACGCCGGCCACCGGGTCTCGCCTGCTGGTCCGGCCCGACGTGCCGGCGCAGGAGGGCTATGACCTGTTGCTCGGCGGCGCGCTCACCCTGTGCGAGCGGATGGGGATTTCCTCCGTCCACGTCAATTTTCCGACGCAGGAGGAGTGGGCCTGGCTGGGTGATCAGGGCCTGGCCCAGCGTCAGGGGCAGCAGTACCACTGGTTCAACCGCGGCTATGGCGGCTTCGACGACTTCCTGGCCGACCTTTCGTCGGGGCGGCGGAAAACCATCCGGCGGGAGCGACGCGACGCCCAGGCGGGGTTGGAGATCGTCCGCCTCACCGGCGCCGACCTGACCGAGGACGCCTGGGACGCCTTCTACGGCTTCTATATGGACACCGGGTCGCGAAAATGGGGGCAGCCCTATCTGAACCGGCTGTTCTTCTCGCTGTTGGGGGAGCGGATGGCCGATCGGGTGCTGCTGATCATGGCCCGGCGCAACGGCCGCTGGATCGCCGGCGCGCTTAATCTGATCGGGGCCGACGCCCTCTATGGCCGCAACTGGGGCTGCGTCGAGGACGTGCCCTTCCTGCATTTCGAGCTCTGCTACTACCAGGCCATCGAATGGGCGATCGGGGCGGGCCTGGCGAGGGTCGAGGCTGGCGCCCAGGGGCAGCACAAGATCGCCCGCGGCTATCTGCCGACGCCGGTCTATTCGGCCCACTACATCGCCGATCCGGCGCTGCGCGGCCCGGTCGAGGACTTCGTCGCCCGCGAGAAGGCGGCGGTGGACGGTGAAATGGAATGGCTGTCAGAGGAATACTCGCCGTTCCGTCAGGGCTGAAGCCTTCGCAAGCCGGGCGGCGTTTTGCTAAGCACGATCAACCAACGCAGAGGGAGCGCGGCCATGAGCCTGGACGGGACCTACGACGCCAACAACATCTTCGCCAAGATCCTGCGCGGCGAGGCGCCCTGCGCGCGGGTGTTCGAGGATGACCACGTCCTGTCATTCATGGACGTCTTTCCCCAGGTGCGCGGCCACACCCTGGTGATTCCCAAGCACTCCACCGCCAGGAACCTGCTGGAGGAGGATCCGGCGGTGCTGTCGCCGCTGATTCTCGGCGTGCAGCGGGTGGCCCGGGCGGTGCGTGCGGCGCTGTCGCCGGACGGGGTGGCGATCAGCCAGTTCAATGGGACAACGGCGGGCCAGACCGTGTTTCATCCGCACTTCCACATCCTGCCCCGCTGGGAGGGCGCGGCGGTGGGCCGTCACGCCTCGGGCGGCATGGCCGATCCGGCCGAGCTGAAGGCCTTGGCCGAGCAGATCGCCGCCAAGATCGCCTGAGCCTCCGGCCGCCATCGGCCTGATGGACATGGGCCGAAATTCGCAGCAGTTCGCGATTCCGACCGGCCCCGGCCAAGCTTCGTCTGTTGTCTTGGGCCAGGCTTTGGCTAAGCTTCGCCGCGGTTTTGGAGGCGGGGGGGCGGGGCTCGTCCGCGCCGCGTGGGGGGAGATCATGGAATTTTTGCTCTTAGTCGTCGCCGCGGCCTTGGTCTGGTTGTTCGTCGCGACTTACAACAGGCTTCAGAAGCTCGGTAATGAGGTAAAGCGGTTCCGCGGTGACGTGGCGGCGGCGCTGAAGAAGCGCTCCGACCTCGTGGGTCGCCTCATTGATATCGCCAAATCCTATGGCGATCACGAGAAGCTCACCCAGATCACGGCCTCCACCCGAATGGGCGAGATCGCCGGCGGGGGCCCAGATATGGACAACGCCTCGCGCCTCTTCTCTGGCCTGGCCATGGCCTTCCCGGAATTGAAGGCCAACGCGACCTATCAGCAGCTCATGTCACAGCTTCACGAGATTGAGGGCAATCTCCAGACGCGCCGCGAGCAGTACAATGAGGTCGCGAGCCGGTACAACAGCTACCGGTCTTCTCTGCCTCAGGCGCTCTTCGCCAGCGCCATAGGTTTTCCGGAGGCGGCCTATTCCTATTTCACCGTGGACGAGAACGGCATGGATATTCTGCCGGACTTTCGGACCGATGACGGCATGATCCTCAAGGAAGGGCTGCAGAATCTCGGGGCGCGCACCAGCGCCATGGCCCAGACGGCGGGTCAGAAGCTGAGCCAAGCTCGCAAGGAGCTTGAGGCCCGGCAGGCGGCCGAGGCCGCCGCGGGTCAGGAACCGCCGCCGCCGAGCGCACCCCAGAACTGAAGCCGCGTACGGCGGGCGCAAAGAAAAGGCCCCGGACCTTGCGGTTCGGGGCCTCGTTCTTTTCCGCCGGAGCCAGCCCTAGTCGGCCAGTTCGGTGGCGGCGTCCTTGGACGGATCCTCGATCATCGGCGCGCCCGGTTCGCGGGAGTCGCCCTCGATCTCGAAGTCCAGCTTGCCGTCCTTGAGCACCACGCGGACGTGGCCGCCCTTGACCAGTCGGCCGAACAGGATCTCGTCGGCCAGCGGCTTCTTGATGTGCTCCTGGATGACCCGGGCCAGCGGCCGGGCGCCGTAGAGCTCGTCGAAGCCGTTGTCGGCCAGCCAGCCCGCCGCCTCGTCGGTGGTCTCGATAGTGACGTGACGATCAGCCAGCTGGGCTTCCAGCTGCATGACGAACTTCTGCACCACCTGACGGATGATCGACGGATCCAGCGGACGGAAGGCCACTACCGCGTCGAGGCGGTTGCGGAATTCCGGGGTGAAGACCCGCTTGATCGCCTCTTCAGCCTCGTGATCAGCCTTGCCCCGGCCAAAGCCGATGGTGTTGCGCTGAGCGTCGGCCGCCCCGGCGTTGGTGGTCATGATGAGCACCACGTTGCGGAAGTCGATCTTCTTGCCGTTGGAGTCGGTCAGCACCCCGTGGTCCATGACCTGCAAGAGGATGTTGTAGACGTCCGGGTGGGACTTCTCGATCTCGTCCAGCAGGACCACGGCGTGGGGATGCTGATCGACGGCGTCGGTCAGCAGGCCGCCCTGGTCAAAGCCCACATAGCCGGGCGGCGCCCCGATCAGGCGGCTGACCGTGTGGCGCTCCATGTACTCCGACATGTCGAAGCGCAGGAGCTCGATCCCCAGGGTCGAGGCCAGTTGCCGCGCGGTCTCCGTCTTGCCGGTGCCGGTGGGGCCCGAGAAGAGGTAGCAGCCGATCGGCTTGTTGGGATCGCGCAGGCCGGCCCGGGACATCTTCATGGCCGCGGACAGCTGTTCGATGGCGTCGTCCTGGCCGTAGACCGCCCGCTTCAGGTCCTCCTGCAGTTGCTTGAGGGCCTCGGTGTCGGACTTGGAGACCGACTTGGGCGGGATGCGGGCGATCTTGGCCACCACGGCCTCGATCTCCTTGACGCCGATGGTCTTTGGTGTAGCGGAGCTTGTGGAACTCCTCGTAGTAGGTCTTGAGGCCCTTCAGGATCTTGATCGTGTCGTCCAGGGTCGGCTCGTTCACGTCGATCTTCTGGAAGCGCCGGACGAGCGCCCGGTCCTTCTCGAAGTGCTGGCGGAACTCCTTGTAGGTCGTCGAGCCCATGCAGCGCAGGGCGCCCGAGGCCAGGGCCGGCTTGAGCAGGTTGGAGGCGTCCATGGCCCCGCCGCTGGTGGCGCCGGCGCCGATCACCGTATGGATCTCGTCGATGAACAGGATCGCGTCGGGGTGGTTCTCCAGCTCCTTGACGACCTGCTTGACCCGCTCTTCGAAGTCGCCGCGATAGCGGGTGCCGGCCAGCAGCGCCCCCATGTCGAGGGAGAAGATGGTGGCTTCGGCCAGGACCGCCGGGACCTGCTTGTTGACAATCTTGCGGGCCAGACCCTCGGCGATGGCGGTCTTGCCGACGCCCGGGTCGCCCACCAGCAGGGGATTGTTCTTGGTCCGGCGGCACAGGATCTGGATGCAGCGTTCGACCTCGGCGGCGCGACCGATCAGGGGATCGACCTTGCCCTCCTTGGCCTTCTCGTTGAGATCGACGCAGTAGGCCTCCAGGGCCTCCCCGCCGGTCTTGACCGAGGGCTTCTCCTCGTCCTCGGCGCCCTTGACGGGCTTGCCTTCGACGGTGGCGCCGGCCTTCTTGGCGATGCCGTGGGCGATGTAGTTCACCGCGTCATACCGCGTCATGTCCTGCTCTTGCAGGAAGTAGGCGGCATGGCTCTCCCGTTCGGAGAAGATGGCCACCAGCACATTGGCGCCGGTGACATCCTCGCGGCCGGAGGACTGGACGTGAATGACCGCGCGCTGGATGACGCGCTGGAAACCGGCCGTGGGCTTGGCGTCTTCGCCGTCGTCCACCACAAGCGAGCGGAGCTCATTGTCCACATAGCCGGTGAGGGTCCCCCGCAGGGAACCGAGGTCGACTTCGCAGGCGCGCATCACGGCGGCGGCTTCTTCGTCGTCGATCAGCGCCAGGAGCAGGTGCTCCAGCGTCGCATATTCGTGCTTTCGCTCATTGGCGTAAGCGACGGCGCGATGCAGGGATTCTTCGAGTTGGCGCGAAAACGAGGGCAATCGGGGGCCTCTCAATCCTTTTCCATGGTGCATTGAAGCGGGTGCTGATGCCGTCTGGCGGTATCAACGACCTGCGCGACTTTCGTTTCCGCCACCTCGTAGGTGAACACACCGCAAACACCCACGCCGTGCTGGTGGACGTGCAGCATGATCCGCGTCGCGTCTTCGCGCGACTTGTTGAAGAACTGCTCCAGAACGTAAACGACGAACTCCATAGGGGTGTAGTCGTCGTTCAGCAGCAGCACGCGGTACATGGACGGCTTCTGCGTCTTCGGCTTGGTCTGGGTAATGACCGCCGATTTGACGCCCGTCGACACATCACCTTGCTTGCGCTCGGCCATCGAAAACGTCTCCTGGCGGGCGTCTGGGTCCCGCCGCTTAGGGATTAGATATGGAAAAGGACGGCGTTTGAAAGGGTTGAAATCGTCGAAGGACGATACCAAGCGGCCAACGCTTATCTTTTTGTCGCTGTCGTCGGAGCTTATCCGATCATCACTCAATCTTGAACCCTGGGTTTTGAGCGAAGGGCGCGACCCGATGTGATCGCCTCTGGGCCGAAGCGCGCCCTTATGGCGTCAGCGGTGCGCTCCTCGGTCAGCGCCTTCTCCTCACCCTCGCCGAAGAAGTCGGCCTCGCCCGCGCCGGCCGGACCCAGCTCGGCCAGACCGATGCCGATCAGGCGATAGCTGCGACCATCGGC
>Ga0208316_1001064_pt1 | contig 18002 bp, 11 predicted proteins | sample MalvireepMed_231_FD_184240 | JGI IMG/M metagenome (GOLD analysis project Ga0208316, IMG submission 184240) | Marine viral communities from the Global Malaspina Expedition - Malaspina viral metaG DeepMed_231 (SPAdes) (version 2) | ecosystem: Environmental > Aquatic > Marine > Oceanic | place... | reverse complement strand
CCTCAAATGCACAAACAAAACATTCAAAGAACACGGTTAAAGATAACCGTCAATTTCCCTTGGTAATTAGCGACTACGACAGAATCGCTTGGTAATTAAAGTACGACAAAATCGCTTGGTGTTCACAATCTTAGATGGATTAGTCGCCGCGTAACCTGACACTTTCACAGTTAGAGTTATATCAAATCTGACAGTCTCGTGTGTACGTTTTTCGGACCTTGAGACTATAAATTTCCCACCCTATTGATCAGTAGATTTACATTAAAATCATATACACACTGTGATGCCAATTCAAGATAAAGGCGCCATTGCTAGTAACTCACTCTCATACCTATAAACGACATCGTCCAGAGCAGACGTTACTGTATCAATTGGTCGAACGCCACTACCCAGAATTTCAGAAGCAGCTTTCACAAAAAGGGAAGTCGTTACCACTTCATGTGGTAAAAGAGTTTGAAGAGTTTCTTAGGTGTGGTCGGCTTGAGCATGGTTTTTTGCGTGTAGTTTGTGACGACTGCAAGCATGAGAAACTGCTGGCGTTCAGCTGCAAACGCAGGGGATTTTGCCCAAGTTGCGGTGCAAGAAGGATGGCAGAAAGTGCCAAGTTGTTAGTTGAAGATGTTCTTCACGGTTACCCTGTACGCCAATGGGTATTGAGTTTACCCATCCCGCTTCGTCTACTTCTAGCTAGGTATCCCAAACACTTAAGTAAAATCATGCAAATCATTCATCGTGCTATTTCTTGCGATATTGTGCATCGGGCTGGGTATCTTAAGAAGCAAGCAAACACAGGAGCGGTGACTTACATTCAGCGATTTGGTAGTGCACTGAATCTCAATATTCACTTTCACATGCTCTTTTTGGAAGGCGTTATCACTCAGGAGTGTGGACAGTCCAAATTCAAGTGCGTTAAAGCACCAAACCACAATGATATGGAAACCCTCGTGAATGTCATTAGCCATCGCATCGCGACCTACTTGGAGAAGGCCGGGCTCGTTCAACGGGATATGGACAACACATTTCTCGATTTACCCATGGATGACGAAGATAGTTTACTGCCCTTGCAAGCAGCCTCTGTCAATTACCGCATTGCTGTAGGACCAGATACAGGCAAAAAAGTCTTTGCCTTGCAAACCTTACCTGCCAAAGACGAACAACATTACGGTCAATTAGCTCAAATAAACGGTTTTAGCTTACACGCTGGGGTGTTTGCAGACAGCCATCAAACTGACAAACTGGAAAGGCTATGCAGATATATCTCAAGGCCAGCGTTAAGCGAGCAACGATTGAGTCTAACCGATTCAGGAAAAGTAAGATATCAACTGAAAACTCCCTATCAAGACGGTACCACACATGTCTTTTTTACTCCCTTGGATTTCATAGGCAAGCTCGCGGCACTGGTGCCAGTGCCGAGGCTAAACCTTACGAGGTTTTATGGCGTGTTTGCTCCCAATGCTAAGGTGCGTGCCGAGGTAACGGCTTCACAACGCGGTAAGAATAGCCCTCGCTTAGCAGAGCATCTGAAAGATTCAGATAAACCATACCATGCGCGAAGCATGTCGTGGGCACAAAGGTTAAAAAGAGTATTCAATATTGACATCACAGTCTGTGAGGCTTGTGAAAAAACCAACGTCAAAATTATTACTTGTATTACGGATCCGGCTGTTATCCATAAGATTTTGGCGCACCTTGACAAGCAGACTCTTCTTGAAGCAAAAAACGATTCTCTAATGCCGCCACTTCGAGCTCCACCAGCCACAGCCTCATTCAGTGACTACATCATTCAACGCGACTTCGATTTTGGCGCATGAAGCACAAAAAACAGACCATCACTTGAACATGCAACATGTTGAGGTAAGGGCTTTCACATATCTCATTGCGGATTTCAGTACCAAAGACCAGTTATATTGCGTCTATCTTGATGACAACTACTTCACTGATTCCTGAAAAGTACCCATTTGACACACGTGCAACTGGCCTTAAATACAGCTGACACAGTGGGTAGTACATAGCGTTAATATTTCTTATACTCCCGACAATGCTATCGACTATACCGCTGATTTCCCGATCGCTCAGTTCTCTCTTGACGACGCTGGTGTGATAATGGAGCGCTCCTGCAAGAGTATCCTCGACAAACGCAAGCACTTCCCGGCTCGGCGTAAATGCGCTGATTCGCTTCAAGGGCTGATACAGCTTTTCACTGAACTGGCGACGATACTGATGCCTTATCGCAGCCAACTCGGGGTTTCGAGGCACCACCTCGAGTATCTTCACCATGGCCTGGCCTGGTGTTCCCGTAAGAAATCTGACAATACGCCCGGTGTAGTCAATGAGCACTTCGCGGGGGTCATCATCGGGGCCCATGGCAGGCAGATCATCGTGGTACATATCCTGGAATAAACTCAGAATCAGTTCCCGCTTACTACTGTAGCGCCGATATACGGTATTTCTACCGCATCCCGCGCTGGCGATGACGTCGTCCATGGTAAGGCTGTCGTAGCCTTTTTCCGCCAGCAACTCCCAAGCCGCTGCCTTGATGGCATCGCCAACCCCGGCGCTGCGTGGGCGTCCTCTAGACTGTGTCACTTTCGGGCACTCCTTTCACTTCCCGTCGAGTCATACGAATGACACTTCTTTCCAATATCATCACGTATCGTCAGAGACTCACTCTCAGGGCCTGTTCACACGAAGTCGAGGCTCAAGTTTATGACAATTCCACAATGAAGTCCCGACTGGCCAGACCGGATATTACGCCGCTGGTCCAGTGTCGCCTTCGGGACAATCCGGAAAGCCTGTTTCTTTCATGTTGTCATATTTCCTTCAAACTTCTGCAATCCAATAACGATACTATATCGCATCGTTATTGGATGCCCCCCCTTTTTTTTACTCACAACGAGGTCACAACCATGAAAAACTTGAAATGGCTCCCCGGCCCCCTGGGGTTTGCCCTTTCCGCAACAGCACTTGCCGCTACCGGTGAGCCCTCAAACACGAACACCAGTAATATAATGGAGGTGATTGTAGTAACTGCTCAGAAGAGAGAACAGGAGATCACCGATGTTCCCATGGCAATGAGCGCCTACAGCGGCGAGTTTCTGGAGAAAATCGGCGGCTCCGAGCTGAACAGGGTCGCTGAACTTACTCCCGGGTTCGTGATACAGCTTCAGGATAGGTTCGCTCCAGGGTTTTCCATACGGGGCATCACTACCAATGATATCAACCCGGAGAGCGAACTTCGGGTCGCGATTTTCCAGGACGGCGTGGCCGTTACCCATGCCACCGCCTCTTATGGCGAGCTTTTCGATATAGACCGCATCGAAGTCGAAAAGGGGCCTCAATCCACATTGCACGGCAGATCCGCACTGAATGGCGGCGCCGAGTTCACTGTCAATTTCTGATCAACCCCAAAACGGAGCAATTTCATGAATATGATCAATGCCTCGCTCAAGAGCGGGATTCTTGCCTCATTTATCGCGGTATCCACCGCCGCACCCCTGTCTCTGGCGGCTTCACCGGATGATAAAACGTTCACCATCGCGGTGATTCCGGATACCCAGAACTACCTGGACTATACCCACCAGAAAGCTGAAGGGTTTCCCTTCGATGCCAACAAGCTCTTCATAGAACAGATGCAGTACATCGCGGACAACCTGGAAAGCCAGGGCGGTGACATCGCTTTCGTCACCTCCCTCGGGGATGTCTGGCAACACCAGACCTTGTCCATGGACGAAGATCACAAGGCGCGGGGATTCAAGATTGCGCCTAACCCCATTGTGGATAGCCACTTCGCTCCCACGGAAAAGGCCAAAACCGTTGAAATGCCCAAGGCCCATGAAGGCTTTTCCCTGATTGCGGGCAAAGTACCGTTTTCGGTAGCACCGGGAAATCATGACTACGACGCCATGTGGACAGATGCCAATCATCCTCCGTCTGCCAATCCCGACCCCCACGATCTAGCTACTTTGGGCATGCTGCATCCCGGAGGCCTGGACAATTTCCGGTCTGTCTTCGGCGCTAATTCGGTATTTTTCAAGGACAAACCCTGGTACGTGGAGTACAACGATGGCGGCGCCGACAGCGCTCAAATATTCGAGGCGGGAGGCTACAGGTTCCTCCATATCGCTCTCCAGTTCGATGCCCCCAACGCGTCGCTGGAATGGGCCGCCGGCGTGGTGGAGAAACACCCGGGCCTGCCAACCATTGTGTCCACGCACGACTACCTCAACACCGACGGTGAACGAAAGGCCAATCCGGTGATTGATGGTCATGTGGTGGATCCCATTCACAATAACCCCGAAATGGTATGGCAAAAGTTTATTAGCCAGCACGACCAGATTTTCCTGGTGCTTTGCGGCCATCAACTCGGCCAGGCGACCCGCATGGATAGCAATGCCCATGGCAATCCGGTCTGGCAATTACTTTCCGACTACCAGAGTCGGGCCCAAACCGCCATTGACGCCGGCGGCAAGGTCGAATCAGGCCTGGGAATCGGCATAGGAGATGGATGGATGCGCTTCATGGAGTTTGATATGAGCGGTAAGGACCCGGTCGTCCATGTCAGGACGTACTCCACCCATTACGATGTTCAAAGTACCGATCACAAGGAGTACGCGGAATGGTACAAGGATCACGAGCAACCCCATATGACCGAGGCCCAGTTTCGCTCCGGAGATGATTTCAAGCTGAAACTCAACGGCTTTTCCAAGCGTTTTGCCACCAAAGCTGCTCTCGTAAATCAATAATACTTCAGGACAGCACTCCGCCCTCGGGCGGAGTGCTTTTCCTCTTCAGCAGCTGGAAGCGCTGGCCGGGCGAATCAAGGTGTTCGACCCTCTGCTGGAGCATCACGCATTCGTGCAACAATTGCAGTCAGCGCATGGGCGTAAAAGCAGTTTTTGGGCACGCCTGTAGACTTGATGTAGTATTAAAGCCCGCTAATCGAGCATGAGTCTCATACGGATGCTCGGGTCGAAAGGGAATCCCCAGGCGAGTAACCTGTTTGCGGTGATCCATTAGCTGCAGGAGCAGAAGAGCATACATCTGGAAGCAAAGCCAGGAAAGCGGCCTATGGAGCTGTGCGGCAGCGCTCAGTAGGCAATTTTTCAAAATATTGTTAAGCCTTTTCTGAGCATGGTATTTTTCATGGTATTACCAATTAGCAGGAAAATAAGCCATTGAATATAAAAGATAAAAATGTCTTGTTTACAATAGAGTGGGAGTGACGGGCACTGGCTGGCAATGTCTAGCAACGGCAGGCATTTCGGCTGAGGGTAAAAGAACTTTCCGCTAAGCGATAGACTGTATGTAAACACAGTATTGCAAGGACGCGGAACATGCCTCATGTGGCGGCCAGGACGGCCAGGACGGCCAGCCGGGATCGGGATACTGGTCGTTACCAGAGCCACCGACCCGAGCAAACCCTTCTCTATCAGATCGTTGACGAGTATTACCCGGCATTCGCTGCGCTTATGGCAGAGCAGGGAAAGGAATTGCCGGGCTATGTGCAACGGGAATTTGAAGAATTTCTCCAATGCGGGCGGCTGGAGCATGGCTTTCTACGGGTTCGCTGCGAGTCTTGCCACGCCGAGCACCTGGTCGCTTTCAGCTGTAAGCGTCGCGGTTTCTGCCCGAGCTGTGGGGCGCGGCGGATGGCCGAAAGTGCCGCCTTGCTGGTTGATGAAGTACTGCCTGAACAACCCATGCGTCAGTGGGTGTTGAGTTTCCCGTTTCAGCTGCGTTTCCTGTTTGCCAGCCGGCCCGAGATCATGGGGCGGGTGCTGGGCATCGTTTACCGCGTCATTGCCACGCACCTGGTCAAGAAAGCGGGCCATACCCACCAAGTGGCCAAGACGGGCGCGGTCACCCTGATCCAGCGTTTTGGATCGGCGCTCAGTCTGAATGTTCACTTCCACATGCTGTTTCTCGACGGTGTGTATGTCGAGCAATCCCACGGCTCAGCGCGTTTCCGCTGGGTCAAGGCGCCGACCAGCCCAGAGCTCACCCAGCTGACGCACACCATCGCCCACCGGGTGGGTCGCTATCTGGAACGGCAAGGCCTGCTGGAACGGGATGTCGAAAACAGCTATCTGGCCTCGGATGCGGTGGATGACGACCCGATGACACCCCTGCTGGGGCACTCGATCACTTACCGTATCGCTGTCGGTTCACAGGCGGGGCGAAAGGTGTTCACTTTGCAAACTCTGCCGACCAGTGGTGATCCGTTCGGTGACGGGATTGGCAAGGTAGCCGGGTTCAGCCTGCACGCCGGCGTGGCGGCCAGGGCCGATGAACGCAAGAAGCTCGAACGGCTGTGCCGGTACATCAGCCGCCCGGCGGTATCCGAGAAGCGGCTATTACGGATCCGGCTGTTATCCATAAGATTTTGGCGCACCTTGACAAGCAGACTCTTCTTGAAGCAAAAAACGATTCTCTAATGCCGCCACTTCGAGCTCCACCAGCCACAGCCTCATTCAGTGACTACATCATTCAACGCGACTTCGATTTTGGCGCATGAAGCACAAAAAACAGACCATCACTTGAACATGCAACATGTTGAGGTAAGGGCTTTCACATATCTCATTGCGGATTTCAGTACCAAAGACCAGTTATATTGCGTCTATCTTGATGACAACTACTTCACTGATTCCTGAAAAGTACCCATTTGACACACGTGCAACTGGCCTTAAATACAGCTGACACAGTGGGTAGTACATAGCGTTAATATTTCTTATACTCGCTTAAGTTTCCAACCGATAGCCTACTTCAAGGTTTGAAAATTCATCACGATGCAACCCAATCTATGGTAAACGCTGCATCTCGTTTATACTCGAAAGGCTTAATTACACAGTCAGACGGTGGTTACCTCACCGATTTAGGAATAGATTTAGCTGACCATGCTCGCCATATTCAATCAGCCTTATGTCCAAGGAAAAGCAGTCACTAGTGAGTGTGCTTTGTGAGTTCATGTGTAAAACATTAACTCCGCGACAGGCTCGTTATTCATTCTCAGTATCGTTGAGAATGAATAACAGCATATTCCCGTTAAGATATTCTATACTTAGTCGATAACATAATTACGATCATCAATGTTTACGCTTATCAATGTTGACTAAAGCAATGGTTATGAAACGCATACTTTCTTCTTTATTTTTATTTGGCTTAACGTCTGCTTTGGCTGTGCCTAATGCAGTGGCGCTAGAAGGTGAAACTCTTGAAGAGCTTCGCGCTGTTCAGTTGTATGACCAAGATAAACTCATAGAAATGATTGATGCGAATACACATCTAAACAAGGTTGTGGAAGACCGCTGTCAGTTAGTTCAAGATATTGAAGCGCGCGCTGATGTGCTAAAAGTACCAGCCTATCAATTTCTATGGGGAGACATGCTTGCGTGGGGGGTGTGTGTTGATGCCGAGCCTGCGCGTGGGATAAGTTATATGGAAGACGCAGCAAACCAAGGTTTCCCTGCGGCTTTGGAACAATTAGGCCGTTACTACGCCAAAGGTACTCTAGTTCAACAAGATAAATCGCGCGCGGTTGTGTATTTGCGTGAAGCATCCTCACTGCAAAATTTAAACGCGCAAATTCGTTTAGTCGAGTTGTTTCTAGAAGGTTATGGTAGCCCTTATGATTATGAAGATGCTTACCATTGGTTATACAACTCGGTTACCGATGACAAACAAAAGCATCAACAAATTGCAGGTTACCTCTCTCAGTTAGAAGCACTAATGCATCCCAAAGCAGTGCGTGCTGCACGTCGTCCTTTAGACAGCTAAAACGAGTTGAAATAACGACATCATAGCGCGTTAAGATTACTTTCGCTTCTTGCATCTATATGTATCATTAATAGTCTGATATTTATAATAATTATCTGTCACAAAACTGCCTCTTAATTGTCACGTTTGCGTCATCGAAACTTCTTAAAGTCACTCTACATTCTTGTGCTTCGCTGTTCTTATTTACAGCGAGTCTTATAAAAATATTCAGCACACACGAAAGGAATGTTTTATGTTTACCCGCTCTCTTATTGCAAGCGCCGTATTGATTTCTTTGGCAGCCCCAGCATTTTCTCAAACTGAAGTACCTGATAGTTCATCAGCAGATAGTAACTACATTGAAGAAATCACGGTTACCGCACAAATGCGCGAACAGTCTGTTATGGACGTGCCTGTTACTATGGATGTTATTGGTGGCGAATTTTTAGAGCGCACCAATATTATGGAATTAGACGAGCTTTCTCGTATCTTGCCCAATGTGCAAATTCAAGAACAAGCCGTGAGCTTGCCTTCATTTAATATTCGAGGGGTAACTGATGATGTCTTTTCGGTGTCTGCGACACCGCGGATTTCGGTTTACCAAGATGGTTTCGACATCAGTAAAAAAACAGTATCAAGTGTGGCGTTATATGACATAGCCCGTGTTGAGGTACTAAAAGGCCCGCAACCAACCTTGTTTGGTGTAGCAGCTGCCAACGGTGCCATAAGTATTCACTCTAATTTACCTACAGATGTTAAAGAAGGAAAAGTGCAATTAGGCTACAACAGTGAACAAGGCGAAGAGCTTGAGTTCATGTTCAACTTACCGGTTAACGACAACCATAGTTTTCGCGTAGCGGGTCTATATCGTGAGATGGATGGGATAGTAGAAAACAATGCTTGTAGTGAAGGTTCTTATTACGGTAATGCAAATATGTATGACCACAAAGGGAATGCGATTCCTTGTAGCAGTGAAGATCTTCAAGGGGTTTCTGTACAAGCGGTTCGCGGCACATGGAAAATGGACTATGACAAGCTAGAAGTTATAGCCCGTGCCGCCTTAGAGTATAACGACCAACCTGGTGTCGCGTTTAAATCGGGCTCTATTGCACCGAAGGGCGGCGATACTAGCCCTTACACTGCCGCAGAGTTCAGCCTTGGCAGTGAACTAGGTATTGAACGTACTTTACAGTCTTACGATATTTCAGCGAATTATGCTCTTAGTTCAACATTAAACCTTCACGCAGATGCCTACTATAAAGATGTAGAGGTAAGCGAAGGTTATGATGCAGACGGTACAGCATTGCGTATTCAAGACGGCTATTATGAGAATGATGCCACGCTAAAAGGTGGTTCTGTGCGTTTGGTTTACGATTCAGGAGACAAATGGGCTGGGTTTATCGGTGCCTCTATTTCTCAAGATGATTCTATTATGCCTTTCTACGTTATGGTTGACCCTTTCATTCGAGGCACATTTGATGCGGTGAAAGCGCAATTGGAGGCTAGCTCGAATATTCCGCTTAACCAAGATATAGCCACTAACGCCTCGTTAGAGGAAATTGAAGCACTTAGACAAATTTTGGTTTCATCATTGTTCAACGCCGATGGCACACCGATTTCCAACCCAGACCTTCCACCTATTCTTATCCAAGGCCCCTATACCTATGAAGCCGAACTAGATATTGCCTCTTATGTGGCTGAAGTGTCTTACTTTGTTACCGATGATATTAATATTACCGCCGGTGTGCGCTATATCGATGAGACCCGCTTTACCCGCAATACTTACGCTTTACCGGGTGGCCCATTCACTTTTGAAGGGGAAGGGGATTTTACGGATACGCTGCCGCGCTTTGCCGTAAGTTATGACGTGAACAACAATTGGAACCTGTATGCCAACTACGCGAAAGGTCGTCGCTCACCCGTTGTTGATGCGAGTGCAGCAGGCACCACAATAACCAAAGCTGAAATAGTAGATAGCTACGATTTAGGGGTTAAATATCAAAGTGCTAACTTCATATTCTCAGGGGCAATCTTTACTTATGAGTACAGCGACTACCAGCAAAGCTATACCGACCAAGAAACAATGCAGTCTATAACGGTAACCGTGGGTGATTCGACCATGTCTGGTATCGAAGGTATGGCCACTTACAACTACAGTGATACTCTTACCTTTACGGCAAGCTTGGGTTTCTTAGACGCAGAATTTGCAGACAACACATCTGATGGTTCGCCTTTCCAGTATGGCGGCAATAAATTCAGACTTGCACCGGAAGTGAGTGGGGCTATCAACATCAACAAAGTTGTACACTTTGATAATTGGACCATGGATGTAAACTGGTTAACGAGTTTCCAGTCAGAGGTTTTCTTTGAAAGTAGTAACTATCCGGGGATGTCTCAAGATACCTATTCACTGACCGACTTCTCGCTGAAACTTAATCGTGAAAGCAGTGAATTTGCCTATGAGTTTTACGTGAACAATTTGTTTGATAAAGAATTCCTTATCGACGCTGGTAACACTGGTGGTAGGATAGGGATTCCCACGTTTGTTCGCGGTATGCCAAGAATTGCTGGCGTGCGTTTGTATTATGCTTTTTAACGGCAATAGCTCTTACTACAGGGCTTTCTAGCAATCTATCTAGAGCCATTAACTACTTCCACAGTAAAAAGCCGCCAATTCCTAATCAGAAATGGCGGCTTTTTTATGTTTACGAAAATCGTAAATTACGCGCTAATGACAAATGTGTGGGTATCGCTTACCTTACCGTTTGGACTAAGTATGGCATCCACGTAATGCCATTTTGCAATAGCATCATCGTGGGTAATGGCAAGGGTAAGGTATCCTCGCTGATGCAAGTTGCAGTACTGTAAGTCTTCAATGAGGACAGGAAGATCTTCAGCCAGTTTCTTGGCAGTATCATTATCCATGCTGAGATAATGCTCCATACCGGGAGACGTGACACCGGGTGTGCCAAGTTCAACCGCTACTTCTGTACCATCTTGTAACGTAAGCTTATTATGCCAAGCATTGTGCGTATCACCTGCTAGGGCAATAACGGGCTTTTCTAATGTATTGAGTTTTGTCAGAAACTGCTCACGTTCCACAGGATAACCGTCCCAAGCATCTAAGTTATACGGCATCACGGTTTCAATTTGCTGAATTTCTTGCTGAGTTAATGTACCACCTTGTTGTTGCTTGCGCTTTAAGTTGGCAAGTTTGTGCACATGGGATGCTATTTGCTCGCGGGGTACGCCATTAAAGATAGATACCGGAAATAGCATTCGTGCAATTAGTAACTGTTGGCCAATGACTTGCCATTTGGTATTACTGTTTGCCATTGCATCAAAAAGCCATTCTCGTTGAGCTTTTCCCAATAGGCCCCGTTCAGGGTTACTGATATCTGCAGTAAACGCGGTAAGAATAGCCCTCGCTTAGCAGAGCATCTGAAAGATTCAGATAAACCATACCATGCGCGAAGCATGTCGTGGGCACAAAGGTTAAAAAGAGTATTCAATATTGACATCACAGTCTGTGAGGCTTGTGAAAAAACCAACGTCAAAATTATTACTTGTATTACGGATCCGGCTGTTATCCATAAGATTTTGGCGCACCTTGACAAGCAGACTCTTCTTGAAGCAAAAAACGATTCTCTAATGCCGCCACTTCGAGCTCCACCAGCCACAGCCTCATTCAGTGACTACATCATTCAACGCGACTTCGATTTTGGCGCATGAAGCACAAAAAACAGACCATCACTTGAACATGCAACATGTTGAGGTAAGGGCTTTCACATATCTCATTGCGGATTTCAGTACCAAAGACCAGTTATATTGCGTCTATCTTGATGACAACTACTTCACTGATTCCTGAAAAGTACCCATTTGACACACGTGCAACTGGCCTTAAATACAGCTGACACAGTGGGTAGTACATAGCGTTAATATTTCTTATACTCAAACGCAATTGCTGTTGAAATAAAGCCGGTGTAGTACCAAAGGCAAGCTTAAACTGCTGATAGAATTTGCTTCTACTCATGCATGCTATCTTACACAGCTTGTTAATGTCTAAGTCTTGCGAAACATTCTCTTCTATATACCTAATTGCCTCGCTTATTTTGCTATCTAGTTTCAGCTCTTCTGAATTTGCCAAAAGAAGCTCACGGCTTTGCTGCTGCAATAACCGAGTAATGAGCTCGTTTAACGATAAATCAATTAAATAGTGACGTTCGGCACCTTGTTCACTGAATAAATGAACCATACGCTCTAGTAATTGCTGTGTTTGTACATTGTGCTGCGTATGCACGACATTTGGAACGTACTCAAACAAGGCATCGTGAGCTAGCCGCTGCTTCATATTTAGCGCCTTGGAGACATCATTGATCTTGTCTCGGCTTATCTCTATAGCGAGACACGTTGTGGGCCGATTGAGAGAAGCCTGAGGAAAGTCGATAAGCACCTTATTTTGCGGAGCAACCACAAACGATTCATGTGGTAAAAATGCTTTGTGATATTGGCTGCTTTCTACGTGCATTATTTTCTTACCAGTTAGCATAGCGCAGAAAAGTAGCTCGTTTGAGTGAAGTGCAACCTTTTGAGCACTTTCGTAGGTGTCGTAAATACTCAACTCACTGCTGTCAGCAGAAAATGTAACCTTGTTTTCAATTAAGACATCAAGCTGTTGACGTTTTTTGTCTAAATTCGGAGTATGCATAGTTAGCCTTTACTGATTGTTTGGACTCTCAGGCAAATTTCTTGGACAGCAAATCAAGTTACCTTCCTATTGTTATATTAATGTAAATCAATAGTGAATATAAAGCATGGTGTTTTATCTATATTTACGACCAATAGCTATATGAATTTTTACCGCTAGACAACAAGAAGAGAGCACAAATATGATTTATGCAAATCCCGGAAGTGAAGGCGCACTTGTAAATTTTAAAGCTCAATATGGTAACTATATTGGCGGGCAGTGGGTTGAGCCTGTTAATGGTAACTATTTTGACAATATTAGCCCGGTTAACGGAAAAGTGTTTTGTAAGATACCGCGTTCAGACGCTGATGATATTAATCTTGCCCTTGATAAAGCACACGAGGCGAGGGAAGGATGGGGAACAACATCTGTCACTGAGCGTAGTAATATTCTGCTTAAAATTGCCGATCTTATAGAAGAGAATTTAGAGCTGCTGGCTGTAGCAGATACGTGGGACAATGGCAAAGCAGTACGCGAAACCTTAGCGGCTGATATTCCTCTCGCCGCCGATCATTTCAGGTATTTCGCAGGTTGCCTGCGTTCTCAAGATGGTTCTATTGGTGAAATAGACGAAACAACCGTTGCTTACCATTTTCACGAGCCACTGGGAGTTGTTGGTCAAATTATTCCGTGGAACTTCCCCATTCTTATGGCTGCATGGAAGCTTGCACCTGCATTAGCCGCAGGCAATTGTGTGGTGCTCAAACCAGCAGAACAAACGCCGGCTTCTATTCTAGTGCTTACTGAAATTATTGGCGACTTGCTACCACCTGGTGTACTAAACATTGTTAACGGTTTTGGTAAAGAGGCGGGGGAAGCGCTAGCTACGAGCAAGCGAATTGCCAAAATTGCTTTTACTGGCTCAACGCCAGTGGGCTCTCATATCCTAAAGTGTGCGGCTGATAATATCATTCCCTCGACGGTCGAATTAGGAGGTAAATCACCAAATATCTTCTTTAATGACGTTATGGATAAAGACGACGCGTTTTTATCGAAAGCGATTGAAGGTGCCGTACTTGCATACTTTAACCAAGGCGAGGTGTGTACCTGTCCGTCGAGATTGTTTATTCAAGAAGACATTTACGATCAGTTTATGGAAAAAATTCTTGAGCGCACCGCGAAAATTTTAAGAGGTAACCCCCTTGATACTGAGACCATGGTGGGGGCACAAGCATCAAAAGAACAGTTCGACAAAATACTCAACTATATTGAAATTGGTAAAAGTGAAGGTGCTGAAGTACTCACAGGGGGAAATGTTGAGCAGTTGACAGATGAACTGAATAGCGGCTTTTATATTCAGCCAACGTTGCTGAAAGGAACCAACGACATGCGTGTCTTTCAGGAGGAAATTTTCGGCCCAGTTATCTCAATGTCGACCTTTAAGGATGAAGCCGAAGCGCTCAAACTTGCCAACAGTTCCGAGTTTGGACTTGGCGCAGGCGTATGGAGCCGAAATATGAATTTGGCTTATCGCATGGGACGGAAAATTGAAGCGGGCAGGGTGTGGACCAACTGTTATCACATGTACCCAGCGCATGCTGCGTTTGGCGGTTATAAAAAGTCAGGGATTGGTAGAGAAACCCATAAGCTAGCGTTGAGCCACTATCAACAAACTAAAAATTTATTAGTCAGTTACAGCGAAGATCCACTCGGGTTCTTTTAATCTAAGTCCGTAATAGTAAAAGGTCGCAGTGCTTTCTTGCAAAAGCGCCTGCGACTTTTTACGTTGTTACGTTACCAATTAACCGCAGTTAACATCTAATACTTGAAGTCTTTCTTATGGTAGTTACTGTGTAGTTTATCTCCGCGTGTTAACTCTATCCGCTTTTCAAAATCCACAATACCCACAATTTACACAGTACTTTTAAAGTGCATTTTGCCTTTTTATGCACCTTTCAAATGCAAATCTGCGTTGCTCTAATTGCTAGTCGCCCATCGGATTAATTTTTTATCTAAAGGAAAAAGATAATAAATTTCAGTTGCTTATTTGTTTTCTCGGAGAAAGTTGTCCAATTGGTCAGTAAATTGGCATTCTTTCTGCTGCTGCCCGCAAATGAAACACCAACAATCTTCATGTCTAATAAAAATCTTAGCACTAGAGCATTTTGAATAATTCGATGTTCATTTATTTTAGGGAAAAGTAATGAATAATAAAAACGGTAATGCAAAAACAATAGCAACTGCTTTCATCATATCGGGATTAGCAAGCCAAAGTGTTTTTGCTCAGCAATCGCAAGAAAGCGACAAAAAATCTATTGAACGTGCTATTGAAAATATTACGGTAACAGCTGAGAAACGTAGCGAAAGTTTACAAGAAGTTTCTCAGGCGGTGACTGCTATATCTTCGGGCGAGCTTGATAAAAAATACATATCCTCTTTTGTCGACTTAAGTGCCGTTGCCCCAGGTGTGACAGTAGCAAAAAACGAAGGCTTTAAGTCTATTATCTCGATACGTGGTGTGGGCAACGAAGCAAACCAAAATGCCACTGCAAATCCATCTGTTTCATATCATATGGACGGGATCTATATTGCATCGCCATATGCTCTACAAACTGATTTTATCGATATTGAGCGAATAGAGGTGTTACGGGGACCGCAAGGGACGTTATTTGGACAAAACTCAACTGGCGGTGCAATTAACGTCATAAATACACTTCCCGTTTACAATGAGTTTGCTGGTAAAGCGGACGTTACAATAGGTAACTTCAACCTGAGAAAGGTTCGCGGTACGGTAAACGTTCCGGTGAGCGACTCCATAGCAATGCGAACATCAATTAGTGCAGTCAAGCAAGATGGCTACACACAGAACGTTTACAACGGCCCTAGTGTTACAGAGCGAGGTGAGACGTTCATTGGTGAAGATTTAGATAATATTGATAACCTATCGTTGAGAACCGACTGGCTTTTTTCCATCAATGACGATTTAAGTGTGCGCCTGTTAGCTCAAGTTTTTTCTGGAGAATCTAATGGTGCAGGTATAAAAGGTATAGACGACCCTACGCCAGGTGCACGAAATTTATCTCAGGACACAGAGTCATTCTACAAACTCGATTCCGAAGTGTTTGGTCTGATTGCTGAGTGGGACGCAGACTTCGCCGTAATTAAGTCGCTTAGCAGCTATCAAAAAGATGATATCACTGTAATTCGAGATAATGACCGTCATTCATTTTTGACCAATCCTGAAATTCAAATCAGTCAGTTTAACCCAGAGGTTAATGTCCAAACGACATTTACCCAAGAGCTAAACATAATTTCCAACGAACCATTATTTGGCAAGTTGGATTGGCTTGTGGGGATGTTTTATCTCGATACGGACATTGAAATTACCATACGAGAAGAACTTGACGTTGGTCGGGATGGTTTTTTAGATGGGTATGCAACAACATTTCCTGAGGTTTTTGGCGGGGACAGAGGATTTATTTCAGATTCGAATCCACAGCGAGAGTCGCTGTCATTTTATGGCCAAACAACCTACCCGTTTAATGAATCCTTCCGCCTTATCACGGGCTTGCGATATACCGATGACGAAGTTAAAAGTACCGTTTCTAATTTCTTCAGCCTAACCCCTTCATTTATCAACCCGAAAACGTCAGATTTGACAGGTCGTATTGCCCTTGAGTGGGACTTTGCCACCAGCGCAATGGCGTATGCGTCTTACACACGAGGGCTTAAGCCTGGTGGAAGTAACTTAACTTTTTCAGAAGGAGACGATGCATTGGTCCGTGAGGCTTTCGAAGATGAGACTATCAATGCCTACGAAATCGGATATAAGGCTGATTTATTCAGTAGCCTAGTACGTACTAACGTTGCAGCCTTTTACTATGACTATACCAACTTACAGTTTCAGGCATCAGATTTTAATGAGTTTGGCAGTGGCGTTTCAAATATTCCAAAATCAGAGATATACGGTTTAGAGTTTGAAATGACGGCATTGCTTGGTGACCATTTTAGCCTTGACGTAAAGTTGGGATTAACTGAATCAGAAGTGTCGGCTGATTATTTAGCACTAGACAATCGATTATTGATTGAAAGCGTTTTTTTAGCTGACGGAGTAACACCAGCAAAAGAAGAGATACACGGCGCTACACGAGACGTTGCTGGGTTCCTACAAAATTTAAATGGTAATGAATTAGCGAAAACACCGGGCTTGACCGCAGGTATAACGCTTGCCTATGAAGATCAACTCTCAAGCGGAGCATATATAGTGGCGAGCTTACAATATACGCATAGAGGCGACTTTGAGCAGCGCGTGTTTAACAATCCTGAGGTAGATGACGTCGATGCGTACAATTTATTAAACGCCAATGTGTCTTACGATTCACCGGATGAAAGTTGGGGAGCCGATCTAATGGTGTACAACATCACCGACCAAGACGGCGTTAACTCATCAATGACAGACGTTTTTGGTGTAAATGAAACGGGATTTCAGTTTATTCCACCGCGTATGGTAATGGGGCGCGTAAGATTTGCATTTTAATCTTCCGTTCATCTCTTTTTAATGGAGCGTAAAAGGTTTAGTTACGTTCTTTCTCTACCATATAAAGGGTAGCAAATACTGTTGCCCTGCTGCTGAGAAAGTGGCAGGAACGTTCGCGGTGCATCTGGGTTGAGGATTTGATGTGTGTGCCATAGATAGCCCGTGTTAAACGATACAGTAGTAATCGTTACAATTATGCCCAACGCGTCCCTTCGTTGGGCTTTTTTTATGTTTTTACCGTTAGCCGGTAACCATTTCCCCGCAAAGTTTCTATCGAAATTGAGCTGTTCACACTGAGCTTTTGTCGCAAGCGACTGATGTATACATCGACAACGTTGGTCAAAGGGTCGCTATGACTTCTCCAAACTCGACTGAGTATTCGTTCTCTAGACAGCACCTTGCCTGCATTTTCTGCAAAATAGAATAAGGTGTCATACTCTAGCTTTGTAAGTGAGAGCTCTTCGCCGCAGAGAGTGACAATTCGAGAGTCTTTATCAATTTGCAAAGGGCCTACTGTAAAACTGTCGTTCACAGCCGTTTTGCCAGCTCTGCGTTTAAGTGCTGTGATACGTGCCAATAACTCGTCAAAGTCGAAAGGCTTACACAAATAGTCATCAGCACCCAGCGTTAAACCATTCACTCTTTCTTTCACATCGTCAACGGCTGTTAAAAGCAGAACCATAGGTGCATTTGGCATTGATTTTATGGTTGGAAGCAGTTCCACACTGTCCTCATCCCCAAACATTCTGTCGAGTACGGCAATAGCGGGAGACTCTTGCTTAATACGAGTGATCAAATTATGAAGCGTGCTTTCTTCAACACAATGGTAACCCTCAGCGCTCAATCCGCGAGATAGAAATCGTAGAAGTGGCGCTTCATCATCTGCAACTAAAATTTTCATTATGGCTGTCTCTTTGTCCTGGACAATATCTTTGCCCAATGGCCAGGTGAAAATAACGGCTATTTGCATTCTAAGGTTGGAAATCAGCTTTTCTGCCAAGGCAATGAAAAGGCTCAGTTGGTTGG
>Ga0208316_1001063_pt1 | contig 18007 bp, 6 predicted proteins | sample MalvireepMed_231_FD_184240 | JGI IMG/M metagenome (GOLD analysis project Ga0208316, IMG submission 184240) | Marine viral communities from the Global Malaspina Expedition - Malaspina viral metaG DeepMed_231 (SPAdes) (version 2) | ecosystem: Environmental > Aquatic > Marine > Oceanic | place... | reverse complement strand
GCCTGCTACCCCTTTGGAAGCAGCGATACCGTAGCCATCGTAGGCCACCTTGGTCTCGGTGAGCAGGGTGAACGCCCCTCCGTGCACATCGCTGGGACGCAAGGCCCCTGTCGGGGTGGAGAACCAAACGAGTGGATTCTGTCCGGGAGTGGTGCTGGTAGTGCCCGTGTCATCGAGTGGGTCGTGGGCAGAGGAACGACAGCCGTAGTGACGGTTGAACACCCGCTCATAGAAGGGGTGCGAGAAGTGGCCGGGCATCATCATCATCGTGGGAGTGACGTAATGATGGCCCATGCGTGGTATCGGCATGGATGTCATCTTGGGCGCCGTAATCATCGTCACAGGGTTTGCGGCCGTGGACCAATCCCACCGTTTCATGTCAGGTGAGTTGCCACTCATTTCCGAGTGGTCACGCAATCGACGTGCTGCGAAGAAGCGATTGGAGCCTGCCGGGACATACCACGATGGGCGTATGATGAGACCGCTCTTCCCTGAGATGAAATCTGCGAAGTCAGGGTCGAACACCACACCCGTGAAAGTGCTGCCGGCCGTGTTCGTGTAGGAGAAGATGGCCCCCGCCCCAGTGCTGTCCTCCACCCGTGCGAACCAACGGCCGTCACTGGTCTGCTCACCTGCATTCTTCCAGACATTGGCATTGGGGCCCGAGCCTGCAGTGACCACAGCAGCGGCGCTGGAGACGAAAGTGAGCGGGTCCTCTATGAGGGTGGACACCCATACGTTGGGTTTCCTGCTCGTGCCGGTGTGCCCCATGCGTGTGACATGGAAGAACAGGGTGCGGTCATGCTGTTCGTAGGATGTCTCCAACGGATTGTCGCTAGTGTGGTCAGTCCATCCTAGGTTGTGCTGGTCAGGGAAGGCTAGCCGGGTCTTGCCTTTGATGACCGAGAGGTCCTCGGCGTCTTGGCTGATGTGTTCCCAACCCTTGTTCTCCCAAGTAGGCCATGCGCGTGGGCCGATGGCGGTCGTGTCAGTGAAGGTGTCCTTCAAGCCCTGCGCAGGCTGTGCAGGGTGCATCATGCCACCACTCCCGAACGTCTCGTTCTGGTAGGACTGCACACGGTCGAAGCCAGAGCGCACCACGATGTTGCCGGGGATGCTGTCAGCATCGGGCAATCGGATTCTCATGTTCGGAGCCAGTCCGCTGTTGGCGAGAGAGGGGGAGAGGCCTTCGGATGTCCGGTCGCTGATGTGCTCGAAGTCCCGGACGACCGTGCCGAAGGGAGAGCCGCCTTCCAACAGGTGCTCCTGTCCGGTGTCATCGGTGACGAAGATGCTCTCGAACTGCCACTCCTCGTTGGGAATCATCAGGATGTTGCGCAACTCCTTCGGGTGCTGCTCTGCCAACTGAGGATGCGCCAGTTCCTGAGCCTGTATGATGGGGAACATGGCGGCGTTAGTGGTCTCGAAAGAGAAGCGGCAGTTGCCGTATATCGTCTCACCCATCTGCACTGCTTGGTTGCTGGTGTTCACACGGGTGAGGCGGGGCACTGCCCCTAGCCCGCGCACGTTGGAGGCAGGCATGGTGAGGTTCCCCCCGTCCATGCGCTTCCACACCACATGCTCCACGCTGAAGTTGCGGCCGGGGGAGCGGAGTTTCCAGTAGTCCCATGGGGATGAATCCTCTATGGAGGCACCGGCGGTCACAGTGAGCACTGTCAGTTTGGCGTCCCCCCCTCCACCAGCCACTGTCACCACATCTCCGACCTTGTATCCTATCCCTCCTGCGTAGACTACTGCTCCGGTGATGACCCCTCCTCCGCCGTGTGTAGTGGTCACAGTGAGTCCAATTCCAGTGCCACCAGTAGTGGCAACCCCTATCCCTCCTGTGTAGGAGGTGCCGGGGACCGTGATTGCCACCGTGGCGACAACATCCTCCTTCACGCAATTCACAGACAGGCTGTTGCGGTCAGCGTGCATCTGATTGGCCTTCACGGAAGCATCATCCCAGAACAAGTCACCTGTGGGGGCTGCGCATGGTGTGGAGAGGGTGGTGTGAGTGGCAGCGGTCACCCGGCTGTGCCACCATGAGGAGGCAGCGCCCGCTGCGTTGTAGGTTGCTTGGACCGGTTGAGTCTGTCCTGTGACGAACATCGCTTCCACATTAGGCCCACCATTGGCAGGTGCGACGTAGCGGTCGAGATTGTAGACTTGGTCAGCCACGGTTATCGTGCCACCGAAACTCTGTGTGGCGGCATGTCCACCGTGCTTCTGCTTGGCATAGAGCCAGTCTCCTGCTGCCACGGTTGCGTCTCGGTCTGCTTTGGCGGCCAATGCCATTTCCGACTCATAGGTCACGGCCACGAGATGGCGTGGGGAGAGGCCCTCCGGGCAATCATCATTGAAAACAACAGTCCCGCTCTCTCCTCTGGCGGGAATGGATTTCCCTTGACAGGATGAAATGGTCCCGTAAGGTGAGAAGCCAAGGAAAGGATGCCATGCCCCGAGGCCGGCGGCGAACACATTGGTGCCCGCAGCATCAGGGTTCTCCAACACGAGGCTGTTGAAATACGAATAGCGCTCACCGTGCCAGCCGATGGCTCCTACTGGACGAGTGCGGTCGATGGCATCTGTGATGCCGTTGAAGTGGACACGGCACATGTGGTCCTGACTGGTGGGCACTGCGATTGGATACCCAGTCACACGGCCGTTGTTGAACACCTGACAGGAGGATTTGGACCACACATACACCTTGATGGGGGCGGCATTGACTAGGGCTTCAATTGCCGCGACAGGGGGGTCTACCATCGCTTCAGCGAGCACTGCTGCCAATGAACCGATACCCACCCCGCCATAATTCAGGTCGAGTATGAAGCGTAGCACACCGGGGGCGGCGGACTCCACTCGCTTGTAAGGGGCGAAGGTAGGAGTGGCCCCGGCGCCGTATTCTGCCCGGTTGTAAGAGGTAGGGAGAGGGGGATTCCCGCCTATATCAGTGCGCAACCAACCGTATGGGGGGATAGGTGGGACAGTGGTGGAACCCCCGGTAGGGTTGTAGACGAGTAGTTCCCCGGTGGTCTCGTTGTAAGGGTTAGGGGATATACCGTCAAACTCCACCCATCCGTAGCGGTCCTGCTTGCTCGCGCTCTGGAAGGTGGGCAGGAAGGAGCCACCGAGTGCTTTGAGCGGGTCTCGGCCGGGCCATTCGTTGATTGCACAGGAAATGACAGCACCCAGTTCTTCTGCATTCTGGACACGGGTGGCATCCACGATGACATATTCCTCAGCGGTGTGTTGTGTGGAGGCTCCATAGGCCGAGGCGAGAAGGGCGCTCACCCGGTATGAAGCAGGGTGTAATTTCCCTGCCACAGCCTCTGGTATGGTCAAATTGTCGCTTGGGTGTTGAGGGTTGGCGAGGATGTGGTTGTCAAGGAAGTGGCCGCCGGGGTGGTAGCCCCCATCCATATGCCAGAGGTAGCCAGCCGTGCGAATCGCATCGAAACCAGCAGACAAGAGAGGGGCATAATCGAACGGGTGGGAATAAGGCGGTGGCTCGGCTACTCCTGCTTTGTGGTGGCTCCCATAATAGAGTCCATCAGTCGCTGTTTGGTCGTAGCCGAACACTGTCCCCCCGCCTCCGGTGTCTTGTGAGATGACATTCGGAGAACCATGTGCAGGCTCCCAATTGGTCTGATAGTTCCAACCAGCCAGATTGCCCCTTTGGAATGCTTCACCGGGAGGCAGGTGGGCATTGAACCCGTTGCGGCTCACCCCATCGCCATGGGAGATTTGATTGGGCATGAAAGCCGTAGAAACGACAGCACTCCAAAGGTTGCCGGTTCCCACCACCACCGACGGTTGTGGTTCTGTGGAGCGTGTGTTGGTAGGGAAAGCCTGCCCCGGTCCGAAGATGATGTATGTGGTCTTGCCACCGCCATCTCCGCTCGGGCTGTAGCGTGCGTGCTGATGACCGAAACGCAGGACGATTGGACTGGGTCTTGTGCAATTGACCGTCTTGCCCCCGCCTGCATAGGTGTGGCCGGTGGCTCCCGCAGAGGCGTTGTTCCCAGCATCGGTGTCCTGTGACAGGATGCTGTCCTGATTGAAGTGAGGGGAGTTGTTGCCGCCCTTGTGGTCGTCAAGGAAGGGAGTGCCGGGGAACATGGCGAGCATCGCTGCGCAATCTAGCAGGCAATAGGAGGTGGATTTCTCCCCGATGTTCTGCAGACCGGCGGACCCGGTGGGGCCTGTTGCATACGGATGGGTGTAGAAGTCACTGTAATCGTTCGCCGTGCCGTCGTTGATGTCTAGCACCACACCGCTGAAGCCTCCGCCGAAATAGAGCGGGACGCTGTGGTCCGGGCTGTCGCGCGCACCACGGAAGTAGACCAACGGCTCACCGAACTCGTTGCCCTTGAGCCTGTAGCCGTCGAACTCCTGCACTTCGGCAGGTAGGGCATAGGCCGACAGCACAGTGTCTGCGCTCAAAGCACCGAGTCTGCTCTCCCAATCGGATGAGATTGCCGCATCATCAGTGGCAGGCCATGTCAGGGTAATCTCGCTGTTAGCGCTTTGCTCAGTTTCCACCACCCCCCAGTCTTGGTCGTCGAGCCACAACTGCTTCTTCTCACCCCACGATGAGGCGTTGTTGGAAGCGGGTATGAGGACGTTCCAAAGTTCGAGTGCCGCAATCACATCCATCGTGCGCTCGGGACTGGTCCCTACAGCGATAGTGCTCTGGCGAATCTCCACCGTCTCGTTCTCAATCATGGGCAGGATAAGGTCGCCTGCCTTGCTGATGTAGCGGTCCCCACGGAGGTTGTCCCTCCACTGGTCAGTGTTCACGACGTTGTTCATCGTGTCCACGAGAACAGGAGTGGCTGTGTTGGCGTTGGTGCCTCGGTAGCGGGTGTTGATGTGCAAGACCGTGCGCGGGAGATAGCCGGTGGGGATGCGTTTCCCCAATTGAATGTCTGCTGCTGAGATTTCATCATCGACGTTGCTGGCACTGATGCCCCAGTCCTTCTCCAACGTGGTCTCGAACAGGCAGCGTAAGGGGAGGGCCTCATGGTTGCGGCTATGCGCGCGCACGCGGATGGCATTCTCGGCCACCCCCCATTCGCCGAGCGTCCGTCCATCGGCGGCCCGAAGGTTCCTGCAATCGAAAGCGGTGGACTTCGGCCTCTCTGAGTTCGGGTCCTCCATGTTGATTGCGAAGTTCACGGCTGCTGCCAACACCTCATCGGTGAGCAGGGTGGTCCAGTTGATGCGTGGGCTGATGATTCCAGCGACACCGCCCCCGAAAAGAGTAGTCCCTCCCTCCACTCCGTAGAACTTGTGAGTGCCTGAGGCTGCATTGTGAGACCTCCCTGTGTAGGAGAAGGTGCTGCCTTCATTCCCACTCACCACACTGAACTGGAACACACCTGAGTCTGCAAATCCGAGATAGCCGAGCAGGTCAGGGTGGGTAAGGGCGGAGCCGGTGGTGTAAGGAGCAGTCAAGGTCACTGTCAGGACATTGGAGGCGTATGGGGTGGTGGCCACATGGATGCCGATTTGTGGGGCAGGGTAAGGCTCCCACGTATTGCCTACCCACGAAACTGCTGTCCCACCAGTGAGGCGACCACAGACTTCACCGCTTCCCCACATGTGCTTCCCAATGGTGAATCCTCCCTGCCCACAGTCACGGTCGTCAAACCAGATGCAGATTTCATTGTCAATGGTGGGAGGCAAGGTGCTCTTGTCGTTCACGAACGCCTCTTCAAACTCTGAATAGATGAGACGAATCGTATGAGTGCGCCCGATGTGGTCGCTCAAACGCAGACCGTAGAGTTGGTTGTCACCTATCGCTTCATCATCGACCTCGGCAGTGGGCACATGCCCTGTGTCGGTCTTGGTGTATTCCACCTCGGTGAGCACCGGGGATGTGGTCTTGCTCCCGTAAGCATGTAGGAAGCGGTTGTTGCCTTCCTTCCCCATGGCCCACTTGCCAGCGCGAGGAGAGAAACCGGGGATTCCAGCAGCCACCATCCCACCGAAATTGACACGCCCCATGGCCCGAGTGCCCATGCGCAGACCTTCAATGAGCACCGAGTCGGGACTCTGACTCTCGAATGAATCATCGAACACCGTGTTCTTGTAGCGACCGCTCACCGCCTCTTCATTGGCGTTGTCCACCGCTCCAGCGGATGACACAAGGCCGTAGTTGAGATTGTTGAGGAACTCATCCTCTGGCTCCTCTGGTGGGAGATACTCGTTGAGCGTGGTGACAGGGGCGAACGGCCGGCCGTCCTTGTTGATAGGCATGGGCGCTGGGTGCATGTTCTCCATCAACACCTCATCAGGGCGGCACCAGAAGTTGCGGAAGCGTCCTCCATGGCCGATGAGGAACTCAGGACGATAGGCAGTCTGCCCACGGGAGTTGTCCATCCACACGCAGAAGTTGCGCCCGCTCGCTCCGGGGACGGTGCTGTGGATGACCACGGTGAATCCTTCGTTGCCTTCTGCATCCTCCACCACGCGCCCGATGTGTGCCCTCACGTAGCCCATGTGCGAACCTCGGTCGTGGCTGGAGAACGCCTTTTCCTCATCCCAGAATGGCGCAGGGTCATGCGTGCTGCCGGTGGCTGAGAAGTCGGCGGACAGATGCGGTGAGGAGGAGTCCAAATCAGAGTGGGCAGCATCAGGGTTCGGTCCTATCGTGCTCAGGTCGAACCGCTCGCTCTCCCCCGGATACTGGTCGGCTGGTCGGCGCTCATGCGTGCGCCCGTTGAGCGCACCACCCTGATTGACAAGGCGCACCACCTCTCGCGCTGCTGCTTCGATGTCAGTGACTCCCTCCTTGACACCGACCTCACCTAGGTCGAGCGTGAGCCTGCGCACGAAATCCATCTCCGTCCAGTGTTCAAGGTGCTTCAGACGGCTCTCCTTGTGGGTGGTCAGGTCCAAGGCGGTGTTGCGTATGCCCTTGAGGCAGAGGAATGCAGGAATGGCTCGCGTCCCTTCAGGCGTATCGAAGAAGGTCGAATACTCATCCACTAGAGAGGCTGGCAATTGCATCTCCCTGTGCTTGAGCAGGGCTTTCTCCGGACAACACGCGCTCTCGTTCAAGCGCGGGAAGGAGCCATCATCCAAACAGGATTTGTCCTGAGTGTAGTGACCGTGCCCCAACGCCGCATTACCGATAGAGAGCGATGCCCCGCTCTGACCATGGAAGTTCCAGAAGGAGTTGTGAGCATAGGCCGCCTCCATGAACTCCGACGCTGCTGCGGGGGCATGGCTCTTGACCTCTGAATCGAATCCGGCAGCCACATCCAGTTCCGTGCTGTGGTTGGTGGTGGTAGGAGCCCCGGTGAAAGGAGCATCGCCCGGTGTGGGGTCCACGAAGGCGGCGGAAGAGCCGAGCCGTGGGGTGTCAGCAGAGGATTGAACCTGCATGTGAATGTCTTGCATGGCGATGAACTCTCTATCATGCGCCGTATCATACAGGAGCACACGGGCGAATCGCTCGGTCGCCTGATACGGGTCCACGAAGGCCACCACGGGGGCGGTGTCATCCCGACCGAGTTCGGCCCAGTTCAACTCCACCGTCTTGTTGATGTGCTGCACCAGATTGCGAGCGGTCTCCAAACAGTCGTCACCGATGAGGAAGTTCTCCAACGGGATGCTGTCACGAGGCCTGCTGGCTAGAGCGCCTTCGCCGTGGTTGAAGTGACGGCACACCTTGGCCTCGTTGAAGGTCCCCCTGCTCTTGCAGAACAACCCCTCCACCGCGTGCGGATTGGTGTAGTGCATGTTCATCCATACCGTGTCACCATCACGCAGACCGCCTCCTGCGTAGGGATGCAGCCATCCACGACTGAGGGAGATGTCCTCTTGGAACTCAGGATACTTGCTCGCGGTTTTGTTATGGAAGTCCCTGACGAAAATAACATCTCCTGCGCTTGGGCTCCACGCTGCATCCTTGTCGCTGACCACTATGGTATTGGCATTGAGAGTCGTGTAGTGAGCACACTGTTCGTTGCCCGCAGAGTCGATGTAGCAGATGCGGAACAGGAACTGGGGATTCCCCCCTATCAGGAACTGTTGGGTGGCCCCACCGAGGGGGAACAAGGAGGTATCTTCCAGTATCAAGGTGTTAGTGCCGAGAGTCCAACTGATGACCTTCGAGCGAGGGCGCTTGGTCTTGGTGCGTGGCGAGTGTGGATTCTCACGTGGCCCTGCCTTCAACTCCACAGCGCTCACGTATTGGCGCAGGCCGTAGTCGATGTTCCCACCTTGCGTCTGGACATTGGCCCTGTCGTAGTAGTAGGACCGGCGCCGCTCGTAAGCAGAACTGGCTATGTTGGGGTGGTCACGGATGGGTGAGAGGCTCTCATCGAACAGCCCCGGGCCGGGGGAGATGCTCATGCCCACTTCCAGCGTGTCCTTGAAGTGTTCAGAGAAGGCCAACGGCGCGAGTTTGGCTGGGATTACCAGTTTCTTCAATGCGATGTCCACGTGGCTGAAGAGCACCCACTCTCCGTTCTGGAGGAAGGCACGGAAGTAGCGCACCCCTTTGTTGGCTCCACCATAGGTGACAGCCCCCGGGGCAGACTCGGGATGGAACATCTTGGGTTCTTCCACATAGATTTCCAACGTCCCGCTGTTGTTGGTGAGAGGGCGAGTGACATGCGTTCCCTTGCGCAGTATCTCTTGTGCTTTGAGAGTAGAGTAGGCTGAATGGACTGTTTGGTCTGTGGGTGGCGTGTCAGGACAGCGCCTGCCCACGGGATTCGGTGCCCATGTGTGGGCGGTGTAGGTGCAGTCCACGTGGAGTTTGAGCGAGTTGTCAGGGCCGGGTGTGATACAGCGCGCACGGTCCTCGAAGAACAGGTGAGGGAACAGGGGAATCTCAACCAACGAGCGCGTGCTGGCATATTGGGTGCCCAATTGGTAGTCGTGGCTCACCGTGTCCATGCGCTGGAACATGCGGTCATTGACAGTCGTGCCGTCGTTGCAGACGCTATCCTCTCCGAACTTGTCATCCACCAAGAGCAAGGCGCCCGCCACGATGCTGTTAGTGGCGACCCAAGCGGTGTAGGAAACTGCTTCACTACCATCCGCATTCAGAAACTTCTGCAACCCTGCTGTCGGAGCACTCTGGAACACGAATGTGCTACCGGTCTTGCTGATATATTCAGCACTGGCCCCGTTCTCAAGATACACTCTCCCCTGCTTGGGGAAGCAATAGGTCCCCCATGAAGCGAGGTCGGTTGCTTCGTTGTTGAGAGGGAGCACGGTAATCGTGGAGTTGGGTGACGCCGGTGCTCCGACTACCGAGATTTGGGTGGCACAATCACGTCGGGTGTTCCCACCGAGCCTGCTGAACGGGGAGGGGTCGAAGGTGGGCTTGGTGTTCACTGCCCCCTGTCCCGGCCCACCGAGCGTCACGCTCACCACAGGGGCACCCGGCATCACCTCCTTCACGATGTGAGAGTCGGGGGCGCCGCTGCCAAGGAAGTCCACCCCCCGTGCTGCCACATCTCCCATCAGACCTGTGCAGGTCAGGGTGAACTGGCGTTGTTGGCCCTCCACATCAGAGAAGGAGGTGCTCCGTGCCCGGCTCAACAGGAACTGCAAGGAGACCGTGTTGGTCTCATCCGGGCGGGTCATGCTGGAAGCGACCTTGGTAAGTTGTGTCGTCCGCTCTCGGTTGCTGGGATGGATGAGGAGTTCGATGGGAGTGAGTTTGGAGCCGGAACCCACCTGTGCGTCGATGATGTCGAACGTCTCGAAGATGTGAGTGGACTCTGACGTGTTGCCCACATCATACACACCGGCACCGGTGTTGACGATGCTCGGCGCTCGGGTGGAGAAGTCGTCATCACTGGCCAACTGGTTGATGAGGTCTGGATTGGTGTAGTCCATGACCACTCGATTGAACACGGCATCGTGTTCAGTGCTAGCAGCATGTTCAGCACTCACCACCTTGGGAGTGGCATTAGGCACATCTGTGGAATGGAGTGGCGTGTAATTGGGTGGAGTGAGGCTCTCGTCCAACAGGTCCTCATGGTCAAGCCCTTCGTGCGCCTCCGCCTCGAACAAGACCTCCAACTTGGTGTCCGGTAGACCGCCTGTGGAGTCCACAGTGTCGAGCCGCATGATGCCTCCCGGGGCATAGAGGCGTGTGTCCTTGGTAGCGTCTGCGAGGTCAGCGATGATGACATCGAGAACCCGCGTCGGCCCTGTGGGCAGTATCACCTCTCCGGAGGGAACGGTTTTCTCCACCAACAGACAAGGATTGCTGAGTCCCATGCTGGCTCCGGTGATGTCCACAGCGTTGTAGTGCACCTCTACGAACGGCGCGAGATTGTGAGTCGTCCCGAGGGTAGGGACGCTGAGGATGGCCACCCTGCTGTTCTCCACGGGGCGAAGGTGATGCCTGCGGAATGCAGTGTCGTCAGTGCTCACCCCCTTCTGCACCGGACCTTTGAGCAGGAACGGTTCGTAGTCGAACTCTGACAGGTGGGTCGCGTTCTTGCTCCCCGTGCCACCGATTGCGAGCATCCTGCGCTGGGTGGCGTCGAGGGCGGACATGCCGTTCTCGACCATCTGGAAGGCCCAGCCCTCGTTGCGCACTTGCAGGACCTTGGAGCCGAGCACCTCACGGTAGACATCCACCCGGCAGTTGACCGGGGCGACATCCTTCAACCGCTTGAGGCTGGCATCATAGTGCACCTCTGTGATGTCAGCGGTGCCGTCGATGCTCTGGTGCGTGATTTCTTCATGGGCCTTGGGGAACTGCCTGAGATAGTGGTGCCCTTCTGCCACGGACAGGACATGCCGACCGGTGTGTCCAATCTGGAAGCCGGTATCGAGAGCGGCAGGCCATACCGCAGCGAATGGATTGACTGCGGTGTCGGTGGCCATGGTGGTGGAATAGATGAGGCCGTGAATGCTGTGGTCGCCCTCGTCAATCACCATCTGCCCGGTGCGGTCGATGGCTTGGCTCGCGTAGTGTGGCGGTTGGTATGGCTTCCCGGTTCCGGAATCCAGCAACAAGTCACCGGAAAGCAGCACGAAATGGTCATCCACATCCGCAGTCCTGTCATGGAGGGCGCCTCGCCTCGGTCCACCTGCTGCGTTGAAGTCGAGGTGGATGCTCTCCACCGTGAGCACGCCTGTGCTACCGTTCACCCCTAACAGGCGAATCCTCTCAGGCGGCTTCTGGTTGGGCTTCTTGGTGAGCGGGTTGACTGCATCTGCGTTGAACATGATGTTGTAGGGGGTGTGTGGGACGAGTATCGTTGCCCCCGTGCCGGGTGTGGAGACGTAGTCCACCACCTTGTAGTTCCCATTGGAGTAAGGGGAGAGGGTCAAATCGAGAGCGGGAGTGGTCGAATCGTAAGCGTTGCCTGTGGCTGCTGCGATGATTGCCTGCGCGTCAGCAGCGGCAATCGTGATTGTCTTGACGCTGGCACCCCCACTGAAAGTCCCGCTCTGATAGACGGTCTGGTGGACATCAGCGGGCTCCTCGAACCTCCACAGACCGAGAGTCCTGCCTCCGGGCACTGGAGAGTGTGCAGTGAGCATCTGTGCATCGAAAGTGGACGAGAGGTGGATTGCTTCTATCGCTCCACGGAATTGACCACCCTTACCCCCTATGTGCAAATCGCCTGCGGACAAATCCAACTTGTATCCTCCACCCGTGAGTTTCTCTTGCACCGCCAAGGAGCCGTTGATGAACAAAGATATTCTGTCACCTCGGTGGGAAGCCACGATGTGCAGCAGTTCACGGTGTCCGAGATTGAGGGAGGTGGCATCGTTGGCTCCACTATGGGAGTTGAACGAGCCATGCAGGTCGAGTCCGTGACGAGGGAAAGTGGTGCCTGACCAACGCGGGGTGGTGGTGTCCTCGGAGGCAGTGCTCAACCTCACCTTACGCACCCCTTCACCGTGATTGAGGTGAGCGGTGAATACCACCGGCCCGGGCTCACCGACCTGCCCTACCTTCAACTCGAACACATTGTCCTTGGAGATGACCACCCCACCGCAGTCAGGGCGCACCCACGCCTCTATCGTGAGCGTCGTGAAGCGTTTGTGCCCTCGTGTCTTGATGCCATGCGCAGGGGTGCCTGTGGTAGGGATGGATGAATTGGCCTCAGGCAATTCGAGGCCTGAGCCGGCGAAGGTCGCCTGTGGGACGACTATGCCATCGCTGACTCCGTTCAGGATGAGCGCATGGCTGCTTCTTCCAACGACTGTCAATGTGACCACCTCATACAATCCAGTCGATGGGGAGGAAGGTCATCTGGTATTTGTAGACCGTTTCACCTGCATCGTATGTCACCATGAACTGTTGCACCGTCCCTTTGATTCCTGTGTAATCCCCCTTTGACCCGTAGGATTTGAACTCCACATCCACAGAGTTTTCGTTGGCTTCAGAGTCCTTGCTCAACTTGTTGTGGTGGGCCCCCGTGGGCATGAAGAAATTGCGTTGCACGTAATCCTCTCCACCAGTAGCCTGCACGAGCGAGTGGTAGGGAATCTGTATGCCGATGATGTAATCCCCGTATTTGAAATCAATAATCCCATCCGCCTCGTCCCACGCACCGCCGCTTCCCCCTGTCAATATCGTGAGGGCCGCCCCTATGCTTCCTACAATCAACCCCCCATCGTTCATGTTGTTGAGCGTGCCCCACAGGTCCATCGCCTTGTCTCCGGCAGACTTGCTTGCCCCGCTGACCTTCCCACCACGGAAAGGAGTGTGGCGTGGGATGCTGTTGGGCCCAGCCACATCAGTATCGTTCCACTCACTGAAGGAGGGAGTTTTTCCGCCGAAAACCCCTGCTGTGTCATGCTCGATGCGCACGCGTGAATTGACACCTATCCCTCCCGTTGCAGTAGAAGCAACTTCGCTGTTGACCTGTGTAGCCGTGAAGAAATTGCCCGGTCTATGACTGACTCCACTTGGGTGTGTGGTCTGATTGAGGGCAGTCACCAAGGCACCTGATACCTGTGCAGCAGTGGTGGAGTTCCCGATATGCACGAGCATCGTGTCACCAGCATCAGTGGTAGGCCCAGTGCCCACATTGAAACCATTGGTCAATCTCATCTTGTGATTGTTGCCATCGCTGTCGAGTAATAGTATGGTCTGCTCGTATGTGGCAGGTGAAACAGTAGCCAGAGTGGCGGCTCCCGCTCCAGTGAGCCACACGATGCCTATATCCTCGCTGACAGCGAAGTCGATGTCACCGAACGCGTTGGTGCCCGACAACGCCCGGTCCAACGCGTCATCGACGAACACCCCTTGGATGACAATGGCTGCTTTGGACATGTTCAAGTCCATGCCGAAGCGGGTGCTGCCTGTGAACGGCATGGCCATGGAGCCAACCGAGCGCTCCACGGTCATCGTGATGCTCTCGGCGAGCAGGGGGATGAGTTCTCCGTCGTTGCGCACCAAGCGAATCGGAACGCCCACTCCAGCCGGCATCAGTATCTACCCCTTGTCGTGCCAGCGCCTACAGTCCTTCGCAGTTCCTGCTGGATGATGTCGCTCACCTGTCGGGCGAAGTCCCGCTTGTCGGTGCGGTCGGTCATCCCGCTGAGGTTGAATGACATGTTGAATGTTTGACCACCGCTGAGGTTGTCGCCCATCAGTTCGACCGGGATGGACTTGCCTGCCCCCAAGGGGACGACCGCCTCAGTGCCGTGGAGCATTTCCATGTGACCTGAGAGGGGGCCTTCAGCGATGCCTCCATGTTGGAAGCCCAGCCCGCTCTTAGCCCATGAACCAACACCCTTGGCTTTGTCCCACGCACCGCCGGCGACATCCTTGGCTCCGCCTATTACCTCTCCTGCACCTTCCACTACCCAGTTGATGAAGTCCTGTAGCCACCCGGGCAACTTGTCCCAGAGAGCACCCAAGAACCTCTCGGCCATATCATTGAGTGCAGTCAGGGTGTTGGTAATCATGTCCCCGAAGGAGAGGTCTCCCTTCACCCAGTCGATGATGCTCTTGAACGGTTCAGGTAGATTGTCGAGGGCGAAATTGACACGCTCCTTGAGGGACATGTTCTCGAAGGGAGCGTTGCCTAGGAAGAAGTCCACCACGGTGCCGAAGGGGGCAGGGAGGTCAGGGATAACCAGATTGAGTCTGTCCTTCAATGACATGTCCTCGAATGGCCCTTCTCCTTGGAAGAAGTCCACTATTATCGAGAAAGGAGCGGGCAGAGCATCCAACTTCAGAAGGATGCGGTCCTTCAACGACATGCTTGCGAATACTCCTTCGCCTCGCAACAGGTCCACGATGTAAGAGAACGGGGCAGGTAATGCGTCGAAAACGAGGGACACTCGGTCCTTCAACGACATCCCCTCGAATGGACCCTCCCCCCTGAACAGGTCGATGATGAATGAGAATGGTGCAGGCACGTCGTCCAACACGAGGTTGAACCGGTCCCCGATGGAGAGGCCCGGGGCGAACACTCCCTCCCCCTTGAACAGGTCCACGATGTAGGAGAGGGGAGGGGGTAATGCGTCAAGAACAAAGTCGAGACGGTCCCCTATGCTCATGCCCTCAAATGCCCCTTCACCCGTGAACAAGTCGATGACCGTCTGCAGCATATCCGGCAAGGAGGGGATGCTTTCCCACAGGCCGACAAGGAAGTCAACGAGAGGGTCGATGAAAGGAGCCAGATACTTGTCGTAGAGCCCTTCCAATTTGTCTGTGAACTCTCCGAAACTTGTCTTGAGAGTGTCCCCAATCCCCTTCACTTTCGTCACGAAGTCGGTGAAGAACGTGCCAACCTTGCTAACGAAATCGGTCACAACACCGCCGATGGCAGAGAACGATGAGAGAGCGCTGGAGGCTGCTATGGCGATTGGTAGAACCATCAGAAGCCCTCATCTTCGGGGAAGGTGTAGTCGAGGCTGACGCTGTCTCCCCCACCCTTGCCTTTGGTGGCGTTCTCCATGGCTTCCTGCTCCATCTTCTGTGAAGCGAGCGCCCACTCTAGCGAGCAGAAGAACATGTCAGGCCCCATCATGAAAGCCTCCTGCATGGTCACACCGTAGTGTTTGGCTACGATGTAAGCCCACAGTTCCCCCTGATACCGCATCATCTCCTCGGGGTTGGTCACTTTACCACGCAACAGACGCTCTACGCGTCCGTCGGTGGCCCTTGAAACCCCCCTTGGAGAACCTCGTTCAACTTGTCTGGCCCCGGCAGGACCTTGGTGAGTTGTTCGCCGACGTATCCGCTCAGTTGGAGCATCTCGTCAGGGGTGAGTTCAGGGTTGGTGCGCTCCACCCAATGGGTGAACGCGTGCCTCCAATAGCCTTCAAGGGAGAAGTCGATACCCTTCCCACCATCCTTGACGAGAATCATCTCTTGTGCTGCTCTCTGCACATCAAGGAAGGTCAGTTCCTTCACCCAGATTTCCATGACCACATCGGGGTCATCGGGGTCCACTTGGACCTCGTGTTTCTCGGTTCTTCCATCACTCAACAACAGGCTCTTCGCCGCTACTCTCCTCTGACTCACTTACATCGCCCTCCTCAGGCTGTTCGACAGGAGCGTCCTCGGACGGGCCTGCCTCTTCCTCCCCAGCCTGCGCAGCCTCTTCAGGGTCTGCGGGTGCTGGTTCGGAATCGGATATGGGGGAGCGCAGTCGTGCGATGAGGTCTGCCTTGTTGCCGGCGACGGACAAGCCCTCCTCCTTGAGTATCTGCTTGAGGTCGGCTACTGTCAGGTCATCGAAGCCGTCGGATGTCTCAGCGAACGGCTCATCGGTCGCCTTGGCTGCTTCAGGGTCGAACACGACCCCACCGGCCTCGACGACCACCTCTTCGGCCACCTGCACCCATGCAGGGCTAGACCGAGCGGTAGTGGGGTTCATTGAGATTCGTCGGCTCATTCTATCACCCTCAGCAGTGTAGCAGTGCGTCCGTGCTCACCACGCGCACGCTCTTCGGCACAATCTTCAGAGCGCTGCGGATGACTCCCTTGTCCTCGGGGATGGGCAGAGGAGCCTCAGCGATGTAATAGTCGTCAATCACAACCGTCATGCGTTCTCGGCCCGCCCCCGCTCCCTGCTTGGTGAAGTCGAGGCGAATCTCGGCCCCGGCTGTGTTGGCCCCGGTGAAGTCCTGCGCGCCGCGCATCTGGTGCCAGAAGATGGGGTCATCCACGATGACCTCCATGCTCAGGTCGAAGGTCTCCTTGCCTTCCACTGCTAGTGACGCGTTGCGACTACCGCCGAAAGGAATCTGCATGGCACTCTGCCCGTTGGCGGTCACCGTCTCGGTGATGGTGGAAGTCCGAATCGTGTGGTGATAGGTCACTCCGGTGCTGCCGCTCAGGGTGAAGTTGGTCACCTGCGCCAATGACTGGGCACCGATGTTGATTGAGCCGTTGTAGAAGAAGTAGGGCTTCTGTGTGCGCTCGGCGATGCCGGACTCTTTGCGAGCAGTCGCAGTGTTTGCCGTATTCTCGAACATCCTGTGAGCGGTGAAACGGTCACCGGCATTCGAGGTCTCCAATCGTCCGGTGTCAGTGTAGCACATGGCTGCACCGAAGTTCACGCTGAGTTTGAGAGCGGCGTCAGTGTCAGCCGAGAGGCTCCAATCCGTGACCTTGCACCCTTTGAACACACGAGTGAGTTGCTTGGAGTCACTGGCTCCACCGGGCACACTCTGACTCTGTTCAATGTTGTAGGAGCCGGTGTCACGGCTGCGGATGCTGGCCTCCAATGCGAAGGAGGGGATATGCCAACGAGAGAACAGGAGGCGGGTCGTGGCATTGGTGAGCGCCCCATAAGCGGCGGAGGTCACGTTCATGTCTGGGCCATGATATGCGGTGACACCTGCTCCTTGGAAGCGGATGAACCTGACGGCATGGCCTGTCGCTGTGGACTCATGGGGGAAGCCCCATGGGTCATCGACATAGAACCTTGTCTGGCCATTGTCAATGGCTGTGATACGCCGAATCTCACTACGGAGACCGGATTCGTAGAAATCATCGTGGTCGTCTCCTCCTGACTTCCCGAAGTAGTTGGAAGGGGTGGCACTAAGGTCCACTTCTTTGTGCTGCACGACTGGAACAAGGTAGTCGGCCCCAGCATCAATCACCTCCTCTATGACGATGTAATCCCCTACCGTCACCCTATCAGCAGCACCGGCCCCAGTGGCGAAATAGATGTTGTTAGGGGCTGCATTGACTTTCACATGAGTATCTCCCATAGCCACATCTGTTGCCAATGAGAGGGCATTAGCCCCACCATATGCGGTGTAAGCGGCATCGGCCTCGTCTATCGCCAATCCCTTCGACGCCGCATTGATTATCTCGCCACCGAGGCAGTAGTAGAGCCAGCGTGGGCTGTTGAGCATTAGTTCCATCGAGCCACCTTCATTGGTGAACTTGCCCGGAGCCTGCACGGCCACGTCACGACCGACACCCACCACATGGTAGCGCTTGATGTCCACCTTGGTCTCAGGCAAGGCGACTGTGCCAGCGATGCCGATGAACTGGTCGGTCAGCACCCTCTCATCAGCAGTGTGTGCACTGTTGAGCGCGGTAGTGACAGTGGATATGTCAATGGTGGGAGTAGCGAAGGAGTCGATGATGATGATGTCATTAGGCCCTGCGTTTGCATCAGCATCTTTGAGTGCAGGTGTGACGGTTATCGTGCTGGTCGCATTGGCCACAACGGTGAACAGGCGACCAGTGGCGGTGTAATCATCATCAGCCCAATTGGTGCCACCGATGATGCGCACCCTGCAACCTACCAACATGTTCCTCGGATAAGCAAGGAGATTGCCTGCTCCGATTAGAAAGTTAGCGGCTGTTGTTGCAGCGATTGTGATAACGCTGGTGTCCCCGCTCACTGCATGTGACAATCCCGAGATTCCATTGTGGCCCTCCTGCAACTGAAAGCCGGTCTCATGACCGAATGTGACCTCTGCGAGGTCACCTTTGTAGACTGTGGACGGCATGCTCTTTCACTCTCCCATCCTGCGACGGCGATTAAGGGTTGCGACGGTCATGGAATCAACTCCGCAAAGATAATTA
>Ga0208316_1001060_pt1 | contig 18030 bp, 21 predicted proteins | sample MalvireepMed_231_FD_184240 | JGI IMG/M metagenome (GOLD analysis project Ga0208316, IMG submission 184240) | Marine viral communities from the Global Malaspina Expedition - Malaspina viral metaG DeepMed_231 (SPAdes) (version 2) | ecosystem: Environmental > Aquatic > Marine > Oceanic | place... | reverse complement strand
GTAACCCTCGGCCGCCTGCCCGTTCACAGGCAGGCGTCAAACAGCCGGCTGATCAGCACCGGCACAGCGGTTTCCACCCGAAGAATCCTCGGGCCCAGATGCACGCTCTGGCAGCCGGCTTCCTCCAGCTTTCCGACTTCGTAATCGGTAAAGCCCCCTTCCGGACCAATGCACAGGGCGGCCGGCTCATTGAGGTGGGTGGGGCAGGGTGCCGCCATGCCCGGATGCGCCACCAGTGCCCGTTTGCCCTCTAGCAGTGTCGGTAGTTCATCCTCCACAAAGGGTTTAAACAGCTTGCGGATATGGACCTGAGGCATCAACGTGTCTTTGGCCTGTTCAAGCCCGAGGGTCAGGTTCTCTCTCAGGTGATCTTGGGATAGCCAGGGCGTTTGCCAGAAACTCTTCTCCACCTTGTAGCTGTTGATCAGCCAGAGGTCCTTTACCCCCAGAGAAGCACAGGTCTGCAGTACCCGCCGGAACATCTTGGGCCGGGGCATGGCTAGAACCAGGGTCAGGGGCAGGGCCGGTGGCGGCTGCTGGTTCAGTGTCACCTGCAATTCAGCTTCGGTATCGGTCAGCGACAGTACTTCACCGTGGCCGATCAGGCCATCTACCCGGCCAACCGGTATACGATGGCCGGTGCCGGCTTTGAGCACCGTTTTCAGGTGATCCAGCCGACGGCCGCGGAGACGCACCCGATCCGGGGCGATGAAGTCTTCCTCAAACAGCAGGGCCAGGTTCATCAGGCTTCGGGCTCTTCTCCGTCGGCCTCTGCCCGTTCCCGGTAGGCAAGGCGACCAAAGATAATGCCGAACTCGAAGAGAATCCACATGGGCACGGCCAGGAGCGTCTGGGAGATGATGTCTGGTGGGGTCAGCAGCATGCCGATGATGAAACAGGCCACGACCACATAGGGGCGCTTGGCGGCCAGGTCTTGCGGAGTAGTGGCGCCGGTCAGAATCAGTAGTACCGTCGCAATGGGGATTTCAAACGCAATGCCGAAGGCAAAGAACATCTTGAGCACGAAGTTCAGATAACTGCTGATATCAGGCAGTTCGACAATGCCCTCCGGGCCGATGGCGGTAAAGAAACCAAACACCAGCGGAAAGACCACGAAATAGGCGAAAGCCGCGCCAGCGTAGAACAACAGCACGGAAGTAAACAACAGCGGGAAGGCCAGGCGCTTTTCATGGGCATAGAGCCCGGGCGCCACAAAACTCCAGAGCTGGTAGAGAATGATCGGAATGGCGACAAATACCGCCAGAACCAGCGCCAGCTTCAGGGGCGCAAAGAAAGGCGAGGTGATGTCGGTGGCGATCATGGTCTGGCCGACCGGCAAAAGTTCGCGCAACGGCTGGGATAACAGCAGGTAGAGCTCGTTGGCAAATGGATAGATGACGGCGAAACAGATAATCACCGCCAACACCATTTTCAGTAGCCGGTTGCGTAGCTCGAGCAAATGCTCGATCAGGGGCATTTCCTGCTGTTCAGACGATGTCTGCTGGCCGTCTTGGGTGGCGCTCATGAATGCTTGTCCGAGGGGCTGGTCGGTGAGGATTCACTGGGTTGATCGCTGGCCGCCGTCTCATCCCTGACGGGTTCATGCGGAGGTTCGGGCTGTTCGCCCGCCTCCGGAGAGGGGGGCGTGACCCGCCGGGTTGCCGGTGCCGGCCTGGGCTTGCGGGCCTGATCGTCCGGCAGGATCATGTGCTCGTACTTTTTCGCCTCATCCAGGGCGCCGCGCACAGTCTTCTCCACATCGTCCAGGCCCACATCACCCGCCTTGCGCAGCTCCTCCCGGAGTTCTTCGGCCTTCAACTGCCGGTCCAGTTCACTGGTGAACTGACTGACCATGCGCCGGGCGCCGCCAATCCAGCGGCCAGCGGCCCGCGCCGCCGTCGGCAAACGCTCCGGGCCGAGCACGAGCAATGCAATCACGCCGCAGATCAGCAGCTCTAGAAAGCCGATGTCGAACATTCAGGGGGTGCTCAGCCTTGCTTTTCTTTGGGCTTGTCTTCCGCCTGGGCTTGTTGCTCGGCGTTCTGTTTTTCCAGCGGTTGCTGTTCGGCGTTCTTCTCTTCCTCGTCGTTCATGGATTTTTTGAATCCACGGATGGCGCCGCCGAGATCGCTGCCGATGTTCCGGAGTTTCTTGGTTCCGAATAACAGGATGACGATGCCAAGTACGATAAGAAGTTGCCAGATGCTGATACCCATGAGGGTTCCTCGTTCAAATGTTGCTGTTGCATGACATTGTACGCCAACCGCCACCCCTTGCGGAAATACCCCTTGGGGGTACTCCTTTACGGATTCCGGGAGGCTTTTTCTTCCAGGCCTGACAGGTCGAAACGGCTGGCCAGTTCATCCAGAATATCCTTCGGTCCCAGGCCCAGTCGTGACAGCATTACCAGGCTGTGAAACCAGAGGTCGGCCGTCTCGTACACCAGGTCCCGGGTGTCGCCGGAATGCTCTGCATCCTTGGCGGCCAGCAGCGTCTCGGTGCACTCTTCGCCCACCTTCTCCAGAATCTTGTTCAGCCCCTTGGCATGCAGGCTGGCGACGTAGGACGTGTCGGGGTCCGCGTCTTTGCGGGCTTCCAGTACCTGTGCCAGGCGTTCCAGTACATCACTCACGGTGTCTGCTCCTCAGTTGCTGCCGTAGATGGTATTCGGGTCTTTGATAACCGGATCGGCGCTCACCCACTGACCATCTTTCAGGGTTCGGTAAAAACAGCTTCGCCGGCCAGTATGGCAGGCAATGCCGCCTTTTTGTTCCACTTTCAGCAGCACCACATCGGCATCGCAGTCGAGCCTGATATCCCGGAGCACCTGCTGGTGCCCGGAGCTCTCGCCCTTGCGCCAGAGTTTGCCACGGGAACGGGACCAGTACACCGCCTGGCCTTCCTCAACCGTGAGCCGGAGTGATTCCCGGTTCATCCAGGCCATCATCAGGATATCGCCATTATCGGCGTCCTGGGCAATGGCTGGCACCAGGCCGTCTTCTGTCCATTGGATGTCGTCGAGCCAGTCAGGCTGTACGACGTTAGCGGGAGAATCTTGCATTTTTATGAATCCTGAATCTTTGATGGTTCAGCGACTGCCCCGGAGCATGACGCCTGCCGCTCCGGCAAGCAAGGCCCAGCTCCAGGCCGGCAGATCGGCCAGCCACTGCCCGGCGTGAGGCTGGCTCCCCACCAGGGCCGCGCCTGCCAGAACCAGGGCGATGAAGCCCCGGCGCCAACGGCGTTCGCTGCGCATTTGCTGCTCTTTCATCAGCGCCAGGGTTGCCCGGTTTTGCGCTTCGGTGGGGCCGCTGGAGCGTATCTGTAGTAGTGCGTCGTGAACCAACTGGGGCATCTCTGGCGATTGCTCGAGCCATGATGGCAGGTGGTTCTGCAGAGACTTGATCAGGCCGGACGGACCGATGCGTTTACGCATCCAGTCTTCCAGAAACGGCTGGGCGGTACTCCACAGGTCCAGGTCCGGATAGAGCTGGCGGCCAAGGCCTTCGACATTGAGCAGGGTTTTCTGTAACAGCACAAGTTGTGGCTGCACTTCCATGTTGAAGCGCCGAGCGGTCTGGAACAGGCGTAACAGGAAGTGACCAAAGGAAATATCCTTCAGGGGGCGCTCGAAGATGGGTTCGCACACCGTCCGAATGGCGGCCTCAAACTCGTTGACGCGGGTTTCCGGCGGCACCCAGCCAGACTGGATGTGCAGTTGTGCTACCTGGCGGTAATCCCGGCGGAAGAAGGCCAACAGGTTGCGGGCGAGATAGCTCTGGTCGTCGGGGGCCAGAGTGCCGACGATGCCGAAGTCGATGGCAATGTACTTCGGGTCGGCGGGATTGCTGACATCGACAAAGATATTGCCCGGATGCATGTCAGCATGGAAAAAGCTGTCACGGAATACCTGGGTAAAGAAGATCTCCACCCCTTTTTCCGCCAGTACCTTCATGTTGACGCCCGCCTTTTCAAGGGCGGGTACATCGGCAATAGGAATGCCGTGAATGCGTTCCATCACCAGCACCGATTTTCGGGTGTAATCCCAGTCGATAGAGGGGATGTAGATCAGCGGGGAGTTCTCGAAATTCCGGCGCAACTGGCTGGCGTTGGCGGCTTCCCGTTGCAGATCCAGTTCGTCATGGATGGTGGCGTCATAGTCTGCCACCACCTCCACGGGGTGCAGGCGCTTACCTTCAGACCAGTACTTTTCGAGCAGGCCGGCCATCAGGTACATCAGGCCCAGATCCTGGCGGATGACTTTTTCGATGCCGGGGCGCAAAACCTTGACCACCACCTTCTGGCCGTTGGGTAGGGTTGCGGCGTGCACCTGGGCCACGGAGGCGGAAGCCATCGGATCCGGACTGAATTCGGCAAACAGTTCCGAGACGGGCGCCCCCAACGACTTCTCGATAATGCCTCGGGCTTGTTCGCTGGGAAAAGGTGGGACCCTGTCCTGCAGCTGTTTCAGGGATTCGGCCATGTCATCCGGTAACAGGTCCCGGCGGGTGGAGAGAATCTGGCCGAATTTGACGAAAACCGGGCCCAGCTCTTCCAGCGCCAGGCGCAGGCGGTCACCCCGGCTCAGTTTTGGCTGCGGGAACAGGTGCCATGGTGCCAGCAGAAAAAAGATTTTCAGCGGTGTAGGCAGTTCAGACAAGGGCAGAAACGTGTCCAGCCGGTAGCGGCAGAATACCCAGGCAATTCGGAACAGGCGTTGCAGGCGGGTCACAGGGTCTCCGTATTGTTATCGCTGCCGGGTGCTTGCAGTTGCTTCAGCCGAGCCTCCAGGCGTTCGGTGCGCAGGCTCAGCTCATCGATATCCTGAAATGTGGCCTCCAGCTCCCGCCGGCCGGGCAGAGTGCGGCTCTCTTCGTGGACATATTCCTCCACATTGGCGTTCATGGTGCTGAAAGCCTGGCGGCTCCACTTGACTGCCTGGCGGATGCGTTTGCCGATGAAATGGGCCGGCACATCGCCCAGGTGGTTTGCCATGGCCGCTTCCCAATCCGGTTGCAGCTGGTTCAGAGCGAGCTGCAACTGGTGGGCCAGGGCCGTGTCGCCCTCCACCGTCAGGCGTTCGTCGGCAAATACCCGGTCATCGCCCAGTGCCAGGGCGGCAAAGGCGACCGGCCGCCCGGTGATGATTAACACCGGTTGCGGATCCGGCTGACTGCGAACCTGTACCCGTTCGCCAACGCGATCCAGAGTCCAGTGCATGGTGACCGGGGCCGTGATGGTGAACTGAACCGGCCCGCCCAAGGCGCCCAGCAAGGCGCGTTGGCCCGCCGGGTCCAGTGTCAGTGCCCGGTTCAGGGCGCCTTCAATAATGGCGCCTGTGGCAGACAGCAGGGTCGGCCCGGGAAACATCAGGGCTTGATTCCCACGTGCAGGGCCACGATGCCGCCGGTCATGTTGTAGTACTTGCAGTTCACCAGGCCGGCATTTTCCATCATACCCTTCAGGGTTTCCTGATCCGGATGCATGCGGATGGACTCGGCCAGGTACTTGTAGCTCTCGCTGTCCCCGGCAATCAGCTGGCCCATCAGGGGCAGGGCGGTGAAGGAGTACGTGTCATAGGCCTTGCTCAGCAGCGGGTTGGTGGGTTTGGAGAATTCCAGCACCATCAGCTTGCCGCCCGGTTTAAGCACCCGGGCCATATCCCGCAGGGCCTGATCCTTGTCGGTCACATTGCGCAGGCCGAAAGCAATAGACACCGCCTGGAAACTGTTGTCCGGGAACGGCAGGTGTTCGGCATCGGCCTGCACGTATTCGATGTTGCCGGCGTAACCCCGGTCGGTCAGGCGGCTGCGACCCACCTGCAGCATGGAGGCGTTGATATCGGCCAGCACCACTTTGCCGGACGGGCCCACCAGATCGGAAAACTTCATGGTCAGGTCGCCGGTACCGCCGGCAATGTCCAGCACCTGATGGCCCGGGCGCACACCGCTCAATTCAATAGTAAAGCGCTTCCACAGGCGATGAATGCCCATGGACATCAGGTCGTTCATGAGGTCGTACTTGCCGGCGACACTGTGGAAAACCTGGGCCACCTGACCGGCCTTCTGGCTTTTCGGCACATTGCGAAAGCCGAAGTGGGTAACGTCGTCCTGGCCGTTGCCTTGGGTGCCCGGTGCTTGCTGCTCGCTCATGGAAGTTGGTCCTGTCAGAATCTAAGCCCTGTATTCTAACCTTTGAGGGGTTGGCTACAAGTTTATTGCCGGCTTACACTGTAAAACCGTTTCCAAATCACTGAGAAAACTGATTCATGTCTGTTATCGATATCCATCGCGCCCATTCCCTGGACAAGGAGCACGCCCGCGAGGCAGCCGAAACCCTGGCCAAGGATTTGTCCAAACAATTTGATGTCAATTACCAGTGGGAAGGCGATCTGCTGAAGTTCAAACGCAGCGGTGTCAAAGGGCAGCTGGATATTTCCGAGAGCGACCTGCATATCCGGCTGGAGCTCGGGTTGATGCTTCGGCCCTTCAAATCCCGCATTGAGCAGGAGATTCACTCCCAGCTGGACCAGATCATCCAGGCCTGAATCCCGCTACAGGTCATCCGGCAGGGAGAAAGGGGTCGGGTGGCCCGCCAGAATGTTGTCCATCACTCGTTGTTCCCGGCTGAGCAGGCGATCAATCAGCCGATCGACCCGATTCATTTTCCGAAAGGCGCTGTAGCCCCGGTGCAGAAAGCTGTGCAGATCACCCAGGTCGGCCATCTCGGCCGGACCGCGGGTCATGGACAGTAGCCAACCGAGAGTGCGGTTGCGAACGTAGCGATCCAGTTCCTGCCCGGTTTCCGCCACCAGAGCCAGTTGTCGTTTGCGAATCGTTAGCTGGTTGCCGGTGCGATAAGCCTCGCAGTAACGCTCATCATCAAGACCTGTTGCCGAAAAGCCCTGCTGCGCAAGTATCTCTGCCAGCTCAAGATCGAGGCTCTGGGTAATCAGGTTGAGCTCGACCAGGCCGGCAAAGGTGGCCAGCAGGTGGTCGGGAAGCCATTTCACCATTTTCGGGAACACCCGGTCGATGTTGTCATCACGGCGGGTCATGCCGGCAGGGGCATAGAGGTCGGTCAGAAGAAATTCCAGGCCGGTGTGGTAGCCCGGGTGACGGTATAAATCCTGGTGGGTGTTTTTCAGCCGCTCTGCCTGCCAGTCCGCCACCTGGTGGGCCTCGTCCCGAAGAGGATGCCTGGCCTTGTGTTGGCGGAAATCGTGGTATTCCAGCAGCAGGCGTTTCAGGCGGTGGGCGTTCTCCGTGTGCACATCCGTGGCAACCAGCCGCTCACGATACATTAAAGGCTCCAATCAACCGGGCAGAAAAGCGCCAGTTTAACGAAGCCTTGGCTCTGGCGCACCTGCCCGTTACGGTTGAATTCAGCCCTGGGCGGCAGCCTCAAGGGTTTCCAGACCCGGCACCCATTCCTTGCTGTCCAGCGTGATGAAATGGCTGGGAGCTTCGGTTTCGACAATGCGCATGGTGGTGGGGCTGGTGCGGGCGCTGGCCAGCATGGCCTGGCGATCCAGTATTCGGTCGGTGGCCGGTATCAGGAAAGTCCCGTGGCGCACATGGCGATACACCGAGGTGTCGGTTCGGGCCATCCATTCCATGATGTTCTCGATGTTGCGAACAATGGTCAGATGGTCTTTGGTGGCGTAGAACAGTTTGCTCAGCAATTGGCGCTTGCGCGGGTTCATCTTGCCGAAGAAGGTCTGACCATAGGCCGACTGGGGGGCGCTGTTGATCAGGCGAATCAACCAGGGCCACATGCCATGGCTGACCGGTTCGAGCAATGTGGTTACCAGCGCATGCAACTTGCCCTGGGGCAGGACCGGTGCTTCCAGGACCACTTCCACGTTTTCGTAGAGCTCCGGCCACTGCCGGATAGCTTCCAGAATGACCGCGCCACCCCGGGAGTGGCCATGGATCCGGATGTTCTCGGTGCTGGGCAGGTTCTGCAACGACTGATTCAGGATGCAGGCGTCGTATTCGATGGTGCCTTCCAGGTGCTTGATGGGCACTTCCCAGGCCGGATTTTCCGGCGTTACACCGTTCACCGGGATGTGATAGTTGCTGCAGGTGAGCAGAATCAGTTCGGTGGTGGGGCCATCGTAGGCCTGGGTGAAGTAACAGTGATTCTCAAGAAAGCCATGCACGCCAATCACGGTGTGCTCTGCTGTGCCACTGTGATTTCGAACAGACACCGCACCCCGGCCCACGCGGTAAACCCGGCCGGAAAACATTTCGGAATAGGCGCTTTCGATCGGTTTGATCAGCTTGCGAACATGACTGGCTTTCATGATTCTTCTCCCTCCGGCCGCTTTTCGTTGTGTTATTGGTTTTGCTGAGCCGGTATGACATTTGTACCGTGAATGCCGAACGGGTTTAGTGGCGCCAGTGCCTTAAAAAATGGTGTGTTGGGGCCAATTGGCCGATCCGGGACACGGTTTTATAACCATGGCACCGGGCCATATAACCAGTATAGGACCGAACAGTTACTCACGTGTAATTTTTTGTAACTGTGTGCGGAGCGTCCGAGGATGGAGCCGCTATCCGGACTCTGGCACAATGCCGGATTGGTTTTCTTTCATACAGGCACGCTATTGATCGGGGATAATCGGGTTTGAGCCAGGAGCAATCGCATCTCATGCTGCCTTCGGATTCAGCCTGGCTGGCTCTGGAACGGCCCGAAAACCCGATGACCATCACCATCATGCTGAGGGTCGACGGGCTGACGCCGACCCGTTTCCGGGAGTTTCTGGAGGTATACTGGCTGGCCTGGGAGCGGTTCCGTTGCCGCCCGGTATGGCGTGCGCCCGCCTGGTATTGGGAAAAAGACCTGACCTTCTCCGCGCCCCAGCATCTTGACGTGGCGCTGGACCGGTTCGAGCCGGAACAGTTGCAGGACTGGGTCTCGGAGCGCCTGAACGAGCCCTTGCCGCTGTATCGTCCACGCTGGAAATTCTGGTTGGCCCCCAACGCACAGGGTGGCGCTGCGTTAGTTTTGAGGCTGCATCACTGTTACGCTGATGGCTTGTCCCTGCTGGGTATTTTTGACCGCCTGTGCCCGGCATCGCCGCGCCAGTATCCGGCCGTTTATGGATCAAAGGAGGAGCCTCGCGCAGGAGCCTGGATGGCGGCTGCCCAAAGCTGGCTGGAAGCTCGGATGGCAGAGGCGATTCCGGCTGTCTCCGGTTCTGTCGATACGCCATCAATGCCAGGCACTGGCAAGAGCATGGCAGGCCGTGCCCTGGAAAACAGTCTGCGCCTCGTGCACGAATTCAGTGAGTTTCTGGTGAGCCCAGAGGACTCTCCGTCTGAGTTGAAACGCTCGCTACTCGGCCGACGCAGCTGCCGCTGGTCCTCCCCGGTACCTCTGTCCCGCTTCCGCACCATTGCCCGGGCAACCAGTACAACCATCAACGATGTCCTGCTCGCCTGCGTGGCGGCGGCAGTCAAGCCCCGACTGGGCATGACCCCGGAGCAACTGGATGAGGCGGTGATGCACGCGGCCGTGCCGGTCGACATCCGGGCTCGCCTGCCCGACGGCGTGCGGCCGGAAGAGGGCGAGCCCGGTAACTGCTTCGGCACGGTGTTCGTGCCTTTGCCGGTGGATGGAGAGAGTGCTCTGGAGCGGTTGTTCCGGATCAAGCATGAAACCCGGAAACTGAAGAAAAGCTGGCAGCCTGGCCTGGCCTGGGGACTAACCAGCTGCGCGGCACTGATTCCCGAACCGGGTCGCAGGCCCTTGGCCGACCTGTTCTTCGGGAAAGCTTCGGCGGTGGTATCTAACGTTCCTGGCACTCCGGACACCCGCTATCTGGCTGGATGTGAGATCACCGAGCAGATGTTCTGGGTACCCCAGGCCGGGGATATAGGGCTGGGTGTCAGCATTGTCAGCTACGGCGGACAAGTGCAGTTTGGTGTTGTGGCGGACGAGGCTGTGATGGCGGATCCTGCAGCCTTTGTTGAGGATTGCCTGAAAGAGCTGGAGCAATTCGGTGCCGGCTAAGACTATCGGATAAGCGGGTTCTCAGCGTTCTCCATACAAATCTTTCAGATTGAGGTCTATCTTTACTGTGTTAACGCGAAAGGCTGCGTTGCCCCGCGACAAATACAAAAAAGAGGAAGACGTCATGATTTACGCACAACCCGGAAAAGAAGGTTCCGTTGTCTCCTTCAAGTCCCGTTATGAAAACTTTATCGGTGGCGAGTGGGTGGCCCCGGTCAAGGGCCAGTACTTCGACAACATCACCCCGGTAACCGGTGCCGTGTTCTGTGAAGTACCCCGTTCGACGGCCGAAGACATCGACCTGGCACTGGACGCCGCCCACAAGGCCGCACCGGCCTGGGGCAGAACGTCGCCCACCGAACGTTCCAACATCCTGCTGAAAATTGCCGATCGCATTGAAGCCAACCTCGAGAAACTGGCCGTGGCGGAAACCTGGGACAACGGCAAGGCGGTGCGTGAAACCCTGAATGCCGACATCCCGCTGGCCGCCGATCACTTCCGTTATTTCGCCGGTTGTATCAGGGCCCAGGAAGGGCACATGGGCGAAATCGACCACAATACCGTTGCCTACCATTTCCACGAACCACTGGGCGTGGTTGGTCAGATCATTCCCTGGAACTTCCCGCTGCTTATGGCGGCCTGGAAACTGGGTCCCTGCCTGGCAGCCGGCAACTGTACGGTGCTCAAGCCTGCCGAACAGACTCCAGCCAGTATTCTGGTGCTGATGGAGCTGATTGGTGACTTGTTGCCTCCGGGGGTGATCAACATCGTCAATGGCTATGGCCCGGAAGCCGGCGAAGCCCTGGCGACCAGCAAGCGTATCGCCAAGATCGCCTTTACCGGTTCCACGCCGGTTGGTTCGCATATCCTCAAGTGCGCGGCGGAAAACATTATCCCATCTACGGTGGAGTTGGGTGGCAAGTCGCCGAATATCTACTTCTCGGACGTGATGAAGGCCGAGCCGGAGTTCATCGACAAGTGTGTGGAAGGCCTGGTGCTGGCGTTCTTCAACCAGGGGGAAGTCTGTACCTGCCCGTCCCGGGCGCTGGTTCAGGAAGACATGTTCGAAGAATTCATGCATAAGGTGGTTCAGCGTACCAAGGCCATTAAACGTGGTAACCCGCTGGATACTGACGTCCAGGTGGGTGCCCAGGCCTCCAGGGAACAGTTCGACAAGATCATGTCGTACATGGAAATCGGTCGCCAGGAAGGCGCGGTTGTACTGACCGGCGGTGACCGTGAGCACCTGGAAGGTGAGTTCAACAACGGCTTCTACATCCAGCCAACCCTGTTCAAGGGCGACAACAAGATGCGGGTTTTCCAGGAAGAAATCTTTGGCCCGGTGGTGGGCGTTACCACCTTCAAGACTGAGGAAGAGGCGCTGGCGATTGCCAACGACACCGAGTTTGGTCTGGGCGCCGGTGTCTGGACCCGAGACACCAACCTGGCCTATCGCATGGGCCGCAACATCCAGGCCGGTCGGGTCTGGATGAACTGCTACCACGCCTACCCGGCCCATGCTGCGTTCGGGGGTTACAAGAAATCCGGGGTTGGCCGGGAAACCCACAAGATGGCGCTGGAGCACTACCAGCAGACCAAGTGTATGTTGACCAGCTACGACACCAACCCACTCGGATTCTTCTGAGTCATGTGAGTATGCGGCCCCGGGGAGTTCCGGGGCCGATTCTTGCTCAACTTTGTATTTTGTAGACACTCGGTCTAATTTCTGGGATATTAATTAGACGCTCGGTCTAATTAAGGGTGATGGATGAATCAGCTACCAGTAAAGCGCCGACGGGGCAGACCGCCCAAATTCTCGGCAGCGAGTTATCAGAACACCCGGGATGCCTTGATTCAGGTGGGCCTGGGGGTGCTGACAGAGAAGGGCTACTCCTACACCGGCATAGACGAAATCCTGCGCCAGGCGGGAGTGCCCAAGGGCTCCTTCTACCATTACTTTGACAACAAGGAAGCTTTTGGCGCGGCTCTGATTGAAGCCTACGGGCGTTTTTTCGCCAACAAGCTGGAGCGTTCTTTATCCGACAGCAGTCTCAGCCCCCTGGCGCGCATCCAGGCATTCGTAGACGATGCCAGGGCCGGTATGCACAGGTTCGGTTACCGGCGGGGTTGCCTGATCGGCAACCTGGGCCAGGAAATGGCCGCACTGCCGGAAAGTTTTCGAAGCTTGTTGCGCGAGGTATTTCAAGACTGGGAAGCCCGGGTCGCCCGGGTTCTCGAAGAAGCCCGACAGGCTGGCGAAATCTCAGGACATACTGAGCCGGAGCAGATGGCAAAGTTTTTCTGGATTGGCTGGGAAGGCGCAGTTTTGCGCGCCAAGCTTGAGCAATCCCCGCAACCGCTGGATCAGTTTGCCGAGGGTTTTATGGCGCTGGTTCGCAGTTGCTGATTCACGAAGTTCAATTCACGTTACTAGAATCCCTGGAGGCAACATGTTCAAAGCAATCCTGATTGAAGGCAGCCGTGGCGACCAACAGGTATCGCTGAAGTCCGTAGACGAGGCTCAGCTACCCGAAGGCGATGTGACCATTGATGTCGCCTACAGCACCCTGAACTACAAGGATGCCCTGGCCATTACCGGTCGCGCGCCCATCGCGAAAACCTATCCGATGGTGCCGGGCATTGACCTGGCTGGAGTGGTGACGGAATCGTCCAACCCTGAGTTCAAGGCCGGAGACGAAGTGGTTCTTAATGGCTGGGGCGTGGGCGAGAAGCACTGGGGTGGTCTGGCCCAGAAAGCACGACTGTCCGGGGACTGGCTGATCCCGCTGCAGGCGCCATTCACGGCCCGTCAGGCCATGGCCATAGGTACCGCGGGGTATACCGCAATGTTGTGCGTGATTGCGCTGGAGAAGCACGGCGTCACACCGGATTCCGGCGACATTCTGGTGACCGGGGCCACTGGCGGAGTCGGCAGCGTAGCCGTCGCCATCCTGGCCAAGCTGGGTTATTCGGTAACGGCAGTGACCGGCCGGCCCGAAGAAGAAGCCTACCTGAAATCTCTGGGTGCCAAACAGATTCTGGATCGGGCCGAGCTGAGCGAGCCCGGTAAGCCGCTGGCTCGTGAAACCTGGGCCGGGGCGGTGGATGTGGCCGGTGGCCAGGTGCTGGCAAACGTCTGTGCCGGCATGAAATACCACGGTGTGGTGGCCGCTTGCGGGCTTGCAGCGGGCATGGACTTCCCGGCGACGGTGGCGCCTTTCATTCTGCGTGGCGTGACCCTGTGTGGCATCGACAGTGTGATGGCGCCGAAAGCAGACCGCTTGTACGCCTGGAAGCGCCTGTCTGAGGATCTGTGCCCGGAGTTGCTGGACAGTATGATCACCGAAGTGGCCTTTGACGACGTCATCGACGCCGCCGGCCGGCTGATGGACGGCAAGATCCGGGGCCGGATTGTGATTCCCGTGGCCGGTTAAATGCCGGCCCGTCTCCCTAACGATACAAAGAAACAGAGGACGTACCATGTCAGCACAGAATGAGTTGCCCATCAGCCGCTTCCCGGTGCCCGAGCTGGATGCTTTGCCGGAGGATATCCGCAGCCGCATTCTCAAGGTTCAGGAAAAGTCCGGTTTCATCCCCAACGTGTTCCTGGCATTGGCGCACCGGCCAGCGGAGTTCCGGGCCTTCTTTGATTACCACGATGCCTTGATGGAAAAAGACAGCAACCTCACCAAGGGGGAGCGTGAAATGATCGTGGTGGCCACCAGCAGCCTGAACCAGTGCCAGTATTGTGTGGTGGCCCACGGGGCAATCTTGCGGATTCGGGAAAAGAACCCGCTGGTGGCCGATCAGGTGGCGGTGAATTACCGCAAAGCCGATATCACCGAGCGCCAGAAGGCCATGCTGGATTTCGCCGTGAAGGTTTCCCAGTCGGCATACGAAGTCAATGACAGCGATTTTCAAACACTGCACGAGCATGGCTTCACCGATGAAGACGCCTGGGACATTGCCGGCATAGCGGCCTTCTTCGGCCTGTCTAACCGCATGGCCAATGTCACCAGCATGCGCGCAAACCCAGAATTCTACTCCCTGGGTCGTTAATTATTCTCCATCATCTCTCCCTGGCGTTCCAACAGCCTGTGATTTGCAGACGCTCCGGTCTCCGGAGCGTCTACACTTAGGGGCAGACCAACCAGAAGGGAGAGCTTCTATGTCTTCACCAGAGAACAGCCTCACCAACCACGAAGTCACCATCTGCCTTGCCGGCGGCGCCGTGCTGGGGCCGTTCAATGCCACCTGGAGCCAGGACGCCGGCGGTGATGTGAGGGAGCTGGTGCGCCAGTACGATGCCTTTCTGCAGGGCGAGAAGCAGAGCCGCTTCAAATTTCATCTGCACGATACCTACACCAATACCGTGCACACGCTGATTCTGAACTTTGAGCAGGTGACCGGCATCTGCGACCATGTCCGCCTGAAATCCCATGGTAACGGCACGTGAGGGCCGCTGTGGGAAGCTATTGAGCGTGACATAAGGAGGATGTGATGACCGAGTTCAGAACTGAAAAAGACAGCCTGGGTGAGGTCCGGGTACCGGACAGTGCGCTCTGGGGCGCGCAGACCCAGCGTGCGGTGGACAATTTTCCGGTCAGCGGGCAGCCGATGCCGCCCGAATTCATTGCCTCTGTGGTTCAGGTTAAACGTGCGGCGGCCCAGGCGAACGCGTCACTGGGCTTGCTGGAGCCGGAACTGCGTGATGCCATTTGTGACGCCTGCGACCGGTTGCTGAAAGGGGAGCATGCAGATCAGTTTCCGGTGGACCGTTACCAGACCGGCTCCGGTACCAGCACCAACATGAACGTGAACGAGGTGATCTCGGCTCTGGCCCGCGAGCAGGGCGTGGAGGTAAATCCCAATGATCACGTCAACATGAGCCAGAGTTCCAACGACGTGATCCCGACTGCGATCCATGTCAGCGCAGTGCTGGCAGTGAAAAGCCGGCTGCTGCCGGCGCTGTCGCATCTCCGGGGAGTGATCTACGGCCGGGAGGCTGAATTGTCCGGGCAGGTGAAGACCGGGCGCACCCATCTGATGGATGCCATGCCGGTGACACTTGGCCAGGAGCTCAGAACCTGGCGGGAACAGGTCGCGGCGACCGAGCTTCGCCTTGAGCGGGCCATGGAGGACCTGGCGGCACTACCGCAGGGCGGTACCGCGGTCGGTACCGGGGTGAATGCCGCGTCGGAGTTTGCTGGCCAGTTTGTGAAGTTTCTGAAGCAGAATACGGGCTATCCGTTCCGGTCGCTGGAGCACAAGTTTCTGGGGCAGAGTGCGGTTGATGCGCCTGTGGCACTGTCTGCCCAGTTCCGCGGTGTGGCCGTGGTGTTCACCAAAATCGCCAATGACCTGCGCTGGATGAACAGTGGTCCGATCCATGGTCTGGCTGAAATCAGCCTGCCGGCCTTGCAGCCGGGCAGCAGCATCATGCCCGGCAAGGTGAACCCGGTGATTCCGGAATCGGTGGCGATGGTCAGTGCCCAGGTGACCGGGCTGGATGCGGCCGTCACCATGGCCGGCCAGTCCGGAAACTTCCAGTTGAACGTAATGCTGCCATTGGTGGGCGCGAATCTGCTGGATATGTGCGGGTTGCTGGCCAATGCTGCGAACCTGCTGGCGGACAAGGCCCTGCAAGGGTTCACCGTTAATACCGAAAATCTGAACGCGGGGGTAGGTCGCAACCCGGTTCTGGTGACGGCGTTGAACCCGGAAATCGGCTACGCCCTGGCTGCGGATATTGCCAAAGAGGCATACCGTAGCGGGCGCCCGGTTATCGACGTTGCCGAGGAGCGGAGCGGATTGAGCCGCAAACGGCTTGAGGAACTGATGGATCCGCTCAAGCTTACCCGGGGTGGCCTGACCTGATTTGGCCGGCTGTAAACAGGGGAAAACAGAGTGCTGCTGTCGCTTGAGTTGTTTGTCATGCTGGTGCTGGCCAACGGGGCTCCAGTGGTTGTGGCGCGGTTGTTTCATCGGCATGGCAGTTGGCCCCTCGATGGTGGCCGGCTGTGGCGCGATGGCCGACCGCTGCTGGGGCCCAGCAAAACCTGGCGTGGGCTGGTTTCCGGCGTTCTGACCTGCGCGCTGTTCGCCCTGTGGGTGGGTCTGGGCTGGTTGTTCGGAGCGCTGTTTGCTTTCCTGTCGCTGTGGGGCGATATGCTCAGCAGTTTCACCAAGCGCCGTATGGGATTGGCTTCCAGCGCCAGGGCGGTCTGGTTGGATCAGCTGCCCGAGGCGCTGTTACCTATGGTGATGGCCTGGTACTGGCTGCCGCTGCCACTGTGGGAGGCGGTCGCCGTTGCCCTTCTGTTCGCATTGTCCAATATGTTGTTCTCTCCGCTGTTTTACCGCCTCGGTATACGTAAACAGCCACACTGAACTCAGGGCCCGCGAGTGAGGGTGTGAATGGTCACTTCCGGAGGGCAGTTCAGACGCACATTCAGGACCGAAGTGCCGGCTCCCGGTGAGGTGTAGCCTTGCATGCCGTTTACCTGCCAGAGCCCGCGGCCAAGGCGCCTCGGGCAATCGGAGTCGAGCGTCAGCGGGATGCCGCCAGGCAAACAGAGTTGCCCACCGTGGGTGTGGCCGCAGAGAAACAGGTCGTAACCGGCATGGGCGGCTTCCCGCCAGATTTCCGGCGTATGACTGAGCAACAGGCTGATTCCCCCTGCGGGTATATCGTCGCCGGCCCGGTGCAGGTTGTGAACCTTGTAGTAGTGGGCATCGTCCACACCGGCCAGGTACAGGCGGCTGTCGCCCCGCTCCAGCGGTACCATTTCATTCATCAGCAGCCGATAGCCCATGTCTTCAAGAGCCGGCACCATGCGCACACTGTCGTGGTTGCCAAGGACAGCATAGGCATCGCCGTAAATGGCTTTGCGCAGTCTGGCCATGCCGTCCAGAGCATCGTCTATGGGGCCCCAGGTGCGCTGCCGGTAATCGCCGGTCAGCACGCACAGATCGTAATCCAGCGGCGCGATTTGCCGTATAACTGCCTGAAGGTTGGCTTCGTCCATATCGACATGCAGGTCGGTCAGGTGAAGAATGCGGAAGCCCTCAAAAGCAGAGGGGAGATCGGGCAACACGAAGGTATTGTGTTCGGTGGTCAGTTTCAGGCTGTTGGCCTGAGCCCGGCGTAGCAGGCCGACAGCCTGCAGGCAGAAACGAATCAGCCCCGGAGCGTTGGTCAGGTTTTCCAGGTGGAACGAGCGCTTGTCCCGCCCGAACACCCGGGCTTCGGTTTCCTGCTCAATGCCGAGGCGTTGACGGGCATGAACGGGCCCGAGCCTCAGGCTCAGGCGGTAGTGGAGCAGCTCATCCTGATCTTCCGTTACGCGAACCCGTGCGGTCATGCTGTTATCCCTGATGCCGAGCGGAACCTTATCAGTGGTTCCTGTCTTAATTATGGTTGTTGCCTTGGGTAGTGCAAATTACAGGTGCTGATTTGGCTTTTCAGCCTTGAGACGCCACAATCAGTGATCATTCGACGATGTACAGTGTACGGAGTGCCCCATGACCGATGCATGCAATCTGCCCGGCCTGAGTGTTCCCAGGAGTCGTTTTCCAGACCCTGAACAGGATCTGTCTGAAGCCGCCGGTGAGTCCCGGCTTGTGCTGGCGGGGGGCTGCTTCTGGTGTGTGGAAGCGGTGTTTCTGGCGGTCGACGGTGTTCAGCGTGTGACCTCCGGTTATGCTGGCGGTGAGGCCAGTACCGCGAACTACGAGGCGGTCTGTACCGGGAAAACCGGGCATGCCGAAGTCATCGAGGTGTATTACGATCCGGCACGGATCAGCTTCGGCCAACTACTGAAGCTGTTCTTCTCGGTGGCTCACGATCCGACCCAGCTCAACCGACAGGGTAACGATGTCGGTAGCCAGTATCGCTCCGCGATATTCTATGAGACCCCAGAGCAGCACGATATAGTCGAGGCGTATATCCGCCAGCTGGATGCCGCCGGTGTGTATCCGGATCGCATCGTGACGACCCTGGAGCCCCTG
>Ga0208316_1001055_pt1 | contig 18114 bp, 37 predicted proteins | sample MalvireepMed_231_FD_184240 | JGI IMG/M metagenome (GOLD analysis project Ga0208316, IMG submission 184240) | Marine viral communities from the Global Malaspina Expedition - Malaspina viral metaG DeepMed_231 (SPAdes) (version 2) | ecosystem: Environmental > Aquatic > Marine > Oceanic | place... | reverse complement strand
ACTGGTAATAAACTTGGATTTCTCAAATCACTAGCTCCATTTAAAGGAATACCATCTTATTTGCTTGCCTTAGCTAGTCCATATATAATTTATAAGTATTTAAAATCACAAGGTCAGTACAAGGAGAATTAATTATGGCAAGTTTATTAGGAATGGCTTTTCGAAAATACCCTATAGGTGCTCCAACAGCACTTGGAGCTGCTGGAGCTGCGGCAATGGGGCGTTTAGGGAATGAAAATAGTGGATGGGTCGGAAGAAATACACCCAAAGAAAAAGAATTAAACGATATATCTAAATACGAACAAGGTATTCCAGTCCAAAGAGTTGATATGAATACTGGTTTAGATAAATATGTAACTAGAAAAAAATCTGATTATAGAAAAGAAATAACAAGGGATAATCCTTGGCGATATGATATGTCAATAAACTTAGACGCTAAAATTCCACATGAAGAAGCTGAAGATTATTTAAGAAAGAATATCCCTTTTGTCGCTAGAAAATTAGATAATACTGAATATCTTAGTGATTTAATGTATGGTATAACAAAAGAATATGGTTTATCAGATTTTAAAAATGCAGTTGATGATGTGATACATAAATTAAATCCTATGAATATTTTTGACGAAGAAGGTAATGAAATTAAGTTAGGTAAAGGTGGATATGGTGCTGGTGATATACATGATGCATTAATGATTCATTTTCCTAAACCTGTTTTAACTGATGAGAATAAGCAAGAATTAAGAGATTACTGGAATCAAAAATATAGCAAAAACCAAACAGATAAAGATCCGTTTGGTTTTGGCACAGAAAGGCAATAATTATGGCTGGTTTAAAAGATATAATACCTAAATCTTTACAGGGACAAAGAATGAATGATCCTTCAACATGGTCAGGTGAAGGAGAAAACATATACGGTCAAGAATATGGTAGAAAAGATCAAAAAGAAAATGCTTATTCAGAAGAGCAAGCAGTAAAAGTTTTAGATGCTGTTAAAAAATCATTAAGAGATGACAAGTCTGTTCCTAAAGAATTATTTTCTAAAATGATGGAAATAGATCCCAGTGATTATGCAGGATTCTCTGGTGGTGAGGACTTTGCAGAAGAATTGAATGCTTTTCAATCTTTAATAAGTAAAAATTATCGTCAAAGGGAAGATGGAAGATATGTATTTGATGACAATCTATTATTAAAAGAAGGACAAACCCCCAGAGGCTGGGTAAAGGATTCTTATGGATTCGGTACTCCTGTTCAACAACAGGAAGGTCAAGAGCTTTTTGGTATCAAACCTGAAGATGTAGTGAGGTATTAGATGGGCAAAATAAGAAATTTACTTGATCTTATGAGGGGTGGACGAGAAGCCGAAAGATTTTTTGACGAAACAGAAGATTACAGAAAAAAATGGTCTGATATATCAGAATATGGTGATCCAGAAGGTAGAGTAATTGGATTTGATGATGATGGTAGACCAATTTATGAAGGTGGGTCGATAGGTCAAACACAGATACAAAGTGAAGCTTCAAGGGTATTTAATCCTCAAGGATTGACCAGAGAAGAACTGGAAGGAGTTGGTATCAACCCTAACAGGCTCGGTGGTTTTGACCCATACGAAGGCTTTTCTGGAGATATAGGTAATGTTGGAGTATGGGGAGCAGGAGGAAAATTAACTGAAGATGAACAAAACTTTTACAGTAAGGTGACAGGTTCTAATCTAAGAGGAGATGTAACAACCAGTACTCCTAACTGGTTTCAAGATATAACTCAGACACCTGAAGGACCAATGGAATATTCTCAACGAGGTAGAGGTCGTGGTAGTACAGAGTATCTAGATATACCCGGACGAGGTTCTGCTGAACTGCGTTACAGTAAATATCTTGGTATACCTCTAGGAAAAAGAACATTTTAATTATGGCTAAAGATAGCTTTGGATTTGGTACTGATAAAGTATCATTTAATGATCCTTGGGGAGATAATATTTATATTCCTTATAAAGAAAAACCTTATAAAAAAGGTGAAAAAATAGACTATATTTATGGAAAAGAAGCAGATAAATATAACCATTGGATTGGAAAAGACCCAGATTCTAAATACAACGATTATTTTCAAGGAACACTTTTTAGATTTCACACTAGGCAAGACCCTGATCTATCAAAAGTATCAGATGATGACCTAATGAGATTAATGGAATGGTATGAAGTAATTGGTTCCAGATCAGATGAGGATATACAGGAACAAATATTTGCATTAAAAAAACTTAAAGAAGAATCAAATAGAAGAGAATTGTAGTGGCAGCATCAAGAAAGTATAACAGTGACAGGAACTGGATGGCTAAGGCTGTCAAGCGTCCCGGTGCTTTTACAAAGAAAGCAAAGGCTGCAGGCATGAGTGTCTCAGCTTATGCTAGTAAAGTGCTTAAGAAGGGTTCTAAATCATCCACAAGAACTAAACGTCAAGCGTCATTAGCCAAGACGTTCAGGAAGATGGCTAGGAAACGCAAGAAGAAATGAACTCATATGAGGGTATACTTACCTATACCCTATACAGAGAAACGTCCATATACGCTAAATTAGGGACACTTTTTAGAGGATAGGTATACCTACACACAAAAACATGCAAGATTTGATCATAGATCGCAGAAAACAGTATAAAAAGCCAGATAAGCCTAAGAAGAGTAAATAACTAACCTCATCCACATACCATGAGTATAGTTAAAGATGATGCTGGCAATATTATAGGCTGCCCACACTGTGGTGCTCGCACTATGAGGAAAGACGGTTTTTCCTATAGGGCTGATAAGAGCAAGAAGCAGCAGTGGTTCTGTTATGCATGTGGAAGGAAGACTCTCAATCCATCGATTCTAGAGCCTTCTCCTTTCATTGCTGAAATTAAAGAGCCTGAATTAGTTGATATCAATGAACTAATAGATATCAGGAAGAAAGCCTACCGCACAAAAGATAAAGCCAAAAGAAAACGCAAGCTTATTAATGTTAATATCAATATTCCTGGTCCCATAGGCATATGCCACTTTGGTGATCCGCATATTGATGATGACGGCACTGACATAGCAGAGATATACCAATTATGCAATTTAATAAATAGTACAGAAGGTTTATTTGGCGGTAATCTGGGTGATATACAGAACAACTGGATAGGCAGGCTGAGTTTCCTTTATGGTCAGCAGTCCACTTCAGCCAAGGAGTCATGGAGACTGACTGAACACTTTGTCAATCAGGTAGAATGGCTTTACTTGGTTGCTGGCAACCATGATGTATGGAGTGGCGAGGGTGATCCATTGGAGTTTATTATGCGTGAGCACTCTGGCGTGTATGAACAATGGGGAGCTAGAATGAACCTTATTTTTCCCAATGGAAAAGAAATAAGGATCAACGCAAGGCACTTCTTCAAGGGATTCTCCATGTGGAACACAGCTCACGGTGTGGCAAAGGCTGCACAGATGGGATGGAAAGACCATATACTTACCTGCGGTCATATACATATATCAGGATATCAGGTTCTTAAAGACCCTGCATCAGGACTGATAAGCCATGCCCTGCAGGTAGCATCCTTCAAGATATGGGATAGTTTTGCAGAAAAGAAAGGACTGGATGACAGGAATATATTTAATGCTCCTGTCACTATTATCGACCCTATCTACGAAGACGATAATAACAGGTTAGTAACCACGATCCTAAACCCGTATGAAGGGGCGGAGTTTTTAAAGTATAAAAGAAAAAAGGCTCTCGGTTAGGAGAGCCTATTCTTAGAATATATAATCCCATAGTTTTTCATAGATAAAATCTGGATGCTTTTCAGTGAGCTCCTCCAGTTCTTCATCAGTCATCTCCTTGCCATCGTATGTAGCTGAGACTGGATATGCATCACAGTAATCTGGATGATCGCTGTGATCTATTCCTTCAAAATCTTCTTTAGTTATCTTCATTTCTAATTCCTACAGATGCTGCACTAATTTTATCAGTTGCATCTTTCACCATCTCAGTTTGTATTTCATTCAGTTTATTATATGCAGGGTTATCCTTTTTATCTCTTATATTTGTAACTGCATCTATAAATCCTTGTGCTACTTCAACACTGCCTACTTCTTCAGTAAGGTCTTTTAGATTGCCTTCTTCGGCAAGTTTTGCTATCCATGACATTCTTTCCATATCTATTCTCCCAAATAGTTTATAAATTTCTTTTAATTTCATTATTACTCCTTTGCAAATTTCCCTGCAAACCTTCTCTTTTTATATTTTCCTCTTTTAAACCTTCTATGTGATCTATCTTCTACTTTCCACCACCAGCCATTCCCACTTCCCTGAAACATCTCTGCTCTATCCTTCATATATTGCTTATTTTTAAGGACATCTCCTTCTCCATATAAGAAACGTGCTTCCAATTTTTTATTTTCTATTTTATTTGATCCTCTTAATCGTTTTGCATCACAAACGCTGCAATAATACATAAGACCATCTTTATTGCCTTTATTCTTATAGAATTCGCTTCTATCTTTAATTTTATAGCATTTTGAACACCTTTTCTTTTTCATCATTCTTCTTCGGTGTTATTATTCTCGTCACCGGGATCATGAGGTGAAACGAACTTATATTCTATGTCATTCCCTAAATTTTTGACCTTTCTGACCTGTCGATCCTTAGCTTCTTCAAATTCATTGTTGGGATTGTACATTAAAACATCACCAGCATCTGGCTTGTTTATGATCTGGAGCACTGCATTCCATATTTCTTTAGCGATTGTCTCTCTGGCAGCATATGATCCAAGGTTTGCATTCGCTCCATACCTTGCCAGTACAAGTTCAATCCTCTGTATTACTTCTGGTTTGTATCCCTTCGGCATGTGGACTCCTTATTATTTTGTGCAAAGCATCTTTAGCCATCTTACGATACTTTGCACTGTTAGTTTGAGTTAAAATTATATTGTCTAAGCAGTCTACTGCTATGAACATTAACTCTTCGAGTTCTTGTATGTATTTATCCTTGTCTTCCAATTGTTTACCATGCTCCTTGCTTTGTCAAGTCCGCTTATATATCCTGTCTGTGCACCTATTTCACTATGTGCAGCCTTTTCTGTATCATAATAGCGTTCTTCACGTTCAATGACAATATCCAGTTGCCTGATAATACTTTCCAGTTCTACCTGTACAGGATCATCACTATCAGGTACATATACTTTAAGTTTGCTTATAGGTATTATGCGTAAAGACATATTCCCAAAAGCACCACTGATATTTTTGAGATCGTACTTACGAGCTTGTTCAAGAGTAACCATATAGTTATCTGGAAACACTATGTTTCCATGTTTATCTCTGTAGGATATATCCACTATACAGGGAAGCCGAAACTCGGCTATCCCTATGCATCTCTCTTTATAACCACCATCCCATATAGGTTGGTTGATCGTGTATCTGTTCATTATTCTTCCTCATTTATTTCAGCCGTATAGTCTATGTCTTTTATTTTTCCATCGACCATATATACTCCTTTAACGTCATCATTAGACCTGACCAAGGAAACGACTTCCATCTCTGTATCATTGAGTCCTGAATTCATTTCCCTTGCTCTTTTCAGTGAATATTTGCTGACAATAGAAACCGTATCGTCTTTCAGTTCCCTTGCAAATCCATTCTCTACAAGAATCCCCCAAAGAGTTTTCAGGTCTTGCAAGTTTGAGTGTTTTATTACTTCAATGGTATTCATCATCAGCTTGTGACGGTATTTCTCATAAAGTACTAAGTCTTTAGTGTTCATTTATCTTGATCCCATTTTATGTGATTATATTGTCTCATCCATTTTGAAAGTAGTTTCTGTGCAGTTTTACTGTTTACAGCAAATTCTTCTCTAATATATGGGACTGCTCCAAACATATTTATTGTACCGCTTTCACGCAGATTATCTAAGTAATCAAATACTTTTGTTTTATCAATGTCTTTCATTGTATTCTCCTTAAATAAGGGGACATAAACGCCAACCTATGCCCCCTATATTTGTCAACCCTAAACCACAACCAAACAATTCCAAAGAACCTTTCATAGTTATTGTTTAAGATTATCCAGTTAACCTTTTCAACAAGGTTAAAAAGTCTTTATACCGCAGAACCACCAATGGTTCTTTGCGGTCTTCCTTCAGTATCTGTCCGTATACATGTTCACATGGTTTAAGGTAGTCTGCAATAGCCTTACGTCCCTTGACTTGAAACTTGTAGAATCCTATTGGCTTTCCTATGTCTATTATCATATCCACTTCTTCGTGCCAGCCTAGTGATCGTCCATCTGATCCCCATGCTCTCTTTGATTCAAAGCCAAATCCTTTGGCTAAATTTACACATTCTCTCTCAATCCTGTTGCCTTTTTGTTTAGGTGCTCTGCCACTCATATATATTCCTTATCGCATTACTGGTAAACATACTGTTTTATTATCTGTAGTAAATAAAGCTCCTGCTTCGTTTCCTTCGTCATCCATTGAAGGATACATCCAAACTTCATTATCAAGTTGAATACACACTGGGCTGTAAGTCCAGTAATGATCTTTAACTTCTTTGTCAGTCATATATCTAACCTGTGTGATCTTTCTACCTAATAATAGTTTTTGTGCTAATTTATTCCAGTAGTCAGTGACCTTTTTGTTATAGTCTTTATCGTTCTCATTTGGAAATTTCATGGTAACATCCTATCCTTTATTGCAAATCCAAGAAACAATTCTGTATTTAGTATTCCTATGGACATGTGATGATGATATCCTTTCTGTACTCCAATACCGATTGTAAACAGTAGTATTCCAAATAGAACAAGTTTTATTCCTCTGTAGTCAGTCTGCTTGACTCTTACATACCTGAATACAGGAAATCCAAATAGTATAATGTTCATATTACTTTCCTGATTAATGATAAATAGGGGAGAGCGTTAGTAACACTGATAGTGCGGAATCCATCGTGAAAGGAGTTCACGCCCTCCCCTGAGGTATTATAATTGTTCAAAACTGAAAGTCTCATAGTTGAAAGACATGACGATCTCGAATGGATTTTCATCTCTTGTACCCAGTGATGATATCTTTCTTATCCGTTCATCTTCTGGATTGCTTTCAAAACCTATGACCTTATCTGCTTTTTGTTCAATAACAGAATTTCCTTTAAAGCTATGTATGCCGAGTCTCTCGCCATTATCCAGCTGCTGTGCAGCGTATTTAGAAATGTGAGAGATACCGAAAATTATTATCTTATACCTGTTGGCTAATGCCTTAAGTGTCTTAATAATAAAGTTCTGTCTCTCATATTCATCTACATAATACTTTGCTGGTATAGCGTCAATAGTATCTATTACCAGCATCTTTGGAGCATATGTTTCAATGATCTTATCATAATCCCTTATATCTGGAGAACCGTCTGTAATAATAAGATGATCCATACTTTTCTTTAGATAAATGTCGTATTCATCGTTCCACTCATTGAACTTATCCTTGCTCAAACTCATGGCACACTGAAAGAATCTTCTGTTTATCAGGTCTTCGCCTACTTCAAGGGACATAAATGCAGTTTTGATTTTTGGGAACTGCATTATTATCCATTGTACGAAGGCTGTCTTGCCTATCTTTGTATTTCCACCAAGAATGACAAGATCACCAGACCTGAATATATAGTCATCCCGAATATCTACGACATCTTTCAAGTTGAATTGATTGTTGTATTTAGAATCTTCAAGAAATTGCTTGTATGATTCTATCATTTGATCAATGTTCTTTAACTTAATTCCATGTCCGTAGTCTTTCGTTTTATAATACTTGCACTTTGAATCACAATGTGCAGCAAGTATCTCATCCTGACAGGTAAATTGGTATCCCTGTCTGAAAGTATCGATAATTATTCTTTTTATTTCTTTACTTGGGAAGTCTTTAGGATATGTATCTATCCAGTTATTAGCAAGCAAAATACACTGATCCTGCGTAAAACCTTTCCTACGCCATATAGATATCAGCCTGAGCAGACTTAAGTGCCTGTTGGGTACGTTAGCACCCTTATTCACTATATGCTGTCCACAGGTAACATCACTATTTGTAGGATATTTTCCGCTTATGAGTATTTTACGTTCTTCAGAAACTTCTTTCCTGCTATACTCCAAGGGTTCCCAAATTTGGTCTGCCCCATTAACCAATGGTGGAGTGTTATAAACAATCTCTTTACAGTATTCCGTAATATCTTCATAATCCATATTCAGAAATTGCTTATGATCAAGATAGTTCTTATAAAGATTTGTCTTTTTATTGAGTGAAAAAGGCAGTCTTATAAGACGTTTTGGATCATAGATCAGATCAACCATATCGCTGAAATCTCTTGCGATAGTTGATTTTACTTCTCTTGCTAAATGTTTTGAAGGCTTGAATCCGTACAGGTTAGGTATTACTACATGGAAACCACGACCACTGAACCATATACTTATATGATCCTTTTTTGCTCCACGTTCTACAAGTTTTCTGTATAACTGGAACGTCTTGTTCTTGACTTCATCACCGTTTTCTGAACCTTTATCAATGTCAAAAACTATTCGGTCAATAGCCTGAACTCCTTCGTAGTTCTTTATGCTGCCATGATCGGCAATATAACCTGCAATGTCTTCAGTGTAAAGGAACAGACTTCTATAAATCTCTTTACCAGTATTGTTCTTGACAACATTATAAAGATCATTAAACGGTATAACTGTATTCCTTGCTGATACATCTCCTATAGCGACTTCAACATAGTAATTGCTGTAGTCCATCTGAACTCCGCATTTAATTGTTAAAAATAGTGGGGGAACATGAGTCCCCCCACATGAGGATCGTAAGACGTGCTTACTCGTTAAAGTTGATATCCTTCAGATTTTGATTCTTCGATCTTCTTGGGATCAAAACTGTCGGTATCGTCTGGTCTGTAATTCTTGACCCATTCGTTTCCTACTGCTGTATGAAACTTTCTTCTAAGTGTTTCATCAAACCCGACTGTAGCTACTTCATTCCAGTAGGTCCAGCCTGTTTTGCCGTTAGGCTTAGTGCCGTAGATATACGATAGCATGCAAATTTCCTTACCTTGTAACTGTTCCAGAGCATCATCTGTTAATTGATGGTTATCATCTACAGATTCGCTCCAGTCCAGACCAGCACTTTCCAGCAGTATTTTAACCTTCGTGGCAGTACCGTAATTCTTGATACTGCCGTCATCATTTCGATTAAAATAACCGCCTATTACTGTTGTAGGTTGGAAACTTTTACCAATGTCGAGAGTCAACTCAAGAGATATATCGTCTTCTCTCGTTTGCCAGTCTTCCTTAACATTGTAACGAGCAACTACATCTACTATCTTTGTAGTTGTGGTGAAAATACCACTGCTTTTACTAGGCATTATTTACCCTCTTTTATTATGTTATTTAATTTAAGAATCTTTTCATCAGATTCCTTCTCCGTAGGATTAGTATCTATGAAATCTCTTACTTGTTTCTGCATATCTGTTCCCTTGAATTTAGAATCGCGTGACAATCTGTCAAGTTTCAGATTTTGATCTATGGTAAGATGTCCAGACTTTGGAATCTTACCGTTAATCAGAGTTTGTGTACGATTATCCATACTGTCTACATCTTCTGTATCATCAATTGCAAACAAGCCGTTACAGGCATATTTACGAGCATACGAAGATGCTGTTCCAGTCATCTGGGGATCATCCATCCCCTTTTTACCGACAGATTCTCGTGCATAACTTGATACGGTTTTGTTAGTATCTCCGTCTGACAAAGATGCCTTTGCCAAGACATAGTTAAAACCATTGACTTCAACAATTTCGTCAGATAATGTGAGAGTGCAGCCAGTTTCTTTCAAAAGCGGTTTTACTGCCTCAAATATATCATCTAGACTTCTGTAATTAAAGTTTGCGAATTGATTTATTCTATTCTTCTTTACTTTCAGAGTAGATTGGATATGAATGAGTTTCTCAGTAAATGTACTGTCTTTCATTATGTATTTTCCTCTTTATTTAAACCTTCTAATTTACAAAATATGTGACTTTCCTTCAACGATAAAGTCAGCAATATCAGAAATTAGGGAGATACCAAGAGCAGTCTGTCACCTTCACGAGCATGGTAGTTATATACATCCTGAACAATCTGTAAATACTGTTTGTAGTTAGATTGATCACTTAGTTTATGTGTCTGAAAACTTAACTTGCTCATGAACCGATCATGGTCATACTCTGGATTAGCCAAACACTGCAGCATTGCAATCACAAAGCCCCTGCGTTTGTATCCTTGGTAGTATTTACTGACTTCGGTTATCTTATTAGCTGCTGCAGTTGCGAGTTTTATGTTGTCTATCCTAAAGGTTCCATTCCTGAACCGTTCTGATAGAGCACCAGTAAACATCTGTCTGCCTGTTAGCATTGCCTGTGTTTCGTTATGTCCGAATCCATATTTGCGTTTGAACTCTCTATATTCAACATAGTTTTCATATTCACCAGTATCGTTATCAAGTTCAAGATCGCAATAGCAGTGCATAAATGCATCAGCTGTCCATACCTTCATAAGCTCATTGATCTTTTGTACATCTGACAGGTTTAGACCTGTTATCTGTATAAAATAGATAAACAGTTTTTCTTCTTTACAGATTATAAACCTGTGTTGTCCATCAATGATCTGCAGTTTCTCATTCACAATTATCGGAACTGGTATATAATTTTGAATTATAGATTTACGCAGTTTCTCCAGATGTGATTTAGTTATATTTCTATTACCAGTTATAAAACTGAATGATGTGTAATCCTTTGTCGCATAGACTGTACGGACTACTTTAGCATCTATTGGTAATTTCATTTTATCCTCTCTTATTAGGAATTAAAGAGCGTGGAACGAAGATTCCAGTTGAATTGTACGTGCATACTAGCAACGTCCACGCTCTCTAAGGTCTTATGCGTTTCCTGTTATCAGTGTTTGTTCAACTCCTCCACTAACAATACGAGAAGCATACTGAAATGCATCACGTTTGTAGTCAGAAGCCTTACCGAACTGTGTGCCACGCACCCAGCTCTTATAGTTCTTCTGATGATCGTAATACTCAGTAATTGCATTGTAGGCATGCCAAAGTGTTTTACCACTATTGCCTTTGCCATATTTGAAGTTTTGCTTTAGCTGTTCAAATACTGGCGTTGCCATGTCTCTGTGTGTTACACCAAGATCGTTAGTACCACTCATTCCACGATTACGCAAGAACGGTATTACGGCTTCAAAATAAGTTTCAGCCATAAACTCGTCCATTTTCCAATCGTTCATCATACTCATGATGTCATGTGCCTTACTCCAATTTGACTCTGCTTGTTCGAGTATTTTACTTACTTCTTTAAGCCTTTGAGTCACTCCAGCAGTATGCTTAATTGAAAACCGCATGGATTTATTTCCGTCTAAAGCCCAATTCAGTGTATTATTGCATACTACACGTATATCAGTGGGCTGCAGGAATACGGGCGTACTGCCGTCATGAGAGTTCATAAGCAATGCATACTGATGTAAAACATCGTCATCACTAATGACGTATTCAGATGGTTTTCTTGCCAGAATCCATACTCTTTTGCCTAGATCAACAGCTCCAGCAGTCTCCAGTTTGTAACCATGATCAAGTAATACTTTAAATGGTTCAAAAGCATGCTTGTTCTGAAGTACTTCGTACCGTTCTGATACATGTCCTAATGGATAATATTTGCCTTCATTATTTTTTCTAACAGTAACAAAATGTCCAGTAGGTACACCAGTCCATCTTACCATTCCCCATCCTTTTTCTTCAAAATAAGTGGGTAGTTTCTTGACTTTCCAATCAAGATTGCCATGTACCAGTGCTTCCGCTATTGTAGGCGGATCAGGTAATTGAATACCAAGTTTATGCCAAGGCGTTTCACCTACATAAAACATAGTGTTATCGAGTAACTCGTGTGCCATGATTTTCCTCCTCTATTGGTGTTAAATTATCGAATACAAGCCCTTCATTTTCCATCGTATCTTCATAAGATTCAATGTTTTTTTTGATGTTTTTTATTCTTCTTCTGCAGCACTCAAGCTGTCCATCAATATGATATGATATGTCTGTTACTTTGTCTTTTATATCAAGAAGATTTCTTTCTATAAATTCTTCAAGATTAAGCCTGTCAAGCTCGATATTCATATACTTATCCCAAGCCAATGTGTAAAATTAATAAGACCAATCCTGCAATCTCCTTGATCCCAATCAATGATCATAGAAAAGGGAGGAGTAGCGATTAAATCTGCTTTAGTGTCAAAATCAAGTATCCAATCAGCAATATCGTCAGATATTGCTATTGAAGTAGTTGTACCATCATGCTCATTTTTTATTAAAATAGTGTCTGACATTACTTCTGTTTTAGGATCGACTTCTCTCCTTAATGCTAGTGCGATTGGACATGTATCACAACTTCCGGGATCGCCATCACTTATATCTTTTTCAGTAATTTTTATTGTTGTTTTCATATGTTTAAGTAAGTGCATCTTCATACACTCCCTTTATGTAGTTATAGTATTGTTTTCTGTAAAACTTTTTCCAAGGTTTTTCTACGATATCTATTATATCTGATACTGTAACAGATGAAATAGCGTCTTTCCTTATACTGTTAGCATACCATTTCAGAAAAGACGGAAAATTATCAGTCTCCCAGTAATTCTCACCGTAAGCCTGCTTTTTCAGCCACTGTTTATTAAATACCATTTGATTTCCTAATAATTGGGACTGCTGGAACATGTCCAACAGCCCCGTTACCCAGAGTACGCTATGCTGAGATAATTATTTTCTTCAACAATAAGTTAGCATACTGCAGTTTAGATACCATTTTCAATACAAATGGTCTTCGATCACCGTTGATGATTTTATCATAGAAGTGACGGTTCTTTTTGAACCATTCAGTCAATTCTATTTCCTTCATATTCCTGATCTCGTCAAACTGAGAAGTTTTCTCAGTCGGTATGTACGGTCTTATCGGTTTCACTTCCTTCATCGCTTTCTTCAGCGTTCTCGCTACGAAAGTTGTCTGTCTCATTGTGTTCTCCTGAATTAGCTATATGTATCTCTATACTCCCAAAATTGCTCATAGTATCAAGCAATGCTATGATCTGAGGTGCTGTTAGACCATGCTTGGAGTCTAAAATGACTCCCTGCAGCGTTATTTCTACGTTATATCTCTTTCTATCAGCCACCCAGTCTATGCTTTTACTTGTAAAATCCTTTGCCATTTTGAGAATATTGGCTATCGCCCATGTTGCATAAGCGATTGTTCTGCTTTTACTCATCTGTCTTCTTTCATTTGTTTAATGTCGTTATCCAGCTGATATGCATCATAAAGTTCTTCACCTGTAATTTCTCCTGACTGGTCTTTTTCCCAGCATTTTTCACACCAAGCAACATCTTCGTGATGATACTCATAGTCGAAACCATTGTAGAACTTTGTTCCAGTTTGTATTTCTGTGTAAGTGAGTTTATGATCACAGCGTGGACAATAGTCCCATCTACTCATGGTAAACTCCTGTGAATTATGAAATATAGGGGAATAGTTAGGGCAGTGAGAACGATGCTACGGTATTAAGCCCCATGTCTCTTACGTGTTCTCTTGTGCTTCAATTGTTTAAACTGGAAGGCACTTGCACTTTATTAAGCCATCTGCCCTAATAGTAATCCGCAAAGGCGGTAAGAAGGTCGGGAGTCCTTTACGAAAAAGTGATTCTCATCCTAGTGTTCCTACCGCTGATTGCGGAATGTTAAGGGATATGTCGAAGCCCCACGCAGCGATTGTTTCGACTTTTTACGGTATACCTAGTGGTTCTAACTCTATCCCTTAATTTTCCTTTTTGGAAAATGTCTCAGTCCTGAATCATACATCCGTCTGATCTGTTTGAGCCTACTGTATGCTGCTCCATTTTTCTTGATCCTACCCAATTCTAACAGCCATTCATACATAGATATGGCATCCTTTAGAGTTATACCTGTAGGATGCCTGCTGAATAGTCTGGGTTTTTTCTCGAATGGTATGGGCATGTGGATTACCTTTACTTAGCGAAAGGTGAACTTAAAAAGTTTTCCAGACCCTTTACAACCAAAACCATAAAACTTGGTTTTCCGTTTCGTCCGTAAGGATTTGGAGCCTTCATTCCCTTATACCACTTAGGATTGCCTCTTCTCATTTTTTGCATGTCTTTTAGTGCTTCTTTTATGTTTCCCATTAAATGTACCTCTGCTTCCAGTGTTTCCAAATAAATATCGTTCCAAGTAGGGTGTGCGTCTAATTGCATATCTGCTATATCTGGCATGATCTACTCCTTTTTTGTAACAATAAACATCTTTTGTACTTCCAGTGCTACGTCCAGAAGTTGCTGTGCTTTGTTTATATCGTCTGAGTGTAGAACACATTCAGGAACAATACGTTCAAGAACAGCAGGACTATTGTCTTTATTTATTGCGAGAGAATTTTCTATTATCTTTACTAACAGGTTTATTTCTCTTGTATTGTGAAATACTATTGCTTTTAGTATTTTAGCCATAGTGTACTCCGTTTTAAAAAATCGAAAAAAAGGGGAAAGGGTGTTAGCCCTTTCCCCATCTGTATTAGGATTGAGATGCAACGATCATGAAACGATTCGATACTTCAGCACCATTCTCATCTCTTGCAGTGGTTACACTGCTTTTGGATGTCATGATAGTCAATCCCTTAGAGTCTAAGTAGGATTTAACCCTATCAAACTCTTCTTCAGTGGTGTATGTCTGAACCCACATATTGTAGAATACGGACGGTGTTTTGTCATTCTCATCCTGTGGAAGAACGGATGGTTTAACCTTACTGGCATCGATGTTTTCGTTAGACCATTCTCCATCAACCTGTTCTGATCGCTGGAAATTGATCCCTTCTCTCACCTTACTTAAGATGTCCTTAAGATACATAGTGTTTTCACTCATAGTGTTTTCCTTTCGTGTTTAGTTAACTATACGAAAAAAAAGGGTATAAATGATAGGATGGGACTCGAAGCAGGTTTTTTGAAAGAGCCGACTGAAATAGGTTTTTTGAAAGGTTGGGAATTTTTTAGGTACCTCATTAAAAAAGGGTGGTATTTCTACCACCCCATGTGTCCATTGACTAACCGAACTGAGCCTTGTACTCACTGTAGGATAAAACTTTCTCTATAGTGTCGAGTTCGGGTGATTCGTCTTCGTTGTACTCTCTGATCTTGGACAGGATCACATGAGCACCATCAGGAACTATCTCTTCGTGCATGAACTTCAAGCACTCAATAGAACAGTATCCGTCATACGAATCGTGTTCGTGGAAGATTCCACAAGTTAGGCATCTATCCATAACATACTCCTTTCGTTGTTATTTAAAGACGGAAAGAAAAGGGTAAGCCTTAGCCTACCCTAATCTGATCATATTAACGTGTAAGCAAGCAAACCCATCATAAAGCCAGCAAATACAGATATAACGACTATATACATGAAGAAACGCTTGTTATCTTCCTGAATCAGTTCGTATTCTGCTACTTCACGCTCAAGATCATCATTCGTAGACTCATGATCGTTTATTGTCTTTCCTAGATCACGTATTTCTGAGTACTGTCGTTCGACAATCTTTTCAAGATCGTCATTCATCTTCTTATGACTGAGAATATGGTTATTTTCAGAGTAAGCATGATTTTCTAGGTCTTTCACTTGTTTACGCATTGACTCAATCTTATTGTAAGCCCAGACCATAATACGTGTATTCTGGCTGTACTCATTGAGTTTAGTAAGATCAAGAGCATTCACTATATTTTCTAGGTCTTTTGACTTGAGTAGTTCAAAGTAGTCCATAATTCACTCCTTTCGTGTTTTGTTTATAGACACAAAAAAAAGGGTAAGAATAGAATAGACACCTTATTTGAAAATTCGGGTTAATAACAGGGAAAAAAAGGGTAAGCAATGTACCTACCCTCTTTCATCATATTCGCTTACTTACATCAATACCATATCGTTCCTTAGTATATCTTATCGCATTGCGATGATCACACTTAAGTATCGAAAGCTCACTTGTAAGTGAGCTCATCTTCCTGCGATATTTCACAACATAGTACATTAGAAAGCCAATAGTGAAATAACCTATCACTAGTAATGTATCAAGCATTATTATCTCCTGTTGTTAGTTAATAAGAGCAAATAAAAGGGTAAGGGCTGGTTTCCCAGCCCCTATGATCCTATGCAGTAAACAGGTCAACTTCAACCTCGACCTTGGTACTTTCGGATACCTTAGCCTTACCCTTGTCTACCGTGTAACAGCAGACCTTGGAAGCATAGTTGTAACCCTTAACAGCCTGTTCACCAGCAATGACAACAGTGCCAATGCCGAAGTAACCAGCAGTCTTAATTATGTTCATGAATCTATCCATTAGAACTCCTTTCAGTTAGTGTTAATATAACACAAATAAGGGTAAGATGATGAGTAAACTCACCCACCCTGAGTAAGGATTAGTATGATATGGAAGAGTACGCTCACCTGTTGCATGGGGCTGACTGACCAGTGGGCAGGCAGGGGCATGCCAGCTGTGAGCATGGGCGGGGTATGTGTAAAGACGGGTGAGTGAAGCGTACACCACGATCTTAACCAACCACCGCAGTCAACTCAACCTAATATCTAACCCCAAATCGTAACTTGCGGGGGGTGGGTCTATCTCATCCCTCACACGCACATTCTGAATATATTTTTTAGATTGTACTCTCCGTATATTTGCATATGAGCAAGAAGGCAATATACGATGTGTTTAATTCGATAAGCGGTGTATGGGAGGAGCAGATTATTGAAGAGGGCGAATTTATCCGCAATTTAAGCGAGTTGGATAATGAGAAGGATGTATTAGACGCGGAGTTAGAGGTGATCAACCGGATAATTGAACAGCATCTAAACCAGCCTATAGAGGGCATTAAATTACGGGAGAGTAAGGATTAACACTAAGAGTATATATACACTAAGAGCTAAAGGCGGGTATATATACTTTTAATTAAGTATATATACTAAGAGTATATACACTAAGAGTATATACACTAAGAGTATATACACGTGTATATACACAAGTTTATACACTACTGATATATATTAAAAAGGTTATTATGAAACAAGAAACGCTTGGACAAATGATATTCAGACTCAGAACAGAAAAGAAAATGGGTGTTCGTGAACTGGGTAGAATAGTGAAAGTGACGGGAGTACATATATCCGGCATTGAAAAGGATAAGGCTACTCCTTCACCAGAACTATTAAGAAAAGTTGCAGAAGCCTTGGATGTTGATGTTGACAAATTAATGGTTCGTGCAAAGCAGGTGGATCCTGAAGTAATTAAGGTTATTAGGAAGAATTCTTATGCAGTGCATGATTTCCTAAGGACTGCAAGAAACTTAAAAAAAGATCAATGGGAAGAGCTTAAAAAGGAAGCTCAAAAAATGTTAGACCAAAATTAAAAAGGAGAATAGTTCGATGACAGTTAGTATGAAAAACGTTAGATGGATCCACGATGATGTGATTGAGAAAAGATCATGGGAGCTTGTTTGTGATTACAGCAGGGTTGAAAAATGGAATATTGTAGCACCAATCCCTGTTGAAACGATTGCATATGAAACAAACTTACATTTCCACTAATTTAAGGCGATATACATTCCAGTCACCCAGAATAAAAGAGTGGGTGGAAGATAGTTGCAGGGGAACAGTATTAAATCTATTTGCAGGAAAAACTAAATTAAATATAAACGAATATAGAATAGATGTAGATCCAACTATGGTAGCAGATGAATATATAGATGCATACGATTATGTAAAAAACTGTAATATAAAATATGATACTGTATTGTTAGACCCACCATACGCTTATAGAAAGTCAATGGAAATGTATAATGGAAATTATTCCAGTAAGTTTAAGTTAATAGCAGATGAATTAGATAGAATTACAGATAGAGTTATTAGTTTTGGTTATCATTCTACATTCATGGGAAAAGTAAGGAATTATGAATTGGAAGAATTATGTGTATTTGGACACGGAGGAGCACAGCATTGCACCATAGCAATTATAGAGAAAAAAGTAAA
>Ga0208316_1001050_pt1 | contig 18262 bp, 15 predicted proteins | sample MalvireepMed_231_FD_184240 | JGI IMG/M metagenome (GOLD analysis project Ga0208316, IMG submission 184240) | Marine viral communities from the Global Malaspina Expedition - Malaspina viral metaG DeepMed_231 (SPAdes) (version 2) | ecosystem: Environmental > Aquatic > Marine > Oceanic | place... | reverse complement strand
GCCCTGCGCTCGCTCCCCGCCCCCGCGCCCCTGGCCATGCCAGAACAGAGGCTGGACCAGGGGCCGAGCCATCTGGCCCCGATCATCGATGTGGGTCTCCGCCGCGTCCTGCTGATCGGCCTGACCCTGGCCCTGACGGCGGCGGCGGGCTGGCGCATGGCCGACATCCTGGCGCCGGGCGGGCTGGGCCTGGCCGACCTCGGCATGCTCGCCCTGTTCTGCGTCCTGTTCGCCTGGATCGCCTTCGCCTTCCTGAGCGGCGCGGCCGGCCTCGTCCTCACCTGGCGGGGCGCCAGAGCCCGCTGGCGGCCGCGGCCGGTGATCTTCACCCGCACGGCCCTGCTGGCGCCGGTCTATAACGAGGATCCTCACAGGGTCCTGGCGGGACTTGAGGCCGTCCATGAGGACCTGGCCGCCTGCGGGGTGGCCGAGCTCTATGACATCTTCGTCCTGTCCGACACCCGCGACCCCGACATCGCCCGGGACGAGGCCACCGGCGTCCTGCGCCTGCGCGCCCGCACCGGCGCGCCCGACCGGTTCTTCTACCGCCGTCGCGCCCAGAACCGCGACCGCAAGGCCGGCAACATCGCCGAATGGGTCACCGCCTGCGGGGCCGATTATGAGGGCATGGTCATCCTGGACGCCGACAGCCTGATGAGCGGCGACACCCTGGTCCGCCTGACCGCCGAGCTGGAGCGCGACGCGAGGGCGGGCCTCATCCAGACCCTGCCGACCATCATCAACGGCTCGACCCTGTTCGCCCGGATGCAGCAGTTCGCCGGACGCCTTTACGGCCCCATGGTCGCCCGCGGCCAGGCCTGGTGGTCGGGGGCGGAAGGCAATTACTGGGGCCATAATGCGATCATCCGCACCCAGGCCTTCGCCGCCTGTGCGGGCCTGCCCCATATCGAAGGCGGCAAGCCGTTCGGCGGGCATATTCTGAGCCACGACTTTGTCGAAGCCGCCCTGCTGCGACGGGGCGGCTGGGCGGTACGGATGGCCGCCCACCTGGACGGCAGCTACGAAGAGGCTCCGCCCTCCCTGCCGGACATGGCGGTGCGCGACCGGCGCTGGTGCCAGGGCAATCTGCAGCACGCCGCCGTATTGCCGGCCCGCGGGCTCCACTGGGTCAGCCGCCTGCACCTGGCCCGGGGAATCCTCGCCTACGCCACCTCGCCCCTGTGGCTCGGTTTCCTGATCGTGGGGGGGATGGTCTGGGCCAGCCAGCGCGACGCGCTGGCCGCCGCGTCCTCGTCAGCCCTGGCGCTGTTCGCCGTCACCATGGCGATGCTGATGGCGCCGAAGGCCATGGCCGCAGCGATGAGCCTCAGCCAGGCCGGCGCTCGCCGCGCCTATGGCGGCCCTGCGCGGCTCCTCGCCGGGGTGGTCGCCGAGCTCGTGCTCTCGTCGCTCATGGCGGCGTCGATGATGCTGATGCAGAGCCGGGCGGTGGTCGATGTCCTGTTGGGCCGCGATTCCGGCTGGAACGCCCAGACCCGGGATGATCCTCAGATCTCCCTGGCCGACGCCTGGCGCAGGCATCGGCGGCACACCGCCACGGGGTTGGCCTGGGTGGTGGCGGCCGGGCTGCTGGACCCGATGCTGCTGGCCTGGACCAGTCCCCTGGCCCTGGGCCTGGTGTTCTCCGCCCCCCTGACGGTCTGGACATCCCGCGCCAGTACGCCAGGCCGAGGCGGCCTTTTCCAAACCCCGGAAGACGTCGCCCCGCCCCGGGTGATTTCCCGTGCGAACGCCCTGCGGCTGCGGCATGAAGGCGAGCGCGCGGCGCGCCTGCAGATCGACCGACTGATGTCCGAGCCCGTGCCGCCCCACATCCCCGCCGCCGTGCGGGTTCAGCCATGGCGCCAGGAGGCCGATGTCATCTCATGAGCGAGACGCCCCAAACCATCCATCAGGGCGGCTGCCTCTGCGGCGGCGTCCGCTACGAGGTGAGCGGCCCGCTGGAGGACATCCAGCTCTGCCACTGCAGCCTGTGCCGCCGGGCCCAGGGGTCTGCGTTCGCCGCGAACATTCCCGTCGATGAGGCCCGGCTGCGCCTGGTCTCCGGCCAAGACCTGCTGACCCGGTTTGAGTCCTCGCCGGGCAAGCTGCGGGTCTTCTGCGGGCGCTGCGGGTCGCCGCTGATGAGCCAGGCGGCCGCCAAGCCCGGCGTGGTCCGCCTGCGGGCCGGAACGCTGGATGCGCCCACCGGCGCCCGGCTGGGATTCCACATCTTCGCCGACTCCCACGCCGACTGGTGGCCGCTGGACGACGGGTTGCCCCGCTACTCTGAGCGCCCGCCGGCCTGAGCCGCCTCGCCAGACGTCGGGATCGAGCCCTGGCGCGGGTTAAGCCGCGCCGCCGCATCGTGGGGCAGGATGACCTGGAAGTCGCTGAACCGCGGGTCCGGCGTCATGTAGTCGGTCGAAACATACTGGGCGCCCGAGGCCAGCGCCGCCTCGCGCCGGGCGGTATCATTCTGACGGGCCTCAGCCGTGTCGGCGTCGGCGCGGGTGCGGACAATGAGACCCGCGGCGACGGCGGCCGCGATCCGGTCGGCCTGCTCAAGCGGTGAATTGAGGGTGATATAGGCCGCGGCGTCCTCATCCTCCTCGATATTGACGAACAGGACCCGGCCCTCGAGCGAGGCGCGTGCGCCGCGATAGAGATCGACCTGCGAGCGCGGCGCATCCAGGGCGAACATCACCTTGCCCCGGGCCTCACCCAGGCTTGGCCAGCCGCCGGACGCCACGGCGGCGCGCAGGGTCGCGGCCTCGCCGCGCACCAGGTCCGGCGTGATCAGCGCCTCGGCGGGAAAGACGCTGCGGATTTCGGCGTCGATCTGGTCCATGGCCGCGGCGTCGAAGGGCGCCGGCGTTACGGCCCCGGGCGCCGGCAGGGCCGCGCCCTCCTTGAGGTTCATCAGGATCAGCAGCGGCGCGTGGTCGGGATGGGCCCGGGACCAGGCGGCCACCTGCCCCAGACAGTCGACAAACAGGGGACAAGAGCTGCGATAGTCCACGTCCTGGACATGCAGCACCTTCAGGCCCGGCTGCTGCAAGGGCGCCAGATCATAGGGCTCGGGCTGGGCGACCAGCCGCCGCGCCAAGGGCTTGGCGTAGCGACCCGGATCCGGGTCGTTAAGCACGTCGATCTCCAGCTGCCGGGCGCCGGCCTCGAGCTGCTGGGTCAAGGGCGCGTGGGCGTAGTCCAGCGTGCGCGCCATATCCGGCGCCATGGCGCTAAGCAGGGCCATCTCAGCCGCAGGAATTGCGAGCTTGTAGGAGTTGTGCGTACCCACCGCCTGGATGGCGTTCATCGGCAGGGCGTCCACCGCCGCCCGCGTGCAGCCCTCGCCGCCGTGCGGCGCCTCCAGGTCGCAGTCGGCAGGCAGGGAAAGGGCGGCGGCAAGGATGAGGGCGGTGATCATAGGCGGGATCTATCTCGTCTCGGCGTCGATTGGATGACGGCTGCAGCCTGCGCCAACTTGTCGCAAGGTTTCACCGAGCGCCATTACGCCACATTAAACTTGGCTGTGCAGGATCGCGCCAGATCCGGAGCGCGCCGTGACCCTGAATCCCAAAAGCCTCCTAGGCTTCGCCTTCGCCTCGGCCGACCTCCTGATCGAGGTGACGGCCGATGGGGAAATCTCCGTCGCCCTGGGCGCCGGGGAGGCCCTGGCCGGGTCGACGGATCGGAACCTCAAGGGCGCGCGCCTGGCGGACTTCGTCGCTCCGGAGGATCGTAAGTTGGTCGCGGTTCTGCTTGGCGGCCTGGAGGAAGGGCGGCGGGGCGGCCCCGTGGTGGTGCGCCTGAACGGCCAGAGCGATGATGGCGATCGCGCCGCCAGCCTCTCGGCCTTCCGCCTGCCCGGCCACGGCGGCGCCGTATCCTGCGTCCTGTCGCGCGCGACCGCGCCCCGGGCGGCTGGACCGCACGGCCTGCACGACCGCCAGTCCTTCGAAGCCGCCGCAGGGCCCCTGCTGGACCACGCCCGCGCGCGGGGGTTGGATATCGAGCTGGCCATGATCGAAATGGCCGGGTTCGAGGCCGAGGCGGCCCGCGCCAGCGAACCGGAGGCCTCGGACATGCGCGCCCGCCTGGCGGCGGTGATGCGCGCCGAATCCTATGCCGGCGCCTCGGCCGCCCAGTTGGGCGAGGACCGCTTCGCCCTGCTGAGGGAAGGGGGCGAAAGCGTCCAGGATCTGTCCCTCAGGGTTCACCGGCTGTTGGCCCTGAGGGCCGACCAGGACGTGCGCCCGGTCATCCAGGCCCTGGGCGCCGGCGCCGACATGCCCGCCGACAGGATGCTGAAGGCCGTTCGCTATGCGGTGGACTCCTTCCTCCGCAACGGTCCCAACTGGTCGCCGCCCGCCACCCTGGGTGAAGTGTTCCAGCGGTCTGTGGCCCAGACCATGACCCAGGTCGGCGCCCTGGGCCGGCGGCTGGAGGCCAAGGACTTCGCCCTCTTCTACCAGCCTGTCGTCAGCCTGGAGGGTCCCGCCCACCTGCACCATCACGAAGCCCTGATCCGCTTCGGCGACCAGGGCGCGCCCTTCCCGATGATCCGCATGGCCGAGGAGATGGACATGGTCTGCGCCCTCGACGCCGCCGTCGTCGACAAGGCCCTGGACAAGCTCGCCCGCACGCCGGACCTGATCCTGGCGGTGAATATCTCCGGCCGCTCGGTCAGCAAGGACGCCTTCGTCCGCCAGATCGAAGGACGGTTGAAGAGCTATCCCCAGCTGCGCGGCCGGCTGATGTTCGAACTGACGGAAAGTGCGGCCGTGGCCGATCTGGACGCGGCCGACCGGCGGCTGCAGGTCCTGCGCGCCCTGGGCTGCGAAATCTGCCTGGACGACTTCGGCGCCGGGGCCAGCTCGCTGGCCTATCTCCAGCGCCTGCGGGTCGATGTGGTGAAGATCGATGGGGCCTTCATCCGCGAACTGGAACACGACAGTCGCGGCGCAGCCTTCATCGCCCAGCTCGTGCGGATGTGCGGCGAAATGAAGATCGCCACCCTGGCCGAGATGGTGGAGACCCAACTGGTCGAGGACGTGGTCCGCAAGGCCGGCGTCCATATGGGCCAGGGTTGGCTCTATGGGGCGGCCGCCCGGGAGCCGGCGCCCTTCCCCGCCCCGGCGCCGACCGCCGCCCCGGCGCGACGCCGGGGGGCGGTGGACAGCTGGGGCTAGGCCTCAGACCGGCGAGACGTCTGGCCCGTCACGCTCGGCGCGCGGCGATGTGGTTGTCGATCACCGCCTCCAGCACGGTCAGCGGCATGGCCCCCGACAGCAGGCCGGCGTCATGGAAGGCGCTGAGGTTGAACTGGTCGCCCAGCTGGGTCCGGGCCTTTTCGCGCAGGCGAAGCCAGGTGAGCTTGCCGACCATGTAGCTGCAGGCCTGGCCTGGCCACACCACATAGCGCTCGATCTCGGTGGTCGAGGACGAGGTGGGCGAGCCGTCGATGGACGACATGGTCTCGATGGCCTTTTCGCGACTCCAGCGCTTGGCGTGCATGCCGGTGTCGACCACCAGGCGCGCGGCGCGGAACAGGGCGGCCTGCAGATAGCCCAGCTCGCCCAGCGGGTTGTCCTCATAGACCCCCATCTCCTTGGCCAGCTCCTCGGAATAGAGCGCCCAGCCCTCCCCATAGGCCGACAGGAAGGTGGCCCGTCGGATCATCGGCAGGTCCGCCTCCTGCTGCAGAGCCAACTGCATGTGATGGCCCGGCACCGCCTCGTGATAGGCGAGCGTCGGCAGCGTCCAGGTGGGGTTCTCGGCTGAATCCCGCAGGTTGATCCAGAAGATGCCGGGCCGCGAGCCGTCCAGGGTCGGCTGGTTGTAATAGCCCCCCGGCGCGCCGGCCTCGATGAACTTGGGCACCCGACGCACCTCCACCGGGGCCTTGGGCAGGGTCCCGAAGTATTCCGGCAGGCGCTTGTACATGGCCTCGGTCATGACATTGAGGGACTCGATCAGCTCCTCCTTGCCGGCGTCGGTGTTGGGGAAGTGATACTTGGGGTCCTTGAACAGGGCGGCGATCCGCTCGCCCACCGAACCTTGGCTGTAGCCCTCGGCCTTGAGGATGACATCGGCCCGGGCCGACAGCTGGCGGGCCTGCTCCAGGCCCATCTGGTGGACCTCCTCGGCGGTCAGGGTGGTGGTGGTCGAGGCGCGCAGGGCGTGTTCGTAATAGGCTTCGCCATCGGGCAGACGCCAGACCCCGGCGTCGTGGACGGCCCTGGGGGCGAGCTCGCCCATCAGGGCGATCTGCCGTTCGAGCGCCGGAAGCACCTTGTCGGCATAGATGGCCTGGGCCTGGCCGGCATAGTCGCCGTCGATCCCCTTGGCCGCCGCCCGCTCGGCGACCGAGGTGACCAGGGGCGACTGGCCCGGCTCGGCCCGCAGCCCGTTCATCTGGGTCAGGGTGCGTTCGATGACGAAGTCCGGCGGGATGACGCCGAGATCCACATCGCGGCGCACCCGCTCGATCTCCTGGTCCATCACCGTGGCGAAGGCCTCGAGGCGCGAGAGATAGGCGTCGGCGTCGGCCTTGGTCTCGATGACGTGCTGGGAGCCCAGGAAGTCGGGCACGCTCTGATAGGCGCCGTTGAGCTGGGAGATCACATAGGGCTGGCCAGCGCCCTCATCTCCGTAGACGAAGCTGCGGTTGGCCGCGTCGGTGGTCTCCAGGCCAAACAGCACCGCGTCGTAATTGACGGCGTCCATGCCCGTCAGTTCGCTGCGGGGAATGGCCTTCAGGCGGGCCAGTTGTTCGGCGGTCTTGGCGCGATCGGCGGCGAGTTCGGCCGTCGAGGCCGGGCTGAGTTGGCTCTTGGCGGCGGCGCGCGGCCCGGAGTCCAGGCCCAGGCGGGTGACCAGCTCCGGCACATCGGTGAGCGCCTCCTCGTAGAAGGCCTCCAGCAGGGCGTCGAGGCGCACATCGGCGGCGGTCTGGGCGAAGGCGGACGAGGCGCGACCGACGCCGCCGGCCAGGGCCAGGGCGCCGGCGGCGGTGAAGAGCATCTGACGACGGGTCTGCAAGGCGGACTCCTCTTTCGGACTGTTACCTGTGTTACCGGCCACGCTACGGCGCGTGACCGGCCAGGAAAACCGAAAAGGCGCGATCAGGCCCCTTAGTGGTCCTCAGTCGCGGTCCTCGCCCGCCGTCTTGTCACCACGGGCCAGCTTGAAGACCACCCCCGACAGCAGGGCCAGGGCCACCAGGTTGGGCAGGGCCATGCTGGCGTTGGAGATATCGCCCAGACGCCAGACGAAGGTGATCTCCTGGAAGGAGCCGACGAAGATCATCAGCACCCACACCAGGCGGAACGGAATGGCCAGCTTTTGGCCAAACAGATGGGTGATGGCCCGCTCGCCGTAATAGCTCCAGGTGATCAGGGTCGTGAACACGAACAGGATCAGGGCCAGAGAGGCGATGAGGGCGCCGATGGAGAAGCCGAACACCTGCAGCGGGAAGGCCGCCGCATAGGCCGCCTCGGTCATGGCGAACCCGTTGAGGTCCGACGACCAGGCATGTTCCTGCATCACCGTCACCCCGTCCGCGCCGGTGGCGGGGAAGGCGCCCTGCACGGTCAGCAGGACCAGGCCCGTGGCCGTGCAGATGATGATGGTGTCGATGAAGGTGCCCATCATGGCGAAGCGGCCCTGGCGGGCGGGATCGTCGGTCTGGGCCACGGCGTGGGCGATGGCGGTGGAGCCCTGGCCAGCCTCGTTGGAGAACAGGCCGCGGGCGACGCCGGAACGGATGGCGACGATCATGCCGGCCCCGAGGAAGCCGCCGACGGCGGCGTGGCCGGTGAAGGCGCTCTCGAAGATGGTGGCGAAGGCGCCCGGCAGGTCCTCGATGTTCATGATCAGGGCGATGACCGCCATGGTGAGATAGGCCAGCGCCATGGCCGGCACGATCTTTTCGGCGATGGCGCCGATCGACTTGATGCCGCCGATGATGACCGCAAACACCGCTGCGGCGACGATCAGGCCCGCCAGCCATTCCGGCGCGCCGGTCAGACCGTGGATCGAGTCGGCCACGGAATTGGCCTGGATCATGTTGCCGGTGGTGACCGAGGAGAACAGGGTGCCGATGCAGAACAGCACGGCCAGCCAGCCCCACTTCTTGCCCAGGCCGCGGCGGATATAGGTCATGGGACCGCCGCGATAGGCGCCGTCCGGCCCCTGTTCGCGGAAGCGAATGGCCAGTGAGCCCTCGGCGAAGGCCAGGGCCATGCCGATCAGGGCGGTGATCCACATCCAGAACAGCGCCCCGGGGCCCCCAAGGGTGATGGCGGTGGCCACGCCGGCCAGGTTGCCGGTGCCGACCTGGCCCGACAGGGCGGTGGACAGGGCGGCGAAGGGCGAGATTTCCCCCTTCTTGCCGTCACCCTCGGCGTCGGCCTCTTTCTCGCTCTTGAACAGCCCGACAAAGGCCGAGCCCAGATTGAGGATCGGATAGAAGCGCAGGCCGATCATCATCCAGAGGCCCACCCCGAACAGGGCGATGACCATGGGCGGGAAGGGAAGCACCGCAACCCCGTTCCATGTGCCCCCCCAGATGAAGTCGCTGACGTTGGTCACCTGGTCATAGAAGGCCTGAACGGCGCTGGTCTCTTCCGGCATGAATGTCCCCCTCGACAGGCGCCCGACGCGCGAAGTCGCGAACCTAGACCCGGCCATGCGGATTTGACCAGAGGCGACGCATCGGCGAGCCTTCGAGGGCGCGGACGGCGAAACACCTGTGCGCAGACGAAGCGATCAGCGCATCATGGCGCCTGAGTCACAGCCACAAGCCCAAAGAGAGAGCCTTCGGATGCCCCTTCGAGACCGCCTCGCCCCCGTCCTCGCCGGTGTGTCCGCCGCCTGTCTGCTGGCCCTGGGCGGCGGCGCACTGGCCCAGGAGACGCCGGTGGGCGCCATCGCCGGCAGCGCGGCCTTCGGGACGGCCAAGGCCCAGCTGGCCAAGGACTTCGACAGGACGGTGGCCGATATCATCACCCTGACCGAAATCCCCGCCCCGCCCTTCCAGGAGGCCGAGCGCGGCAAGGCCTATCTGGCCATGCTGCAGGCTCACGGCCTCACCGAGACCACCACCGACGCCGAAGGCAATGTGATGGGCCTGCGGCGGGGTTCGGGTCCGGCCGGCGGCCCGGTTGTCGTGGTCTCGGCCCACCTCGACACGGTGTTTCCCGCCGACACCGATGTGAAGGTCCGCCGGGAAGGCACGCGGCTCATGGCGCCCGGCGTCGGCGACGACACGCGCTCCCTCGCCGTGCTGCTGGCCTATGTCCGGGCCATGGACGCCGCCCAGATCGCCACGGACAAGGACATCCTGTTCGTCGGCACCGTGGGCGAGGAAGGCCCGGGCGATCTGCGCGGGGTGCGCCACCTGTTCACCGAAGGCGCCTATAAGGACCGGGTCAGCGCCTTCTTCTCCTTCGACGGCTCCGATCCCTCGCGGGTGGTGACGGGCGCGGTGGGGTCCAAGCGCTATCGGACCTTCTTCCGCGGCCCGGGCGGCCACTCCTATGGCGCCTTCGGGATCGTCAATCCCATGGCCGCCATGGCCCAGGCGACGGCGGGGCTCTATCAGATCGAGGTTCCGCAGACCCCGCGCACCACCTATTCGGCCAGCGTCACCGGCGGCGGCGTCTCGGTGAACTCCATCCCGGCCGAGGTCTATACCGAATACGACATGCGCTCGGAGAGCCCCGAGGAACTGGCGAAGCTGGAGGCCCAGCTGCTGGCGATCTTCGATGAGGCGGCTGCGGCGGAGAATGCGGCGCGCTCGGTGGCCGAGGGCGAGATCACCGTCGAGCCCCTGGTGATCGGCGACCGGCCGGCCGGCGGGACCGATCCCGACAGCCTGTTGGTGCGCAGCGTGGTGGCGGCCATTGAGCGGCAGGGCTTCGAGCCCCGTCTGTCGGCGTCTTCGACCGACTCCAATATTCCCATGAGCCTGGGCGTGCCGGCCATCACCATGGGCTCGGGCGGCGCCGGCGGGCGGGCCCATGCCCTGGACGAGTGGATCGATGTCGAGCCTGTGGAAAGCGTCCGCGGCATGACCGTTGGCCTGCTGGCCATCCTGGCGGTCGCGGGGGTCGAGTGAGGCGCCAGGGCCGCAATGGCGACAAACCCGTCAGCTAAGGCCGCCGGGCGGTAGGCCCCGGACGCGCAGGCGCGTACAAGCGGGGGTGAAGGAAGAGTATCGTGACAAGTCTGACGTCCAAGCCCCCGCGCCACTATCCGACCCCCTCGGCCAAGTGCGCCGACCTGTGTGTGCACATCATCGGCCTGACCGCGGCCCTGATCGGCGGCGGCGTTCTGGTCGGCCTGTCGATCTGGCGCGGTTCGCCGGTGCTGACCACGGCGGTGGTGATCTATTCGGCGGGTCTGCTGCTGATGCTGGGCTGTTCGACAGCCTATAATTTCGCCCCGGCCCGCCACCGGCCGCTACTGCGGCGCCTGGACCACGCCGGCATTTTCATCATGATCGCCGGATCCTACACGCCGTTCACCGTCGCCGGCCTCAGCGGGGCCTGGGCCATCGCCATGACGGCGGTGATCTGGGGCGTCGCGGCGCTCGGCGTCGCGGGCAAGCTGTTCCTGAGCGGCCTGGACCGCAAGCTCTGGGTGGTCATCTATCTGGCCCTGGGTTGGGCGGTCGTCGTAGCCCTGGGGCCGCTCATGGCCGCCCTGCCCCGGTCGTCTCTGCTGCTGCTGGCGATTGGCGGGGTCGTCTACAGCATCGGCGTCATCTTCTACATGATGCGCAAACTGCCCTTCCGCCGCGCCATCTGGCACGGCCACGTGGTGGGCGGCGCCGGCGTTCACTACGCCGCCGTGCTGGTGGGCGTCGTCTTCGGACAGCACGCCGCCATCTGAAGCCCTGCGGGACTTCCGACCCGCGTGGACCCTGGGCCACAAATCGCGGCTTTTCGAACATCGCCTCTCGCTGAGGGGGTGCAATTTCCCGCCAGGGCGTCCATTTGAACGCCACGCCTCAACCCCAGCCTGCAGGATCGACCGTGGTCGACGCCGTCCACCGCTTTTCCGACATTCTCGCCGGCCTCGCCGCCCGCAAGGAGGCGAAGGTGACGGTGGCCGACGTGCTCGACGCCTTTGGCGACCGGGCCTTCGGCGCCCTGCTGGCGGTGTTCGCAGCCCCCCTGGCCCTGCCCATGCCGCCCGGCGTGTCGGCCATCCTCGGCGCGCCTCTGATCTTCATCGCCTTCCAGCTGATGATCGGGCGGCCGACCTTGTGGCTGCCCAAGGCGCTGATGAACCGGTCCATGCGCCGGGCGGAATTCCAGACCATGGCGGTGCGGCTCGCCCCCCATCTCCAGCGCCTGGAGCGGCACCTGCGTCCGCGCTGGCGCTTCCTCTATGGACGGGTCGCCGACCGGCTGATCGGCGCGGTCTGCGTGACGCTGGCGGTGATCGTCTTCCTGCCGATCCCGTTCGGCAACATGCTGCCCTCCTTCGCCATCGCCGCCTTCGGCTTCGGCCTGTTGGAGCGGGACGGCGTGGCTGGCCTGGTGGGCGCGGTCGCGGCGGCGGCCAGCGTCATCATCCTGGCCCTGATCTGGAACGCCCTGCTGCTGGCGGCGGTGACCTTCGTCGGCGCCCTGGGCGACTCCTTCGAGCGGGTGGTCGGGCTGTTCTGAGCCGGCGGCGGAGGCGAGGCGTCAACGTCCGGCGATATTGATGTCGCCATTGCGCTCCAGCGCCGCGGACTCGACGTCCTCAAGATCGTCCAGGCCGGCCGCCCGGAGCGCCATCCGCATATCGCCCTCGCCGATGCCGGCCCTTCGCATGGCCTCTTCATCGGCGACGCCATCCTTCACCAGCGCCACGGAGCTTCCCTTGGTCAGGGTGCTGAGCCACGACCACCTCGCCGAGGCGCTGGCCAGCGCCGCGTGGAGGCCGAGCAGCGCCGTCGTGGCGACGATGGTCGGCAGGAAGGGCGCGCTGCCGGTCATGGCCCGGCTGAGGTTCGAGCCGACCACCACGGCCAGGATGATGTCCAGGGCGCTCCATTTCCCGAAAGCCCGGGTGGCGGCGAAGCGCACCATGAGCATCCCCAACAAAAATATCAGGGCCGCCCGCAGCGACATCTGCCACCAGGTGATGTCATCGCCCTGCGAGCCGATGAGCGCGTGTAAGGTTTCCACCAGCCCCTCCTGCCGAACCATTGCAGAGGTCGGAACCGCGGGCGACGGCGACGGTTCCGTTACGCACCGGCGAGCCGGGGCGCCAGGCCCGCCCTAGGCCGCCTTTTGCAGCTCCTGCTTCACCCGCTCAGCCAGGGTCTTGATGTCGATCGGCTTGGGCAGGAAGGAGATGTTGGTCTCCCCCTCCAGCAGGTTCGAGAACTCCGCCTCGGCATAGCCGGAGATGAACATCACCGGCGCCCCGGCCAGGTACTGGCGGGCCTGCTTGAGCAGGTCAGGCCCCTGCATGCCGGGCATGACCACGTCGGAGATCATCAGATCGATCTCGCCGGCATGCAGCTCGGCCAGCTCCAGGGCCTCTTCGCCGGACGCGGCCTCGATCACCTCATAGCCCCGGGCGCGCAGCAGCCGGGCGGCCACGCCGCGCACGGCGTCCTCGTCCTCGACGAACAGGATGCGGCCGGCGCCGGACAGGTCGCGGGCGACGGTCTTGGGCTTGACCAGCGGCATGGGCGCGGCGACGCCCACAGGCGGCGCATAGACCGGCAGGAAGATGCGGAAGGCCGAGCCTTCGCCGGGCTTGGAGGCCACCGAGATCCAGCCGTCGGACTGCTTGACGATGCCATAGACGGTGGCGAGGCCCAGGCCCGTGCCCTCGCCCACCGGCTTGGTGGTGAAGAAGGGGTCGAAAATCTTGTCCAGCACCTCGGGCGCAATGCCGGGGCCGTCGTCGGACACCTCGATCATCGCCTGGTCGCCCTGGGCGCCGGCATAGCCGAGCGCCGCGGCCTCGGCCTCGGTGACCCTCGCCGTGCGGATGCGCACAGTGGAGCCGCCATGGACGCGCACGGCGTCCCGGGCGTTGACCGCCAGGTTCATGACGGCGGTCTCGAGCTGCCCCCGGTCCACCCGCACATGGGGCAGGTCGCGGCCATATTCGGTGTCGACGGTGACGTCCTCGCTGAGCACCCGGCGCAGCAGCACCTCGAACTCGCTGATCAGTTCGCCCAGTTCCAGGATCTCGCGCTGGACGGTCTGTTTGCGCGAAAAGGCCAGCAGCTTGCGCACCAGGTCGGCGGCGCGGTTGGAGGTCTGGCGGATCTCGTTCAGCCCCTCATAGGAGGGATCGCCCACCGGGTGGCGGGCCGCCAGGCTGTCGAGCTGCATCAGGATGGCGGTGAGCAGATTGTTGAAGTCGTGGGCCACGCCGCCGGCCAGCTGGCCGATGGCCTGCATCTTCTGGCTCTGGGCCAGCTGCAGCTCCATCTGCTTCTGGTCCGAGACGTCCACCAGATAGGCCACCCAGCGGCCGCCGGTGCGCGACAGGTAGAGGTGGGCGATCTTGCTGGGGTCCCGCGACAGGCGGACCTCCAGGGCGCCTTCGGCCCCCTGCGCCATGCGCTGGGCGGCGTCCTGACGCGAGGCGGTTTCGATCAGGTCGCCGAAGGCCTGACCCCGGGAATAGGGACCGGCCATGCCGGCGAGCGCCGGATTGGCCTCAATGATGACGGCGTTGAATGGGTCTTCGCCTTCCAGCAGGGCTGCGCCGAAGGGCGAGGCGGCGGCGAAGGCGTCGAGAACCTTGGGCGGCGGGGCCTTGGCCCCGACCGCGGCGGTGAGGACCTCCAGGGCGCCGGCCGGCAGGGCCAGGGGCTCGGGCGCGGCCGGACGCAGGCGGACCAGGAAACGGCGGGTCCCGACGGGCGAAATGTCGGCGGCATGATCGGCGCCGGCGGCCCGCAGGGTGGCGTGGGCGGTCTCGCCGCGGCGGGCGGCGCCCAGGGCCGAGAACAGGCTCGAGGCCGAAGAGCCGCCCTTGGGCAGGCGCGGGCCGTCGCCCAGCACGCCGCGCCAGGCGCCGTTGCTGGCATGGATGCGGCCATCGGCGCCGGCCAGGGCGGCGGGTTCGGCCAGGGCCTCCACCAGGCGCTCGGCGCCGGGCTCGACCTCGGCGACGGGCTCCAGGGTCGAGCGCAGGACGAACAGGCCCAGGCAGGCCACGCCGGCCAGGCCCACGAGCAGCATCAGCCCGGCCAGGGTGGCGGGTCCGGCGTTGATCGCCGGCGCGGCGGCGAAGGCCACGGCCATCAGGAAAAACACCACCGCCACCGCGGTGAGCGGGTCAAACCGGCGGGCCGGCGCGGGGCTCTGCGGGGTCTCTGCCATGGCGGACCTGCGGCTTGCCTTGGGGCGTGGGACCAGGCGTCCCACCGAATCATCGAGCATCATACTCCACAAGGTCACCTGAGACCCTTACGAGACCTTTCTGTGGCAGGAAGGTTTCTGCAACGGGTTTTGCGCGTCGGGCGCGATCGTCCCGCTCGGGGGTCGCCAAAGCCCGCCTTCGCCACCACATTGCTGGCAGGCGCCGCCCAAGGCGCAAGCGACGAAACACCCCGGGAGATCAGCATGAGCGACACGACCGACTACGTCCCCCCCAAGGTCTGGACCTGGAACAAGGAGAGCGGCGGCCGGTTCGCCAACATCAACCGGCCCATCGCCGGCCCGACCCACGACAAGGACCTGCCGGTCGGCAAGCACCCGATGCAGCTCTACTCCCTGGGCACGCCCAATGGGGTCAAGGTGACCATCATGCTCGAGGAGCTGCTGGCGCTCGGCCATGGCGGCGCGGAGTACGACGCCTGGCTGATCAATATCGGCCAGGGCGACCAGTTCAGCTCGGGCTTCGTCTCGGCCAACCCCAATTCCAAGATCCCGGCCCTGGTGGACCACAGCGGCCCGGCGCCGATCCGGGTGTTCGAGTCCGGCGCCATCCTGATCCATCTGGCGGAAAAGTTCGGCGCCTTCCTGCCCACCGATCCGGCCGCCCGCGCCGAGTGCCTGTCGTGGCTGTTCTGGCAGGTGGGCAGCGCGCCCTATCTGGGCGGCGGCCTGGGCCACTTCTACGCCTATGCGCCGATCAAGATCGAATACGCCATCGACCGGTTCGCCATGGAGGTGAAGCGCCAGATGGACGTGCTGGACCGCCGCCTGGGCGAGAGCCAATATCTGGGCGGGGACGAGTACACCATCGCCGACATGGCCGTCTGGCCCTGGTACGGCGGCATGGCCAAGGGCCTGCTGTACGAGGCCGGCGAATTCCTACAGGTGCAGGACTACAAGAACGTCATCCGCTGGGCCGACCAGCTGGGGGACCGCCCCGGCGTCAAGCGCGGCCGGATGGTCAACCGCACCTTCGGCGACCCCGCCACCCAGCTGCGCGAACGCCACGACGCCAGCGACTTCGACACCCAGACCCAGGACAAGATCGCGCCCAAGGACTGAGGTCCCCGACGCCCTGGTCAGCGGCCGCCGCCCTTGGCGCCGCTGACCAGGTACTGGGAGGCGGCCAGCACCAGGGCGTCCTCGACGACGCCGGTGCGGGCCTGGCCATAGCGGCGCATGGCCCGGACCCGCAGCCTGAAAGTCCAGTAGGAGGCGGCCACCGCCGCACCGGCCGCCAGCACGGCGGCGACATTGCGCTGTTCGCGCGGCGCCAGCGCCGCCCCGGCCAGGGCGCCGGTGACGATGCGTGCGGCGATGCCCGGAATGACGATGCGGTCGGGGGCGAAGGGCAGCTTGTCGCCCATGGCCTCGGCCACGGCGAGCGCCGAAAGGCCGGTGGAGACGGCCGGGTGGCCCAGCAGGGCCATGGGGCCGGTCTCCTCCAGCTCGCCGCGGGCCACCGCCGTGCTGGCCACGGCCAGGGGCGCCATGGAGCGCATGCCGGCCACCAGGCCTATCAGGATGGATCGGATCACGGCGTCATCTCCCTGTGCTGTTCAGGGAGCCGAACGGCTCTGCGGCCTGGCGGTTCAGCCGGCCAAGCTTGGAAAGATCATCGCGGGCTAGAGCGCGTTCCGATAAGTGGGAACCGGTTATCGGAACAAAACGCGCTCAAGTCCGGCTCTACCGCATTGGCCGGGCGCGGGCCGTGGACGGCGCCCTGGCCCCCAGGATGAAGCCGATGATCTTGGCCACGGCCTCGAAGTGGGCCGGCGGAATGGCCTCGTCGATCTCGACGGCGGCGTAGAGGGCGCGGGCCAGCGGCGGGTCCTCGATCACCGGCACGCCGGCCTCTTCGGCCGCGGCGCGGATGCGCAGCGCCACCGCATCCAGGCCCTTGGCCACGCATTCGGGCGCGCCGGCGGTGCCGGCCTCGTACTTCAGCGCCACGGCGTAGTGGGTGGGGTTCATCACCACGACCGTGGCGGTGGGCACCGCCGCCATCATCCGGCGCCTGGCCTTCTCATGGCGCATCTGGCGCAGCTTGGCCTTGATCAGCGGGTCGCCGTCGGTCTGCTTGTATTCCTCCTTCACCTCCTCGCGGCTCATGCGCATCTTCTGCATGAAGCGCTGCTTCTGCCAGATCCAGTCGGCGCCGGTGATGGCCAACATCAGGGCGATGACCGCGAAGATCAGCTTGCGCAGGATCTCGGCGCTGAACGGCAGCATGGCGGCCGGATCCAGCGCCGACAGGGTGCGGAACTCATGAAAGTGCGGCTTGAGCACCAGATAGGCCACGCCCGCCACCGCCAGGATCTTGGAGATCGACTTGACGAACTGGGCCAGGCCGTCGGGGCCGAAGATCCGCTGGAAGCCCGACAGCGGCGAGACCTTCTTGAAGTCGGGCTTCAGCTTGTCCGGCGTGAACAGCAGGCCGTGCTGCACCAGATTGCCGGCCATGCCGCCCAGCGCCGCGGTCAGCAGCACCGCGCCCAGCACAGGGGCCGCGGCCATGATCGCCATGCGCGCCACATTGACCCCGCCCGCCCCTTCCAGGGGGATCTGCTCGGGGTGGGCGATGAAGGGGATCAGGGCGAAGGTCATGGTCTTGGCCAGCCAGCCGCCGAGAATGGCCAGGACCCCGGCCGAGAAGGCGAGCGCGGTCAGGGGCGCCAGGTCCTGGGTCTTGGCCACGTCCCCCTTTTCGCGTGACTGTTCGAGCTTGCGGGGTGTGGCCTCTTCTGTTTTCGAGGCGGCGTCGTTGTTCTCAGCCATGGATCACGCTCACAGGAACAACGCGATCAGTTCGCGGTAGCGCTCCACCCAGACCATGCCGAGCACGCCGAGGCTGAGCGCGAAGATCGACAGCGCGCTCAGCACCAGCAGCGGCGTGGCCACGAAGAAGATCTGGAAGGCCGGCATCACGCGCCCCACCAGACCCGCGGCCACATTGAAGATCAGCGAGAACACCACCACCGGGGCGGCCAGCTGCAGCCCGAGAGAAAACGACTGCGCCACGGTCTGCACCGCCAGCTGGGCCGCATCCCCCACCGGCGCCCCGCCCCCGAACGGGAACACCCGATAGGAGGAGACGATGGCCGCCAGGAACATGTGGTGCAGGTCGGTCGACATGATCAGCGTCACCCCCATCACCGTCAGGAAGGTGGACAGCGAGGTGGACGGCTGGGCCTGACCCGGATTGGCCGTCTGGGAAAAGGCCAGCGTCGACTGGATGGACACGATCTCGCCGGCGATGCCGAGCGCCGCCAGCATCATCTTCAGCACCGTGCCGATCATCAGGCCGATCAGGATTTCGCGGAAGATCTGGGCGAACATGGCGCCGTTGCTGGCCGGCACGGCGCCCACCTCCCCGCCCAGCACCGGAAACAGCATCAGGGCGAACAGGAAGGCGAAGGCCAGCCGGATGCGGGCCGGCACCGAGCCGTCGCCGACGCCCGGCATCAGCATCAACATGGCGCCCAGGCGCGCGAAGATCAGGCCGGCGGCATAGATCTGAGGGGCCGACGCATAGGCTTCCATGCCGCCCTACATGGCCGCGATGCGGGCGGCGATCTGGTTCATGAAGTTGGACATCAAGGCCCCCATCAGCGGCAGGAACAGCAGCAGCGAGATGAAGATGGCGACGATCTTGGGCGCATAGACCAGGGTCGCCTCCTGGATCTGGGTCAGCGCCTGCATCAGGCCGATGGCCACGCCGACCACCAGGCCGACGATCAGCACCGGCGCCGACAGCTGGATGGTCAGCCAGATGGCGTCACGGCCAACATCCAAAACCTCGGCGCCATTCATCGCGCGCCCTTTCGACAAGCGTGGGGAACTGCGCG
>Ga0208316_1001044_pt1 | contig 18398 bp, 13 predicted proteins | sample MalvireepMed_231_FD_184240 | JGI IMG/M metagenome (GOLD analysis project Ga0208316, IMG submission 184240) | Marine viral communities from the Global Malaspina Expedition - Malaspina viral metaG DeepMed_231 (SPAdes) (version 2) | ecosystem: Environmental > Aquatic > Marine > Oceanic | place... | reverse complement strand
TCATTTTGCTTCAGGATGCCCAGGATCTGACTATCGGTAAAACGTGACTTTCTCATAGAAAACTCCTTGTGTTAATTTTAACGGAATTTTCTACTTATAACTGCCCCGGTTTTTCGGGGGGATTACAATGAGATCGGTTATCTACCCTTTGGCCGTGAGGAGGCGACTCTGTTCTTTAATGTCATCGCCAAGCGCTATGAGCACGGCAGTATCATCGTGACCAGCAACCTGCCGTTCTCTCAGTGGTCAACCGCATTTGCAGATGACCAAACGCTGACAGCGGCCTTGCTCGATCGGCTGCTGCATCATGCGCACATAGTACAGATCTCTGGGAACAGCTATCGACTGAAAGGCAAGAAAGCCGCCGGCATCGCTCCGGTGGTCATCAGCCAGCAAGATAACGAGTAGACCGCCAAGGGTGGGTCAATTTTACCTTGCCGCCTGGTGGGTCAAAATTAGATTGCCGTTGACAACTGAGGAAACCATCGAGAGGCAACTACTGCAATCTGATCTTGTGGTGGGGGCGGTTCTGATAGCGGGCGCGGCTGCCCCGAAGCTGGTATCGCGAGACATGGTGACGCGAATGAAACAGGGGTCGGCCATGGTAGACGTGGCTATCGATCAGGGTGGTTGTTTTGAAACATCCCGCCCTACTACTCATGAGAATCCGACTTATCTGGTTGATGGGGTTGTACATTATTGTGTGGCTAATATGCCTGGGGCGGTGGCGAGGACTTCGACGCTGGCGCTGAATAACGCTACGCTGCCGCATGTGCTGGCGATCGCTAATAAGGGGTGGGAGGTTGCGCTTAAGGACAACAAGCATTTGATGGAAGGTTTGAATGTTTGTCGGGGGAAGGTGACGTATAAGGCTGTGGCGGAGGTTTTTGGGCTTGAGTATACGCCGGCGGAGAGAATGGTGGGTGGGGATTGAGGGTTGGGGTTGTTGTTAACTTGGGGGTAAATTCAGTTTCGCAGAGGTAACGCGGCAACAAACGGCACCAAGAACAACTGTCCGTCGACTTTACGGGGTAAATATAATGGCCTTGTTACACAACGGCCATACTCGTTGTGTCTATTAGTTCAGCATTAATCAAGGTAAGATTCCTTCCATTTTAGCTTTTTCCAATACCTCGATTAGAACAACACTTTGTTTTTCTGAGGGTATTTTTTTTGGAATATGAGAAGCAAGCTTCATTATGCCAGCCTCCTTTTCAGTTAGAATTCCTTTTTGATCGCATTTTTGTAAAATCGTGCGCCACTGAGGGCCGGAGATCTCAAGAACTTTCCTCTGCGCTTCAATACCGTCATCGATTCTTTGAACCTTTCTTGCTTCCTTTTTTTCGTTTATGACAACGTCTTTTGAAACAAGGCTATCTTTGAACCCAGAGGGTAGAGCTTCATCCAGATCCGAAATTCTCTCTCTAAGCTTTTGCCAGCATCCTTCTTTTTTACACCATTCTGTCACGTTAGAAATACCTTGTCGCGGTTCTGTGATGTCATCATGAACCAGCTCTGCGACAATCTCCAGTGCCCGTTCGAGTTCTGAAGATATAGTCTGGGTATTCCATATCTGTAAAAAGTCTATCGACTTGTTTTTCTGAGATGCATAGTAGCCGAGAAGCGCAAGTGTATAAGCTACGACATTAGCTCTGTACCCGCCGTTATACCACGGCTGAGCTGAGACCAGCTTTTCAGTCTTTCGAAATATTATCGCTCTGGCAATCGCTCTCTTATAGTAAAACTCACTGAATGCTTCTGAGGATTTCTCCCATTCTCCACCTATCCGCCTTGCATATTGAGCAAAGTTCTTTTGTGCCCCAAGATTTACAAATCTCGGATGCTCATCCCATACATTTTCAAACTTTGCAAGGTCAGTTTTAGTAAACATTTGAGGCTTGGGGTTTTCAGCCTGAAATCTTTTCTTTTCGCCAGGCGTCAGCTTGCCTTGAGCATCCGCATACTGCCCCCGCGCCCGCTCATAAAACCACTTCGTTTCTCGCTGCTCGCCTTTTTTAGCAGGCGCCCATATGCGCCGCGAAAATTCTTCCATCCTTATATGGAATGGATGGTTTGAGAAGAAGTCCGCTGCATTCACCCTGTTTTGAGTGTTCGCATATTCAGAGATTCTCGGTACGACTTCCTCACTTTTCTCGCTGTCGATAACAGACAGCTTCATTTGTACGAAAATACCTTCCAAAGACGCTTTATCCTTTCGACAGGTATGAAAAAGGGACGCCGTCGTCTGACCTCCATTAACGATCTGAAGATCCTTAATACGAACGATCTCGAGACCCTGCTCGCCTTTATGGACCTCGACCTCTTGAGCTGTGGCGGTAATACCATTGTTATAGGCAAAGAACATTCTCGGCTCATTCATGATCGTCGCCCTTATGCCCTTGTTCACATTCCCCCTTGCCTGTAAAAAACAGCGTACATTCTGCTCTAAAAGCCTTGCACCGTAACGTTCGTATAGCGATGACAGGATTACCGCCGGGATAACTATCAAATAGGATTGATATGCATCTGAGCCTAGATGAGCAGGCAAACACGAAATTCCGCTTCCGTACAGATCCGGAAAGTCTATATCCAGTATCTCTTTGTGCCCTCTTGAGCTTCTTTGCCGGTGAAGTCTTGAAATATCCCAGATGTGATATGAGGCCTGTGTATCGCCGACAACATCATCCTCAAGAGCACTAATTCGATCACTCAAAGCTCTCTCTGAAATCAGGAAAAAATTGACCTTATTGATTGATCGACCTCGATCATAAATCTGTCGAGACAACCCGTATTCAGGAGCAGTTTCTTCAAGGTCACGGAACAACTCTTTCTTCTTACTCGCCTCAAAAAAATTTATTAGCCTTTTAAAGGCACTCTCAACTTCAGTTTTTGTGAGTGACTCCAGTGTCTCCCGACAATCAAAGTCAGCTATAAATAGGTCTAACGCGCCTTCATCATTGAACCAATAGCCGTCTACACGCATCCCCCTCTGAGCTCTGTAATGACACAGCTCAAAACCCTCCAAAAATCCGGTGTCCATCAACTCATTTGCAATGGTTTCAATAAACTCTGAAAGCTGAAAGCTGCTGCTCGCTTCAGCACTGGCCAAGAGTTCCTGGCGGAAGTCATGGAAGAATTCAGCGGTTGTTGTCTCCAATCATGGCCTCCCGAATATTTCATTTTCATCACAGGCAAATGGAGTAATGGCCTCCAGTTGAATGTCATAGGTCACATGGAACAGTCCCCGCGATATCCTAGAACGGATAATCCTGGGGAACGGGTCTGCTACTTTATATCCTTGGGTACTGCCAACAGTGAAACGTGGCTTGTCATAGTCCGCCATCTCAGCGTACCCGCAACCGGCAATCTTATCGGAGAACTGTTCAATCGCTTCAGCAGTGGCAAGCTCTTGCTCAATTAAAGCAACCATGTCGTTCAGTGAATGTGTCGTTTCTACGTCCGGTATATCCATCAGGTGTACCGTCATAAGAAACAGGTTGTCCACAAGCGATTCGAGTTGATCCTCGGAAGATATGCGAGCACTGCTCCTCTCACGCCCGGAGAGGGACTTAACCTCTATGGCAACGTTGCCGAAAATGAAATCCTGATGGGAGTCGTCAGGTCCACACCACGCATCTACAGCCTCGTCCTGCGTCAGTCGGCGTAGATACAACTGACGAAGAACATAGAGTTCGGCAAACAGACCACGAATCTCTTCGTTCGTCAGAATTCTCGCCTTCTTCCCTGCGAGAAAGGCTTTCCATCGCTTCAAGTGTTGTAGAGCAACAGACAGTGCGACAGCGGAATCCATCACTGTCGCCAGACTGTTGATCAATGTTTCACACAATCCCAGAAAAAGGTCGCAATCGACATTCCGTTCAAGTGTCAGAACCAGGCGCTGCTGGCTTTCATTCTCGCCATTACGAAGATCGACACTGATACCGTTCAGCCGGGTTACGTCGCTACGATATTGGGATGTGTGATCACCCTCCAACTCGATAATGAATAGACAGTGACCCGCCGTATCCTTGCCCCAGTAGAAAGGAATTCCTGTCGTATCCGCAACACGTCTAACATTATAGTCTGTGAGAGGTTCGGCGATTTGCTCCCATGGTGTTCTCCTACTCGTCATAGTCATCCTCCGCGTCCGGATCATCCTCCAACGAACCATACATTTGCTCTACCCACACGCGATTCGCAACCACTTCGATCTCGGTATCGAAAAGACCATTGGGGAAACTGACTCCAAAAGCCGGGACCCGCTGTCCGCACAGTTCTTCAAGAGATGTTTCTTTAGGTTCGAGGATATGAATCATCAGAAGCGGTTTATTCCTGACGATACGATAATGAAAATCCGATGGCTCCTTGCCCTTGCTGTTCCTGTCGTTCTCCGCCACCTCATACGCCCGGGCCACCTGTTCATCCGACAACCCAAGTTTTTCATCACCTCGACTGGCAAGGCGATAGCGCGACAACTGCCAACCTCCAGCCTTGGCATCCTTCGCGGAGCGTTGCTGAGCACCAAGCATGAATTCACTGGAATTCCCATCCCCCTTAGAAATCAGGAGTACATCGCCGAGCGGGAAACGGTCCGATATGGCATGAAGGTAGTCCAATACGGACGACCGCAGAGAATCAGAGGCTGCATGCACTTTGAATTGAGTCACGAAGGCAGATATCAAATCTATATCTACATCGGGCATAAACCATCCCTTTCTTGTCTCTATAGTGTTCTTACCAAAGCCAGAACGCCAGAATTCCTGAATGAGAGTTTCGTTCTCGGTATTGACCTTCGAGTCTATAGGAAGAAGAGTGCACTCCTTAATCGTACCAGTGAAGTTTTGGTTAAACACGACTTTCTCACCTGTGCGCATCTTGTTGGCAGCCGTGATAAGTAGTCTGTCTGGGTGCGACTGGACATAAAGTCCGAATTGCTTTGGGCTCATACCATCACGACGCATACGTTTGATCTGTTCCCTCAACTCTTCGGATGCATTGGCGATATGCGAGTACCAATTGATTGAGTCCTCGGAAAGGTGGACACGGCAGAGGTCTTCAAAACCGGGGCGATATCCGAACCAACGTCCCATCTGCATGAGCGTGTCATACATTCGTGTGTTTCGGTACATATAGCTGACAGTCAGTCCTTCTATAGTCAAGCCCCTTGAAAGACTGAGTCCGCCAATGGCAATAGCGGTGAGTCCGACACCTTCCCTTTCGTATTTTTTGAAATCGAGCACCTCGTCGCTTTTGCTGTTGACAACAAATATACGGAGGCTATCAAATACCGTCACCAGAGACTTCTTGACTTCATCCCATTCGAATCCACAGCTCGAATACTCACTTTCGAACACATCCCGAAGTGCCGTCATGTATTGATTTCTGGAGGACACCTCTTCGGGCATCATGTAGTTTGCCTTGACAGCCTCCCGAACTCTTTTCTCTCGGATACTGATAAAGTTCCTCACTTCTTGCTGTATAGTGACAAAGCGGGAAATATTGATCATCATCGAACAATGCTTGCGGGAGTGTCCACGCAGGTTTCGGATTGCGCGTGCAACAATGAATTGGTCCATTGCCCTATATAGACTCGGGGGCAGTTCGATAACAGCGTCACCCTTCTTGTGTGAGAAGGGTAGATAATCTTCACAGTCGATTACGCTCTGCAGCACAACCGAGCTGGAGTCCTCGTCGAGAAACACCTTTTCCGGTCCAAAATAGGTATTAGGTGCATCCAGCGAATATATGAAATCCCGGGGAAATAACTCATCCCGGGCATCCTCGTCGTAGGCGTCTGGGTTTATGAAAATGTTAGCGAACGGGGTAGCCGTATAGCCAACATAGCAGGACTTCGCAAACAGCCCGAGAATCCGGCGAATCATCTCATTGGTGCGAGTCGGACTGATATCCTCCTTATTCGTATTGATCGATGCATTGTCGGCCTCGTCATCAATCAACAGCATCGGGACATCCGATATACGTCCGTCTCCCTGAGCATTGAGCTCCTTCAGCCATTTGTGCAGAGCCTCAAGGGTGCGGACATTCTTTTTGATTACGAGGATGATGGGTTTACCAAAGTCATTGATCTTCCATCCACTCTTGGCGGCAGTATTCTTGCTGAAATCCTCGTTGATATTGGTAAGAGTGGCTGGACAGGGATAATCATGATTTCGACCAACGCCGATGGCGACCCGGTTCTCCGGGTCACTGGATCGCCCGATGAATCCTTCGTCGATCCGTTCCTGGGTCTGCTTGCGAAGGTTGTTGTGAATCCCCGCGATGACAATGATGAACTTGTAACCGGCATCGGCAGCCTTCGCAATGACCCCCATGTAGTTTGCAGTTTTCCCTGACTGGACATGACCAATGACCAACCCTCTACGGTTCCAGGATCCCTCACTGGTTGGATCCTGAAGTTGCCCCAGAATCTTGCTCCCAACGTCGCTAAGCTTCTGGACGAGGCTGGGCTGCCACTTCTCGCCCCTCAGATAGCCTTCATACGCATCCGAGTAGGTCCATTCGATGTCACGCTTATAAACCCATTCTTCATCATGATATGCCTCATTATCGACCAGGGAAACGCCAGCTCCCATCCATGTATCGATCGCAATCATGGCTTCTTCGACAGCAAGGCGCAGGTCACCATCGTAACCTAGAAGAGGTGCAAGCTGCCTTGCTCTGGACTCAATATCAGCCTTTCTAGGAATATCCTCTTGGCCCTCGAAAGCAGTGATGAGGGCTCTGATTAGCCCTTTTTCCTTCTCGTTCCGGATGGCAGTCATGCAAACTCCTGTTCGATATATTGTTCAACTATTTCCATGTGCATTTCAAACAGCCTGGTCGATTTAACTACTTCACGGAATGCACCCGCATCCCCTGTTGCGCCACCCCACAACGCCGCACGGAGTGCACAAAGTCGCTCAATGACATCAAGATCGGCGGGCATTTGACTTACTTCATGAGGATGAGTTGAATAATCGGAATAGATCATCTCCACTGGCAATGATGAGGAAATCGAACTCAGCACTACATCCAGACTCTTCTGACTGTCCTGATCCAGTCGCTCCACCAGTCGCTGAATCAGAGGGTGAGAACTATTGATCGAATAGCGGATTCCGCCATGGTCGGAGTACCTTTCCCATACCGGAGCCGCAACATCCTGGAAAAGACGCTGCCCTCTGCCGCGATGAATTCTTTTACTCGTCACGGTAACTTTGGGAATGATCTGTCTCAGCCTTTCCCTGACTTCGTGCGGAGGTCTGGCTCGCGATTTTTTAATATCAATGGTCCAGCTTTCATCCAGAGCATTTGGAAAATCGATCTGCACCCTTGCCAGCTTAGTGGACTCCCCTTTGGGAACCAGCCTGAACCAGTCACCCCAGGCCATCAGTCTGCCGTTTCTATAGATGTAGGCTCCCTGATTTGAAATGAAACTGCTGCGGTCTTCATAATATTCATACTGTTCAGTGCTAAGCTTACTATGGTGGGGCAGAATATAGGGCTGAATGTTTACCTCTTTCCCATCCACTCTGATTATCTCTTCAGGTAATACTAGCGTGGCTTTATTCTTTCGACAAAATGGATCAAAGGGTTTTATTTCATGACCGTTTATGCGAATTGACAGTTTGGGGTGGTGTTTTACTTCTCCAGCAAGAAATCTGTGAAAAACCAAAGAGAGATGGCGATCAACAAGACCCAGCTTCTCAAAAACTATTTCGTCCCTTTTACTGCCGCCATGATCTTCAAACAGTCTGTCGAGCTTCCGCCAGACAACTGCCGTGCCGGATTCGCCTAGACGCTCTACATAGGGAATTTCAGCGATGTCTTTATCGTCTAGTATGGATAAACACCATTCGTCCTTCTGACTGACGTAGTCCAGATCCCATTCAGCGCCGCTCAAAGTTGAATCGTGAGAGCTTACGACTGTAAGACGCCTACATTGCGAGAACGAAGCTGTTTTAAGCCCGAGCCCAAATCTTCCGAGATCATTCGGCTCTCTAATTTGCTTGGGGTTTGCAGAACCGTGTTTCATGGCCTTAAGGAGATCATCTTCGGACATCCCTGATCCGTTATCCAGGATAACCAAAGTCGGACTATCACCAGTCAGGTTACAAAACACCTCTACTTCCGTAGCTCCTGCTGTTATGCTGTTATCTATGATGTCTGCAATCGCCGTCGCAAGTGAATACCCCAGATCACGCATCGATTCAGATAGTGATGATGCACTCGGCGGCAACGTATATTCTCTCGCCATCAATTACGTTCCTTTAAAAATATTAAAAGACGCTCCAGCAAATCCTCGGGGTCATTATTTATTTCACACTCCCATGCGGTAAAAACATGCCACCCCAATTCCATAAGCTCCCTGCTTTTTTCAGCATCCCTCTGAACAGTTCGAGAAAACTTGGATTCCCAGAAATCTACTCTTGATTTAGGCGTGTAGGCATACTTGCAACCTTTATGGCGATGCCAGAAACAACCATTAACAAAAACTACTGTTTTATAACGTGGTAAAACGATATCAGGCTTGCCTGGAAGCTTGTTGTCATGAATCCTGAAACGCAGTCCAGACCGATGAATAACCGAGCGCAGAAGTGTTTCCGGTCTAGTGTCCTTGCCCTTTATCTGCGACATATTCCAGCTTCGTTTTTCCTTCGTTAGAATATCTGTCATTAGTCTCCAGGCATTTTATCCAGAACGTCTTTTACGATCGCCGCAATTTGTACTGCAAGATAAGGAGGTACGGCATTGCCAACCTGATGGTATTGCGCCGTTCTAGGCCCCTCAAAGTAGTAGTTATCAGGGAAAGTCTGAAGCCTGGCGGCCTCTCGCACAGTTAAGCTCCTGCATTGAGCCGGGTCATAGTGGATAAAGTAATGACCATCTTTCGAAATGTGGGACGTAATCGTCGTACTGACTCTTGACCTGACTTGAACTCTGAAACGATCAGAAAACATTTTTCCCTCACAACCTTCTTTAACGTTTTTATGTGCGGGAAGAAGCTCGGCGGGGAAATCATTGAGCTTGGGGGATATATCCAATACGCTCGCATGCGATGATGCGTATAGATAGCGGTGCAAATCACTGACCATATGAGATCTTGCTTCATGAGCAGTGGACACCGTGAGCCGCTCATCGTAATACCACGAACGCATAACACGCGGTGCCCTGTAGACACTTGACTGATTCTCCAGTGCCGTGCCCTTTATCTCATTCAGGGCATTTTTAATTTCTGCCTTTATAAGGCGATTCTCTTTTTTATCAGAAAGCATACACAAGTTACTGTTTATAGCAATGAGAGCGGTCTTCCATTCGTCAAAAGAGTCACTACGCCTTGAGATTCCGCTTCTTATCTTAGGCATACTGCTGATTACCTGCTCGACACTGGGCGCCTTAGATCGTTCGAGTATTCTTGGTACAACGTCAATGTCAGCACGTATTCCCATAATAAACATGCGATGCCTTGCTTGAGGCACTCCATATTCTTCTGCTCTGACAATAAATGACTTGGGTTCTATCTCTTCGATCACCTCACCCGCCTGCGAAAGTGAGTAGAGCTTATATCTCAAACCATTGCTGTTCCTTTCTATTGCCCTGACTGGGCTTCTAAGATCCTGCACAATCTTGTCAATGACAAAATCACCTTTGACCTTGGCTGACAAAAGACCTTTTACATTTTCCATCACAAACACAGGTGGTTTGTGGTCGATAATAATTCTCAGGTACTCCTTATACAGGAAGTGCCGTTCATCTTCTTCGAACTCAGGATTACCCATCATTCTAGAGCGACCGACAAGGGAATATGCCTGACATGGCGGCCCACCTATGAGCGCCCACTTCTTTGAGGACTTGAGTCCCTTCTTGATAATGTCCTTGACTTCACCGTGGGTTTCCTCACTTAAGGAAATTCTTAGCGCCGTTTTCTGCGCGTGATTCCAATTACTTTTATTGCGCGCTACTAACTCCTCCTTTTCTATTCTGCCCTCCAGATAAGAGTAGTAGTCTTCTGTAACTTCGTACCTTGGAAAAGTCTTGTAGAAGTGCCTCAAAAGCAGTGTTTGATGAGCAAATTCGTCACGTTCAATGGATGCTACAGATTGGAAAACTCGAGTATTATCGAGGTTGTAGAGCTCAGAGAAGCCTTCACCTAAACCGCCAGGGCCCGCAAAAAGATCAATAATGGGATACGATACATCCTTCTTGCTCATTTTCTACTCGCTTCCCTCTTATTAAGGTTTATCCAATTTCCAACATATTGATACTCAAACACTTGACGTTACTCGCATAAAAAGTGAGAAACTCATCTTCCTCAGTAACCTCGCCAGAATGTGTTTAATGCCGCGCTCTACGGCAGATTTCGAGCGCAGCGGAAAAATTGTCCGGCAGCAGCGCATTGTCATGCTCATAGGACTTTGTGCACATAAAGCCCGCAGTATCGCTTCTTTATTAATGCCCTTATGTCATCTAGTGAGGTTAGAGAGCGGATATCGTCCATAGTAATGACAATAACTCTGATTCCATACTGCAAAGCGCTTGTCAGAATACCAACCGCACCAGGTTCATTCCCGTCGCCTTTCACAAATCCTCCTGTAACTCCATTGGCGGCAACGAATATTCCTGTAGTTAAGGCTCTACGTCGAACTTTATTTACGAAATTATCTAAGACCGGAGCACCAACGGTCGAGTTCCAATTTTTACACTCAACAAGAATTACAGAGTCCCATGGTCGTAGTACCTCCTCTGTCTGTGCGTTCCATAGAACGATGTCAATTTCTTCGGACGGCATTCTGATGTCGTGCTCAGTAACATCGACCCCATTCAAATGCTCAAACATATAAATAGAAAGAAGCTCAAAAGACTCGCCCTTTTGCTGATTTGTTGTGGCTACATCAACATTGTTGATCAATGACCGAAAGTGGTTTATGTCAAACATCTTTAGAACTCCTGTCCATACAGGAGTTCTCTAACCTTCGTCTTGACAAGATTTAGTAAATCACTAGGGGCTCTTACGTTTATAAGATCATCTCGATCTAGTGCAATAGCGTAAATGCCTTCTTCCGCTCTTAGCCTACTAAACAACCTTTTAGTTCTTTTGTCGTTTAATCCAGTTGTCGCAAGTATTAGCCCCTTAATTCCTGATTTCTTGCTCATCTGAAGAAAGTTATGGAGCATTGGCGAATTCATCGAGCCAATGGCTTTAATTTCAACTGCGATCGGATTTCCCAAAATAGCAAGTTCGGAATCTTCTTGAGAATTCCAGATAACTAAGTCGAAACCGGGATCTCTACGATTTATGGATTCAGATGCGATTACTTCCCAGCCTTCAATCCCGCCTGCCACTTCTTCAAACCATTGCTCAAAAAGCCTACCGCGCCTGGGGCCTTCAGCGGCGAAAAGATCACGAAAATTTACAGAAGGTTGAAAGGTATTTGATACAACGTATTGCTTATGCTCGCCTCTGGGACCTAGGTAGCCAGACTTTCTTCTCGTGGCATCTTCAATTGCCTCTGTTAGCTGAAACACGAAGTTATTATCAAAGAGGCTTCGTTGAGAAGTGCTCAGTATGCGCTGGCCCCTTATCTCTGGTGGCAACGAATATTCGCGATCGGTAACTATTATGACTGGCTTTCCAGCACCATGAGCCAGTCCTATTTGATAATACAAACTTTCTGATTTGCTATTGACGAAGGCGATCAACACGTCACATAAATTAATCAATCCCCATATGGCGCCTGAAACAGTCTCTTGCAGGTTGAAGTCTTCAATTGTTTCTAATTCGTAATCTTCCATTAGAGATATCCGCATGAGTGAGCTCCTCAGCTCGCTTACCTCATGCGAAAAGCTATTTAAGATACCGATTCTTTTCATCTTTTTCTCTTTGTTTGATGTCGATCATGATGTATAACGCCTCACATCATCGCCTGCAAAAAGCAGAGCGACGAAGGAGCGGCACTATCTGCAGTCCGAGTGAATGTGATTATTCGATGCTCATCCAATTTATGCGGTGCGCTTTGCGTAATCTTCACGCCAGATTTTCAATGAAGCCATGTCAGCCAAAAGATCGTCTGGATTCGGCAGCTCCACGGGCGATTCTGTTGGCTGCGAGTGTTCAAACCCTGAGTATTTAGTCATGAGCGAATCAAGAAGATTGCAATCCGTGTCTTTCAATTTAGCCAGTTCCTTGAGTTTCAACGTATGGACTGGTCGTTGGAATCTTTGGACTACCCCGCACAGCAGATCATTTTCAATAGAGCGCTCCACCAATGTCCTGAAGTCGCTACATATCGACTTCAGCAAGATTTCGGCATATTCAAACTCGCCGTTTTCACTCGCCTTTTTCGCATCCTGATACCGCTGATTCATGAGCGTGTTCAGGGCGGATTTGATATCGCTCTGCGAAAGTGGGATAGGGGCTGGCTCCCCGGTACCCCAGTCCGCAGAGCGGATACTCACCACATCGGGCTTGATGGTCTTTTTCTCGGCAAAATGCCGGACCGTTCCCAACAATGATAGGCGGTGAGTAAAGACAATGACCTGTTTATCCTGAGACAACTCGATTAGCCTTTGAACGACAGCCTCCTCATAGCTTTGGTCTAGCGAGGATATTGGATCGTCAAAGATAAAAGGGGCCTGATTGCTCTTGCCGGTGACGTCGGCCAAAAATGCCGCAATCGAAACGATCCTATTTTCTCCCTCGCTCAGCACATCGGCGAGCCCTTTCTGAGAGCCCCCCCGAAGCTGGAGCTTATGAAGGACGCGGCCCTTGGAGACTTTTGACCTCACGAGTTCGACCTTCACCTGAGACGCGCCGAGGGCCTTGAGCTCCGAGTTGAATCTTTGCACGAACGCATCCGTGATCAAGGCTTCTGCCAGCTCCCCTTTCTTCTGGGACAGGGCTCTAGTGTTGGTCGACTTTTTGGCTTCCTGTATTTTGTGAAGTAGCTTCAACCGGGCGACTTCTTCATCAATGGCAGCGCGGTGCTCAGACAACCACTTTCTGGCCTGTAAGTTGCTTAGCTTCTGCTTGATCTCCTCCCGATTGTCACTTTTGGCATCTTCGTCATACTTTGCCGCTAGTTCATCAAGGCTTTTCGACTGGGCGTTGGCTGATTCAATCCATTTCGGTGAGAGTAGCGGATCGGGAATGGCTTCTTCGGAATCGATCTCTGGAAGCAGGTCTTTTCTAGCATGCAATTGAGCAAAGAAATCCGCAACTTGGCTGGCGACTTCATCTTGTGGAATGCCAGCCGCATCGAGACGAGTCTTCACCGCCTCCGATGTAGGTAGCGCCTCGATAGTTTGACTAGCGGTCTCGTATTCGTTGACCGCATCGGATGCGGCTTTCTCCATTTCGCCTTTCACGAAGTTTTCAAAGGAGGCCAACCGCTCCTTGGCTTCCTGGGACAAGGTCTGGTGACACAGGACACAACGGGAACCATCAGTAACATTCGGATATTCAGCTTCTTTATAGGCAGCCGATACGGAATAGTTCCGGGCCGCTTCCCAAAGTTCTTTCCAGACATCGGAGCCTATGCCTTCCAGCTCGCTGCCGGAGAACACCTTTTGCGCCGCCGTATCTGCTGCAGTTTTTTTAAGGATCGACTTCTTCTTGGCAGAAATTATCCGCCGGTAATTCTCGTCCGATAATTGTTCCAGATACTTTTGGGCATCCTGGACCAGAGTGTCAATATGCTGTTTCTGCTTTCTCAGCTGCCTCGCCTTTTCTGCCGGTGCCTGTTCGGTAAGGCGCTCCTGCAGGGTTTGCACCTCGGTATCGTCAGCACTGCTAAATGCGCAATGCTTATCGATGTCCTGAGTGGTGGTCTTGGCACTGATGGCTTCGTACCAGACGCCCTCAGGAGTTACCTTCTTGTCAGGCGGAATATTTGGCTTTTTGGACTGGTGCCGACTGGCCTGGCTGTCTAAGGCCGATGCGACCTTTTCACATGCGAGGGTTAGCGAACTGAAGAACGATAGAACCGGCGGCTCGTAGCTCACCTCGTCTTCGCTGCTGACAAAGACCTTGCCAAACGAGGTGTCGAAAATATCAACGCTACTGAGCTCATCGCAGATACCTTGACCAGACCAGGAATGAGTCTTCGGTACGCCGTCCTGCTCAAACGAAATGCAGGCTTTCTGTGCGACAGAGCCGGGCTTATAGACATTGCGATGGAGGATGCCCGTCTCGCGGGCTCCGCATACATGTTTGAGGAGTCTGACGTAACCGGACTTGCCGGACCCGTTGTTGCCATAAACAATCGTGATATTGCCTTTACCAAACTCAAGTGGCTTTTTCGGAGCAAGGGCGTTTACTCCTTCGATTTCACTGATTGAACACAATCGCAAGGAGCCTGCTGCGCCTTGGGAGAACGCGGCACCGGGAAAGGAACAGGTCGTTTTGGGCAGCTTACCGTCGGCTTCCTGCTGGCAAAGGTTTGCGAGCTCAGAGACGTCTTTGTCATTAAGTTCAGACTGCTGAAGTAGCCGAGTAGCCGCAATCTGGAGCCACTGGGGGCGCTCTGAAAACCATTTAGTCAAGTTGTCGATTATATTAGCCATTTATCAGACATTCCCTTTGTGCAGGCTCTTTCATCGTAGTAGACATCGAACGCTTGCAGTTGCGGCGGATATACAACGCTATGAAGTATCCGTCCGACAAACTGCATTGGTTAGCAGTAAACCTCCGAATGACTAGATTCAGGTCGATACTCTGCATCTCGAAATACATAGTGCGTGATTATTTCCTCGCAAGCGCCCATTCGCGTGGTTTCCTTTATAGGCGCCCAGCCATTAATAGGATTCCCCAAAACTTCGAACCTTCTCGTTGAGAATTGACCAATATACTCCATTACTTGTGTTCTCGAGTTGAACGAAAGAATATCGTGCATACATCCGCCGCTTCCGCAGGCAAGCGGAAAGTCAAAATATAGCTCCGGAACCCCATCCCCATTGAGATCTATGCCGCCAGACTCATGCCCAAGAACTTTAAGCTCGAAAGCATAACGCCAATCATCACCTTGGGAAGCTGGGTGGTCACTCTTAATTTGATTAACTTTCTTCTCGAAGTCATCTATCGAATCTAGGTAGGCTGCATTAAACCCCGATAGCCGACTCCGCATATCAACCAAATTATAAAATCGCTCAGTCACAGCATAAGTGTCACCATTATGAGGGAAATAATACGTCAAAACGGAAATCACAATCCCTAACATCGTCATCCAAAATGATATCAATGTAGCTCTACTAGGAAGCGACCAAGATCGCCACTGTTTCTTCGAAGGAATAAGAAGATATTTCAACATATCTATAGGACGCACCTGCTAACGCCCCTGATCTGGCGCAAAAAAGTGTTGGCGTGGCTTTTGCGTCTTTTGCAAAAGGCATGACGACACACTTCTGTCGCTCAGGATCGGCTTGTTAGACGGCATCACACCTGCTCCCCTAGAGTGGGGTTGTCTGTTCGATTCCAAAGGTCGTGAATGTGTAGCGTTGTATCGGCCACTCGAATCGAAGCCGACATCGGTTGAATGCATGGAACCTCGCCGTACTCGTTGACAAGCCGTGTATGAATCTCTTGCAGGGGCCGCTCAGAAGGGCCAGTTTCTAAGCGCACCCGAACGAACTGGGGCCATACTGCCATTGCTAAACAAGGGGCGTCAGTCTTCACGCCGTAGCCAAGTGTGCGAACTGAAGACTTTGAAATGGCGAAGAGGAGGATACTTTTCACCGCTTCGCGACGCTTTTTCTTGAGCCTCAGAGACATACTCAATACCGAGGTTCCGTTCTCCTCAATCCAAGACTTTACCTTCTCGGACCAGTCGATCAGTTCAGCCGAGAGATTTGCAGCTCTGCTTCGCAGCTGGCGAACGTCGTTGGTGGAATACTCTTGCCACTTCAACTGGAAAAGCCCAACTTCTCCAGTGATCCGGTCATAGATGGCTGCATCAATGTCCGTTAGAACCATGCCTCCTCTACGCAACTTGAGGTTGCTGGGAAAGCAGATGTATCGTCGGCCATCAAACATCGCGTAAAGGTGCTCTCGCATCCATTCCTCACGGTCAGTCGCAATTGCGTGTTTAGAACGCGGCTCCAGCCACTGGTGTTGGGTTCTGGCGGCAGTAAAGGGATTTCTTGTCAGGCACGACACCGGCCGCAATATGAAGCCGTTGCCAAGGTCAAAAAGCAAGGGGATCAACGGCGTCGAGTGGTCCGCCAAGTTACTAGCCTGTTCGGATGTCATAGCCAACGTATTGACTGCTGCATGCACTACAGGTAGCGCGCACTTGCTCATTATGGAAATCGACTCTTCCAGCTCGTTCCTTGGCCCCCAGATAGTAAGGCTCTGGGGGACTGATACATGACCAAACAGCTTTTTGGCGACTGACACGCAGCCAAAATGCTTGGCGTGAAGACTGACGAGCGAGGCACCCACGGCTGTGATGTCGGCACCGGTAATTGTGCCGAGCTTAGCTTTCGGGTGTATGCCTGCGCTTTCACGCCATGAGGTTGCAAGATCAAGGGCCTCTGCCATGTAGTGCTTATCCACCTCGATTCTAGCGTCATAGGAAACCATAACGCCGCGGCCTGTGTCCCAAGGCCTTACAAGAGGCTTAATTAGCTCCTCAATGTCAGGTCTGATCCAGCGCTTTAGAGGCGGGCCTGCAAAAGCCACGTAGTTTCCCGCCATGTCAGGAAAGCGCGAGACTTCTCGCATCGATGTCACCGTCCACTCTGAACTTGATGATGACAATCTCGTCTTTGCGTCCTTGAGTCGATCCCACTCCATAGCGTCTGCAAACTGTGCCCGAGCATCTTCTGCCATGCGAATTTGAAACTCTTGTCCTTCCTTGGTGATATTCATTATGCCCCGCTCGCTCATATCGACAAGGCGCCGTAACAGAGACACCTTGCCAAACTCTTGCATTAGCGTAGCTGCATATCTACGGGACTCTTGGGTGCTCACCATTAGAGGGAATGCTCCGGCTCGGTCCAATGGACTAAAGAGTTCGGCGACCACCCTGTTCCATCCCCAATACATTAGATCAAGTGATTGTTCGACCTTATCGTTACCACCGAACTGAACCGGGGCATGCGTTCCCCAGTAGTCCATAGCCCGGACGACTTCGATGAACAAAACGAATCGGCCCATTTGGTCCGTCGGCAATTGTTTGAGGGAATTGGCGAGATGAGTCTCTGCTAATTCCCTAAGCAATTGTCCATTAGTATCAGCCACAGTTAAAACTCATTAGGGGGCACAGTTGAGCTCTCCATCCGCGACACTCCCGGTTCGACATAGTGTCTAACGCTCACATCACAGGAGGCAAATGCGAAGCATTTGACGTCCTGTGCATGTGCTTGTTAAGGGCTTTTTATTTCGATTTTTACTGTCGCACCGTGTATTGCATATCCTCTATCATCTATCTGCGCTTTGACATCTTCCTGATCCAGGGCAATTCGTGGTTTGCTAGGATCAAGTTCGAGCTCAGTTTTAAATGGAGATAATGACAAAATATCTTGATCAGTGTTCTCTGGTAGCTGCAGCGTGGTTACGTCAGTGCCTGAAGGCACAGAGAGATACTTATCACCATTCTTAGTGCTTTTATAGATATCAATCTTCACCTATCACTCCTTTTCTTCAGGTTATTTAGCCCTTAACCGTTGTATAGTGCGCACGCTCAGAATCTCAAAGTTACTGCACACTATCTCAATACAATCCTTTAGTAATTTGTCGTCCTAACCTACCTAGTCGACAAAACTATTTCTCGGACCCGTTACTCTATCCGCAATTCAGCGTGCGCCTGTGCTATCGGTTAGGTCCACATGCGCACTATTTCGGAAGATCCAGGTACGCTACCGCCCTACGGGTGAATCCGTATGGATTGGCCCTCTGCTCCTTGGATGCTGTTGAGGTTGAGAGCATTTGCTGAATATGTGCAGATTCAGGGAGTTGTGACAATTAGACATATGGCTAATGGCGGGATTTGTGCGATGAATCACATTGGTGGGTAGTATGGGATCAGAGAGGCATGATTGATTCGTAATCCGCATTGGCGGATTACTCACCCCTTCGGGGCGCCCTAGTGGGCGTCCAAATCGCATGCGATTTGTGATTCCCGATCCGCTTTGGCGGATCGCTCACCCCTACGGGGCGGCTTTCAGCCGTCCTGATTGCGATGCAATCAGTCGAACACATGTTCTCTCGTAGCCAGGTGGGCAAATTAGAAAGCAGAAGGGGTCGTAGCTTTCGCTACGACCCCTTCTGCTTTCTAAATATGGCGCACCCGGCATGATTCGAACATGCGACCACCTGATTCGTAGTCAGGTACTCTATCCAGCTGAGCTACGGGTGCGTTGAGGGTGCGTATTATATATAACTGGCAGTATTTTCAAAGCCCTTT
>Ga0208316_1001042_pt1 | contig 18463 bp, 16 predicted proteins | sample MalvireepMed_231_FD_184240 | JGI IMG/M metagenome (GOLD analysis project Ga0208316, IMG submission 184240) | Marine viral communities from the Global Malaspina Expedition - Malaspina viral metaG DeepMed_231 (SPAdes) (version 2) | ecosystem: Environmental > Aquatic > Marine > Oceanic | place... | reverse complement strand
ATTATGAGATTTATTCAGATCAAGCATTAGGAGCCAATGAAACTTTTGAACATACGTCAAGAATTGTTCTAATGACAACCGATGTGCTTTCAGCAAAATTAGGAAGTGCAGGAGATGTGGATATTGTTATCAGCTATTTAGATCAGACATTGTAGAAAGCAATATGAGTGGCATTGTAGGAAGCAAACTCAATATTAGAGGTTCTGAACGTATAGCTAAACTTGGCACAGATGGTCAGGTCTTAACAAGTTCTGGTGCTGGAGTAGCGGCAAATTATGAAGATTTTGCTGGTGGACTATCTTGGCAATCGGTAGTTACAGGTTCAACCTTAACTGCGGTAGCTGGAAACGGATATTGGATTGATACATCCTCAAATGCCTGCACAATTACCTTACCTAGTTCAGCAAGTGTTGGAGATACAATCGTATTTGCCGACTATGCTAGAAATTGGGGAACCAATGGTATTGAACTAGATTCAAATGGCTTGAACTATCAAAGCCAAGATGACACTTATACTGTAGAATACGCAACAGATGGTACGGCACTTCGTATAGTTTATATGAATGCAACGCAAGGCTGGGTACCAACTCTTGATAAGACTGTTGAAGATGTACCATCCAAAGGAAACTCTGAAGGAATCTTTGCTTATGGTTTTATTAGTGGTGCCACAGCAATATCTAATTTAGTATCAAATGTTGGAGTGGTATCAACTGATGTGGCTGCTGTTGGTACTGCTAGACATGATATAGCAGGATGTGAATATGGTGGTGATAAAGGAATATTTGCTTACGGTTATGTTTCTGGATACAAAAATATGAGCAATCTAGTTTCAAACGCTGGAGTGGTAGCGACAGATACGACTGGGGTTGGAACAGCCAGAACTAATCCTGCGGCATGTAGTTATGGTACTGGTTATGATAAAGGCATCTTTGGTTATGGTAATACTGGTAGTTATGCTTCAATGACTAACTTAGTATCTAATACTGGTGTAGTAGCAACCGATACGACTGGTGTTGGAACAGATAGAAAAAGTCTAGCGGCGACACAATATGGAGGTGATAAAGGAATCTTTGGTTTTGGCACTGATGGTAGTCAAGTTTCAATGACTAATCTGGTTTCTAATGCTGGTGTTGTAGCTACAGACACAACAGGAGTAGGAACTGCTAGAGAACAACCTGCGGCATGCAGTTATGATTATGATAAAGGTATTTTTGGTTATGGTCAAGCTTCTGGTGGTGGTGTAGTTTCACTGACTAATTTAGTATCAAATGCTGGTGTTGTTGCAACAGATGTTACAGGTGTTGGAACTGCTAGGAATGGTTTGGGAGCATGTGAATATGCTGGCGATAAGGCTATTTTTGCTTATGGTTATAATGGTAGTGGTAATGTATCAGTGAGCAATTTAGTTTCTAACGCTGGAGTGGTAGCAACAGATGTTACTGGAGTAGGAACTGCTAGAAGAAGTACAGCCGCATGTTCTTTTAATTAATATTATGAGTGGAATTATAGGAAGTAAATTAAATATTAAAGGATCTGGGCTAGTTGCAAAGCTAGGAACAGATGGACAGGTTTTAACTTCTGCTGGGGCTGGACTGCCTTCAGCTTTTGAAGATATCGCTGGTGGACTATCATGGCAAGCCATAGAAACAGGAGCAACTATGACTGCTGTTGCTGGAAATGGATATTGGATTGATACAACATCAAACGCTTGTACGATTACTTTACCTAGTTCAGCCAGTAATGGCGATGAAATTATGTTTGTCGATTATGATAGAACTTGGGGAACCAATGGTATTGTTTTAGATTCAAATGGTTTGAACTACCAGGGCGATGATGACACTTTTGATGTAGAGTATGGAACAGATGGTCAAGCTGTTCATATAGTTTATTCTGACGCAACTAAGGGATGGATCCCTACACTTGATAAAACTGTTAGCGATGCACCCGTTGTCCACCAAAATGATAATGGACTATTTGGTTTTGGTAATACTGGTAGTGTAGTTTCAATGACTAATATAGTGTCCGATGCTGGAGTCGTAGCAACGGATGTTACAGGAGTAGGAACAGCTAGAAAGGGTTTAGCGGCATGTGAATATAGTACTGACAAAGCTATCTTTGGTTATGGTACTACTGGTAGTCGTGTTTCAATGACCAATTTAGTTTCTAATGCTGGCGTTGTAGCGACAGATGTAACTGGAGTTGGTAGTGTTAGAAATGGTCTAGCGGCATGTAAATACGGTGGGGATAAAGGAATATTTGGTTATGGTCTTGTAGATGGAGTTGGAACTGGTGCTGATGTATCAATGACCAATTTAGTTTCCAATGTTGGAGTGGTAGCAACTGATACGACAGGAGTTGGAACTGGTAGGTATAACTTAGCGGCGTGTGAATATGGTACTGATACAGCTATCTTTGGCTATGGTTATAGTGGTGGTGATCTAGGAATGACTAATTTAGTAACCAATGTTGGAGTAGTAGGAACAGATGTAACTGGAGTAGGAACGGCTAGAGAAGCTCTAGCAGCATGTAGTTATGGTACCGATAAAGGTATTTTTGGTTATGGTCATATCGTTTCAATGACTAATTTAGTAACCAATGCTGGAGTAGTAGGAACAGATGTAACTGGAGTAGGAACCGCCCGAAGAGGTTTAGCGGCAACGCAATACGGTGACGACAAAGGTATCTTTGGTTATGGGGGTAGTTATGTTTCAATGACTAACTTAGTTTCTAATGTTGGTGTTGTAGCAACTGATACAACAGGAGTAGGTACTGCTAGAGCAGATTTAGCGGCATGTTCTTACAATTAATAAAATGGAAAAATTATGAGTGGAATAATAGGAAGTAAAATAAATATCAGAGGATCTGGGCGTGTAGCCAAACTTGGCACAGACGGACAAGTTTTAACAAGTTCTGGTGCTGGGGTAGCGATGAACTATGAAGATGTCGCTGGCGGCATTTCTTGGCAGTCTGTAGTAACAGCTTCAACCTTAACAGCAGTAGCTGGAAATGGTTATCCAATAGATACAAGTTCAAATGCCTGTACAATTACTTTACCAGCTTCGGCTAGTAATGGTGATCAAATTATATTTACAGATTATGCAAGAAACTGGGGAACAAATAGTATTACTTTAGATTCGAATGGATTAAATTATCAAGGTGATGATGACACTTTCGATGTGGAATACTCCACAGATGGTCAAAGTGTTGATATCGTTTATTCTGGAGCAACTAATGGTTGGATTCCTACTATTGATGAGGCTGTCGCAGATGTACCAGTTAAAGGAAACCAAGAAGGAATTTTTGGTTTTGGCGTAAGTACAGGAGTGACTAATCTAGTCTCCAATGCTGGGGTAGTAGCAACGGATGTTTCAGCAGTAGGAACGGCTAGAGGCGAAATAGCAGCATGTGAATATGGTGGGGACAAAGGCATCTTTGGTTTTGGTTATAGTGGTAGTTATGTTGCAACAACCAATTTAGTATCCAATGCAGGAGTAATAGCAAGTGATGTAGCAGGAGTAGGAACAGCTAGAGGTAATTCAGCGGCATGTTCATATGGTACCGACAAAGGTATCTTTGCTTATGGATATACCAGTGGTTATACTAATATATCCAGTTTAGTATCTAATGTAGGAGTTGTATCAGCCGATGTAACTGGGGTGGGAACTGCTAGACAGGCTGCAGCAGCATGTGAATACGGTACTGACACAGCTATTTTTGGTTATGGTCAAAATGCTCATCTTTCAATGACTAATTTAGTTTCTAATGTAGGAGTCGTAGCAACTGATACAACAGGAGTAGGAACAGATAGGAGTGGGTTGGCGGCTTGTGATTATGGTTATGACAAAGGCATCTTTGCTTATGGTTATACTGGTAGTTATTTTTCAATATCTAATTTAGTTTCAAATGCTGGAGTTGTAGGAACAGATGTAACTGGTGTTGGAACCGCTAGGCGATACCTGGCGGCAACGCAATACGGTGGCGATAAAGGAATATTTGGTTTTGGTACTACTGGTAGTAATGTTGGAATGACCAATTTAGTAACCAATGCTGGAGTAGTAGGAAGCGATGTATCAGCAGTAGGAACTACTAGAAGTAATTTAGCAGCCTGTTCTTTCAATTAAAAAATTATGGCACAAAAATTTAACACAGAATTTAATTACCGATACCAAGTCATAGGATGTACGCCTTGGGAAAAAATCAAAACATTAAAAGGATTTCTTGAAGGCAGAATAAGAGCACAGGCTCTTGAAGAAGTTGGTAAATTAAAACACCAGGCAAAACTTTCAAAGCTAAAACATCTACAGAATAGTGGAAACGGTTTGGAGCATGAAATTCTGGAGCTTAAAGCTGAAATTATAGAACTTGAAAGCCATGAAGGAACTCTCAAAGAGGCGTTTGAACTTACCAAGGATGAAATTAAAATTCTAAAAAAACTACTGAAGGAACTTTATGTTCTTGCAGAACCTACAAGAATTAAAGGTTATACCGATGAAGAAATGTTTGAAGCAAATGCCGCAAACGAATTTACGGTTGATATTGGTAGGGAAATTCAGGCTGAAATGATTGCCAATGGCAGACCATCACCAGCTAAATTAAGAAATGCCATGAGTAATCCTCACACTTGGAACGCATTAAAACAAATAGGATTAATACCTAAACAAACAAAAATACTGGAAGGCAATATAAATCCACAATTAAAAATAGAACTTAAAGGAGTTGAAGATGAAGATGTTTAATGATAAGGAGGTTGAATATGAAACTATATAAACTAGAAGCAAGTAACTTTGAAGCCTTTTTTGGTACTCATGAGGAACGCATTGAAAGAGACGTTATAACAATAGCACAGACACCAAGTTGTGATGCTTTTTTATATTTGTCTAACGAAATCTATGATGAATTAGAGTTGCTAGATTCAGTACCATTAGGATTTGACTTTACCTATTGTCAAGAATGGGGTTTAACAGTTGACGCTGATGTAATTGATAGAGTTATTATAGATTTAAGAAAAAAATCCTATCCAACTTGGCAAGATCAACTAGACGATATTTACCATAATGGAATTGCTGGCTGGAAAGCTACAATCAAAACAACAAAAGACAAATATCCAAAGGTATAGATTATGCCCTTTCTTAAGACTTTCCTCATAGTTTAAAAAGTGATAGTAATAAAATAGGAATGTCCAGACTTCATCAATCGTTCTGGATGCTCTCTTTTTAGGAGTTTTATATGTTATTCGGATTTGCAGCATTTGCAGAAAGACCTTTTTCAACGGTAGGAGATGATAATAGTGTAACTATTACTGCTACAGCTAATACATTAGCTATTAGCATTGGAAATCCAGGAATTAGTGCGGATGCGATTATAGAAGATCCTACGGGTTCTCAAATAGTTCTGGGAACTGGAACAGTTACTATAAGCACAGACGCTAATGTTACTGCAGTAAAAAATGAATTAACATTAGGAACAGGAACTGTTACTGTGACGGCAGGAGCTACTGTTGTACCTTCTGGAAACAGTCTTGTAATTTCTTCTGGAACTGTTACAATTACAGGAAGTGCAAATGTTACACCTGCAGCTAATACATTAACATTGGCAACAGGTAATATTGCAGCTATAACATGGAGCGAAATACAACCGGGAGCTACAATGACATGGACACCAATAGATCCGACGGCTTAAAATTATGGCATCAACTTATTCAACAGATATTCAACTAGAACTCGTTACAACCGGTGAAAAAGCCGGGTTGTGGGGATCAATTACTAATACTAATTTACAAATTTTAGAACAGGCAGCCACAGGTTACGCCAGCATAGATATGGCGGCAGCCGATGTAACTCTAGTTTTAACAGATGGAGCAACTTCCAACGGTAAAAATATTTATTTAAGACTTTATGGAACGTTGGCGGCTAACCGAACTTTAACAATGCCGGTAACTGCAGAAAGAGTCTGGATTATAAAAGATGAAACGGTTAGAGGGACTTCTAATAGAACTCTTGGAGTGTTAACAGCTTCAGGAACAGCACAACCCGTCCCACCAGGTGCAACTCTTTTATGCAGATCCGATGGAAGTGAAACAGTAGTTACTATTATTGAAAAAGGTTATGCAACAATTACAGATTCCAATACTCCTTATACAACGGTCGCAGGAGCACAAATTTTTGCTAATACTTCAAGCAACCCTATTACGGTCACTCTTCCCGCTTCACCTTCCGTTGGTGATGAAGTAACCATTATTGATACTAGAGCATCTTGGGCATCTAACAATTTAACTGTAGGTCGAAATGGCCAACCTATTAATACAGCAACTTCTGATTTAACCCTAAGCAATGCCGGTCAATCCATAACGTTAGTTTATATAGACGCAACACGTGGCTGGGCTTATAAGACTAACTATACTTCATAGGAGCTATAAAGATGGCTCTTACATCTATTAACTTTGCACCCGGAATAGACAAACAAGATACGGCGATTGGAGCCATCGGTCGTTGGGTCGATTCTGATAATGCAAGATTCAGATATGGTCTTCCTGAAAAAGTAGGAGGATGGTCTTCTTTATTAACCGATACCATTTGTGGTGTAGCCAGAAAACAACATTCCTTTGTTGATTTAGATGGAAACAGATATGTAGGAATTGGTACTGATAAATTTCTTCTTATTTATTTTGAAGGAACTCTTTACGATATAACTCCTTGGCGTTCTAATAATGCCGGAGCTCAAACTACTTTTACTTCTTCTACTTTAGCAACAGATAGTACGTCCGTTAAAACCTGTACTATTACAACAACCAGCGCCCATAGTTTAATAGTGGGAGACATGATAGTTTTAGATTCTGTAACTCTTCCTGGTGGAACGGGATTATCAGCTTCAGATTTTGAAGATAAATTATTTCAAGTTTTAACAGTTCCAACCGACGTTACCTTTACCATTGATTCATCGGCACAGGCCGGTTCAGTTGTCGCTACAGGGGGAACCATGACGGTTCAACCTTATGAAAATGTTGGACCTGCAGCCCAGACGTATGGATATGGGTTTGGTGTAGGTAGTTATGGGGGAACCGTTACTGGAGTTGTAGCTAATGATTTAGATGGAGCTTTATTAGCTGATACTGCTGGAACGGGGGGAGTGGGAACTTCAATTGCTTTAACATCAACCACCGGATTTCCAGCTTCAGGAACGATTGCTGTTGAAAATGAATTAATTACCTATGCTGCAATTTCCAGCAATGATTTAACAGGGTGTACCAGAGGAGCGGATGGAACGGCTACAGTCGGAACTTCCAACGGTCAAGCACACAGTGATGAAGCTGTAGTTGATAATGCCACAGATTATACAGGATGGGGAAGTGCTGTTGTAGCATCAACCGTTACTTTAGAACCTGGACTTTGGTCGTTAAGTAATTGGGGAGCTGCATTAGTGGCAACAATTTCCAATGGAAAAACTTTTACATGGGATTCTACTATTGCTGCGCGTTTTACTACAAGAGCTTCCACTCTCACAACTGGTTATGTAACAGCTCTCACTGGAGCTTTGGGAAATCCTACTGCGAGTAGAATGACTTTAGTTTCTCCTACAACCCGACACTTAATTCATTTAGGAACCGAAACAACGATTGGAACGGCTTCATCACAAGATGACATGTTTATTCGTTTTTCTGATCAGGAAGATATAAATACCTATGCTCCTTCTGCAACAAACAGCGCAGGTACTTATAGATTACAAGATGGTTCAAAAATTATGGGGGGAATTGTAGCTAAGGAAAATATTTTAATATGGACTGACAATGCTTTGTACTCTATGAAATTTGTAGGGGCTCCTTTTACTTTTGGATTTGAACAGGTTGGAACGAACTGTGGACTTATAGGTCAAAACGCCGTTGTTGAAATTGATGGTGTCGCTTATTGGGTAGGTAATAATGGTTTCTTTTCATTTGATGGTACCGTTAATAATTTACCCTGTAGTGTAGAGGACTATGTCTTTGATGATTTTGCTACGACAAAGGGACAACAGGTAAACGCAGGAATCAATAATTTGTTCACCGAAGTCATCTGGTACTATCCAACTGAAGATGCAACCTATAATGATCGATACGTCGTTCATAACTATGGTGAATCACAAAAACTTCCTATGGGAAATTGGTATATAGGAAGTAATACCAATTCTATTCGAACGACTTGGATTGATTCTATTATTTATCCTCAACCTTACGCGACTCAATTTAATAGTACGGCAACAGGAACTTTTCCAAGTATCATCGGAGAAACAGGATTAGGGCAGAGCGTTTATTTTCAACAAGAAACGGGGACCGATCAGATTAATCCTGATGGTTCAACAACTACCTTAACATCCTATGTTCAGTCTTATAATTTTTCATTGCAAAAAGATCAGAGTGAAGTCTTTTTAGCTATGAGACGATTTATTCCTAATTTTAAACTGTTAACCGTTAAAAATACGGTAACCATTAAACTTAAAGATTATCCTGCTGATACCTTAGCTAATAGTGAATTCAGTCCTTTTTCCATTTATCCAACGACTCAGAAAATAGATACAAGGGCGAGTGGAAGATATGCAAGTTTAAGAATTGAAACGGATGGGGCCGGGGAGAACTGGAGATTCGGAACTTTCCAGGTTGACCTACAACCGGACAGGAGACGGTAATGGCTGGAATATCAGATTTCTTTTTAACACCACAGAACGTACAGCGAGGTGTAAACTTACTACAAGGCAACCAAGGAATTGTTAATACCTTAACAGGACTTCCTATTGGACCTGCCTCAGGCAGAGCCTATATTCGAAATCTTTCTGGTTCTCAAGAACCTATCACTGAAGATTTTTTTAGCACGAATCAATTAGATGAAGTTAAGCGCCGGACTGCAGAAGCAATGGCGAATAAAAGTATGAATCCTGATTTTAGGTCGTCGATACCTTATAATTTAGAAAGTCCCTTATCTATGCAAGGCATATTTAAGGATCCAAAAGTTGATATCGATATGACCCTTGGACAAGCTGGTTATCGAAAAAATCCGGACGGAACCATTAGTGTGATTGATAAACATGACTTTGATAGTTTGAGTGGTGGAGGTGATTATTTATATGGACAAGGAGAAAAAGCAGACTTGGGGGCAGGTCATGTTATTGACGCATCTGATTTAGGAGAGCCACGATATTTAGGAGAGCGTGGTCTTCCTTTTTTATCTCCGGTGGATATTTTTGGAAGAACCCAGGCACAAGCAACAGCTGAGGAGGTTGTAAAGGATCCTTTTACTGGAGAAGTTATAGAACCTGATTATAATGCGGATAGAGAATATACTACACAAACTGAATCTATATTTGAACCTAAAGAGAAGACATTAAAGAATGTGTTTGATGCCTATAAAAAAGGACATATTACTAAATCTAAATTTGCTAGAATCATGGGGGGTATATATGGACACCAAGGAGATTATTATGATGAGCACGACGTTGGTGTGAGACGTATGAGAGAAGACTGGAAACCATCTGGAATTCCAGTCAATATCAATCTTGGAATTATATCTCACTTGGATAAATTAAGAGCTAATAGAAATTTTGCAAGATACATTGCTAATACGAAAACCATTCCATCTCAAATTAGAAAACAAGCACAGAAAATTGCACCAACTTATCGTGTACCAACTCCTGAACAACATGGTAGAGAAACAAGAGAAGAAAGAGGAGGAAGTGAAAGAACTTTTAGTAGAACAAGTCCCGGAGGCATTAGCCAGGCAACATCCAGGGCAGCTCGTAGTGGCATGAATGGTTGGAGATTATCTCAAGGAGGATTTATTTAATGACAAAAATAGTAGTAAGATTACCAGAACCTAAAAAAGAATATTCAGAAGATAATCAAAGACAGATTAACAGAACCTTGGCTTCTATGATACAACAATTGAACTCAACCTATCTGCAACCCGATAAGGATGATACAGAAAGATTTAATTTCTTTTTAAGCTAATGGCAAACGTATATAAAAATATTCAAACAACAATTAGTTCAGCAGGATCTGATGTAGATATGTATGAATCTCCAACAGCTACAACAAGTATTGTTAAAACGATTAGACTATTTAATACTCATAGTGGATCTTTAGATGTAACGTCTACTGTTTATGATGCTTCATCAACGACTGATTTTGAATGGGATAAAACCAATATTACTGCTGATAATCATGCCAATTTATTGACTTATAACAATCTTTTAATATTAGAGGCAGGCGATATTTTAAAAATGCAAACCCCTACAACGAATGTTATAAAAATGACTGCTGCTGTTTTACAAATAACTAGACCTCCAGAGGTCACAACTACATAGGAGAAATATGCCTTTTATAGAAACAAAAGCTAAAAGTGAGTATCAGATAATTGATGGGAAAAGAACTCATGTAATTACTCCTGAATGTGAAGTAACTTTAACTAATATAGAAACTGGAAAAGAATATATGTCAGATTCAGAAGCCGATCATGATGTAGATAATCCTAATTCAAACACCAAAAGAGAGCATATTAGAAGGGATGTTCATATTAAGGTAGCCGCGATTGACTTAGGAGCGGATGCTGGAAAGGTATAATACATTGACGATAAGCATAAAACCTAGTAAATTAAGATATCATAGCGTAATTTCAAGCTTTACGCACTTGCACTTTCACAACAATTAAAGAGACATTATGGGATTTTTAAAAAAAATAACTAGACCGATTTCCAAATTTTTAGACAAGATCGTACCGAACGAGATCAAACCGGCATTGCCATATCTGTCTGCATTCGCACCATTTATGATGGGACCAACGGTTGGAGCTGGATCAAGTCAAGGTTTAATGGCTCTCTTAAGAAGAGGTGCCTTAACAGGTGGAATTAATTTAGCTTCTCAATTAGCACAAGAAGGAAGTGAGGGAGAATTTGATCCATTATCTTTAGCATTGGCATCTGGAATGGGTGCAATGACTTCAGCAGAAGCTCCTGGAGTTTTTAGAGGAATGCAACGAGGTCCAACGGGAGCTGATGTATTTGGAGATGTCTCTGTACCTTATACACCTACGGATACAGGAATTATGTCATCTATCAAACATGGAATTGGAAAAGGTGGAGAAACAGCAGCTAATTGGTTAGGTACTCAAGCAGATATTTTAAGACCTGGTGGAGAACCATTAACCATGGCAAATGCTTTAACAGCAGGATCAGTTCCAATTACACAAGGTACTGGAGATTTAGCTAGAATTACAGCGGAACAAGCATTACGAGATTTCGAAGATGAAGCAGCTGAAACAGGTATGGGAGTTAATGACGACGGTAGAAGAATAGCAATTAGATCAGCGATGGAAGCTGCCGACCATCTTGAAGAAGATATTTTAGATGCACTAGCATCATTAGGATTAAAACAAGGTGGAATTGTAGGATTAAAACAAGGTGGAAGAGTAGGTAAAGCAGGTGGTGGCATAATGAACGCGAAGCGTGGATTAGTAAATGCACCCGGTGGTTATGCTGGAGATAAAGAAGAAGTAGATTTTGGGGGTATAACAGAAGCAGTTACAGCTGTTGAAAAAACACCTAAGAAATTTTTAGTTGATAAATTAGAAGTTACAGTAATGCCTGGACAATCAGAAATGATGGCTATTATTAATGCAATGATGAATGATATAGATGGCGTTATGCCTGACGATCGTAAACAAGAATTTTATAACTTATATTTACCACAACTAAGAGACAATGGTGAAATATCTGAAAAAGAGTATAATTTTTTAATGGGAGAATTATTTAATAAAGCTAATGGTGGAAGAATTAATAAAGCAGGTGGTGGAGTAACAAGCGTTTTACCTAAAGGTAAAGAAGCAGATTATAGAGGTGGCGGAGTTATTCCCGTAGGATCCAGAGAAAGAGCGGACGACGTTCCGGCTAGATTAAGTAAAAATGAATTTGTAATGACTGCCGATGCAGTCAGAGCAGCAGGTGGAGGAAGTGTTAACAAAGGAGCAAAAAGGATGTATAATCTTATGCACAATTTAGAGGCAAGAGTATAATGGCAGTTACAGAAACAAGAACATTACCATCACCAATATTAGAAGGTTCATTAACATCCTTCTTAAAACATTTAGATAAATTACAAAAAGGTTCAGTTCCAACTGGCTTTGCAGGAATAGATACATCTACCTATGCACCGCAGGTTGCGGGACAGCATGCATTACAAACAGGAGCTGTAGCAGATGCAGCAGGACTTGCTAGTTTAGTAGGCCCTGGAGCAGGTGAAGGACCGGGAACGGTTTCAGCTTATATGTCACCTTATCAACAACAGGTGATCGATGCACAAATGGCTGAATTTGATAGACAGGCAGGAATTCAAAGATTAGGAATTGGAGACGCAGCTTTACAAGCAGGAGCTTTTGGCGGAGGACGTCACGGAGTTCAAATGGCAGAATACGCAAAAGGAAGTGATATGAATAGAGCATTACTTCAAGGACAATTATTACAACAAGGATTTCAACAAGGTGTTGGTGCAAGAGCACAAGATTTAGCAGCGCAACAAGGTTTAGGTCAATACCAACAAGCGATGGGTCAGGCCCAACAAGGATTTGAACAAGCTAAATTGGATGCTTCACAGATTGCAGCAAGAGAAGCAGAGTTCGCACCATTTACACAAATGGGTCTAGTGGGTCAACAACTCGCGCAGATTCAACCGGGAGCATTCCCGACTACAACAGTCGGATATGCACCACCAGCAGCTCCAGCAAGTCCTATGTCCCAATTTTTAACCGGAGGCGCGGGCGCAGCTGGGATTATGGGTAAATTAGGATTGTTTGGATAATGAGCAGAATATTAAGAAGACCGATGTTTAGAGGTGGACGCGTTTCGAGTTATGGAACGGGGATCGCTAGTGGTTTGGCGGATGGTGGTAGAGTTGGTTATTATAATGGAGAACTCGTTACTGGCACTGATTTGTTATGGAAAAATAGAGGAGGTCAAAAAATTTATGGCTCATCAAGTCCTTATGGAATTAAACCTAAGATAACAGATTTAGTTACAGGATATGGAGCTAATCAAAATTGGGGAACTCCTCCAGGAGATGAAGATCCCTTAGCTCATTTACAATATCTTTATGCATCTGGAGATGATCCTACATCAGAAGATGTAGATGTTTTTTCAAAACAATGGGTTGATGAGGATCTTGTACAAAAAAATATAGATAAAGAAACTTGGAAAACTGAACAAAAAACAAAAAAAGAAGAAAATCCAGATTATCAACCTATAGAATTTGAGACATGGCAGGGGATTAAAAAAGAAATTGAAGCTGATGAACCTGATCTAGGCTTAGGTGGAAGTGAAGGAAAACAAATTTTAAAAGCAGAAAAAGAACCAGGTAAAGAATTGGAATTTACAGGAATAGAAGGAGCCGACCCAAGTGATTATGATTCAAGTGATTTAGAATCAATGATTTCTAGATATGAAGACTTATTAGGTGGTAAAAAAGCTAAAGGTCAAGATATCTCTGATATGTTATTAAGATTCGCCGGAGCTAAAGGTGATACAACTATGGAAAAATTCCAAGACTTTGCAGCAGCAGAAGCTAAAGTTCCAGCTAGATCAGAAAAAATTAAACAAGCTGCAGCCATGTTAGGTATTAAAGGTGAACAGGCTCAGAAACTTTATGAAACTAAATTAAAAAATGTTAAAGGAATGTTCACCAAAAAAGTAGAAGAAATTATGGGTACTGAGGGAGTAACGCGAAGTGAGGCAATAAGAATGGCGTTAGGTCAACCAGGATCCCTTGGTGAAGCATATCTTGTATTTAAACAAAAAACTGGAATGCCTCCAACTCCACAAGAATTTGATATGATGGCTGAAGGATATACTTTAGGCCCTTTACCGGAAGATTGGCAAACTTCAAAACCTACAGGAACTTATTACATTCCAAATGAAATGGTTATTGTAGAAATGGTCGAGGGTGTCGCTAAAAGTAAAAAACCTTACAAACCCCAACAATAAGGAGGAATTATGGCATCCGCTTACGATGACATATTAAAAGATCTAAAAGAACCTTCTTATACTCAATCTCAAACAATTGATGCAGAAGATGAAAATGAGGTAAGTACAATTACTTCGGTATTATCTGGCCTGGGTTCTGGTCTATTTAAAATTCCCGAAGGTTTTTTTTCATTAGGCGCAGCCCTAATGGATTTAGGAGCCGACACCAATAAAGTTGCAGAAGTAGAAAAATACTTTGCAAAAATAAATCCTTTCGATGAAGCGGCTGAAGCAACAGCAGCTGGTAAAATTACAGAACTTATAGTTAACTTAGCAGTACCGGGAGGTATTGCATTTAAAGCTGGAAGTGGTTTAGCAAAATCTGCTATTGCTGCTAAAAAAGCAGGCAAGTATTTATCTCCAACAGGTCAAGCTGGAAAAAATATTAGTAAAGGAATTCAGAAAAAACTTAAAGATGTCAAGCTTAGGGGTTGGGATAGAGCTGGAGAATTAGGAGCCGGTGCATTAGCAGGAGGTGTTGCTGAAGGAATTTTTGTAGGTGACGTAGAAGATGCAGGAACTTTTGGAGATTTATTAGGAGGTCCTACTCAGTTAGAAAGAGAAATGGAAGGGGATACTTATGATCCCGCTCAAGAAATAATTAACAGAGTTAAATTTGGAACTGAAGGTGCTTTATTTACGGGAGTATTGGGTGGCATAGGAGCTACTATTGGAAAATTAAGAGATGCTACAAGAGTAGGTAAAGCTGCGGATAGTAGATTTAATAAATTTTTAGAGAAATGGGGAGGAAAATTCAGATCTAGACAAGGAATGACTCCTGAAGCTTTCAAGCAACTGAATTTATTAAAAGGTGCGAGAGCTGCAGACTTAAGTGGTGGTGAAACATTCGTTAGAAATTTAGATGATAAAATTAGCAAACTTTTTCCTTTTATGAAAAGAGCCTGGGGAGATAAAACTACTTATGACAGTAGAAGACAACTTCTTAAACAAATGAATCGAATGTTATTGTCCAGTGCGGACAATCCAAACCAACTCAATCCTATTTATAAAATGATGGGTGTAAAAAGAATTTTAAATGCTAAAGGTAAGAAATTAATGAAAGAGGCTCAACCTTTATCTGGGCCTCGTTTGACAGAAAGAGGAATTATAAAACATTATTTAAAAAATAATAAAATAAAAGATTTAAAGAAATTTACTACAGTAACCGATGAAGGAATTGAAAGTATTAGCTTTGGTAAAATGAACAAAAAATTAATGGATGATTTTGCTAAGACACTCAAGAAAACTTATAAAGCTAAAGACGAAGACATTGCTGGGATCTTCGCAAATTTAGCTGGTATGAGAATGGGATGGGGAGAACTCTTCACTTCGATGGGCAGAAGACTAGATAAAAAAGGAGTAAAAGAATTTAAGGAACTCTTTGGTAATAAAGTTACAACATGGTTGGACTCTAGTTATGATGTCTTTAAAAATAGAAAAGCTAAAATAGGAGAACAGCTTATTCCCACTGCACAAGTAATGAGTGACGCTAAAAAATCTTTCAAACAATTATATAGGACTAACACCGGCGGCAAAGAATTATCAGATGCAGCAGCTCAAAATGAAGTTTTAAAAGTTTATAATTCTGTAATCAATCCTACAACGGGTAAACCCAATATAGATCAGAGTTTTAAATTAGCTTCTAAATCCGATCCTTATTTTAAAGTGCCAGATTTCTTTTTAGGTAAATCATCTTTAGATGAAGCTTTACATGTTAACAATGTTAATTTATCAAATTTGACAGGAACCCAACGAGAAGTTATTGAAAATTTATTTGGTAAAGGTAATGATGCATTTCAAACTATTCTGGAAGCAACTCAAAAACTTTCTGCGGTTGTTAGAAGAAATGAATATTTTGATAATCTAGTTAATGAATCTAATCGATTAAGAGAATTAAGAAAAGTTCAAATTGATGAGTTTATGAAACAAGGACTATCTAGAGAAGAAGCTGGAAGGAAAGCAGTCGTTCCTATCTTTGCGAATAGCGAAACGGAAGCAGCTGAATTATTTGGAGGAATGCTTGGAGCCGATTGGAGAGCAACTGTTAAACCAATCAAAAGTGCAAGAGGTTTTGAAGCGTTAGAACAATTAGGTCCTGTTGATTATAGACAAACTTTAAGACCGTTAGCTGGAGAAAAAAGAGCTACTTTTTTAAAAAAAGGAGCAAAGATTGGTGAGGTAGCAGAAGAAATTCCTATTCATAATCCATTAGCAGGTAAGTATGCCATGAATGGAGTAGTGGATGGTTTAATCGAACCGGTTGACAGTTTATTCCAAAGTAAAAACTTTGGTACTCAGCTTTATGCTAATTTTATTTTATATCCTAAAGCCACATCTCAAATGGCTAAAACTATTTTAGCTCCCTTTACACACGGTCGTAACTTTTTAAGTGCGGGTGCATTTGCTATGGCAAATGGAATTATACCTTTTTCAGATTTAAAAGCGGTGAAGGCTGCTTACAATGCATTACAAGTTGCTGGTCCAGGTACTAGAAAGTCTAATCAGTTCTATCAAAAACTTTTAAAATTAGGAGTCGTTAACTCACAAGTTCAATTAGGAGATCTAATGAATCTTTTAAAAGATGTTAGATTTGGAACGACGGTGGGTAAACTAGGTAAAGCAAGATACTCAGAAGAAGGTTTAGGAAGTTATGGTTTAAATCGTTTGATGAAAACTTTATCCAATGTTAAAAAATTCTCACAGGATGCATACACAGCTGAAGATGATTTCTGGAAAATCTTTACCTGGTTCGGTGAAAGAGGACGATTAGATAAATCATTAAAAGCTTCCGGTTTAAGTTTAGGACAAGAAATTAAACAAGTACTACCGGATGGAACAATTAAATCATTAGGTAGATTTACAGATGATTGGTTAGATGAAAGGGCCGCTGATTTAGTTAAAAACAATGTACCTAACTATGCCTTTGTATCTGATTTTGTAAAAGGTTTACGTAAATGGCCTGTCGGAAACTTTGTAGCTTTCCCTTCAGAAATTATGAGAACAGGTACTAACATTGTAGATACTGGATTAAATGAAATATTTAATTTTAAAATAATAGGAAAGCAAGGAAAAGTAGTTACACCATTTAGAACAATTGGCTTAAGAAGATTAGGTGGGATGGCGTTTACAACGGCGGCAGTTCCTTACGCAGCAGTTGAAGGTATGTCAGCTCTATACGACGTAACTCAAGATGAAAGAGCTGCATTAAGAAGATATGTTGCGGACTGGTCTAAAAATTCAACGCTAGTTCCTTTAAGAGATAAAGAAACGGGTAAATTAAAATATGTAGATTTCAGTCATGCAAATGCTTACGATACTTTATCCCGACCTATTCAAACCGTTATTAACAGAGTTCAAGCAGGAGAAACTGATAAAGATGGAATCATGAATGATTTTATTGTGGGTCTTGCTGAATCCACTAAAGAATTAGCACTACCATTTATTAGTGAATCTATCTGGACTGAAGCTTTAGCAGATGTATCAGTTAGACGAGGAATGAGTCCAGAAGGCTTTAAAATATGGAATGATGAAGATAGTTTGGGGCGAAGAGTACAAAAAGGCGTCGCCCATCTAGCAATGGCCCAAGCTCCTTTAAATTGGAAACAGTTAAAACGAATGCGTTTATCAATGAAACCTGTTGATGATCTTGGAAGATTTGATGACAGAGGAAATGAATATGAATTTGGAAATGAAGCAGCGGGAATTGTAGGTCTAAGAGCAATTGATGTTGATCCTGAAAAAGGATTAAAATATAAAATTGCTAATTACAAAAAAGGCGCACGTAATTCTAAAGCTTTATTTACCACAGAAGTTTTAAAAGGTGGAGTAACCACTCCTAAAGCTATTATTGATGCTTATATCAATGCCAATCGAGCTTTATTTTTAAATCAAAAAAATATGTATGATGATATAGAAGCTGCTAAAATTTTAGGAATAGATAAAACAGATCTAGGTAGACAAATGATTAGTGGAATTGGTAAAAAAGGTTATGGAAGATTAAGTACAGCAACGTTTACTCCTATATCTATTTCTAAAAATGTAGTTTTAGGATTTCAAAGAATTGCGGATGAATTAGAAATTAGAAATCCATTGTTGGATTCTATGAATGCTATTGCTAATATTAGAGCTCAACTATTTAATGTAGGATTAGATGAAGAAGCCGGCATTCCTGCTATTGATAATCCATTTGACACGTCTATTATTCCTGATTTAGTAAGTCGATTAACTAACCAACTTCCCCCACTTCCAGATCCTACGCTCAACACCGGAACTCAATTTGGAAATGTAAATACTAATGTGAACGTCGCGGACCAATATGCAGCTTTATTTCCTAGAGATGAATTAGGTAAGGGTGCTGCTGCATCCTTAGCCGCAAAAAAACCCACTATATTAGGACAACCTTAATGGCAAACATGAACCCAAAGACAACTAG
>Ga0208316_1001031_pt1 | contig 18581 bp, 16 predicted proteins | sample MalvireepMed_231_FD_184240 | JGI IMG/M metagenome (GOLD analysis project Ga0208316, IMG submission 184240) | Marine viral communities from the Global Malaspina Expedition - Malaspina viral metaG DeepMed_231 (SPAdes) (version 2) | ecosystem: Environmental > Aquatic > Marine > Oceanic | place... | reverse complement strand
CCGCGCCCGGGAAGTGTTCTCCTGGGACCGCGCCGCGGCCGCCTATGAAACTGTCCTCGAAGATGCGGTGATCTCGGCGTGTTGACCGTAAAGATCGACCGCCTGGCCCTGCGCCCGGGGGACTGGGTCCTGGACCTCGGCTGCGGGGAGGGGCGGCACTGCCACGGGGTTCATCTGGAGGACGGCGTCAATGTCGTCGGCCTGGACATGGATCTTCCGTCGCTGCGCAAGGCGATTGGCGGGGTCGGCGAATTGCCCAAGCCTGCCAACCCCGGGGCCTGCGCCTTCATCAAGGGCGACGCCTATCGACTGCCCTTCGCCGAGGCGACTTTCGACGCGGTCATCTGCTCCGAAGTGCTCGAGCACCTGGACGACTATTTCGCGGTCTTGGCCGAGATCAGCCGGGTCCTGAAACCCGGCGGCGTCTTTTCCCCGACTGTGCCCCGCGCCTGGCCCGAAGCCATCTGCTGGAAGCTGGCGCCGGGCAAGGGTGGCTATGCTGACCAGCCGGGCGGCCACGTTCGCATCTTCCAGGAAGACAGCCTGCGCCGGGAGGTCGAGCGCCTCGGCTACCGGTTCCTCGGCCAGCACTATGCGCATGGTCTGCACAGTCCCTACTGGTGGCTGAAATGCGCCTTCTGGAGCCGCCAGGACGATCATCCGATGATCAAGGCCTACCACCGCTTCCTGGTGTGGGACCTGATGGAGAAGCCAGCCCTGACCCGGGGGCTGGAGGCCCTGGCCGATCCGATCATGGGCAAGAGTGTGGCCTTCTATTTCCGTAAGTCCGCCGCGGCCAGCGAGGCGGCGGCATGAGTCAGGGCGTGGTTTCACGCCGGGCGCCCCCGCGGCGGCGCGATCCGCTGGGCGGCGCGGTCATCTGCATGCTGGAGGCCCAGGAGCCGGACGGCGCCGTTCCCTGGTTCACGGGCGGTCCTTGGGATCCCTGGAATCATGGGGAATGCGTCATGGCCCTGGCGGTGGCCGGTGAGTGGGACGCCGCCCGCACCGGCCTCGACTGCCTGATGGCGCGGCAGGGCTCCGACGGGGCCTGGCTCGGCGAGTATGGCAACATGCTGCCCATGGCCGACCGGCTGCACATGGCCCGGGTCAAGCCGCCGGCCTTCCGCGACGCCAATTTCGCCGCCTATTGCGCCGTGGTGGTCTGGCACTTCGTGACGCTGACGGGCGAGGCCGAGGTCGCTCGCCGCTACTGGCCGATGGTGCGGGAGGCGATCAGCTTTGTCCTGCGCCTGCAGCACCCGCAGGGCGACATTTCCTGGTCGCAGGAGGCCCATGGGACCTCAGCCGACGACGCCGTGCGCGCCGGCTGCGGCTCGATCCACAAGAGTCTGGACTGCGCCCTGGCGCTGGCGGACCTGGTCGGCGAGCCCCAGCCTGCCTGGCGGGCGGCGCAGGCGCGGCTCGGCGAGGCGCTGCGTAGTCGCCCGGCGCGCTTCGACCGGACCGCTGATCGCTCGGGCTTCGCCATGGACTGGTACTATCCGATGCTGGGCGGCGCCCTGCAAGGCAGGGCGGCGCTGGACCGGTTGGACGCCGACTGGGACCGGTTCGTCGAGCCTGGCGTCGGCTGCCGCTGCGTGGCCGAGCAGCCCTGGGCCACCGTGGCGGAATCCTGCGAGCTGGTGATGACCCTCGTCGCGCTGGACCGCCGCGACCAGGCCGCCGAGCTCCTGACCTGGCAGGACGCCCACCGGGACGCCAATGGCGCCTATTGGATGGGATGGCAGTTCGAAGAGGCGATCATCTGGCCTGAAGAGCGGCCCACCTGGACCCAGGCCGCCGCCATCCTGGCCCACGACGCGCTCTATGACCTGACCCGAGCCTCAGGCGTGTTGGTGCGGCACGGCTGAGCGGTCGGCCAAGGGTTACTCTTCTGAGCCGCTCATCTCCACGCGATGCCGCTCGGCTTGGTTCTGGGTGTCGTGAGCGCGCCCCTCGCCAACGCCCACTGCGAACAGGCCAAGACTGATGCCGGTCAGGTCAGCCACGATATCGCCGAGCTCGAAGCGCCCGGGCACGAGCTGGCTGAGTTGAAGTAGTTCAAGGCTAATGCCGAGGCCGAGCACGCCAAGGCCTATCAGCAGGAGTCGCATCTTCGGCAGCGCGGCGCTCATCAGCACCACGAGACCAAATGTCATGAGGCCATGCTCGAGGGCGTCCGCCGCGACCTCAAGGCGCGCCGCGTCGTGGTTTGGTTCGAAGACGATTGAGGCCGCCCAGACCAGAAATATGATGAGCGCGGCTCGCGCCCCAAGGAGAAGCATGGAGGGCCCTTAGCATTCTGGGTGCGATCGATCGCCGTGCCTTTTGCCGCTTGGCGCCTATCAAAACGTGATCGCGGCCGTGTGACACGAATTCGACCAGAGTAGCGCCCGAACGCGCGCGCTGGAGTTCAAAGGCGCCAGCTTGCACGTTAGGGATGGATCTCTGTTGGCGCGCGATTACAGCCGCCGCAGGACCCGCAGACTCTTCACCGCCTCCACCTCGGCGAAGAGGTCCGAGGCGAGCGCCCGCTGGTAGATCTCGAAGGGGGGCCGTCCACCGTCCGCAGGGTTAGGGAAGACGTCATGGATCGCCAGCAAGCCGCCCTGCGCCAGGTGCGGCGTCCATCCCCGATAGTCGTTCAGCGCCGCCTCCAGGGTGTGCCCCCCGTCGATGAACAGGAAGCCCAGGCGTCCACCCCAGTGGGCGGCCACCGTAGCTGAGCGCCCGACGATGGGGATCACCGTCTCCTCCAGTCCAGCCGCCCGCAGGTTGCGGCGAAGGTGGGGCAGGGTGTCCATGGCGCCTTGCGCCGCGTCCCAGAGCTCGGCGTCATGATACGCCCAGCCGGGCTGGTTCTCTTCCGACCCCCTGTGATGATCGATTGAGAACAGGACGGCGCCGACGCTCTGGCAGGCGACGCCGATATAGATGGCGGACTTGCCGCAATAGGCGCCGATCTCCAGGCAGCCTCCGAGCCCCGCGCCTTCGATCGCCGCGCGCTGCAGGGCGGCGCCTTCAGCTGGATCGAGGAAGCCTTTGATCTGATCGATGTCCAAGGGCAGTGGCAGGGGCGGCTTGGCCATGGTTAAGCTTCCAGATTAGGGTGCGGCGCGGAGGCTTCGCACATAGACGGCTTCGCGTCAGAATGCGACGGAGGGGGCCGCGCCTCGTCTGGGTTCGGAACAGTTTCCTTTGGGGGAGCGAGCCAGCACCGTCATGAAGCCGCTATTCTACGACAATCCGGTCACGATCAGCCTGGAGCGCCATGGGGCGCTGCAGCTTCGTGCGCCCCTGGACTTCGGCTTCGCCAGGAACACCAATGCTGTTCCGCTCACCCTGGCGGAGATCCCGCTCGCCGCCCAATGGTATCCCATCGCTTTTTCCGCCGGTGAGGCGACTCGACCTTTGGCGATCCTCGGACTGCGCGAGGGAGAGAACCTCTTTGTCGACCATGCGGGCGCATGGCGCGAGGGCGCCTATGTCCCGATCTATGTGCGTCGCTACCCCTTCATCCTCCGGCAGGAGGACGATCTGGTCACCCTCTGCATTGAGGAGACGGGCGACGTGCTGATCGAAAGTGGCGGCGCGCCTCTGTTTGTCGAGGATCAGCCGGCGGATCTGTTGGCGTCAGCCATGCAGTTCTGTCGCTCCGCCCAGGCCGCCGAACGGGCGACCATCCCGTTTGTCGAGGAACTCAAGGCGCTGGAGCTACTCGACGGTCGGACAGCCATGATCGCCGTGCCAGGCGGGGCGCAGATGTCCCTTTCAGGCTTTCTGACGATCGACGAAGCGCGATTGCGGGCGCTCAGTGACGAGCGCTTTCTCGAGCTCCGCCGCCGGGGCTGGTTGAGCGCCATCTTCAGTCAGATTCAGTCGACCCTGAACTGGGCTCGTCTGGCTGATCGCATTGGCGCGGTTGCTGCGGCTTGAAGGACGGCCCGCCGGGCTCTTGAGGAGTCTACCCGCCGCATATGCGCGCCTGATGTCACGCAGCGCCGGGATGATCATGAACCAAGGTTCGACACAGTACCTGCGCCATAGCCTGACGGGGTCATGGACCAGCCGGTACAGCCACTCGAAGCCCGCCCTGCCCATCCAGCGCGGCGCAGCTTTTTGAACGCCGGCCTCGTAGTCGAATGCGGCGCCGACTGAAAACACGGCGCAAGGCGGCAGGTCGGACCGGTTGTTGACGATCCATTCTTCCTGGCGGGGCATGCCCATGCCCACAAACAGGATGTGCGGGGCGAACGCGGCGATATCCGCCAGAATTTCTGAGTTCTCGGCAGACCCGGGCGAGGCGTCGAAATACCCATCCCGAACGCGGATCTGCGCCTCGGGATAGGATAGATTCAGCTGGTTCGCAGCCGCCTGAGCAACACCTGGTGCGCCGCCCAGATAGTAGACCCGCCAGGCCTTTCGGTTGGCGACACTCCAGAAGTGGTCCCGCCAATCCAGATAGGTGCAGCGATGGAAGGGGCGGCTCTGCAGGCCTAGAGCGCGCGTGAAGGTGATCACCGGCGTGGAGTCGACCTCGATCAGGTCTGCGTCGTCAAAGAAGGCGGCCAGCTTGGGCGTGCGACGTAGGAGATACAGGCTGTGGAGGTTGTGGTTGGCGACCAGGTAGGGTTTGGCTGCGTCAACAGCCAGCTCCACGTGGTGCATCACTTCCTCGGGTCGAACCAGATCGACCTTGGCGCCGAGCACCTCGATCCGCTCCAGCGCGCGACGCGCCTTGCGAAAGGGTCTGCGTTCTGAGTTTCGCCGCTCCAACATCCACCTGACCTTCGGGGCGCAGGGCAGCGCCTGACCCTCTTGTTTCTGAAGGGAAGGATAGGGGGAGCGGGTTAAGCGGCCCTTTCGCCGGAGCGGGACGGGCAAATCCGCCTCGCGTCGATTTAGGGGGTGTGGCAGGAAGACGCCACCATGTGCGGACGTGGCGAAACTGGTAGACGCAGCAGACTTTGACTTCAGAGTGCCCGCGGGGAAATCCGCGGCGTAGAACCGCTCAAATTCGGGGAAGGCTAAGGGGCGACCTAGGCTAATCCCGAGCCAAGCCCCTGGCCCGCCAGGGGAAGGTGTAGAGACTAGACGGGCGGCGCCTAAGGCCTGGCGGCTAGGGCGAAGGGATAGTCCAGACCACGAACCGCCCGGGCGACCGGGCAGGCGGCGAAAGTCGAAGTGGTACGAAAATCTGTTTTCCGAAAGGAAGTGCGGGTTCGATTCCCGCCGTCCGCACCACCACTAGCCTGGCGGGCCTGGGAACTTGGCCGCCCCTGACCCGGTTGGCGTCGCATCAGATTTTTCAGGAGATGCGACATGCCTGCCAAATCCGCCGCCCAGCAAAAAGCCGCCGGCGCCGCCCTGTCGGCCAAACGCGGGGATACACCCAAATCCGACCTGAAGGGCGCCTCCAAGTCCATGGTCAAGTCGATGAGCGAGACCGAGCTGGAGGAGATGGCCTCCACCTCCCGCAAGGATAAGCCGCAGCACAAGTCCGACTGACGGCGGCTGCGGCCTGAGCTTCACCTCGCCGTGATTTCATGCGACCCCTGCGCGGCCCGGCCGTCCAATGGCAGGGTCGTGAGAGGGAGTTCCAAGCTTGGTCATGGCGGCGCCTGTCATCGTCACCGGCGCGGCCGGCTTCATCGGCATGCATGTGGCCGAGCGCCTGCTGGCCCGCGGCGAGGCCGTGGTCGGCGTCGATGAGTTCAACGCCTATTATGATCCTGCGCTGAAGGCCGCTCGGGCGGCCCGGCTGGAGGCCCACCCGGCGTTCCGCATGGTGCGCATGGACATCGCCGATGCGCCGGCCTTTGCGGCCCTGGTGGCGGAGAGCGGCGCACGGCGCGTGGTGCATCTGGCGGCCCAGGCGGGCGTGCGCTACTCGATCGACAACCCCTTCGCCTATGAGCGCTCCAACCTGGCGGGCCATCTGTCGGTGATGGAGGCCTGCCGCCATGCGCCAGGTTTCGAACATCTCGTCTATGCCTCCTCCAGCTCTGTCTATGGGGACCGACCCGGCGCCGGTGTGGGCTTTCGCGAGGAGGACGCCGTCGATGCGCCGGTCTCGCTCTATGCGGCCACCAAGCGGGCCTGCGAGCTGATGAGCCACGCCTATGGCAAGCTCTACGAGTTCCCTCAGACCGGCCTGCGGTTCTTCACGGTCTACGGCCCCTGGGGCCGGCCGGACATGGCTTATTTCAGCTTCACTGAGAAGATCCTGGCCGGCGAGCCCATCGAGGTGTTCGGGCAGGGACAGATGGCCCGGGACTTCACCTATATCGACGACATCGTTGACGGCGTGATCGGGGCGCTGGACCATCCGCCCGCGCCAGGGGTCAACCGGATCCTGAATATCGGCGACAGCCGCCCTGTCGGCCTGATGGACATGATCGCCGTGCTGGAGCAGGCCCTGGGAAAGACCGCGCAGAAGATCTTCCTGCCCATGCAGCCGGGGGATGTGACGGCCACCTATGCCGACATCTCCAAGCTGGCGGCGCTCACCGGCTATGCGCCCAAGGTGTCCCTGGAAGAGGGCATTCCGCGGTTCGTCGCCTGGTGGCGGGCGTTTTACGGCTAAGGGGTCGAGCTGGCCTGTGCAGAGTTCGCGCAAGGAACCGGGGCCGCCTGTGATGTAGACGCAATAAATTCAGCCGATAAGCGGCCGCCGCGCAGAATGAGCGGCTTTAGGCTTGGCCGGCGCGGGATTTGCACGCTAACCGAGAGCCGGCGCTTTTTCGCGCTAGGGGGTGTATCTGGCTCCCATCGCGACACGCCGCAATGCGGGGGAAGACTTCAGTTGGCCATCTATCCCGTCATCATGTGCGGCGGCTCCGGCTCGCGCCTCTGGCCGGCGTCGCGTCCGGCTCATCCCAAGCAGTTTCTCCCGCTGGTCGGCGCGCTTTCCATGTTCCAGGAGACGGTGCTGCGGGTCGCCGAGCTCGGTGAGGCGGGCGACATGGTCATCGTGGCCGGGATCGCTCATGGGGAGCTTATCTCCGCCCAGTTGGCGGAGATCGGAGTCTCGGCGACCGTCCTGCTCGAGCCCGAGCCTAGGGATTCGGCGCCGGCCATGGCGGCGGCGTGCGCCTGGATTGCCGGGCGCGACCCGCAAGGCGTCGCCGTGGTGGTCGCCGCCGATCACCACATGCCCGATGGCGCAGCCTTCCGCACCGCCGCGCGGACGGCCGTGGACGCCGCCCGCCTCGGCCAGATCGTCACCCTGGGCATGCGGCCCGCCAGCCCCTCGACCGCCTACGGCTATATCTCGCCAGGTGCGGGTGCGGGGTCCGTGCGCCCCGTCCAGGCCTTTGTCGAGAAGCCTGATGGGGCCACGGCGCAGGCCTATATCGAGGCCGGATACCTGTGGAACAGCGGCAACTTCGTGGTGGCCGCCGAGGTGCTCCTGGCCGAGCTGGACGCCTTCGCCCCGGCCATCGCCGAGGCCGCGCGAGCCGCCGTGGCGCCCTGCGCTGCGGGCCAGAGCGTCCTGGCTGAAACCTTCCGGACCGCGCCCAAGATCTCCATCGACTATGCGGTCATGGAGAAGACTCGGCGGGCGGCCGTGCTGCCCGTGGACTTCCCCTGGTCCGACCTCGGCGCCTGGGACGCGGTCTGGCAGGCCAGCGACAAGGACGCGGCGGGCAACGCCGTCCGCGGCGAGGCGCTGATGGTCGGGTCGACCGACTGCCTGGTCCGGGCTCCGGCTGGGATGCAGGTGACCCTGGTGGGGGTCAAGGACCTCGCCGTGGTGGCCGATGGCGGCCAGCTCCTGGTCTGCGACCTGGCGTCCAGCCAGCAGGTGAAGACCGCTGTCGATCAGCTGAAGGCGCAGGGCCGCGAGAGCGTTGCGCCGGCCCCGCCGTTCCAAACCATGGCCGAGGCTGCGACCTGGTTCGACCAGTGGCTGAAGACCAGCGCCCTGCCGCTGTGGTGGACCCTGGGCGCCGACCATGTGCGGGGCGGCTTCCGCGAGGCCCTGACCCCGGAGGGCGCGCCGGTGGAGGCGCCGCGGCGGTCCCGGGTCCAGACGCGCCAGACCTTCGTCTATGCCACCGCGGGCCTGATGGGCTGGCAGGGGCCTTGGCGCCAGGCCGCCTGGCACGGGATGGACTATTTCCTGGCCCGCTATCGTCGCCCCGACGGCCTGTTCCGCGCGGTGGTGTCGAACGAGGGCGAGCCGGTCGACGAGACCGCCGCCCTCTATGACCAGGCCTTCGCCCTGCTGGCCATGGCGACCCTGAACCAGGCCGATCCCGGCCATACCGATCTAGCCTCCGAGGCGCAGCGCCTGCTGGCCGCCCTCCAGGTCATGCGCCACCCGGCCGGCGGCTTCCGCGAGGAAGGCGCCCATCCCTTCCAGGCCAACGCCCATATGCACCTGCTTGAGGCCGCCATGGCCTGGGCCGAGAGCGGCGGCGGCCCGGAGTGGCAGGCGCTGGCCGCCGAGATCGTCGAACTGGCCCTGACCCGCTTCATCGACGCCGACGGGGGCTTCCTGCGGGAGTTTTTCGACGAGGCCTGGGCGCCGGCGCCCGGCGAGGACGGCCGCCTTGTTGAGCCCGGCCACCAGTTCGAATGGGCGTGGCTGCTGGCCCGCTGGTCGCAGATGACCGACGAGCCCTGCGCCCTACCAGCGGCTCGCGGGCTCTACGCCGCAGGCCTGGAGGGCATAGATGCGGTCCGCGGCGTGGCGATCAACGCCCTGAACGACGACTTCACCGTGCGCGACGCCAACGCCCGCCTTTGGCCGCAGACCGAATGGCTGAAGGCCGCGCTGATCCTGGGCGAGGACGCCCTGGCGCCGGCCCAGGCTCTGGCCCGCTACCTCGACACGCCGGCGCCTGGGGCATGGCGCGACCTGGACCTGGCCACGGGCGGCTTCCGCCCCGAGCCCGCGCCTTCGAGCTCCTTCTATCACATCGCCGTCGCCTGCCAGGCCCTGCGCCCGGCCGGCGCTTCTCAGAGGACTTAAGGACCAACGCATGCAAGTGGCGATGATCGGGACGGGCTATGTGGGCCTGGTGAGCGGGGCGTGCTTCGCCGACTTCGGGCATGTGGTTACCTGTATCGACAAGGACGCCGGCAAGATCGAGCGCCTGCGGACCGGCGGCATTCCGATCTTCGAGCCGGGGCTTGAGGGGCTGGTGGCGCGCAATGTGGCGGCCGGCCGGCTGTTCTTCGAGACCGAGGCCGCCGAGGCTGTGGCCAAGGCCGATGCGGTGTTCATCGCCGTGGGTACGCCGTCGCGGCGGGGCGACGGCCATGCGGACTTATCTTACGTCTATGCTGCGGCCGAGGAGATCGCCGGCCTCATGGACGGCTTCACCGTGGTGGTGACCAAGTCCACCGTGCCGGTGGGCACCGGCGATGAGATCGAGAAGATCATCCGCGCCAGGCGGCCCGACGCCCAGTTCGCCGTGGTCTCCAACCCGGAGTTCCTGCGCGAGGGCGCGGCCATCGAGGACTTCAAGCGCCCTGACCGGGTGGTGGTGGGTCTGGAGGACGAGCGGGCCCGGCCGGTGATGAGCGAGCTCTACCGGCCGCTGTTCCTCAACGAGACGCCGATCGTCTTCACCGGCCGGCGGACAAGCGAGCTGATCAAGTATGCGGCCAACGCCTTCCTGGCCATGAAGATCACCTTCATCAATGAGATGGCCGATCTGTGCGAAGCCGTCGGCGCCGATGTGCAGCAGGTGGCCAAGGGCATCGGTCTGGACGGGCGGATCGGGTCGAAGTTCCTGAACGCCGGGCCGGGCTATGGGGGGTCGTGCTTCCCGAAGGACACCCTGGCCCTGGTGCGCACCGCCACGGACTTCGGCGCGCCGGTGCAGCTGATCGAGACCACGGTGCGGGTCAATGACCAGCGCAAGAAGGCCATGGCCCAGAAGGTCATTGCGGCCATGGGCGGGGATCTGGCGGGCAAGAAGATCGGGGTGCTCGGCCTGACCTTCAAGCCCAACACCGACGACATGCGCGATGCGCCGAGCCTGGACATCATCCCGGCCCTGCAGGCGGCCGGCGCGACCATCAGCGCCTTCGACCCCGAGGGCGAGACCGAGGCGCGACACCTGTTGCGGGATGTGGACTTCGCCTCAGATCCCTATGCCGCAGCCCAGGGCGCCGACGCGGTGGTGATCATCACCGAATGGGATCAGTTCCGGGCGCTGGACCTCGACCGGCTGAAGGCGGCCATGAAGACTCCGCTTCTGGTCGATCTACGGAATATCTACCGGCCTGACGACGTGCGTCGCCAGGGGTTCGACTACGTGAGCATCGGGCGTGCGAGCGACGATAGCCAGAAAGCGGCTCAAATATGTCATTAAGACGAGACGCTATATGGACCTCGTTAGATACCTTCGTAGGGGCTGGGCTTGCATTCGTGTTCAGGGTGGCTGTGGCCAAAGTGCTCGCCCCAGATGATTTCGGCGTTGCTATCATCGCGCTATCATTTATTGCAGTCATTCAAGTGTTAAACGAGTTTGGATTGACTGCGGCGCTCATCCAAAAGGACGAACGAGAATTAAACGATGACATGGTGAACACCACGTTCACTGCCTCCCTCATCATCTCCCTTGTTCTTATGGTTGCAACAATTTCGTTCGGATCCACCTTTGCTGCGAATTATTTCAGTGAGCCGGCAGTTCAACCACTAATCAGCGCTTTAGCTTTAAGTCTAATATTCGCGCCCTTCTCAACTGTTTCAACCGCCATGCTATATAGGCGTCGGAAGTTCAAGGAAATTGCAGGAATCAGAATAGCAGCCACGTCCATAGGGATTTTCGCCGCATGCGTGTTGTTGTTAATAGATGCCACTCCGTGGGTGGTTATCGTTCAGACATTTGCGGCCACTATAGTTGCTGCTGCCGGGGCCGTCATTGTTTCAAAGTGGAAATTCCGAATCAAATTAGACCGTAACCAACTCAAGCAGGTTTTCATCTTCAGCGGCTTTGTTCTTACCAACGACGTGGTGGTATCCTTAGCGGCAAACGCTGGCGTATTCGTATTGGGAAGGTTAGCTAACCCGGCTTCGGTCGGGCTGTTTTCACTTGCTACCTACATGACAGATACGGTCCGCAAGTCAATTATGTCTATATTAAACCGCGTCACGTTCGTGCATTACGCCAGCATAAAGGACAATCCAAGCCTCGTCCGCAAGGCATACCTCTCTACATTGAGTTGGAACTGTCGCGCTGTCTTCCCGATCATGATGTGTTTTGTTCTCTTCGGGCCGAACTTAGTTCATAAATTTCTTGGCCCAGAATGGGAGAATATGGGCACAGTAGTGCGTTGGCTGGCCGTTTCTGTAATGGTTCACGCGGCAGGCGGCACGACATCAACACTATACAAGGCAGTCGGGAAGCCCGGGATCGACCTAGCCCTCTTCACAGCCACAACAATACTGATACTTTTACCGTCAATGTACTTTGGCGGAAAGCTCGCAGGCATCGAAGGTGTTGCTATGGCCGTTGCATTAACGAAATTAATTTCCACCGTAATTCGGCAAATATACCTCAGTAGAATGATCGGTAGAATGGGTCGGCAGCTCTGGAATATTATTACCACCCTACTGCTATTCCAGGCCCCCATGGTGGTTCTCTGGGCGACGGGGAGTTTATTCGCGAATAGAGGAAGCGTCGTCGTGGATATTATGTTGATGTTATTTGGACTTCTATTTTACGCCCTCCTCGAGGGACCCAGGGCGGCACCGGAGCTCGCGCAGCGTTTTCGTCTCTCTCCCATCTACTTGCCTTGGGAGCATCGTCAATGAGTGCCTCACTAGTTTCGTTGCTGCTAAACGAGGCCGATGTCCTGCTCGAGCTGCAGCGCAGTGATGGCTCGCTGCCTGGCGGCCGCAACGGCGGCTATGGAGACCCAGAGACGCCCGCTCGCTGTACATCACATGCGATAGTCAGTTGGAGCTACGCGTACGCACGTACCCGCAACGACCGGTTTATGATCGCGGCGCTTGCCGCGCTTGCCTATCTTTTCGAGGTATTTGAACAATCTAGCGGCTGTGTCGTAGCTCGAAACGTGGAGGGGAAAGATCAATCCAACGGTGTACTGGGCCAGGCGTTCGTTATCGAGGCGTTCCATTCAGGCTGGAGCATCTTCGGCATCGAGCGTGCGCGATCTTTCGGCCTCGAGTTGATCCGCAGGCACAGTTTTAACTATCATCGCGGAATTTGGAATTGTGTCGGCCGTTCAGGAGAAGTGCTCCTACCCGACTTGACCTTTAACCATCAACTGTACTTCGCAGCCGTCGTCGCGCACTTTAAGAGTGAATCGAGTGCCGTGGATAAGCAAGTCACTTCCTTTATGCGTCACTGGAGGCAAAATCTTGCCGTCCGTAACGACGGGAGGATTGTCCATGAAATCCCGACCGGGGGCTTGATCCGGGCTGTGGCCAGGAGGATGCTCCGTCGAGCGCCGAGCGCGGGCAGAAAATCTAAAGAATTGGATTATCATCTCTATAACTGCTATGCATTCGCCTTACTGAAAGACGCTGGGTATGAGGTCGAGGTGTCTGGACATCAATTTTGGCGTCGGATCACTGCCTTTGTGGAAAGTGAGGCGGTCGCTAACATTTTGAACGAACGCAACTGGCTAGCCGAAATTAGGTCTGGTACAGAAACTAGAGTAGCAGATTACTGCTATTTTCGGAAAATATTCGGCGATCCATCGAAGGTGGACCTGGGCGCGGACCTCCACACAGCTGCACGATTTCTTAGATGCATGATCGAGAACGGCGACGCTATTTCGCCAGATCCGGTAACGCAAAGAGCTAGAGCTTACCGATACTGGCGGCTTGTTTCTGAGGTGGATCGTGAGGGGGTGGGTCTTGTCGCTTAGAAAGGCGCGGGCTGCTGCCGTTCGCTTTGCCCGAATTGGGGAGCGGGTATTACTAAAGCTAGCGGCCCATAGTCCGAGGATTGCGTCTATCTATTATGCGACGTTGGACAACTCCTTGTCCCGCGAGGCAGCCGCTGTCTCGGCCGGTAGATTGCGTTACCGAGCAGATACGCTCGGACGCGGATCAAGCTATTATCTGCTAAGGCGTAATATTCATCGACTAGAAAAAGGCCTCATAATGAGGCCTAGGCGTACAACGTTCGCACTAGATTATTTATTCGAGACCATCGAAATCTATGAACGGGCGGTAAAGGCGGGGGGGGGATGGAGTAGGGAGCTCATCTGGGCCTACGACGTGTTGACAGAATACTTTAATGTAGTCGACAAGCATAACCCGACTGTCGCTATAGAATTAGCGCGCTTTAGAAGCCTTCAGCCGCCGACAACAAAGCGCGGCGCGGGCGCGGCTACGCGGAGCGTACCGTATAAGAGGGCTTTAGAGTTACCGCCTCCTGTTACGTTTGAAAGTTTGATGGCGTTGTCGCACCGGCGGCGCTCTGTACGCTGGTACCTAGATAAACCCGTGGAGCGCTCGCTGGTAGACAAAGCAATTGCCGTTGCAGTCCAAGCGCCAAGTGCATGTAATCGACAGCCTTTTCTATTCCATGTCATAGATGACGCTGAACGGGCTCGTCGCATAGCGGCTATTCCCCTAGGTACGAAAGGATTCGCGGAAAAACTCGCGTCGGTGATTGTGGTTGTGGGGCGACTTCGGGCGTATCCCCTTACAAGGGACAGGCACGCTATATACATAGATGCGTCGCTATCTTCGATGGCGCTAATTTATGCGTTCGAGACGTTGGGAATCGCGACATGTCCCATTAATTGGCCTGACATAGAGCCGCAAGAGACGATCATAGCTAAAGAGCTTGGGCTAGAGGCGGACGAGAGGGTGGTGATGCTAATTGCATACGGCTGGCCGGACCCGGAGGGGTTGGTGCCGTACTCCGCGAAGCGGGAGCACGATCAGATTCGTCAGTTTCACTGAATGGCCGACCGCAGCATGAATTTCGAGATCGTTGGCGTCCACCCTGCCAATAAGGGTGCACTCCTTATGTTGGAGGCAATCAGAGAGCGCTTGCTCGCTACATTCCCGAGCGCGCGGTTCGGTGTTCCGCTTACCTGGCCGGCAGAGCAACGAATTGAGCTGGGGCTTTGGGCCGTATTTCCACGTGAATTCGGCCCTCTCGATTGCACATTTCTGATGAGCCTTATCCCGAGACGGATCAGGAACCGCCTCGGCTTGTTTGCCGCCGAAGATATCGACGTTATTCTAGATGCCTCGGGGTTTGGCTATGGTGACCACTGGGGAGTGCGTAAGACCGCGCGGCGTTTGCCTGGCCGGAAGGGGGGGCAGGTAATTGTTCTGCTACCGCAGGCACTCGGCCCCTTCAAAGGTGCGGGCATGGCCCGTGCATTTCTCAGAGTGCTACGCATCGCCGATCTCGTGTTTGTGAGAGATCCAATCTCGATGCGACATGTTGAATCGCTGGGAGAGCCTCCAGGCCACGTCAGAATGTGCCCCGATTTCACTTGCCTATTACACCCTGAATTGCCCGCCCACCTCAATCACTTGGATGGCGCCGGCCTAATAATACCCAACCGAAAGGTTGCTGAGGGTGACCCCCGAATGGAGGAGTGCTATCTTGATTTTTTGTGGGAGGCAGCGGTCGCTATACAGAATTCAGGCCGAAGGGTGGTGTTGTTGGTCCACGAGGGTGCGGGGGACATACAGCTTGCAGAGAAGCTAAATCGGCGACTTTCTGAGCCGCTCGAGATTATTAACGAACATTCTCCCCTAGTGACGAAGGCTGTAATTGGGCGAGCCGCCTTAACGGTCTCCTCTCGCTTCCACGGCCTTGTTAGTGCTCTGAGCGCTGCCGTACCTTCGCTGGCATGTGGTTGGTCCCACAAGTATGACGCATTAATGAGTGACTATGGCTGCGGTGATTTGCAGGTGGATCTTGCGGATCGAGCGTCTTGGCAAGGGTCGGTTGATCGCCTGATCCGCGCTGCTGATGATGCCGCCCTAAAGAAGCGCCTGCAGTCTGCATCTAGGGCTCAGAGCCTGGCCGCGGAAGCGATGTGGGCTGAGGTAGTTTCCCTTATTGAAGGACGCCGTTGATTCATATGATGCCTCGAATCAGCGTGATCGTTCCGGTGTGGAATGGCGCTACCGAGATCGGGCGGTGCCTTGATGCGCTGCAGGCCCAGGACTATCCGCAGGAGCTCTACGAAGTCATTGTAGTCGATAATGGGAGCGTCGATGGTACTCGCGCTATTGTCGAGAGCTATCAAGGTGTTACCTTGCTCATTGAACCCGCTCCGGGTTCCTATAAGGCTCGCAATCTCGGTCTAGCGCACGCGCGTGGAGACTACCTAGCCTTCACGGACGCTGACTGCACGCCGTCAAAAAATTGGCTCCGGGCTGGGCTGCTATGCGCTCTTCAAAATGACAATATCGGCGTCGTGGGCGGTCGCATCCAACTCTACGACGCAGGTGACAGCGATCCTGTCTGTCGAGTGTACGAAAATGTATTCAGCTTCAACCAAGAAATGTATCTAGCGAAGGGGCATTGCGCCACCGCTAACTGGATTTCACCCGCAGAGTTGATCCGCGGGATGGGCGGGTTCGACGGCAACCTGCTGTCCGGTGGAGATTTCGAACTATCCAGACGAATTAGCGCTGCAGGTCATGCAATGGTGTATTCCCCTGATATGGTCGTAAGCCACCCCTTCAGGGGAGGATTTATTGAGCTTGCGGCGAAGCGGCGTCGTACGACGGGCGGTCAATGGATGGTCCTGAGAGGCGCCCTACAGCGCGCCCGTTACGTGATAGCTGTTGTTTGGTCCTCATTGATGGATGTCAGTGTTCTCTGGCGACGAACCGAATTGCCAGTCGGAGTAAAGGCGAGGATCATTCCGATCATTGTCAGGCTTGCGACTGCTCAGCTCAGAGAGGTACTCCGGCTGAGTCTTGGTGGCAGGCCAAGGAGAGCTTGATCGTTAAGGAGAGGAGTAAAATCAAACAGCTTGGATTTGCAACGGATTTGATACCTTCGGATATCTGAGAACCCACAGTACTGATGGACGCGCCTTAATTGTCAGTGGACCCAAAACGCCGTCCCTGGTGGCCAAATATTTTCGATGTCGGTATTCAGTCCCAGTAGGGCGACAAATGCCGAAAAGAGGAGCGAAATTGGGCGTCGGATCCCCAGTAAACTAGAAGAGGGAATCTGTATCCAATTTTAAGTTGCTTCAGTTTATTGTTATGGCGCGTGGCGCCGCTAGGATACTTGTGTGTGGCGGCATCGATGTTCGTTGCGTTAGCTATCTTTCCGGGGCTTCGCTAAATCGCTTGCACAGGGGCCATATATCGCCGGTGCCGCCAACCTATTACATCGACGTACTTTTGCGTATATAAATCCTGATCCTGAACAAGTGGATTATTGAATTATGACACGTGCATATGGAGTGTCTCCCGCGAGTAACATAAGTTATCCATTATAGCAGCCAATTTGCAAACTTAACGAGCGAGAGATGGCCGGGAATCCCAAATACCTGTCTAGCGAGGCTGCCGCCCGTGGCATTACGAGTCCTTGGGTCCCTGTCATAATATGCTGTTCGCTTATAAGTGTTCCCTATCTGATTTTCTCCTGGTCCAGATACACCCCGATCAGCAAAGTAGCTACTGTATTTGAGCATGTATTAGTATCCACGATAGTAGTGTCTATCATTATTTTGGCGTCTGCAATAGCGGTCCGCGCAGGAAAGTCGGTTAGCGGTGGGGCTGTGTCCAGAAATCTTCTTAACGTGCTGTGGCTTGTTGTATTCGCATCTATAATAGCGAATTGTATATTGGTCGTAACCTCTGGTGGGGCTTATATAGTCGGCGGCTTTATTGCGGCCAGGGCGTCATTTGCATTTGATGGCCTTGGCGCGATAATAAGAACGTACATGCTCGCTCTGCCATTGCTGTTGGTTTACGCCAAGAACAGGCGGTTGATATGGTCTATTGTTGCAATAATTGCTCTTTTCAGCATAGCGCGCGCGGTGATTATGAGCGAAAGGCTCGCTATCATAGAATTCATTGCAACAATGTGGGTTGCAGCAGTCGCCGGGTCTTATCGCATTAGTTTAAAACAGGTCTTGATGGTGACCGCAGCCGCCATAATTGCGTTTGGCGCGATTGCTGTAACAAGGTACGATCAACAGCGTGATCAAAATATCCGGATCTCGCCGGCTCAAATTATACTTGGCTCGTTTATCCCCTATTATACTGACACGCAAAACAAGTTTTATTTGTCGTTGCGTGGCGATTTTCGCTACCCAAAGAAATTTACGCTTGCCCCAATTGACGCATTCGCATCTAAGCCGAGCTCTACGGGGTTCTTGGCCTACTGGTCCGTGCGGTCAAGTGCGATTATTAAGTGGTTGACAAACCCTGGCGGGCTTACATCACTTGTAAGTGATTTCGGAGTGGTTGGGGGGGCAGTCGCCCTTGCTGCTGTGTTTGGAGCAAGCGGCTTCATTATCTCAAATTCGCGATATGCGGGACCCAGTGCGATCCTCGCGCCACTATTTGTGGTGTCGATAGTTGACTTTCCTCGCCACCTATATATCGCGCTGCCTATGTCGGCGTACATCGTTGCCCTGGGTATTTTACTAATCGCGTTTAACTATAGCGGGATTCGTAAAAGAGGCGGAGTTGGTCTTCGCCATCCGTCCTAGCGGTGAGGGCTACAGGTCGGTCGTTAGGGGTGTTGCTCGTGACCTGCTCCCGGAAAACTGGACCGGTTTGAGCTAGAATTTTCTCGTTTTGCGGCTTGGGCCACGGAGCGAGGAGCGACCATGAAGAGGTCAAAGTTCAGTGAGGCGCAGGTGGCCTTCATCCTGCGTCAGGTCGACGAGGGCGCCACAGTTGGAGAAGTCTGCCGCAAGGCGGGGATTTCCGAGGCGACGTTCTATGTCTGGCGGAAGAAGTACGCCGGATTGATGCCATCGGAGATGAAGCGGCTGCGTCAGCTCGAGGACGAGAATGCGCGGCTCAAACGGATCGTCGCCGACCTGTCGCTCGACAAAGAGATGTTGCAGGACGTCATAAAGCGACCCGAAGGGCCGCGCAGCACAAGCTCTAGGACCTGCCCGGCGCCGCCAGCTCGTGGATCATCTGCGAGCGACCTGGCAGGTCAGCATCCGGCGCGCCTGCGCGGCGCTCCAGGCGGAACGATCAAGCTATCACTACAAGAGCAAGCGGACCGATCCCGCCGCCTTGAAAACGCGGATCAAGGAGATCGCCGAGACGCGGGTTCGCTACGGCTACCGCCGGATCACGGTGCTGCTCAAACGCGAGGGATGGCCCGTCAATGGAAAGAGAACTTATAGGCTTTACAAGGAGTTGGGTCTTCAGCTTCGCAACAAGACGCCCAAGCGCAAGGTCAAGGCCAAGCTGCGCGAGGACCGCCAGCCAGCGGCCGGGCCCAACGACGTCTGGGCCATGGATTTCCTGCACGACCAGCTTTTCGACGGGCGTAAGATACGCATCCTGGCGATCATCGACACTTTCAGCCGGTTCTCGCCGGCGCTGGATCCCCGCTTCGCCTACAAGGCCTGCGACGTCGTCCAGACGCTCGAACTGGCCGGCAAAGCGGTGGGCTATC
>Ga0208316_1001030_pt1 | contig 18585 bp, 40 predicted proteins | sample MalvireepMed_231_FD_184240 | JGI IMG/M metagenome (GOLD analysis project Ga0208316, IMG submission 184240) | Marine viral communities from the Global Malaspina Expedition - Malaspina viral metaG DeepMed_231 (SPAdes) (version 2) | ecosystem: Environmental > Aquatic > Marine > Oceanic | place... | reverse complement strand
GTATTAAAGCCCGTTGATATTGACGAATCTTAATTAATATAAAATAGCCTGTGCAGGGCTAAACCGTCATGCCTTTTAGGGTGACACAATTTCTTGCTTTTAATAAGGAGATAATTATGAGTTTAATAGCTAAAAAAGTTATGGAAGAGAATAGAGAGTTGATGGGTGAGTTCTTTTTGCACTCAATTGGTTTCGAGAGTTTGTTTGATAGGTTTAGCACTTTTAAGCCAACCAAGCATAGTTTCCCTCACTACAACATTATTAGGGACGGCAGTAAAACTTTTGTAGAAATAGCTCTTGCTGGCTACAGCAAAGACGACATTGAAGTTTTGGTTGAAGAAGGTATTCTCTCAATCAAAGGAATAGGATATTCAGAACGTCAGGGTATTGGTGAATGTCACCGAGGTATTGCGGCCCGTAGGTTTGCAAAAAGCTTTAGCCTTGGTGAATATGTCGAAGTTAATTCGGCTGAACTTAAAGATGGGTTGTTGACGGTGGAGCTGGAGGAAGTATTGCCTCCGGAGAAGCAGCCAAAGGTCATCGAGATTAAATAGTTTCACGCCCTGCACAGGTTTTTATTTAGAAGGAGAATATTATGAGTAGACTCTCATACATTTTGTTTTTATTATTGTTAGTGAAGATTCCCCTACAAGCTGAAGAAAAGATCACCAAGGAAGACAGCAAAGCGATTCTATCTTATCTTGCTTCTGATGAGTTGGAAGGCAGAGGAACTGGGAAGGAAGGAAATTGGAAGGCTGCAAGATTTATTGCCGAAAGATTCAAGGAATATGGATTACGACCCCTATATGTCCCGGTATACATACAGCCGGTGCCACTCCCTCCACCGATAGATGGTCATGGATATTTTCAACATTTTAATTATCATTATAGTGTAAGAGCAGGATGGTTTCGTAGACGAAGAGTAACTATTGACACCACTAATGTAGTTGGAGTATTGCAAGGGGAAAGCGACCGCTGTATTCTTTTTGGAGCACACTTTGATCATTTAGGAATAAGAGGAGGAAGAATATATAACGGAGCAGACGACAATGCGTCCGGAACAACTGCCCTGTTAGAATTGGCGGAGGCCTTTGCGAAATCTGGGAAAAAACCAAAATATACCCTTGTCTTTGCTGCATTTAGTGCAGAAGAGGTTGGCCTACTTGGATCAAGATATTATGTCAATTATCCGGCTGTACCTTTAAAGAATCATAATCTCATGATAAATATGGATATGGTGGGAAGGCTACGTAATGGAAATGTCCGAGGGATAGTCGGAAGGGCCATGGGTCGCAATCAACGAGATAGACTAAATCCCGTTCTTAATTTGCAAAGTGGTAATCTTTCTAGGAGAACGAAAGACTTGGTTCACAAGGTAGCAGAAGGTTATCCTTTTAGCTTTAACCTAACGATGGCTGGATGGAGATCAGATCATGCAGAATTTAATAGTCAGGGAATCCCGGTTCTATTCTTTCATACCGGAGGGCACCCTCAATACCATGAGCCCACAGACGATGAACACTTAATCAACTATGACGGACTAGTTGAACTAACCAAATATATTTTTGAGCTTGCCAATGAATTATGAAATCAGGAAATTGAAAAAGAGTGATGTTTCTTTAGATTCAGAATTCTTTCCTATACTAAATCAACTTAGTGAGATCGTAGACTGGCATAAGCTAGAACTTGGTCGTCTATGGGATGCATATGAAAATGATAAGGGCATGCAGGTTCTGGTAACAGAAAAGTACGGAAAAATTATAGGGACGGGCGCTGTGTTCATAGAACAAAAATTTCTACGGGGTGGGGGCAAGGTTGGACATATAGAAGACGTGGTAGTTGACAATAGGTCACGGGAAAAAGGAATGGGGAAAGCTATTGTTAACTCTCTTGTAGAAATAGCAAAAGAAGAGGGGTGTTATAAGGTGATATTAAATTGTAGTAATGAGAATGTTCCTTTCTATATTAAGTGTGGATTTAAATTAACAGAAAATGAAATGAGGATGGATTTACGATGAACATTAAATGGACTGTAGAAGAGAAAGAATTTATTCGACAAAATGCTGGATTTATGAAAGACAAAGATCTAGCACAAAAGCTGTGTGATAAAAGTGGGCGTCATGTAACCGTGGACGCCTTAAGGAAGGTACGACAAAAGCTAGGCATAAAGAAGAAACACGGACGAGGAATCTGTGCCTTGGTGTATTCCCCTATAGAAGAAGAAAAACCGGGCCTGTCGGAATGGGAGAATGAGGGTGGCTTTCCCCAAGCAGTGCCTGATCAATCAGATTGAATACCAGATTCGTAAAACTGAACGTGGGATTAAAATGCTATACACTTGCGGCGTTGACTCAAAAAGGATTCTAGAACATGGTGAGAAGAGGGAGAAGCTAATGGATCAGCTAGAAAAATTAACAGAAGAAAAGTATTTCGCGGCAGGACGTTGGAAGGTGCTTAAAAAGGGAAGACGGGAACCTTTGTCTCCTGAATGGCCTTTATAGGAGATACAGAAATGAACTTTAAAGACTTTTATGTATATTACTTGACGCAGCACAAAAACAGATATACTCGCCGTTGGCACTTCACAGGAACTACTTTAGCAATCTTATTTCTGATTGCAGCATTTGTTACGAGAAACTGGAACTTCCTATGGGGAGTCCCGCTATCAGGATATGGGTTGGCTTGGATTAGTCATTGGTGGTTTGAAAAAAATAACCCGGCTTCCTTTAAGAATCCAATCTTAAGCTTTAGGGCAGATATGAAAATGTACTATGAAATGATAGTAGGAAGGATTACATTCTAATGACCTACGACTCCTTCGGCTACTATGATGAATCTTACAGTGAAGAAGAGCTTTTTGATAAAAAAGTCAGAGAGTTTATGATAAGAGAGGGTTGGGATAAGTTAAGTAAAGAAGAAATTAAACAGAAAGTTTCGGACACGCTCAGCGAATTGGTAGAACAAGGTCAGGTGGAACGACTTATAGGTGAAGACGGAGAGTTTTATTACAGGTCCCTCAAAAAGAAGAATTAATTATGTGGAAAGAATTGGCTCCGGCAATACATAGACAAAGAATGATTATTGAAGGAACTCTTTCTAATCCTCTTGAGCCTGAAGCTATGAGTGACTATGTAATGAAAATTACAGAAGTGCTCAATATGACTTATGTTACGGCTCCAATTTTGAATTATGATGAAAAGTATGGATGGTGCGCATACATGCACTGGAAAGAATCTGGAGTGCATATGTATTCTTGGGACAATCATTCTCCCCCCTTCTTTAGTGTAGACATATATACGTGCAAACAGTTTGATCCTGTAGATGCCGTTGATTTTACCAAGGGGTTCTTCGGAGCAGCCCTTGTTGATATAGTGTGGAAGGAATAAGCTAGTGATATATTTGATATCGGGCATTCTATTAACGGTGCTTGTTATTGGACTAGGGTGCTCGTGGGTGCTTCTCGCATATCTTATAGCGGAAGATGACAATGAGACAAGAGATAGAAGAAATTAAAAGGCTACCAAGGTTCGAGGGATCTCATTGTCCAAACGAAAGCAATCACGAATATATAGTTAGGAAAGATGACGGAAAATATATAAGGATTAAGGACGTTCTTGAAATAATCTCCGGTCGGGGTATGGATAAGAGGGATTAGCTCAGGCTGGGAGAGCGTCTGGAATTACCCAGAAGGTCGGGGGTTCAAATCCCTCATCCTCCGCTATTAAGACGTAATGAGGAAACGACCAGTTTTATTGATTCTACGGCAAAATTTTTTAGGATCAAATGACCAGTTTTACAATTGGCCTTCCTCGCTATGTTGGAAGGACCCCGCGTTTTGCTTATTTATTCAATACGAGAGAATGAGACTATAAAAACCCCACCCTCTGTAGGGGGTCAACCTCACCCCCCAGAGGTGGCATGATCACATTTACCCATTGTTAGGGATGATCTTATCCCCCAAAGGTGGTATAGTCCTGTGGGGGGAGACTGTGAAATAATTCACAAGCAAATAGTTCGTGAAAAGATTCACAAGCAAATAGTTCGTGAAAAGATTCACAAGCGAATGAGTTGATAACGATACTCAATATCAATAAAAAAATATATGTAAATAAATAGATAATAATTAAAGATTGCTATTGACAAGTGCCGATAAATACTATAGAATGATAAGCATGACAAAGAGAAATAACACTATTAGGAGAAATGAAATGAAAGAAAGAATTATTGATGCTTTGGCCGAAGTTATTATTATCGGTGCTGGTATTGTTAGCGTTATCATGTGTGCTATAGTTTGCTCGTGGATACTTCTGTCACAGATATAGGTAATAAAAAACTTACATTTATTTTGATAATAATTAAAGATTGCTATTGACAAGTATCGTCAAGTATGGTATAATGGCAACATAAGAAAGAGAGAATCGAATGAGAAAATTCAACGCAATTAGAAACGCAGTAAACTTTGGTAAAGGTAAAAAGATGAGTAATGAAATTCAAGTAAATGATAAAGTTCAATGGATTGGTTTTCGTGGCGATACGGAAATTGTAATAAAAGGCCGTGTTGAAAGCATTGGCGAATTCAACGGTAAGAAAACCTTCACCGTTAGAAAGTTTGGAACGTTCGCAGAAGATCGTAGTCAAACAATGATTTCAGCAAGTCGAGTAACTAAACTGGGAACTGATTTAATAAATCCCGACGACCTACGAAAATGACGGGAGATTTAGTTTGACCTAACCCCTTGCTGGGTAATGACTTAGGTACCGGCGTGCTGCCCGGCACGATCTAACCCCTTTGATAGTAACGACTTATAACAAAGAAATATCTCTATTATTTCCGTAAAAATACGTGATTGGTGCTTGACAAGCTAAAGATATTGTGCTATAATGTCGATATAAGTAATAGAGAACAAAGGTTTAAACAATGACACTTACACAATTCATCAACTACATCCAATACAGTACAGTACGACCCGATAGGGTTAGCGTTGTACGTTGGAATGCTATGATTAAGTATGCCAAAGTAAATGGATATATTTCCTAAAAATTGCCCGATAGGGCTTGACAAAATGGGATCTATAGTATATAATACAATCATGATAAGAAACAATAACACTAATAGAAAAGAGAATCAAATGACTAAACAAAACTATTTCGGCTTTAATCCAGAACTGTTTAACAAAACAGCTACTCACATCTTCAATGGTGTTAAGGTTAGAGTGTACAAAACTTATACTGATACTGGTTGTGCTACAATCCTAGAAGGCCCTAATAAGGGTAAAGCAACTACAGTTTATTTTGATAAAGCTGTAAAAATATAAGAATAGTACTTGACAAGCAATAACGCTTATGGTATAATGATAAGCATGATAAGAAGCAATAACAACAATAAGGAAAAGAAAATGATTAAGAAAATGTTTTACTCAGCTATTGACTCAGAAGTTTTTATTATCGCTGGTTGTATCTTAACAATTATCGCCGGTAGTGTCTTTGGTGCATGGGCGTTACTTCAGACGCTATAGTACTGGCGATTTAGTTTGGTCTAACCCCTTACTGGGTAATGACTTATATATCGGCTAGCTGCCCGGCGAGACGTAACTCCTTTAGTAGTAAGGGCTTACGACGAATAATTTCTTGCCTATCTTGCGTAGCCTATGATTACCAAAAGTATTTTACCCTACTCAGAATAGGTGATTTCATTCGTTGGTACCAAAGGACTTAGGTGGCCTTCCATAAGGGGGGTTTAGCATTAGGGGGGTATAAAAATAAACTATTTTGAAATGGGATAAACCTATACTGTGTAATGACTTATATTAAAAATCCAAAACAAAATTTCGCAAATCGTGTTAATGATTGGTTAAACGTGCGGTTAAGTATATAGAAAGACAAGATAACTTAACTAAGGAAAAATGAAAATGAGAGAAAAACTAGAAGTAACATTGATTATCGGAAGTGGAATCGTAGCCATTATTGCTTGTGCAATTACTTCCACTTGGATACTGTTAAACACTCTGTAGGAAGATGAAAATGAAAAGATTTTGGTATGAAATGTTGGTTGCACAAGTTGTCATGTTTTTGGCATTAATTGCAAGTTGTTTGATTTACGGTGTTTTTACAGCATTGGTTGGTTGATATGAATTTAGAACAAATGAGAAAAGAAGCAGAAGAAATCCTAGGCGGTAAAGATACCCTTAAGATTCAACAATGGCTCACTAAAAAAGAGCTACAAAAAATCCAGAAAAAAGTAAGAAAAATTCTATGGAAATGACCTAACGTGTCACACCTATAGACGATAATACTAATATGAGAAACAAGAATAACACTAACAGAAAAGAGAAAAAAATGTTACACTTAGACGAAATCGTAGCTATTAAAATGGATAGCGGTTTAACTAACGAATCGGATCAGATTACTGAAATCGGTAGAGTACTTACTGATATGGGTAAATCACGTACTGAGAGAATTTATCTTCTTAGTGTTGATGAGGATTTTATCCCAGACGTTTTAGCCTGTTATAAGCCGGTTCAAGAAACTGAATACGGATTCTTTTTAGCTAAGAGATAACAATTTACGCCTTACTGGATTCTAACGAATAGGTCTTAAGTGACACTGAATAGGCAAAACACAATAAGGAAAAATGAAATGAGATTAATTACACCCAAACGAACTACTAAACAATTAGAAAAAGGTTTTCTTTATGAAGTAGTTTCTGAAGTCGATAGCTTTGGATACTTTAAAGTAAGAGAGCCTGTTAATCCCGGCTATGACTTTTATGGTAAAGTCTGGCACATTCATAAATCTAACATGAGAGAAATGCCCATCGTATGACTACGTACAAAGCTAAACAAATGGATTGCCCTAAATGTGGATTGCACTCCCTGATACTGGTAGACATTGGCGTATGCACTCCATGCGATGCTTGGAATGAAACAACCGAGCAAATGAATGAGCGTGTGCTGCGTGTGCGTGCTATGAATGAGAACACCGAACAGGGTGCTATGACATGGGCACGGCGATCTGGTGATGGTCTGTTGTATCAGATAAAGAAAAAAGGAAAATGAAAATGGGAAATGAAACGTTCCTGTATATGCTGGCGCTGTGCCTAGTGTGGCCTGTTGGCTATCTAGTGACGCGACTGCTAGAGAGAAACAGATAGTGTCGCACCCCTTCTCTCTCTCTGAGAGAGATGGGAGGCACGCGGTACGGGCGATTTAGTTTGGCCTAACCCCTTACTGGGTAATGACTTATATATCGGCCAGCTGGCCGGGCGAACGTAAACCCTTTGGTAGCAACAACTTACGTCAACAAAATTCTTCTGTTTCTTTGAAAAAATTACTGGATTCTTCTTGACAAATATGCCGATACTATATATAATGGGGGATAGTTAAAGAGGAAGTTGCTACTACTATAATAAAAACTTTGAAAAAATAACCTAATAGGGCTTGACAACACAACACATTTATGGTATAATGGACTCATAAGAAAAAAGAAATATCGAACCTAATACACTTGGTTCAACGAAATTATGTTTACTGCAACAACTGTTGTTGCGGTTCCATGCCACTTTTGCCAAGAGGTAAATGAAATCGAGAACGTTCCCGTTCAAGGTTTTGCCAACTGGCAGCGTGGAGAGTTGATTCAAAACGCTCTACCCGAGCTAAATACGGATCAACGCGAATTGCTTATTTCCGGCATTTGTCCAAAATGCTGGGATGAGCGACTCGGCTCCGACTAGGAGTGAACCGTAAAACCGTCCCAGCTTTGCTGGTGTGGAGTTTGACTAGCTCTGTCGCAATTACTCAATAGTCAAAAATACAATTTATTTCACAAAAATTCCCAAATACCCCTTGACAAAACACTCAACATAGTATATAATACAAACATAACAAAAAACGAAAATCGAATCAGATACACTTGATTCAACGAACCAATAAACTCAGCCGTCTTGAAAAACCAGCGTAAGCCGTTAATCAGGATCGGAAGTTCAGATCAGAGGAATTATCCTGACTGAAATATTGAGATAAAACAAGCCCCGTAGCCGTTGGAAAACTCTATCGTCTTACGCTCTATGAAAACGAAAAGCCCTGCAAAGGTGAGCTATCAAGTAGTAGTCATGAGATACGCGGATTTATACGACGGTTACGGGCAACAAAACATATGGCGTGAAATAGGAGGCACTGGATAGTCCAGTTGAAAGTCTGAAATTTTGGTGGTGGCAGCGTATTTGTCGTAGCTCGAATTTCTGAATCGGTTGACTAGCCGTGATAATCAATTGCCAGTCTCACTGGGTGAAAATCCCAGTCACGTCTACCTACATTCCCCACGCGGAGCAAGCTACTAAACTGGGGTACAATGGCGAGAGGGTTCTCGCAAGCTCCGCCCCGTACAAGTGTCCCACCCCTACTGGCTTTCTAAAGGGTTAAGACAAGAACAACGCACGCGAGTTTGCCGAACCGGTTCGGCACGCAAGACGCACGCAAGTTTTTACAAGAGCAAAAAAACTTTTGGCTAAACCGTTGGTGCGTAACGACTTAGGTAGTGGGGGGCTGCCCGCCGCGACGTAAGTCCTTTGGTAGCAACAGCTTACGTCAACAAAATTCTTCTGTTTTTTTATAGAAAATCTAAAGTTTGCCCTTGACAAATGCCGATAATAATATTATAATGGGAGTATAACACGAAAGGGAAAGTTATGGAATCAATGTTAGTAACAGTAAAAGCTCATTCTGAAAAGGCAAGCCAGCGGACTAAAAACCGTGCCGGTCACGCTATGGCGTCAACGATGTGGCTTGACAAAATAAGTCACCCTGATTGCATGGGTGGAAAAAAATGTGGGTTGTTCAAAAGCACTGGCCGACAGCATGGTGCAGTCGAAAGAGGTGCAGAACTGGGTGGATGGTTTGGGTGGTTACCACTGGACGAACTAATCATAAAAAAAGACGGAAAGTTCCTTGATTTAACTTGACAAATTAAAGTTCAGATGGTACAATTGACGATATAAGATAATAGGAAATCCACGAAAGGAAATTGAAAATGACATTTAAATTTAACGACTTCGACGCTGAAATCCAATGCGATGAGTTTGTTGATGAGAGGATCTCTGACGAGGATCTCGAAGCAGCGGGTGAATTTTACGACGAGCTTGAAATTCAACTTGATGCGATGGACGGGATGCTTGACTGGGATGAAGTTAATGCGGAGCTAAATGCGGAAATTGAATTGTCTGATGATGATTGGAATGAGCGTCGTGAGGATTACGACGAGGAATTACATTGATTGGGCTTGATTTTGGTATCGACCTACTGTAAGGCGTGCGAACGCACAGTCGGGGACGCGGGTTCGACTCCCGCCGAGTCCACTGGAGTTTAATTATTTTAGAGAGGAAAAGAAAATGAAAGAAAAAAGAACATCGCGAACCAGTTACGTTTTGGGTGATGAAACCAGCAAATCCTGTTTTGTTTCCAGTTACTCTAAGACACTTGAAATTACGCTGAACGACTATGATAAGAACGGCGTATATGTCACTCTTGAAATTGAACTCCCTATCGAAATTGCTCGAAGTCTGTGTGATAAGATGACAAGTGAGATTGTAGAGTATGATGATGAGATGATCAAAAAGGCACAGGCCAAAAGAGATGAAGAAGCGGAGGTAGAATAATGGTAGCTGCAACTGGACGTAATACCGCCGTTGTTTCTCGCTGCATAAAGTGTGGCGATAGTCAAACCGTGCTTGTGAAGAAAATGGATCTTAGGGCATGGAAGCATGGCGAGTACATTCAAAACGCAATGCCTTACTTGACCGTCGATGAGCGTGAGCTGCTTATCAGCGGGACATGCGGCCCGTGCTTTGACAATATGTTTCCTGATGAGGATGAAGAAAATTGAGAACAAGACGAATGACCCAATTAGAAATAATGAAATTTTATCAGCGTGAAGCGAACAGAGAGGCGGAGCGACGGCATGCCAAGCGGGGACAGTCAAGGGGCTTGCTTGGTAGGCTACTTCGGAAATAGTTTCCCCTAAATCCAGTGATGCCAATGACTTAGGTGGCGGGGGGCTGCCCGCCCCGACGTAAACCATTACTACCAAAGGACTTACGTCTAAAAATATTCGTTGTTTTTTTCTTAAAATCTATTGACAAACTAAAGTTTGTGTGCTATAATTGACGATATAAGAGATAGGACAATCAACGAAAGGAAAATTGAAATGAGAAAAATGAGTAAAGGCAATTTGAAGCTGGATGTGGTTGAACATATTATCCTGCGTAACATGTGGGAATATTATATTCTCGCTACTGAGGATGAGGATTCGATACCAAACGCCGATATTAGATATGCTCTTGTGATGGGCTTTGAGGATGAAATTGGAACCGTGTCAATGTCAGAAATTAAACCGCACGTCATCAGCCGGACTACTGATCTTAATGAGATCATGCCAGCCGCTGGTTATGAGTGGGAAAAAATCTAAAAAAAGATTAAAGATTACCCTTGACAAGTGCCGATAATAATAGTATAATGAAAGCAACAAAGGGGAAAGCTCCTCGGCTAATTGAGGTCGCCCTAATTTTTTTAACGAAGGAAAATAAAAATGAAACTTACAGACAAAGAACTTAACGAAATGGTTGAGGTGATGCAGGAATGTGACGATTTTCTTCTCGGTCCCCCCGAAGGTTACGAGAGCGATGAAGATTCTCTGGGCGAATTGTCCACAAATCATTCCTCAATTGAAATAGACATCATTGAAGATTCGAGAGATTACTTCCCTGACTATGATGAGCCGGTCGATTATTATGGTGCGTATGGTGATTACGAAGATTATGAGCCTAGCCCGTATGATGGCACCTATAGCGAAGAATAATACTGGAGCCGTAGCACAACTGGTTAGTGCATCGGATTGTCTATCCGAAGGTTGTGGGTTCGAGTCCCTTCAGTCACCCTAAGTCGTTGATATGTAAGTACTTGCGTCGGGGCGGGCAGCCGGCCCCCACGTAACCTGTTACCACACCACGACTTATGACAAAGAATTTCTCTTGTTATTTTGCAGAAAATCTAAAGTTTGCCCTTGACAAATGCCGATAATAACTATATAATGGGAGCATAACACGAAAGGAAAAATTATGGAAATCCCAACTAAAGATATTATTGCAGGACTAGAAAAGATAATCCCGAAAGACATTGCAAGCGGGCAGGTAACGGAAGAAACCGTCAAACTCAAACTTGACACGATCCAACTTATCAAAGCCCAAGCTCTGGAAATTCGAGAGCTACAAGCGGTTGTCGTGAAACTGCGAGATGAGCTTCTTAGTAAAAATGGAGACCTGATATTTGAAAAATGGAAAAATGAAAAAAACTCTTGACAAACTAAAGTTTGTATGGTAAAATGGACGATATAAAGAGTAGAAGATTCACGAAAGGAAAAGGAAATGACGATACCACGAATTACTGAGGAATGTTTGCACGCCGTAGTTGAGAAGGCTGTTCAGGCCCACCCTGAAATTTTCGCAGCAACGACAATGCTGGAAATGAAGGTGGAGCAACCCGCATTATATGCTGCGTTGACTTCTTTGCTGAAACCATTTCTTGATCCACTATCAGAACCGGTGGAAGAAATACCCTTGGCAGTTTGTCAAGAGATGATTCTTATGGCATCCTTCTGTCTAGCTGGAGTTGCCTTTAAAGCTATCAAGGCACAAATAGAAGCTAATGAAATGAATGAGGCATGGTCATGATTGATTGGAAAAAAGCAGAGCAAACAGTTTTAGAATGTATTTGGGTTCCTAATAACATTCTGCCGGAACGATATCACGATAACCGTGAGGGTGGTTCTACGTTAGAGCGTGTCGAACGTATCTACAATAAAGAAGTTACTCCGACTGTAAACACTGACCCAAGAAATAAATCTGTTGTAATTTCTGACGGTGTTATTCAACACGGTAGTCAAGAGCGTATCGACATTCTTAATAAGTATCGGAATGATGTTGACAAGGGTCGTGACATAGAGTATAATGTAAATGAAGATAAGCTGTATCGACTGAATCAAACATTTGCTTCAGTTATGGAATTAGATGTGGAGGAAGAAGAATGAACGATAACCAAAAGAAAGCTGCATTAGCATGTGTATTGGCGTTTCTCTTAGGATGTCTGGTTGCGTTTAGTGGATGTTCTGTAAGGATAGAAGTGCAACCACCAATCAGCCAAATGGAAACGCTAGACGTTAAAACCTGTCCGTGTTGTGGCTTTGCCCCGTGGTCAGATTCTTGGTGTGAGTATCACTATGGCACGTAAGGAAAATAAAATGAAACTGTTAGGAATGAAAGATACTATAAAGTTTAATGAAAGCGGTGAGGAGTTTGCGGTTACTGGCTTTACTTCACGAGGAATTGAGTTGACGGGAGTCCGTGGCAATCTTCAAACATTAACCTCTCACGACTTTGAAAATCTACTGAAGAAAAAGAAAATAAAAGTAATTACAACGGAAGATTAGGATTCCTTTCGTAGATAGTAGCCCAGTTAAAGCCTAGTAGCCCGTTACGGGACATAAGCGGTAAGACGCTTTAGGGATCATGTGGACAGGCTTGCCACACTACTATTTGTTTATTCTAAGTCCATACCACGTAAGGGCTTACGTGACGGCGGGCTGCCTGCCATATCGTAAGTCATGGACACGTAACGATTTATATCAAACAAAAAGATTAAAGTTTCTATTGACAAATGTCGATATATATAGTATAATGGATAAGTAAAGGGGCCGTAGCTCAATTGGTTAGAGTACCGGACTGTCGATCCGGTGGTTGCCGGTTCAAATCCGGTCGGCCTCGCTGGAAGAGGTGTCTCACCCCTTCCCCCTTCTTGAAGGGTTAAAGAATGGGTAAAGCACGCGAGTTTGTCACGCGAGTTTTTGAGGTTGGTACACGCAAGTTTTTTTTTGAAAAAGATTAAAGTTTTGGGGTTGTAATTGCCGATAATAATAGTATAATGAGAGATATGAAAAAGAAACGAGTTACTGCCGGAAATAGATTGTATTGTAAGCATTGGCTTAAAACCATTGATCTTGCTAAACGAGTGTACGTCTATCGTAACCTGCATAAAAACTGCTGGTCGGTTCGTCAGTCTGGTAAGGTTGTAGATCACACGCATTTCCTACTGCTTAAAGATTGCCGGTATCTAGTCGGTAAGGCTGGCCGTGAACGTGTGCTGCGAGAGCATAAGAAAAACGTCCATGCTGGTGTGTCTGGTTACGTGACTGATAAAGTACCACAAGAACAATTCTGGGATGATTGGGGAACCGTCGTTTATAATCCATACGACCACGATCAGTTTTATGCTGGTAGTTTTCCCGTTAGTAATTCGCACTATTGTATTTTTAATGGTAAAGAGGTAGAAGCGGTCTGGGAAAATCAATACGATTACTACGAATTTAATCGGGATTGGAAAGGGATATTTAAATGAAACTAGAAACTTATACAAAAATAGATAAAAAAACCGGTAAGAAAGTCACTAGACAACACTATCCTAAGTTATACGGCAAACGTCGTAAGGAGCAGCGTCGTGAGGAGGGTGAAGAGCGAACCAAGGGATGGGGTACGCTCACGATAGAGCAGAAATGGAATTCGCTCAATAATAGATCTGGTGAATGCAAGAAGCAGAAAGAAAAACTTTTAAAAGGAATTGAAAGTGGAGAAAAAGAATGTATAATGGAGATAGAGAAGAGCCGTTAGGAGATCAGTTTCCCTTTGTGGAGGGTCAAATAGAACCCTCGGGGATTTTTACTGAAGAAGTTCGAAAGGATGAAGGAGAGAAGTTATGAAAGCAGTGCAAGGAAATGTTTTTTCAATGAAGATTCGTGGCGTGGTTAACACGCAGGACACGAGTCGGGATCAGTGGGCTAAGATTGTCGATTGTTCGACAGGTCAAGTCCTACACACGGGACAACCACGATATATTAAGCGCGTGGCTAGAGAGCGTTACAATACGCTACTCAATATCTAGTCCGTCCTTTCGTGGATCGGTGGCGGGCCGCGATGTGGGGACCAGAAGGACCCCTGATCGTACCCGCTGCCGATTTTTATTTTCTTAAGTGCTTATCTGGGCACGACTTAGGTGGTGGCACCCTGCCCGCCGCGACGTAAACCCTTACGTGGTAACGACTTATGACGAATAAAAATATCTGACTTTTTTCTTGGTTTTTCTCAAGTTTAGGGCTTGACAATGCCGATAAATATAGTATAATGGGAGTGTCTATCTAAAGGGAGATTCAGAATGTTAAAATTCAGTAACGCCAATGCTAAAACGGAAGCATTGAAAGAAGTCGATTATCTAAAGCCATTTCTGGCAGCCTATCAGCCCAAAAGCAAACCACGAAAAATATATTCGTTTGATTTGTTATCTGGCTACTCTTGTCCATTTGCGGAAGCGTGTTTATCTAAAGCTGTTGAAGTAGATGGCAAGCGTAAAATCAAGGATGGGCCGAAAACTAAATTCCGTTGTTTCTCTGCTAGTCAAGAAGTTCAATATAATAACGTCTACAATCTACGCAAGCACAATTATGATACGTTGCGTGATCTAAAGCTGCCGGAATACGATCAAGAGGGTGCTGCTCATTTGAATGAGATGATTCACCGATTGAATACCGATCTACCAAAAGACGCTGGCATTATTAGAATTCATGTTGCTGGCGATTTCTTCAATGCCGACTATATGTTCGCTTGGATTAGCATGGCTATGATGCACCCCGATAAGCTATTCTATGCCTATACTAAGTCTCTAAAATACTGGTTGGAGCATAGGGAATGGATTGACCAGATTCCTAATTTTGTTTTAACTGCTAGTTATGGTGGGCGTGATGATAGCCTAATCGCAAAACATAATCTACGATATGCCAAAGTGGTATTCAGTGAAGCAGAAGCCGCATCGTTGGAATTGGAAATTGACCACGACGATTCACATGCTGCCGATCCTCACAATGCAGATAAAAGTTTTGCCCTGCTCTTACATGGGACACAACCAAAAGAAACGGAAGCGGCAGACGCATTAAAGTTACTAAAGAAAAACAATGTGAAACATTCCTATAACAGAAAGAAAAAAGCATAATGCGAATTCTATCGACTGAATGTAGTGAAGAACAACAAAAGGAAGATATGCCCGAACTGCTAAGGCTTAACGCTCAAGCAAAGGAAACGGAAATGATGTGGGAATTCTTCGGAGGAAATATAACACTACCGAACGGAAATAGTTATCAAGTGGTGGATTATTAATTACTTTAATAGGAAAGGATGAAAAATGTGACGTATAAAGAATTACTGGATTTCCTAAAGTCTCTGGAACAAAATGCCGATAATAGATTAGAGGACAATGTTACGGCATGGGATATGGAGCAGGGAGAATATTATCCGACAGAACTCTTGACAATGGAGGATTCGGATGGTATAATGGAAGCTGGAACTATGTTTCTTGGATTTGGTCTGGAAGGAGGGTGATGATAGGATTCTTCATTTTGTTGATAATCTTTGGGATTATCGTTTGTGGATATTTAAGTAGGGAATAAGGAAAGTATTATGACAAGTTTAACAATTGGTGATAAAGTCTCGTTTAGTTATCTAAAAGGTGCTGAGCAAGAAGGTTACAGTCCTAAGCTAGTGAACTACGCTAGTAAGGCAGCGAACTACCAAGGAACCGTTGAGGATGTGCGTGACATTACTAAGAGTCCTCTTAGTTTTGAAACCGTCGCCTATGGCAAGATCAAGGGCGAACGCTCTAAGAATCTTGTTACCGTCAGTATTGACGGAGATGGCTCGAAAGCGTTTTACGATGGCCGCATGGTAAATGTGCAGCGTCAACAAGCGTAGTCGTAATGAGTGCCTACCGTCTTGGGTTCCGCTTAGATCGGGTAAACCCTTGACGGGGGCACTTTTTATTTTTAGGAGTTGATATGTTTAACGAGATACAAAAAAAAATAATCATCATGTCATTGATGTATTTCTTTAACGACTATACGCCAGAGGATCAGAACGATTGCGGCTGTGAGTTCTGGGATACGGAAAAATTCGACGGCGTTATTCAGGAGCTGATCGAAGATTTCGTCGGGCCTACTTGGGACGAAAAGACCACGGATGAAAATATAAAGCGAGAGACGGAAAAAAGATCTCGCTAAACTGTTGTGGCATAAGGACTTAGGTGGCGGCAGCCTGCCCGCCGCGCCGTAACCCCTTTGATAGCAACAACTTACGGCAATAAAAATACCTGATTTTTTTCTGATTTTTTCTAAAGTTTTACCCTTGACATAGCCGATAAATATAGTATAATGAGATCATGAAGTTTAAGTTTTTTTTAAAGGGAGAGTGATTATGTCACATGAAGTAGAGAAAATGGTTTTTGCCGGTGAGGTTCCTTGGCATGGTCTGGGAACGGAAATTGATGAGGCTACCACATTTTGGGATGCGTTTGAGATGGCTGGCTTGAATTGGGAAGTGGACACAAAACCGTTGTTCACTAGCCAAGGTGAGAAGGTTACGCATCGTGCGTCTTATCGAACTTCCGACAATAGGATTCTTGGAATCGTCGGACCTCGTTGGACACCGTTGCAGAATCGTGATGCGTTCAATATTTTTGAACCGCTTGTAGAATCTGGTGAATTGCAGATTCATACTGCTGGTTCGCTTAGAAACGGTGAACGCATTTGGGCGTTGTGTCAGTTGAACAAGCAAAATACTGAAATCGTTAAAGGTGATGAGATTGCAAAATTTGCACTTCTATCAAACGGTCACGATGGTAAACTTGCTGTTCATTTTGGATTTACTCCAATTCGAGTTGTTTGTGCCAATACGGAAGCTATGGCAAGAGATTGCGAAGCATCGAGCTTAATTCGAGTTCGACACAACCGATTCGTTAAAGAGAATGTCGAAGCTGTTAGGGATGTTATGAATTTAGCAAACCAAGAGTTTGAGACAACCGCCGAGAGTTATCGTTTCTTGGCTAGTCGTTCGATCAGTTCCACCGACTTGGAAAAGTATGTCAAGATCGTTTTCGATGCTAACAAGCCCGAAGATGAAATCTCGACTCGGACGAAAAACATCATCCTGAAAGTTACCGAACTATTCGAGAATGGTAAGGGTAACGATCTTGTAGGAGTTCGAGGAACATACTGGGCAGCGTATAACTCTGTCACTGAATACCTCAACTATACTAAGGGTCGAAACTCTAACAACCGGATCGACTCGTTATGGTTCGGTCAGAACGGGACGATGAGCCGAAAGGCGTTGGATCAGGCTATGGCGTTAGCGTCATAGACTGTATCTCCCTTGGCCCTGTCGTAGTGTCGCATTGGTTCCGGTTTAACGGGCTAACCATCGGCATGCGGCAGGGCTTTTTTTTGTAAATATTTTTTTGACGTAACCTGTTGATACCAAAGGACTTAGGCGACGGGGGCCTGCCCGACCCGCCCTAAGTTATTGCTATATAAAGACTTATGTCAATAAAATAAACGGGCCATAAGTACTGACTATATAAAGACTTATGAAGATTTCCTAAAGTTTTCCCCTTGATTGTGCCGATGAGTATGGTATAATGATGTAAAGGCTTACGTGGTAAGGGCTTACGTAAAATAATAGAGATATTGCTTTCCTTGCCCGCCAATAGGGGGGTGTGATCAGAACGATTCTTCATGCGATCAAATTGATTACATCCCCCTGCGGTGGGGGAAGAAAGAGATGTATCACCCCTTCTTTCTTCTTGCGGTTGGGGATGGAGGTAAAGCACGCGAGTTTACCGAACCGGTTCGGGTTTTCCCAGAGTCACGCAAGTTTTAAAACTTGATTTTTTTTTAAAAAAAGAAATAATTAAACAGAGGGGAATTGTCTTACCCCTACTTTCTTCTTGGGTTTTTGTGTGGTTAATAGCACGCGAGTTTGCGCCGTCAGGTTGGTACACGCAGGGAGGGCCGTCAGGTTGGTACACGCAAACGTGGGGTTGGTACACGCAGGGTGTATAATAAAGTACTATGAGCAATATCCCAAAAGTTAGGAAAGGTATAGAACAATCCATAAGGAAGACTCTGGAAAATATGGGTGCCGCTAAAGGAAAGGGCAAAGAGGAGGGAGTTAAATATATAGAATCTTTTTGGGCTAAGTTTAAGAAGGATCAGCCCTATTTATCTAAATTAGTTCTTCGGGAAATGATGAGCTTTAAAAGCGATAAGGTAGCTGCTGCATTTGCGCATGGGGTTTGGGTTACTTACGCAGCACTACAGTCTCAGGAAGAAGCTGATGACATGAATGAGAATTGGGGACTTAGATAAGTGTACTAGATTCTTCTCTTAAATCTTTAGGAAGTATTCTCAGGAAAAGTAATTTAAATAAAACCGCAACAAGCATAAAAGGAGTTGCTATAATAATCCTGAATTTACGGAGCATTATTGTATTATCCCACCACCACCCCGCAAGCCCGAAGGCAAGCGGCAACTTTTAAATGCCCAAATCCATACAGGGAAGTACAGATTAGAAGATTTCCCTAAACTCCTAAGAGTTAATCATCATAAGGACATCCTAATATAAAATAAAAAGGGAAGGCGGCTCGCTAGGAGGAAGTTATGGTACTCAGC
>Ga0208316_1001024_pt1 | contig 18639 bp, 17 predicted proteins | sample MalvireepMed_231_FD_184240 | JGI IMG/M metagenome (GOLD analysis project Ga0208316, IMG submission 184240) | Marine viral communities from the Global Malaspina Expedition - Malaspina viral metaG DeepMed_231 (SPAdes) (version 2) | ecosystem: Environmental > Aquatic > Marine > Oceanic | place... | reverse complement strand
GGCGCATAGCGCGGCCGCATGGCCCAATCCGACCGGGGCGCCCTGTCATTCGATCGTGCAGTCCAGGCGCTCGATGCGGCCATAACGAATCCGGCGGTCCGACCCAGTTAGAGCCGGACCCTCGCCCCCCGCGCTTAAGACTTCGTTACCCATTCCTGTTAACCCTGACCCCATGCTTAGACGCGCCAGATTCCACGCCCTGCCGTGCCTTTTCGCGGCCCTTGCCGTCGCCGGATGCGGCGGCGTGCGCGCCATGCCCGGGGCCCAGGCGGCGGGCCTGGCCGCGCCGTCTCACGAGGCGGATTTCGTCAACCTCCCCTACGCCCAGTGGACCGAGGACGAGCCCGCCTATCGCTTCTATCCCGGGGATGAGATCGAGGTGACGGTGCCCTCGGCGCCGGAGCTGACCAAGACCCTCACCGTGCAGCCCGACGGTCGCGTGACCATGCCGCTGATCCCGCCGGTGATGGCCGCCGATCGCACGACGATGCAACTCGAGGCGGCCCTGTCCCAGGCCTATGCGGCGCACCTGTTGCGGCCGGAGGTGTTCGTGACCGCCAAGGCGGCGCCCTTGAAGGTGTTTGTCGGCGGCGAAGTCGGCGCGCCTGGCGTCTATGACATGGTGGGCGACGCCGACGCCCTGCGCGCCATCATCCAGGCGGGCGGCTTCAGTCCGACGGCCAATCGTAGCGAGGTGATCATCATCCGGCGGGGCGCCGGCGGCCGGGGCATGATGCGCACGGCGGACCTGCTGGCGGGCCTGCGGCGACCGAGCGCGGACCTGATCCCGCTGCGCCGGTACGACATCGTCTATGTGCCGCGGAGCGGCGTGGCCAACGCCGGACTGTTCGTCCAGCAGTACTTCCGCGACCTCTCACCGATCCAGTTCGGCTTCAGCTACGCCCTGAACGGACAGGGCGTGAACTGACGGCGAACCGGTGTCGGGCTCTCAGCCCTGGGCCAGCCATTCGCGGGCGGCGCGCTGGGCCTCGGCCACGTCTTCGGACGCCATCTCCTGGGACAGCTCCTTGCGGTAGACCTTGGCTTCCAGCGAACCGCGCATGGCCGCCAGGTTGAACAGCATATGGGCCGAAACATAGTCCAGCGGCGCGCCGCCCTGACCGGTCGAATAGAGCATGCCCAGCCGGAACAGCTCGTCTCCGGAAGCCTCCGGCCCCGGCAGCGGCAGGCCTTCGGCGCTCCCCACGTCCACGTTCGCAAACATGACCTTCACGTCCCTCATCCAGCGGCTGGCTTCCGTTCTGGGAGCCGTTGCGCCGCTATCCATGAGCGAAGAAAAGTCGAACTCGGCTGAACATATGGTTAAGTCCGAAAATAACGCGAATTCATGCGACAATCTGGCAGAGTTCGCCGCGCTTACTGCCGCGAAACCTTTATCTACACAGGCTTAACGGCTGCCCCCTCGCCCCCTGGGCCAGGCGCGGGAGCCAGACGGGGCCTTGAACGTTTCCTGTGTGAGGGACACGACACAAGGAGCCTTGTGATGAAGACGATTTTGATCGCCGCTGCGGCCCTGGCCCTGGCGACGCCGGCTGCAGTCCAGGCCCGCCCCCATCCCGACTATCATGGGGACCGTGATCGTTATGAACGCGATCACCGCGGCGACCACCATCGCGGCCGGGACTACGGCAAGCGTCATCCCCATGGCATGCCGCCCGGTCAGGCCAAGAAGCGCTGGAGTCGTGGGGACCATGTACCGCGCGCCTATGTGACAGAGCGCAGCTACTACATCAGCGAGCCTGCCCGATATCGCCTGCGCCAGCCGCCCCCGGGCTATCAGTGGGTGCGCGTCGATAATGACGTCTATCTGGCCCAAACCCAGACGGGGCTGATCGCCGACGTGGTCCTGAGCCTGTTCAACTAGCGGCCTCTGATCCTGAATTAACCGTTCAGCGGGGGTTCAGGGCGGCCCGCCCATCCTTCAGATCATCGGGGGATGTGGCGGCCCGCCCTGCGGGCCCGCAAGGAAAAACGGAGACGTAGAATGCGACGTCTAATCTTGAGTCTCGCGGCCATCGCCGCCGTTGCGGGTCCCATCGCGGCCTCTGCGACATCTGCGCAGGCGCAGTCCTGGGACCGGCGCGAGAGCCATGATGATCGTCGGGGCGACCGGTGGGATCGTCGCGATGACCGGCGGGACGACCGTCGCGGCGACCGCTATGACCGGCGGGATAACCGCTATGACAATCGCTACGACAATCGCCGACATTATCAGCCGCCGCGCTGGGATAGCAGCCGCTACAACGGCTATTACTATCAGAACCGCTGGTCCTATGGGCCGCCGCCGACGGTCTATTACAGCCATCCGCAGTATCGTCCGGGCTATGTCGCCTGGCGCCGGGGCGCGGTCCTGCCGCCGCAGTACCGCGGCTATGTGGTTCACGACTACCACCGCTACCGCCTGCGTCCGCCGCCGCGGGGCTATGCCTGGCACCGGGTCGGCAACGACTACCTGCTGGCCGCCGTCGCCAGCGGCATCATCTTCGAGATCATCAACAACCGCTGATCCTCGAAGCGATCTTCGACAGTTGTCGTGAACAAGGCCCCGGACGTTGGTCCGGGGCCTTCGTCATGCGTGGCGGCGCAGGTCAGAGCCCGAGCTTGGCCTTGAGCAGCTGATTGACCGTACCCGGATTGGCCTTGCCGCCGGTGGCCTTCATCACCTGGCCGACGAACCAGCCGATGGCCTGGGGCTTTTCCTTCACCGACTCGGCCTGGGCCGGATTGGCCGCGATCAGGCCATCGATGATCGCCTCCAGTTCGCCGGTGTCGGAGACCTGCATCAGGCCCTGCTTCTCGACGATCTCGCCCGGCGCGCCTTCGCCGGCCCACATGCGTTCGAAGACGTCCTTGGCGATCTTGGACGAGATCACCCCGTCCTCGATCAGCTTGACCAGTTCGGCGATCTCGCCGGCGCTGATCGGGCTGTCTTCGATATCCAGGTTCGCCGCCGTCAGCCGTGCGGCGAGGTCGTTGGTGACCCAGTTGGCCACCAGCTTGGCGTCGCGGCCCTTGGCGGCGGCTTCGAAGAAATCGGCGCGGGCCTGATCGCCCACCAGCACCCCGGCGTCATAGGCTGACAGGCCATACTGACTCTGCAGCCGCGCCTTCTTGGGGTCGGGCAGTTCGGGCAGGCTGTCCTCGATGGCCTTCACCCAGGCTTCGTCCAGCACCAGGGGCAGCAGGTCCGGATCGGGGAAGTAGCGATAGTCGTGCGCATCCTCCTTGGAGCGCATGGACCGGGTCTCGCCCTTGCCGGGATCGAACAGGCGGGTCTCCTGGTCGATCTTGCCGCCGTCCTCAAGGATCTCGATCTGCCGGCGGGCCTCATACTCGATGGCCTGCTGGATGTAGCGATAGGAATTGACGTTCTTGATCTCGCAGCGTGTGCCCAGATGGCCGAAGTCGCCCGTGGCGCGGAACTTCTCATAAGCCCCCGGACGACAGACCGAGACGTTCACGTCGGCGCGCAGATTGCCCTTCTCCATGTCCCCGTCGCAGGTGCCCAGATAGACGAGGATGGTCCGCAGCTTCTTCACATAGGCTGCGGCTTCCGGCGCGCTGCGCATGTCGGGGCGCGAGACGATCTCCATCAGGGCGGTGCCCGAGCGGTTCAGGTCCACATAGGTGGAGTCCGGATCCTGGTCGTGCAGCGACTTGCCCGCATCCTGCTCCAGGTGCAGCCGCTCGATCCGCACGGTGATGGTCTCGCCGTCGTCCAGCTCCACCAGCACCTCGCCCTCGCCGACGATGGGCTCCTTGAACTGGCTGATCTGGTAGCCCTGGGGAAGGTCCGGATAGAAGTAGTTCTTGCGGTCGAAGGTGGACTTCAGATTGATCTGCGCCTTCAGGCCAAGGCCGGTGCGCACGGCCTGTTCCACGCAGCGGCGGTTGATCACCGGCAGCATGCCCGGCATGGCGGCGTCCACCAGGCTGACCTGGGCGTTGGGGCCGGCGCCGAAGCCGACGGCCGCCCCGGAGAAGAGCTTGGCGTTGGAGGCGACCTGGGCGTGGACTTCCAGGCCCAGGACCATTTCCCACGGGCCGGTGCGGCCCTGGATCAACTTGGTGTTCTCAGTCATGCGCTCTTCCTAATCCCAGCCGCCGCCCTGCGAAAGCGGCCAAGTTAAACCCCCTTGCGAAAGGCCGGAGTCTCACGCTCACTCCGCTTCGGCGACAACGCCGATCCAGGGAGGAGACCTCACCTATGCGCAAACTTCTTATTACGGGCGCCCTCGCCCTTTCGATGACGCTCGCCGCGGCCGTCGGCGCGACCGCGGAGACCAAGCTTTCGGTTGAAACCACGCCGGTCGCCGAGCTGATGGCGAACGAAAAGGCCAAGGCCGTGCTGGAGAAGCACATCCCTGGCATCGGCGCCCATCCCTCCTACGACATGTTCAAGGGCATGACGCTGGTGGAGCTGAAGCCCTATTCCGAGGGCCAGATCACCGACGACACCCTGGCGGCCATCAAGAGCGAACTGGCCACCGACTAAGCGTCTGGTCACACCCGTCCGCGGCCTCCGGCCGCGGTGGGCTCTACCACCAGCGTTGCGGCCGGGTCTTGAACTGAGCCGCCTCCTCGATCACCCCGCCCAGCGAGAACAGCGTGCCCTCGTCCAGGGGCCGACCGATGAGCTGCAGCCCCAGAGGCAGACCCTGGGCGTCCACACCGGCCGGCACGCTCATGCCCGGCAGGCCCGCCAGGTTCACCGTCACGGTGAAGACGTCGTTCAGGTACATAGCCACCGGATCGTCGGCGTTCTCCCCGAGCGCGAAGGCGGCCGAGGGCGCGATGGGGGTCAGCAGGGCGTCGACCTTCTCGAAGGCCTGGTCGAAGTCCTCGGAGATCCGCCGACGCACCTTCTGAGCCTTGAGATAATAGGCGTCGTAATAGCCGGCCGAGAGCACATAGGACCCGATCAGGATCCGCCGCTTGACCTCCTCGCCGAACCCCTGGGCGCGGGTCTGCTCATAGGTTTCGGTGAGGTTGGCGCCGTCGACCCGCAGGCCGTAGCGCATGCCGTCATAGCGGGCCAGGTTGGAGGAGGCCTCGGCCGGGGCCACGATGTAATAGGCCGGCAGGGCGTATTTAGTGTGGGGCAGCGACACCTCGACGATCTCGCAGCCGGCGGCCTTCAGCCAGGCCACACCCTGCTCCCAAAGCTTGTCGATCTCCGGCGCCATGCCCTCGGCGCGGTATTCCTTGGGAATGCCGATCCGCAGGCCCTTGACCGACTTGCCCACAAAGCTGGCGAAGTCTGGGACCTCAATGTCCAGGCTGGTGGAGTCCTTGGCGTCGTGGCCGGCCATGGACTTCAGCAGGATGGCCGCATCCTCGACATTGCGGGCGATCGGGCCGGCCTGGTCCAGGGACGAGGCGAAGGCCACCACCCCCCAGCGGGAGCAGCGGCCATAGGTCGGCTTGATCCCCACCGTGCCGGTGAAGGCCGCCGGCTGGCGGATCGAACCGCCGGTGTCGGTGGCCGTGGCCCCCAGGCAGAGCTCCGCAGCCACGGCGGCGGCCGAGCCGCCGGACGAGCCGCCAGGCGTGCGCGGGGTGTCATCGCCCTTGGCGCGCCAGGGATTGATCACCGGGCCGAAGGCGCTGCTCTCATTGGACGAGCCCATGGCGAACTCGTCCATGTTCAGCTTGCCCAGCATGACCGCCCCGTCGCGCCAGAGATTGGCCGTGACCGTGGACTCATAGGTCGGGACGAAATTGCCGAGAATCTTGGAGCAGGCCGTGGAGCGCACGCCCTCGGTGCAGAACAGGTCCTTGATCCCCAGGGGCGCGCCGTCCAGGGCGCCGGCCTCGCCGCGGGCGCGGCGGGCGTCGCTGGCGCGGGCCATGTCCAGGGCCTTGTCCGGCGTCTCCAGGACATAGGCGTTCAGCGCCTTGGCCGACTCGACGGCCTCGATATGGGCCTGGGTCAGTTCCAGCGCGGAAAAGGACTTGGATTCAAGACCTTCCAGGGCGGTCTTGAGGGTGAGCTTGGTCAGGTCGCTCATCTATTCCACCACCTTGGGGACAACGAAGAAGTCCTTGGCCGTCTTCGGCGCATTGGCCAGCACCTTGGCCGGGTCGCCGCCCTCGGTGACCACGTCCTCGCGCATGGGCAGGCCCTGATGCACCACCGAGGTCATCGGCTCGACCCCGTCGGTATCCACCTCTTCCAGCTGCTCGATCCAGGTCAGGATGCCGTTGAGCTCCTGAACCAGGGATTCCAGACGCGCCTCGGGTTCGGCGATGCGCGCCAGCTTGGCGACCTTGCGAACGGTCGCCACGTCGATGGCCATGGGGGCCTCCTTGCAATCTGACCCGTGGGTTAGCCGCGGTGGGAGGGCTTTGACAAGCGGGCGGCGCCTTTACAGGCCCGACAGGGGCCAAAGACGCGCCCCAGGCGCGGTCAGATCGATGATCTACGGCGAACCGGCGCCCGACCGCGCCTCAGGCGGGCGTGAGGTCGCGCACCGCGTCCTGCCCATCGGCCAGCCAGCGGGCGCAGTCGAGGCCCAGCTCGGCCACGGCGCGGGCCTCGTAGGCGGCGATGTCGTCGGCGGTGAGGACATCCTTCCAGCGGCCGTTGACGCCCTTGTTGATGAAGGTCTGCGCCCCGCCCTCAAAGATCGCGCCGCCCAGCGGGGCGACGTTCTCGGCGTGGGCCTTCATCCAGTCGAAGGTGCAGTGCTCGAGGATCTGCGGCCAGCGGTCTTCGGGAATGGGGCAGTCGAGGAAGGCGGCGATCCTGCGCATCTCGCCCTCCAGGTCCTGCTTCAGATCATTGAAATGGACCAGCATGACATTGGGCAGGTCGCGGATCGCCCACCAGGTGGCGATGTTCTCCCAATAGGGCCAGAAGGGCGCGCCATCCTGCTGCAGCCAGGTCAGGAAGTAGCGGCGGATATCGGGATCGGCGCGCGCGATCGGCGGCCCCACCCGGCCGGGCGTGTCGTTGATGGCGTCGTACCAGAGCTGATTGGCGTTGGCGTGATGGTTGTAGAGGCTCCACAGCACATCGCGGCCGTCGCGGCCGATATAGACGTACTTGGCCTTGGGCGAGAAGGTGAGCGCATCCACCGGCAGGTGGGTCTTGAGGATGCGCCGGTGCGTCTGGGCCTCGAGGATGTCCAGCAGGTCCGGCGGCATGATCCGCAGGTCCACCCAGGGTGAGAGTTCGGCGATCTTCACCTCGGGATCCCCGGCGAAGACCAGCTGGCCGACGATGCGCTGAGTCCAGGTCGTGCCGGACTTCGCATAGGTGGCCACGATCACGTCGTCATCGCGGAAGGCGAAACGATCCCAGATCGTGGAGTCCATGTGGTGGTTGTGCAGGTCTCGCGTCTTTTGCGGCCAGGCTGGCGACGACATCCGATCCCCCAGGGCTCCTTCGTAAGTTGGCTCATAGCCTCAAGCTTGACCTTGACCAATATCGAAGTTCGATGAACCCGGTCGTTCGGCGCCCAAAATCGCGTGGCGTCGTCCCCCGACATGATATGAGCGCCCCATGCCTGTCATGGATCTCAGCGACCTCCCCGCCCACCTGCCCCGCCTTGGCCCCCTCGTGGGCCTGGACCTGGGAGAGAAAACCATCGGCGTGGCGGTCTCCGACACCAGCCGCATGGTGGCCTCGCCGCTGAAGCTGATCCGCAAGACCAAGTTCACCGCCGACGCCGAGGCCCTGTTCGCCCTGATGGAGGGCCGCGGCGCGGTCGGCGTGATCATCGGCCTGCCGGTCAATATGGACGGCACCGAAGGGACCCGCTGCCAGTCCAGCCGCGCCTTCGCCCGCAACCTGCTGCGCCTGCGCGACCTGCCCATCGCCTTCTGGGACGAGCGGATGTCGTCCATGGCGGTGAACCGCATGCTGGTGGATGAAGCCGACATGACCCGGGCCCGCCGCGGCGAGGTGGTCGACAAGACCGCCGCGGCCTGGATTCTCCAGGGCGCCCTGGAGCGCCTGCGCAACCTGGCGGACGCGCCTTCGCCGCCGTCCGAGGCCTGAACATGTGGACGCTGGCCACTGGCGCCTTGGCGAAGCCGGCCGCCCCCCTTAAGACGGCGCTTTAATGAGCGCGCCCGAATCCGGTCTGATCGACGTCCTGGGGAAGACCTTCCCCTTTCCCAAGCGCCATTTCCTGTCGGTGCTGGACCTGAACCCCGTCGAGGTCGGCGACCTGCTGGACCTGGCCGACACCTTCGTGGCCCTCAATCGCCAGACCTCGAAGAAGCTCCACCTGCTCAAGGGTCGCACGCTGATGAACCTGTTCTTCGAGAACTCCACCCGCACCCAGAGCTCCTTCGAGCTGGCCGGCAAGCGCCTGGGCGCCGACGTGGTCAATATGAGCCCGCGGGCCTCGTCGATCTCCAAGGGTGAGACCCTGATCGACACCGCCGTGACGCTCAACGCCATGCAGCCGGACCTGCTGGTGGTGCGTCACGCCTCATCTGGCGCCGCCTCGCTGTTGTCGCAGAAGGTGTCGTGTTCGGTGATCAACGCCGGCGATGGCCAGCACGAGCATCCCACCCAGGCCCTGCTGGACGCGCTCTCCATGCGCCGCGCCTTCGGCCGCATCGCCGGCCTGCGGGTGGCCATCTGCGGCGACGTCCTCCACAGCCGGGTGGCCCGCTCCAATGTCGGCCTGCTGCAGATGATGGGCGCCGAGGTGCGCCTGGTGGGGCCGCCGACCCTGATGCCGGCCGAGGCTGATCGCTGGGGCTCGGAGGTCTATCACGACCTGCGCAGGGGCATCAAAGGCTGCGACGTGGTGATGATGCTCCGCCTGCAGCTGGAGCGCATGGACGGCGTGCTGGCCCCGTCCCAGCGGGAATATTTCCGTTTCTTCGGCCTTGATCGGGAAAAGCTCGCCTGTGCGGCGCCCCACGTCCGGGTGATGCATCCCGGCCCCATGAACCGCGGGGTGGAGATCGATTCCGAGGTGGCCGACGACCTGGCCGTCAGCCTGATCCAGGATCAGGTGGAGATGGGCGTCGCCGCCCGCATGGCCGTGCTCGCCGCCCTGGCCGCCCGACTGGACAACGACTGATGGCGCCCCGCCCCCTCGCCCTTCTCAACGCCCGCCTCGTCGATCCGGCCAGCGGCCAGGACGCACCCGGCGCCCTGCTGGTCAAGAATGGCAAGATCGCAGATGTCGTCTTTGACGGTGGGTTGGGCGGCCTGTCCGACGACATCGAGACGATCGACGCCCGCGGCGCCATGCTTGCGCCCGGCCTGATCGACCTGCGGGTCAAGACCGGCGAGCCGGGCGCCGAGCCCAAGGAGACGCTGAAGTCCGCCGCCCTGGCCGCGGCCGCCGGCGGCGTCACCTCCATCGTTGTGCAGCCCGACACCTCGCCGGCGGTGGACGACCCCTCGGTGGTGGACTTCATCCTGCGCCGGGCCCGGGACATCGAGCTGGTCCACGTCTATCCGGCCGGCGCGGCCACCAAGGGTCTGGCGGGCGAGCGGATGGCCGAGATCGGCCTGATGCGCGACGCCGGCTGCGTCTATGTCACCGACGCCGACCATCCCATCGTCAATTCCAAGGTCTTCCGCCGCCTGCTGGCCTATGCCCGCAGCTTCGGGGTGCTGGTGGCCCACCGGCCGGCCGATCCCTGGCTGTCGGCCGGCGCGGCGGCCACCGAGGGCGAGCTGGCCGGACGCATGGGTCTGCCGTCCGTCCCGCCCATCGCCGAAAAGATCATGCTGGAGCGCGACCTGGCCCTGGTGGAGCTCACCGGCGGGCGGCTGCTGGTGGACCAGATCACCACCGCTTGCGCGCTAGAGAGCCTGGCGCGCGGCAAGGCCCGCGGCCTGGACGTGACCGCCACCACCTCGATCAACCACCTGTCGTTCAACGAGGTGGACATCGGCGACTACCGGACCTTCTGCAAGGTGGACCCGCCCCTGCGCGGCGAGGACGACCGCCAGGCGGTGATCGAGGCCCTGGCCTCGGGCCTGATTGACATCGTCGTCTCCGCCCACGCCCCGGCCCCGGCCGAGGACAAGCGCCTGCCCTATGACGAGGCCGCGCCAGGCGCTGTGGGCCTGCAGACCCTGCTGCCGGCCCTGCTGGGCTTCCACCATGAGGGGCGCATTCCGCTCATGGACCTGATGCGCACCGTCACCAGCCGTCCGGCCGAACTGCTGGGCCTGCCCGCCGGGCGCCTGGCCAAGGGCGCGCCGGCCGATCTCGTGCTGTGTGACCTGAACGCGCCGATGATCGTCGACCTGGCGGACCTGAAGTCCAAGTCGAAGAACTCGCCCTTCGATGGCCGCCGTCTGCAGGGCGTGGTCCGCATGACCCTAGTTGACGGCCGCGTGGTCTATCAGGCCGACTAGCTGAACCCTGGTTGCCGGTCTCGACGACCGGCGCTATTCAGGGGCGAACAAAACAGCAACGGTAGATCCTGGCCGTCGCGCCACGCAAGATCGACGCCGCCAGGACTTAGGGAAACCGGGGAAACACATGCCGACCGACACCTTGAGCCTCGCGCTCGTGGCCGCCGCCCTGATCGGCGGTTATCTGCTGGGCTCCATCCCCTTCGGCGTCATCGCCACCCGCCTGGGCGGGGCCGGCGACGTCCGCGCCATCGGCTCGGGCAATATCGGCGCGACCAATGTTCTGCGCACCGGCCGCAAGGACCTGGCCCTGATCACCGTGCTGGGCGACGGGGGCAAGGGAGCCATGGCGGTGTTCATCGCCTGGATGCTGACCAAGGACGGCCCCCCGGGCGCCCAGGCCACCCTCACCGCCCTGGCCGGCGGCGCGGCCTTCATCGGCCACATCTTTCCCGTCTGGCTGGGCTTCAAGGGCGGCAAGGGCGTGGCCACCTTCTTCGGGGTCCTCCTGGCCGCGGCCTGGCCTGTCGGGCTACTGGCCGGCGCCACCTGGATCCTGGTGGCCGTGGTCTTCCGCCTCTCGTCCCTGGCGGCGCTCACCGCCGCCGTGCTGGCGCCGGTCTATGTGTTCGTCACCGACCGCCCCTACCCCATCGCCGTGCTGGCCGTGGTCATGGCGGCGCTGATCTTCTTCCGTCACCAGGAGAACATCGCCCGACTGCTGAAGGGCCAGGAGCCGAGAATCGGCGGCGCCAAGACCGCTGCGCCCCCGGCCCCTGAATGAGCCCTGGCCTGACGCCCCTGGCGCGGCGCGACTGGCTGCGGCTGGCCCGCAGCGAGGGCGTCGGCGCGGTGACCTTCGACCAGCTGATCCGCCGCTACGCCGAGCCGGGCCGCGCGCTGGAGGCCCTGCCGGAGCTGGCCCGGCGTGGCGGCGGCAAGGGCGCGCCGGCCATTCCTTCCGCCGATGAGATCGAGGCCGAGCTGGCCGCCGGCGAAGCCCTGGGCGCCCAGCTCATCTGCGCCTGCGAGGCCAGCTATCCCCAGGCCCTGGCCGCCCTGGACCCGCCGCCGCCCGTGCTTTGGGCCCGCGGCGACGTCACCCTGCTCGATCGGTCTATCGTCGCCATCGTCGGCGCCCGGGTCGCCTCGGCCGCCGGGCAGCGATTCGCCCGCGGCCTGGCCGCCGAGCTGGGTCAGGCCGGCCATGTGGTGGCCTCAGGGATGGCCCGCGGCATTGACGGCGCCGCGCACGAGGGCGCCCTGGAACATGGGACCGTCGCCGTCCTCGGCGGCGGGATCGACGACATCTATCCCCACGAGCACCGCGACCTCTATCGCCGGCTGACCGAGCAGGGCTGCGTGATCGCCGAGCATCCGCCCGGCCGTCAGGCCCAGGCCAGGGATTTTCCCCGGCGCAACCGGATCATCGCCGGCCTCTCGCGCGCCGTGGTGGTGGTGGAGGCCGAGTTGCGGTCTGGCTCGCTGATCACCGCACGCCTGGCCGCTGAGCAGGGCCGCGACGTGCTGGCCGTGCCCGGCTCGCCCCTGGACCCGCGCGCCCGCGTGGCCAACGACCTGATCCGCCAGGGCGCGGCGCTCTGCGAAGGGGTGGAGGACGTGCTGCGCGCCCTGGGGACCTTCGACGGGTTCCGGGACCAGGACCGCGCCTATGTGGGCCCGCCGCCCTGCGCGGTCGCCGACCAGGCCCTTGTGGAGGCCCTGGCGGCGCTGCTGTCGCCGACGCCGGTGTCGCGGGACGAACTGGTCCGCGCGTCTGGCCGCGACGCCGGCGCGGTGGCCGCGGCCCTGGTGGAGCTGGCCGTCGCGGGACGGGCCGAACTGCTGCCCGGCGGCCTGGCCGCCAGCGCATGAGGGAATCAGTCGCGGTCCGGCCTCGGGGGATCAGGGGCGCCCGCCGAGGCGCGGGCGGCCTCCAGGGCGGCGACCATCAGCGTGGTGGCCAGCCCACGGTAGCCCTTCACGGCGGCCAGTTCGGACAGGTCGCGGAGCATGTCTTCGATAAAGGCTGCGACTTTTTGCGGCGAGGCGTCGGGGGGCAGGGGTTCGATCATTCCAGATACCTTTGATACCTCAAAAGTGCAGCTTGCACACAATGGTTGTAAACCCACCATGAGTTGTGTTTCACCCCTGACCCAGGGCCGGTTGACATCGCCCTACGCCCAAGCCCACCTTTCGCGCCTTTGTGTTCCGGGCTTTCCGCCCGCGCAGCCGTCAGTCAAAGCCCCATAAATGAACGTCGTCGTCGTCGAGAGCCCGGCCAAGGCCAAGACCATCAACAAGTACCTGGGCGGCGACTATGTCGTGCTGGCCTCGTACGGCCATGTGCGCGATCTGCCGCCCAAGGATGGCTCCGTCCGACCGGACGAGGACTTCGCCATGAGCTGGGACGTGGACGCCAAGTCCGCCAAACGGCTCAACGACATCGCCGAGGCGATGAAGGGGGCCGACCGCCTGATCCTGGCCACCGACCCCGACCGCGAAGGCGAGGCCATCTCCTGGCACGTGCTGGAGGTCCTTCAGAAGAAGAAGGTCATCAAGGGCGCCCAGGTCCAACGGGTGGTGTTCAACGCCATCACCAAGTCCGCCGTCACTGAGGCCATGAAGGCCCCGCGGGACATCGACATGGAGCTGGTCGAGGCCTACCTCGCCCGCCGCGCCCTGGACTATCTGGTGGGCTTCACCCTTTCGCCGGTGCTGTGGCGCAAGCTGCCGGGTTCGCGCTCGGCCGGCCGGGTGCAGTCGGTGGCCCTGCGCCTGATCGTCGACCGCGAGCTCGAGATCGAGCGGTTCAAGACCCAGGAATACTGGACCGTCGACGCCGACGTGTCGGCCGGGGGCGACCCCTTCGTGGCCCGCCTGGTCAAGCATCAGGCCAAGCGCCTGACCAAGTTCGACCTGGGCGACGAGGCCGCGGCCGAGGCCGCCAAGGCCGCCGTCCAGGCCGCCAGCTTCACCATCGCTTCGGTGGAGAAGAAGCCGGCCAAGCGCTCGCCCGCCCCTCCCTTCACCACCTCGACCCTGCAGCAGGAGGCTTCCCGCAAGCTCGGCTTCTCGGCTCAGCGGACCATGCAGGCCGCCCAGAAGCTCTATGAAGGCGTGGACATCGGCGGCGAGACCGTCGGCCTGATCACCTACATGCGGACCGACGGCGTCCAGGCCGCGCCCGAGGCCCTGGACGAGGCCCGGATGGTCATCGCCGGCGTCTACGGCAAGGACTATGTGCCCGAGCAGGCGCGCATCTATCGCACCAAGGCCAAGAACGCCCAGGAGGCCCACGAAGCGATCCGCCCCACCAGCCTGGCCCGCAATCCCGGCTCCCTGCGGCTGGATGGGGATCTTGGCCGGCTCTACGAGCTGATCTGGAAGCGGATGATCGCCTCGCAGATGGAGAGCGCCCGCATCGAGCGCACCACCATCGAGCTGGAGAGCGCCGATGGCCAGACCGGCCTGCGGGCCACCGGCCAGGTGATCCTGTTCGACGGCTATCTGGCGGTCTACGAGGAGGGCCGCGACGACGCCGACGACGAGGAATCTGGCCGTCTGCCCCAGGTGACCCAGGGGGCGAGCGCCAAGGTCGCTGCCGCTCGCGCCGCCCAGCACTTCACCGAGCCGCCGCCGCGCTATTCCGAAGCCAGCCTGGTCAAGAAGATGGAGGAGCTCGGCATCGGCCGGCCCTCGACCTACGCCTCGGTGCTGACCGTGCTGCGCGACCGCGACTATGTGAAGATGGACAAGAACCGGTTCGTGCCCGAGGACAAGGGCCGGCTGGTCACCGCCTTCCTTGAGCAGTTCTTCCGCCGTTATGTGGAGTACGACTTCACCGCCGCCCTGGAGGAGAAGCTCGACCTGGTCTCGGCCGGGGAACTGGACTGGAAGGTGCTGCTGCGTGAGTTCTGGCAGGACTTCCACGCCGCTGTCGGCGAAATCTCCGAGCTGCGCGTCACCAACGTGCTGGACGCCCTGAACGACGCCCTGGGTCCGCACATCTTCCCCGACAAGGGCGACGGCGCCGATCCCCGGGCCTGTCCGACCTGCGGCACGGGACGGCTGTCGCTGAAGACCGGCAAGTTCGGCGCCTTCATCGGCTGCTCCAACTACCCGGAATGCCGCTTCACCCGGCCCATCGCCCAGACCGAGGGCGACGAGGCCGACGCGGCCAATGGCGATCGCGAGCTGGGCACCGATCCCGAGACCGGGCTGATCGTCTATCTGAAGAGCGGCCGGTTTGGCCCCTATGTGCAGCTGGGCGAAGGCGACAAGCCCAAGCGCTCCAGCCTGCCCAAGACCTGGTCGCCCGCGGCTATGGACCTGGAAAAGGGCCTGCGCCTTCTGCGTCTGCCGCGCGAGGTCGGCGCCCACCCCGAGGATGGCCAGATGATCCTGGCGGGGCTCGGCCGCTATGGGCCCTTCGTGCAGCACAACGGCGCCTACGCCAATCTGGAGAGCATCGACGAGGTGTTCGAGGTCGGGCTCAACCGGGCCGTGGCGCTGATCGCCGAGAAGAAGGCCGGCGGCAAGGGCCGCCGGGGCGAGGCGACGGCCCTGAAGGAGCTGGGCGCTCACCCGGCCGACGGCCAGCCCGTGCGGGTGCTGTCGGGGCGCTATGGCCCCTACATCAAGCACGGCGCCACCAACGCCAATGTGCCCCGCGGCGGCGATCCGCAGGACGTGACCCTGGAACAGGCGGTCGCTCTGCTGGCCGAACGCGAAGCCAAGGGCGGAGGCAAGAAGAAGCCGGTGAAGAAGGCCGCCGCCAAGCCCAAGGCGGAGAAGGCTGAAAAGGCGCCGGCGGCGAAGACGGCCGCGAAAAGGCCGGCGGCGAAAAAGCCTGCGGCCAAGAAACCCGCCGCCAAGAAGGCGCCCGCCAAGACGACGCCGACGGGCTAGGCGGCCATGGACCTGCCTGTCCGCGACATCTCGGTCTCAGGCTACCGGTCGCTGCGGGCCATCACCTATCCGATGTCGCGCCTCGACGTCTTCGTAGGGGCGAATGGCGTCGGCAAGTCCAACCTCTACCGGGCGCTCGACCTGTTGCAGGCCGCCGCCCAGAACCAGTTCGGCGCCCGCCTGGCCGCCGAGGGCCTGGACCTCGCCATGTGGACGGGCCCGCGCAAGGCCAAGGAGCCGCCGCGCATCGGTCTGTCGGTCACCCTGGCGGCGCCCGGCGCCCGCAACAGCGCCTTCCGCTATGAGGTGGAGGTGGGCTTCCCGCAGAAGGTCACCGCCGCGGCCTTCGACCTGGAGCCGCAGGTCAAGGCCGAAAGCCTGACCTATCTGTCGGGCCAGCGCCGCACGCGCCTGGTGGAGCGCCGCAACGCCTCGGTGATGGCGCGAGACGCCGAGGGTCGGCCGGCCGAACTCGACATCGACCTGCTCTCGTCCGAGACCCTGCTGGGGCGCTTGGAGGATCCGGCCCGCTATCCGGAACTCGACGCGGTGCGGCGAACCCTGCTGGAATGGCGCTTCTATCATGACGTTCGCACCGACGCGGGGTCAGCCCTGCGCCGGCCCTGCGTGGCCGTGGCCGCCCCGACGCTGGCCTCGGACGGCGCCAACCTGGCGGCGGTCTTCGCAACGCTCGCCCATATCCGGCAGGATCGGCGCGACCTGGACGAGGCGGTGGCCAGCGCCTTTCCCGGCGCGGTGCTCAGCCTGCCCTTTCCGGAGCGGACCGCCACCTTCGGCCTGCGCCTGCCGGAATTTCCAAACCGGGTGTTTGAGCCCGCCGAGCTGTCGGACGGCACCCTGCGCTTCCTGGCCCTGGCCGGCGCCCTGCTCGCCTATCGGCTGCCGCCGTTCATCGCGCTCAACGAGCCCGAGGCCAGCCTGCATCCCGATCTGATGGAGCCCCTGGCCGCCCTGATCGCCAAGGCCGCCGAGCGGACCCAGGTCTGGCTGGTCACCCATTCCGAGCGCCTGGCCGAGGCGCTCAAGGCGCACGGCGCGGTGCGCACCGTGCGCAAGACCAAGGGCGCCACCACCATCGACGGCCTGACCCTGTTCGGCGCCTTCAAGGACGATGAGGACGACGACCTCGGCTGAAGCCCACAAGGCACTTCGTGAAGCGCACCGGCGATTCCCGCGTTACAAGGCGCCATGGTCAAGACCCGCAAGCCCAAGTCCGAACGCTTCGCCGCCGCCCGCCCCGCGGGCCTGCCCGATCGCGAAACCCTGCTGCGTCACATCCGCGAGACCGGCGAGACCGACCGCTCGGAACTGGCGCGCACCTTTGGACTAAAGGGCGCTGACCGCCGGGCCCTGCGCGAGATGCTGGGCGAACTGCAGGCCGAAGGAACCTTGAGCCGCCGGGGCCGCAAGGGCATGGCCGAGACCGGCGCCCTGCCTCCGGTAGGCGTGGTGGACGTGGTCGAGCGCGACACCGACGGCGACCTGCTGGTGCGCCTGACCAAGGGGGCCGAGGACACGCCGCTGGTGCATCTGGCGCCGGACAAGGCCGAGGCGGTGGCCGGCGCGCCCGGCCTGGGCGACCGCCTGCTGGTCCGCTTCGTCACCCTTGAGAGCGGCGAGACCGAGGCCCGGCTGATCAAGCGCCTGGGCCAGAGCGCCCATCGCGTGCTCGGCGTCGTGCGCAAGCACCGCCGCGAGGTCCGCATCGAGCCGGTGGACCGCAAGTCCAAGGAAAGCCTGATCGTCTTCGACGACGGCCAACTGAAGGACGGCGACCTGGTCCTGGCCCAGGTGGGCTCGGCCGAGCGCCACCATGGCCCCAAACGCGGCAAGGTGCTGGAGGTGGTGGGCCGCGAGGACGAGCCCCGCGCCGCCAGCCTGATCGCCATCCACAGCCACGGGATCCCCACCGGCTTTTCCGACGAGGCCGAGGCCGAGGCAGAAGCGGCCAGGCCGCCGGAACTGGCCGGCCGCGAGGATCTGCGCGACCTGCCGCTGATCACCATCGACCCCGCCGATGCCCGCGACCACGACGACGCCGTCTACGCCCAGGCCGACGAGGACCCGCGCAATCCCGGCGGCTGGGTCGTCTGGGTCGCCATCGCCGACGTGGCCGCCTATGTCCGCCCCGGCGGCGCGCTGGACCGGGAGGCACGGGACAAGGCCAACAGCGTCTACTTCCCCGACCGGGTGGAGCCCATGCTGCCCGAGCGGCTCTCCAACGGCCTCTGCTCCCTGCGCGAGGGCGAGAACCGCGCCTGCATGGCCGTGCGCATGGTGTTCGACAGCCAGGGCCGGAAGCGCAGCCACAAGTTCGTCCGCGGCCTGATGCGCTCGGCCGCCAAGCTCGCCTACGAACAGGCCCAGGACGCCATCGACGGCCGCCCCGACGACAAGGCCGGCCCCCTGCTGGAGCCGATCCTCAAGCCCCTGTGGGCCGCCTATCTGACCATGAAGAAGGGCCGCGAGGCCCGCTCGCCGCTGGCCATCGAAAGTTCTGAGCGCCGCATCATCATCGGCGAGGACGGCAAGGTCGCCTCGATCACGCCGCGTCCATCCCTCGAAGCCCACAAGCTGATCGAGGAGATGATGATCCAGGCCAATGTCTGCGCCGCCGAGACCCTGGAGGCCAAGCGCACCCCGCTGATCTACCGCATCCACGACGCGCCGAGCCCGGAGAAGCTGGACGCCCTGGCCGAGTTCCTGGGTTCGATCTCGGTGAACTGGTCCAAGGGCGAGGCCGCCCGCACCGACCGCTTCAACCGCCTGCTGGCCCTGACGCGGGAGGGACCGAACGCCGAGATCGTCAATGAGGTGGTCCTGCGCACCCAGATGCAGGCCCACTACTCCACCGACAATATCGGCCACTTCGGCCTGAACCTGGACCGCTACGCCCACTTCACCTCGCCGATCCGCCGCTATGCCGACCTGATCGTCCACCGGGCCCTGGTCAGCGCCCTTGGCCTCAACCTGCCCGGCGGACCTGACGGCCTCAGCGACTGGGACATCTCGCACATGAAGGCCACGGCCGAGGAGATCACCCACGCCGAGCGCCGGGCCATGGCCGCTGAGCGCGACGCCACCGACCGCTATGTGGCCGCCTTCCTGGCCGACCGCGTGGGCGCGACCTTCCAGGGCCGGATCACCGGCGTCACCCGGTTTGGCCTGTTCATCCGCCTGGCCGAGACCGGCGCCGACGGTCTGATCCCGATCTCCAACCTGGGCGGCGAGTTCTTCATCCACGACGAGAAGATGCACGCCCTGATCGGCGAGCGCTCCGGCGCCCGCTGGCCGCTCGGCATGAGCGTCGAGGTGCGGCTGCGCGAGGCCACCCCGATCACCGG
>Ga0208316_1001018_pt1 | contig 18779 bp, 8 predicted proteins | sample MalvireepMed_231_FD_184240 | JGI IMG/M metagenome (GOLD analysis project Ga0208316, IMG submission 184240) | Marine viral communities from the Global Malaspina Expedition - Malaspina viral metaG DeepMed_231 (SPAdes) (version 2) | ecosystem: Environmental > Aquatic > Marine > Oceanic | place... | reverse complement strand
TAACAGAACAATACAGAAGAAATCATCTCAGGAGATTCTAGCGGCAGGAAACATGCAAACTGATTCAGCCGACTCCTCCGTGAGTTCTTCCACACCGATTATTCTAAAGTCTTCTGAGATTCTGAAGGCAACAACAACAGGAAGCGATATACACATCATCGTATCAGCATTGGAGATGACATAATGGCAGGAATAACAGATCTAAAAGTAAAGCCATCCTTATTTCAACAACTATTTGATTATGGAAGAAATGCTGCTCGTTTCTCTAGGGGAGGAGTAGTAGATCTTAGGGCAACTGGTGGAGGAATAACTGGAATAGGAACGGGAAAATCTGATTCCATACCAGCGTTGCTTTCACATGGTGAGCATGTTTGGACTGCTAAATCTGTAAGAGGAATGGGCGATGGAGACATGGAAAAAGGGTTTAAAAAACTTAATACTATGATGAAGAGTGCGGAGGCTCGTGCAGTATAGAAAACCAGAATTAGAAGATCTGGAAGAAACTGTCAAGCTACTGTTTAAATTTAGGGAAGAATTTGGAAACTTGTTTCCAGAGGCTGATCTTCATAAGGTAGCTGAGACAGTTGAACAGCATTATCATTATGGACTGATCCATAATGCCTATAGCGATGAAAAGCTCATAGGAAGCATTGGGGCAATACCATCACAGTGGTGGTTCTCTCCCAAGCAATTCGTTTCAGAGACATGGTTCTATGTTCTACCCAAGCATAGGAACTATGCAACAGCAAGAAAATTATTGGCAGAGTTAAAGCAATATGCTGAAAATAGGACAGTATTACTGCCCGTTAGCACAGGACTTGACAGGCCATCATTATACAAAAGGTTAAAATTTAAAAATATGGGAACTATTTGGAGGTATAATTAAATGTGTTTCGGAGGTACAACATTACAGACAACAAAAAGGTCTGAACTACCACCGTGGCTGGAAGATGCTTATAAGAGGTTAACTCAGCAAACTGAAGCGGCAGGTGGTATAGGTGCTCAATATGTGCCGTATGGAGGGCAACGGATAGCTCCGTTTTCTGCCCAACAACAGGCGGCAATGGCTGGAGCAACTCCAGTCTCAACATATTACGGGCAGGAGAGACAGGCTTTCAAGCCGTACACGGATTATGCCGCACAGGCAACTGCACAAGCGGCAGCACCGACAACGGGAATGGTACAGGACTACATGAGTCCCTACCAACAGGCAGTCATCGATACAACCCTACAGGAACAACAGAGACGATCAGACATTGCAGGACAGCAACAGGCTGGACAGGCCGTTAAGGCAGGAGCCTATGGCGGTGCACGTTTTGGCGTTCAGGAATCAGAAAGGCAACGGAATCTTGCAGACCTCCAAGCAAGAACCGAAGCACAACTGAGGGCACAGAACTATCAACAAGCCGTAGGACAGGCACAGGAACAGCAAAGACGACTCGCTGGAATGGGTCAGCAAATGGGAGGCCTTGGTGCACAAAGACAGCAATTGGGTGCGGCAGGAATTGGCGGAGTCCAAAGAGGACTGCAAGGAATGCAACAGGCTGGTGCACAACAGCAACAACAATTACAAAGGGGAATGGATATTGCTTACGGAGATTTTCAAAGACAGCAACAATTCCCTTATAGTCAGGCGGCATTTACAGGCGGTATCTTAGGTGGTCTTCCGGGAGCACAAATGGCTACCGTTTACGGTCAGCAACCCGGCCCAAGTCCTGCCACGCAAATTGGCGGTTTGGGATTAGCTGGACTTGGACTTGGCAGTGCAATGGGATGGTTTAGTGACATCAGGTTGAAAACGGACATCAAGCCGGTTGGGAAATCCCCTTCAGGCGTGAACATCTATTCATTCCAATACAAGGATCTGGAAGGCACTTATGAAGGCGTAATGGCACATGAAGTTCCTTGGGCATCCATGATGAATGACAACGGATATTACATGGTTGATTATTCAAAAGTAGACGTAGAATTTAAGAAATTAAATTAGGAGATAGAATGGTAGCACCTGTAGCAAATACAATAACATCCACGACATCGGCAACGCAAGATCTTGAAGTCTTCAAGAATTATCCGACAGATAAAATTTTAAAGTTATTAATGGGGAAGTACGGAAGTCAAGATCAATTCTTTCAGAAAGTTCAAGAAGAGGGATATAAGGAAGGCTTTGAGTCGGTGCCAAAACCATCTTTTGATCCAAATATTCCTATAAATGAAATAGGAGAGGGCACATATCAAAAATATATGGGTCAGTTTATTCAAAATCAAGCTAACATAAATCCAATACCTCAAGAAACTTTTGGTTTGGAGGAAAGTGTGAAGGGACTTCCAACACAAAAACCAATACCGATGGTGGGGGATTACGCAACAACTTGGAACCAGAAGTTGGATATTCCAGATCTTCTTGCCGCAGGAAAAGCATCTCAGAATTTATACAATCAGGGAGCTTTGCCTGAAGTTAAAATGACTACTGATACGGCTGTTGATCAGCCATCCAATGTTCCAAAGGGAGATGTAAGAAAAATTATAGAGTCCATTGAGCAAAAAATCTTAAAAGAAGATGATTCTTGGAGCATTATAAAAATGCTGAAGAACTTACGGGAGATAAAGCAGAAGGCTTTAGGAGGAATAACCGCAGTAAAGGAAGCAGTAGAGCCAACGGCAAATGAACTGAAGGATGAAGCTCTTCAGTTGGAGGGAAAGTATCAAACAAGTCTCGTGGAAAAAATTATGCCTACTATAGATAAATGGTCACAGGGAATACAGAAATGGGGAGGAGAGATTAAGGAAAAAGTCTCATCTGCCGATATCTTTGACATGGATGTATCAGGAGCCGCAGAAGACTATAAGCAAAAATTGGCCAAGCATAATAAACGCCTAGAGGTTGTTGGAATGGATCCTGTTAAAATTCCCCTTAACCTTGATATTTCTGAAAGAAAATTCAAATTAACGGATAAGGGTGAAAGAATTCCTCTTCAGGAACCTGCTGGCAAGGATGCGGCAGAGCTTCTCAGGAGAGAGAAACTGATGATGGAGGCTGGCAAGGCAGGAGCAGATCCTCAAGCAGAACTAGAGAAGTATATTGCCAATAAAAGAGAAAGCAAAATAGCAGAGGAAAAGAAAGCCAAGGAAGAGACAGAAAATAAAATCTTTGGAATCGATTTAAGCTGGCTTAAAAAAGACAAGGACGTAACGGAAAAAGACACAAAGGAAGTAAAGAAAAAAGATAAGGACGTAATTCAAGAAGTAACTGAAGAGAGAATAGCTCCTCAAGCTGATGAAAGACGTGATTTGGAGCAAGATGCAATAGATAAGTTGATGGCGGACGCAGAAACAAAAGAAGGATTACCAAAAGAAGTAATAGATCCTCTAAAAATAGAATTGGATAATCAAGGTGTCAAGACCAAAGGCTTAACCGATAAGAACATGTTGCTGATAGCTATGGGACTTGGCATGATGGCATCAGACAAGCCGGGATTACAAGGAGTCGGTGCAGGTGCCTTGGAGGGACTTAAACTTGTCGCACCTCTAATGAAAGAAAAAGGATCTGACTATCAATTAGTTGAAGTTCAAGATCCAAATAATCCAAGTGGTACAGTCATAGCTAAAATAAATAAAAAAACAGGAGCAATAGAATACACAGAAGCTAAAGGAAAGGGAAAACTTGGAACAACTGAAGAAAAAATATTAGCTCTATCTAAATATGAAGGCATTTCAGAAAAGGATGTTGCTGCATCTATAAGACAGGGATTAACAAATTCCAAATCAATGTCCAGAGAATCATTAATTGCGAGTATTTACAGGTCACTTAAAATGGATTTCAAAAAAATTGGAATGTCAGATGAAGAGCTTATAAATGTTGCTATTTCTGCTGCGGATAAAGTATTGATTAGTGGCACAGATTTAAGTTCTATATAAAATATTAGGAGGATAAAATTTAATGGCAACACCGCTGGAAAGTTTTCGTTCAGGAAATCCGACATTATATCAATATGGTAATGATTCCCTAATAGATCTTCTATGGAAAGAGCATGGACAGAGTAAATACGAAGACGAAAGTATATTCCGTGAATACTTGACGACAGATACGGAACTGTTTGACAAGTCAAGATTACAAACAATCACACCTACAATTGAATTAGAACAACCAGAACTTCCAGAAGAGAAGGTCAACGGTGAAGACCGTAATCCGTTTCTTGAGTTAAACTACTATAAATCTCTATTGGAAGCAGTGCCAAGAGGATTTGGTCAGTTATTTGGTACTTATTTAAGGGGTGCGGCAGTTCAACAGTATCTTTCTGAAATGTCTCCAGAAGCACAGAAACTTGCCATTGAAAGTCCTTGGTGGAGAGAACAACTGGGATTGGAAGAGGGAGAGGAATACGATTTTAGCAAGGTTCCCGATCCAGAGATAGTTCCTTTTCTATCATTTCTTAAAAGAAAAGATGATACGGATGATAAGTTTTTAAGAAATAGGTCAAATGAAATACTAAAAAATCCGGATCAGTTTTCTCCAGAGCGTGTGGAATGGGCAGAGAAAACGAAAGAAACTATTGATAAGGAAATAGTCCCTATTAGGGAAAGAAAGCTTTGGAAAGCTGGAGAATCTCTCGATAAATGGGCTGAGAAGAAATTTCAATTGGACGATGAATTTTATCGTGAAGATGAAATGGCCAATATGTTCTTGCAAGGATTTGAAGTCATTGGTGGATCTCTTGGCTTTATCCCTGCCTATGCAGTTGGAACGGCACTTACAGGGCCGACTGGTGGATGGCTTACAGGTCTTCATTTTGCAGGTACTGTTGGAATGGGGGAACAGGCGGAAATGGCTTTTACCCGTAAGCCTGAACTGGATGATGACATTGCTGCCGTTGCCGCTAAACTTGGATATTTGCCGGGTGCTTTGGATTTCATTGCCGTAGGTCGATTGATGACCATCTTGGATAGAATGCTTCCGGGATCGTCAGGAAGATTCAGGAATTTTATAACGCAAGGTATTATAAACACAATGTGGGAAGTTCCATTGGAAGGAGTACAAACCACATTACATAATGTAATCGCACAGCTTTTATACAATGCTGATCAAGAAACATTTGAAGGTATTGTAGAGATGGTGGGGCCTGCAACAGTGGCTTCATTAATTATGGGCGGTGGTGTTGGTGCAATACGGCCAGTCAACAGGATAGAAGATCAAAAAGAAAAAATAATTGAAAAAGAAATAGGCGTTAAGCCAACGGAAGATCAAAAGGAAAAGGCTGATGAAGGAAGTCCTGATGAAGTAAAAGAAGATTTTTCTCCCGATGGATATCCACCTAAAGGTGCTAAAGTTTCTGTTAGTGAAGCTGGAGTTGATTTAGGAAACGGAAGAATAGTAGAATATAATCAAGACAGTGAAGATGGCACTCTCCATGTTAAAATTCATCCAGATGATGGTAGCACTCCTATTGACCGTCCTGCTAATGATCTTGACATAGTCTGGTTGGACAAGCCAGAAGTAGTTGAAGAAGTAACTCCAACTGAAGAGATAATACCCCCTGAAGAAGTAATTCCAACTGAAGAGGTAATACCCCCTGAAGAAGTAATTCCAACTGAAGAGGAAGAATTTGAAACAAGATTTTTATCTTTATCTGAATTATTAGAACAATGGGAGGCATTGCCAGTTGGAGAAGGACTGAGATACAAGGGTGTTTACTATCAAAAGGGTAGATACAAGGAGCCTTTCCCAGAAGAAATAGCAAAGGATAAAGAAAAAGAGATACTAAGACCTACGGAAGAAGTTGTAGAGGAAGTAGCCCCTACGGAAGAGGATGCGGTCATTCCACCTGATGCTAAAATAGGCGATGAAATAGAAGTATACAATGCAAAAGGTGAAAAATACAAGACAAAGATAACGGCAATAAATGATGAGAAGACTGCAATAAGGGTTCTTAATCAGAAAGGTAATGATGTTCTTGTCGGCATGGATCTCTCTGCCACGCTTGAGAATATAAGAAATCCTAACTACAAAATAAAAACACCTAATCTTGATTCTATTAATCAAGGTGATGTAGTAAGTGAGATGTCTGATGAGCAGTTGTCAAAAGCAGAGGAAGAATTAAATAAAAAAGTAGAAGGTTTACAAGAAGAAGGAAGAATTAAGGAAGGTATTTTTCTAGATGCATTTACGGACAGGAATGCAATTAAGGTAGCTCGTAAAGAAATAGCAAAACCTGTTGAAGAAGTAAAACCAGTTGAAAAAGCGGTTGCTCCAGTCATACAAAGCATTGGCAAATGGAACAACCAAATGGATAGAGTTGTTAAAGATAAAAATGAAGCCAATATAGATGAACTGACCCAGAGCAATCTTGAAAATGTAATTAGCAAGGAAACGAATACATCCGTCTTGAAAGTTACGAAAGGATACTTGGAAAAAGGTAAGCCAGATAATGAAATAGTACAAAAGAACTTGAATTTAGTCAGTAAGAGAATAGCTGAACTGGAAGGAAAGCCAGTAGAAAAATTAAAACCTGAGAAGAAGAAGCCTGTTACATTTGTAGAGGAGATTCTTTCTGAGAAAGAATTGGATACAAAGGTAGAGGAAGGCGTAAAGAAGGAAACAGATTTAGAAGGACTGGAACAGTTAACCACTTCTCAACTCGATTCTCTCATTGATGATATTAAGGTTGATATTGAAGAAGATACAGGAACCGATGTCAAGAAGGAGGATGTAGGGGAAAAAGTCAAGGAACTACAGGAGGAAGCTAAAAAGGAATTAGGCCCTGCTGAAGTCAAGGTAGAAAAATACAAACAACCTATCAGGAAGATAGGTAAATGGAATACTCTTGCAAGTTCAAAGTTAAATATTGTTGAAAAAGAACTAGGCGATAAATTCAATCAGGCAAATGCTCTAGAAACATTGATTAATCTTAATAAACCAGATCTCTCTGGTCTTATTAATCGGGAAAGTAATGTTGGTTTGTTGAATGTTACAAAGGGAATCTTAGAAAAAAGTAAAAGTAATTTCTTGGGAGAAAAACCCGGCTTAATAACAGAAGTAATGCCGAAAGATATAGAAGAAACACTTGGAGTAAATTTCTCAACCATAGACAACAATATAGAAGCCGTTAATAGCAGACTAAAAGAATTAAAAGTAGAAGTAAAGAAACCTGTAGTAGAAGAAAAACCTAAAGTAGAAGTAAAGAAACCTGAAAAAGCAGTACCGGCAGAACTGACAAAGGAAGGAAAGCCCATACTTCTTAAATCTTTAAAAGCAGGAGATTATTATTCAAGAGGTTTAGATACTCTTTTAGGATGGTTTCAAAGCACTGCTCGTGTACAGCCAAGAAATAAAGCCATTGATCAAATAAAGAGTTTATTGTCTGGATTTGGATTTGATGAGGTTATAAATATAAAGGCGGAAGAGGTAAAGGATCTTCAAAAGGAAGCTATAAAACTTGGTGTTATAAAAAATACCATGTCCAATGAAGATTTCCTTGCTAATATTATTGTTAAAGATGTAGAGGAAGGAAAAAAGGCATTTGAAAGACAAGTAGAGGAAGCAAAGAAAATAGATATATCAAGGGAACAGTTAATAAATCCTTCTTTTAAAACCTTGGCAAAATTGTCTGAAAATATGTATATAAAAGATTTTTTTGCAGATCAGGGCATAGGCCCAGAATTAACCAGATTGCTCTCTAACTTTAAAGCCGTGTCTCTTGGGTATAAGAGAGCAGATGCAGAGAAAATAATATATGATATAAGGCGTATGCTTTACGGTGTTCCGTTTATTGATACAAAGACTTACCCCGAAATTTTAGCCGTAGGAGATTTACGAACAATTGCGGCAGAAACAACTAACTATAAGAAGGAAGTTGTATCGTCTACGAAAGAAATTTTTTATGACTTGACTCAAAAGAAAATAAAGGCAAGGGAGGCAAAGAAAAGAATAGAGGAATTAAAAGGAGAGACTTTATCAAAAGCACCTTTGTATTTCTCTGAGGAAACTAAGAGGGCGTTTACGCCAGAAAATACGGAGATATCTTATCGGATTGAAGTGTATCCTCTGCAATATTTAATAACTTCCGATCAGAAGACAAAATTTCCTGCAATATTACAACCAAGGGATAGGACTAGCCTTGTGTCTCAACAGCAAGTGGAGAGTATTGCACAGAATCCTATTGCCGAAAGATTGGGACATAATTCTGGAACGGAATCTGGTGCTCCTATTGTTGGCCTAGATAATGTTGTTGAAAGCGGAAATGGACGAACATTGGGATTGGCTATGTCCTATGAAAAATTTAAGTCTCAGTTCTATAAATATATTGGCAATGTTGCTAAAGAAGTTGGAGAGAATCCTGAAGAAGTAAAAATAATACAAAAGCAATTGGAAGTTGCCTACGAGAATGAACAACCGGCAATTGTTATTAGAAGAAGGCTGACGGACTTTAGTCCAGAAGACAGGGTTAAGTTTGTTCAGGAGTCCAATGTTCCAGCAGTATTGGAAATGACATCCTCAGAGCAGGCGAGAATTGATTCCGCTAATATGCCTGAAGGATTGATTGATAAGTATGATGGAGGAGAATTACATTTAGAGAAGAATGCTGATTTTGTTAGGGGTTTTGTTAACTTTGTTCCAAAGAATGAAAGATCGAAATTATCGGATGATGCTGGGATCCTAACACAAAGCGGTGTGAAGAGAATCAAGAATGCCCTTGTTATGAAGGCCTTCGATGATGTTAGTCTGTTTGAAAGAATATCGGAGGCAGCAGAGCCAGAGGTAAAGGCGTTAAGCGAATCATTCCTTATGGCAGCTCCTCGATGGATAAAGCTACGGGAGAATATAGAAAATGGCAAGATTCCAAAGGAATTTGACTTAACACACCATGTCATTGATTCCGTTAACCAAATCAGGGAATCAAGAAAAAAAAGGATGCCTTTTGGCAATTTCTTGAAGCAGGGATCATTATTGGAGACAGGGGAAGTACATCCTTATACAAGTCTATTGTCTACGATCTTTTATCGTGGTAAGAATTATAAGAATTTAGATACTGCGGAAAATATATCGAAGGTCTTGTCCAATTATGCCCAGTCGGCAGAGAAATTTACTGATCTTTTTGAAGGAGAGCAAACACCGGCACAGGTATTAACTGATGCAATATTAAACACTAAAAAAGAAATTTTACCAATTACGGAGGAAGAACTAAATGGTTACAAAGAAGAAGCGAATAGAACCTCCCCAATTCGACCCAAGTCCGATACAGTATTTCTGGGCGAAAGAGGGGAAAGAAAGATTGACACTGGTAGGCTCGAAGAAACAAAGGACTCTCTCCGAGGACGAGTATCTGAGGTTGCTGGAAGAACGAGTCCAAAACTTAGCAGAGAAGAGCGAGAACGTCTGGGAGAATCTGCAGAGCATATTGCCGAACAGGGAACTGGCCCTATTAACCAATTGGCAAGAGAGCAGGAGTCTGGGGATTCTGGGAGAAGAACTGATACTGCACAGCCGGAACAGTTGGATGAATTTACCACAGGAGCTGAACGAGGTAAAGTTTCCGATACAGATGAATCAAGACAGCAATCTGAAAGAGATTTACAATACGACCAGCTTGCTGGATTGGCTGAACGAAAGCTATCCAGTATATTAGACAAGACAAAGGTCAGGACAACTGACAAGGGGACACGGAACTTATCCGAATATGAAAAACAGCATGTCAAGAATGCCCTAATACTATCAGAAGAAAGTTACATTGAAAAATATACCAATCCCGGTATTGGTGGAATTGTCGACATCAAGGGAAGGGTTGGATATGAGCAACCAGAGTTTCTAAGAAAATTAAAGACAACGGAAGAGGAACTTTTGGATATTCCGGAATTTCTTAGAGCACAGGCTGAAACAGATTATGAGACAGCACAAAGATCCTATGTTGCCCTTAATAAGAAGTTTGAGTTTCTTCCTAATCCAAGAAAATATTTCCTACAAAAGTCAAAGGATTCACTCAAGAATCTTATTAAGGCATTTGATGAAATTATAGAGGAATTCAGGAGAGTTCCACCGAAGGCAATTGGTGCGGACATATCCCCTCATGTCAAGGAAAAGGATTACCAAAAGGCAAAACCTTACTTTGAAAAGTCTTGGGCAGATGCAAGAGATGCAGGATTGGGATTAACAGAATGGCTAACTAAAACAAAAAAAGCACTGTATGATGCCTTTGGTAAAGTCGCAGAATATTACAAAATTGCTGTAGCTCACCTTAAAAGATTTGCACGGAGTTTAACACAGGCTTTTTCTATCACTACCCAACAGGGAGAGCCAAGCAAATTTCAACTGAGGCATGCTCCAAAAAGTGCAGCACAAAGTCTTGATACTTATGCTCCCATAGACTTATCCGAATTTATGGTAAAAGGAATGAAGAATCTAGTCAAGAGACTCGGTAAGAAGAGTATAGATCAATTTGTAGCAGACGAGCTTGACTATGCCAATGTAAAGGAAATGATTGGAAAGCTTGGGGGCGAACAGGTGGATGCTGTGGCTTTGGCAATCGATCAAGTGAAAAGTGGCAGGGGATTTATCCTTGGAGATCAGACGGGCGTAGGAAAAGGACGTGTGATTGCCGCTATGTTGCGTTGGTCGAAATTTCACGGAAAGAATGCAGTATTCGTTACCCAGACACCTGTCCTGTATGCGGATATGATTCGTGATCTCAATGATATTGGAGAAAATGTTGGAGAATTGAAGATTCTTCCAACTGACAATAGCCTTAGTATCGATGTAAGTGATGTTCCTGATTTTGGAGTTTTCAAGACTCCTAATAAACAAAAGCATGAAGAGGAACTGGATAGGCTAATAGAACGTGGTGACATGGATGACTATGATTTTGTGTTTACGACATATAGCCAAATGCAGAGACCAGTTGGAGTGGAGTCTGCAAGGCATCATTTATTAAATACCATAGCTGAAAATTCTATATTTATCTTGGATGAAAGTCATTCTGGAGGCGGACAGGGATCCCAGTCTGGCGTGTCTCTTGATAATGTAGGAATGACACGAGCCGCTTTTTTAAGAGACTTGTTGAGAAGTGCACAGGGGGTTATGTACTCTTCTGCTACTTGGGCAAAGCATCCAAAAGTAATGGACTTGTACATGAATACCGATATTCAGGATTCCATTCAGGATCCAGAGGAATTCATTGATGTTATGAAAAAAGGAAGTCTTCCTCTGCAATCGATAGTATCCGGTATGTTGGCTGAATCTGGACAGTATAGACGGGTAGAAAAAAGTTTTAAAGACATAGCATTTAATATAGTGGAAGTTGACATAGACCGAAAAGGCCTGACAGGAACTGCCAATGATTTGTCGTTTGTTTATCGGGATCTTGTCTCCTTGGATAGAAAACTGACAGCAATTGCAAGAAAGCTAATAGCCATCGATCCTATCCTACAGGGGTGGAAAAGGGAAGGTCACAGGGTACGCATATCGCCAAGTAACTTCCAGTCCCAGATGCACTACATTGCTGGTCAACTGATGACTGCAATGAAAATTGATGAAGTTGCCGAGATAGCAATAGAAGAGCATAAGGCTGGGAAAAAGCCAATGATTGTTATTTCCAGAACAATGGATTCTTTTCTCAAGGAATATGCCAAAGATAATAAACTCAAGATAGGCGATAAGATAAGCATTAATTACAATGATCTCCTTATTAAATACTTGGAACGAACAAAAAGATTTAAGGTAAGAGTTAGTGGTGTTTTAGTACCTGAAATAGGAACACATATTGCCAAGGATATCAAGGGGGAATATGTTTTTACATTGAATACTTCTGCCATATCCCAAGTAGGAGAGATACTTGGATTTGGGGATGTTAATCAAGAATTTGAGGATTTAAAATCCAAAGTTAAATCGTTAAACTTTAAAGAACTAAGTGTTAAGCCTATTGATGATCTCATAGAAAAACTTGAGGCAGGGGGATTAAAAGTAAAAGAATTGACTGGCAGGGACATGACCATAAATAAGGAAAGTATGCTAACGTCCAGAAGTCATAATGCACGACTTACAAGAAAAGGTGTTAACGATTTTAATGCAGGGAATATTGATGCTCTTGTAATGAACAGGGTTGCTGGTACTGGTTTGTCTATGCACGCAAGTGAAGACTTTAGTGACAAGAAACAGCGTCATATGATTGTCTTGGAAGCAGAGCCAAATGTAACTGACTTTGTTCAAATCCTAGGAAGGATTAATAGGACAGGGCAAGTTACTCTTCCCCAGTATTCATTATTCGCTACAAGTCATCCAGCAGAAAAAAGAATTGCGGCAATGCTGGAAAGAAAAATGGCATCGCTTAATGCTTCAACAAGCGGATCAGTTAAGACAGACTACAGCGTCAAGGGCATTGTTGACTTTATGAATGCTACTGGAGACAAGGCTGTCAAGGAATTCCTGCAAATACATCCTGATATTAGAGCATTATTTGTCGCTTCTGATGAACAATTAGAAGCATCTGTTGGTATTGCCGAAGATGTAGCCCGTAACTTATTGGTTATGGATCCTGCAACTGCAAATCAGTTCTATGAATTTGTCCTAAAGAGATATTCTGAACTGAAGGCAGAGGAAACAGGATTAGGAGTTGGAAGAACTAGCATTATTGGAATGGCAGGTGCTCAAGCTACGGTGTTGGAAGAAAAGGAAATCCAAGACGGATTATCCGATGGAAGTCCTTTCCAAAGGCCAGTGTACCTTCAAAAGATAGTTATGAAGAAGGCTGTCAAACCTTTTACGAATCCTCAATTGAGAAAAAAGATCATAGATAGTCTTGATGGAAAAAGCATTGCAGAATTTACCAGAGATGAGTTATCCGAAAATAAGAAAGTATTTCAGGATGCCATAGATGAATTACAAAAACCAGATACACAGGAAGTAGTAGATCCAAAGAACAAACAAGATAGGATAGGAGAAAGAATACAAAAGATTAAAAAACTTTACCGAGCAGTAGAAAACAATATTAATCAATTTAGAATCGGATCGACTGTACAGATAAGGGCTGGTATAGAGAAAGATGCTCCTATTTATGATGGAATAATAATAAACAGGAAAAAAGATACTTCCAAGAATCCTACAACAACAGGATCTATTCAAATAACCTTTGCCTTGGCAAATGGGGAATCCCAGCAAGTTATGATTTCGCTTTTCCGTTTTTTGAAAAATGATGCAACTCTGGGAGAGTATACTTTAAGAATCGAAGATGAATCGAAAGTTAAGAAACTGTTCGAGGAAGGGCAAAGAATAGTAACAGAGAATCGGTACTTCATAGCAGGTAATATTCCTCTGGGATCAAGTCTCATTACGGGTGGAAACTACGTCAATATTCAAAAGCGGATTGGCGATACGGCAGAGTTTGACCAAGAACAAGGAATTCTCATGCCTAAAACATTTGATCCTATAAAAGCCATTGAGAATATGCCAATTAAGTTCAGCAACCATGACGAGATATATCAATATTTCCTCAAGGCTGGAACAAATGCCAAGATTAAGAATTATAAGGGGGATATAGAACTTCTAACCAGTCCACGAAGTCCGGGCCTTATCTTTATCAGGGCAAAGAAAGGGGCCAAGCTTATTCTAAAGAATGATGCATTTGAAAAACGATTGGATCATGGATGGAAAAAGATAGCAAGGGCGTTTGCGGCTGACTTTAATTTTGTAGGACAGTTTAAACTTACAAACATGGAGACAGGAAAGAACGGACTTTATGATGTTGCCCAGCACTTGGATGAATTGGGTCTTAAATTCCAGACGATAACAAACCGTGAAGCAGCAAAAAGTGCTAAAGCCGATATAAAAAAGAATAATGCTGGAGAAGGTGTCGGTGGAAGTGTTGGTGCAATGAAAACACCAAAGGATATGTTTGATGCCGTCAAGGATGACATCAATATCAGCCGTGATTCATTCTTCAAGAGAATGAGAAACAGCATGACTGCGATGGCACGGAATGTCAGTGGCAGGTATAGTGCAAGGAAGAATCCTAGAGTTGGCGAGACAAGACAGTTCTACAGTAGATCCAACGAGCATCTTGATAATATCATTATGCCAGAAACAGAAGATATCAATATTGAAAAGGGTGTAGCTCCTAAACTAGCCACTGGAATACTTGATAAGGTACTAACACCGTTTGTTGTGGCAAAAAGATTCATAGACAAAAGCATTTATAACTTTGTCAATAAATCTATAGAAGCACAAAGTTTTATTAGGACTCTTGGTCGCAGGTTAGAGAGAAAGTTCTTGCTTATTAAATCCCAATATAAGAAAGCGGATTCCAACAAGGTTCACGATATACTGTGGTCTGGAGATGCGGCTGGTAGAACATTTACCGTGGAGGAACTGAAGGAAGGATTTGAGTTTACCAATGAGGAGAAGGCGGAATTAAAAAAACAAGGTCATAGCACAAGAGAGATAAACAGGGCTGAAAAGGAAAGCAAGTTCAACGATGATGAAATTGCCATGTACTTTAGAATAAGAAGGTTGTTTGAAGCAGTAGGACGATTAATTGACAAGCATAATTTTAGGATGATTCCGTCCGTAAGAAGAATGAAAGCTCTTCACAGGAAAAGAATGGAGGCACAGGTTGAGTCTGAATCAATTAGTGAACTAACAAGATTGTTTGCCAGAAAATTCATGTTGGAAAGACAGCTCGTGAATAACATCAATGATGCCACAACTCTTCAATTGCAGATTGAAGAAATAGATGAGCAGATTTTTTCTATTCCATTAAGGAGCTATACAGATGCAGATTTTTCTAGATTCAAGGAAGCAAAGAAATTATATGAAATAGAAGAGGGTAAACTGAGAAATATATCCGTTAGAAAAAGGACTGGATATGTTCCTCACTTGTTCTTTGGATCATTCAAGATAAGGAGATTTGATGGCATTGACGAGAAAACTGGACAAGAGATATGGAAGAATCTTGTTGTCCCTGCGACACCAAAGGAACTGTCCAAGAAACTTAAAGATCAGGGAAGATCCGAACGGCAAATACAGGAAATCATTAATGATCTAGAGTCAAGCAAAAATGTCCTATTCTACAGCAGTGCCAAAGAGGCCAAAGAAGCGGCAGAAAGGCATCTTTCAAAAAAAGGTAATGAGGGAGATACCCTTAAAATAGAACCTGTTGATATGAGATATATGATGGGAGATGCAACTGTTTTAAGCGATAGGGAATACAATAAGATCATGGGAGGAATTACATCTTCTCTGGCTGAAAACCTTACATTCGATCAGGCAAAGCTTGTTGGTGCGGAAGCAAGAGCACTGATGAGAAGAAAAAGCAGGAGACGAACAGCAACTTTCGCAATGAAGAGAAGGGGTATCCCCGGATATGATAAAAATCTAAATCAAGTCTTTAAGATATTCGCAAAATCCGTTGCACGATATCGGTACATGGATGAACTAAAATACGAATATGTCAATCTCATGGAGAAAAAGGGCTGGGGGGAAGTCAGTGAAATTAAAGATCCTGATGGAAGAACAATCGCCCAATGGCTTGAAACATACTGGAGAGATCTAAACAACGAGTATCAAAACGGAGAAAGAAGAGTTGATCGTTTCCTTAATGAAATGTCAAGTACTTTTGTTGGCAATCCGAAACTATGGGCTATTGCAGGAATAACATCCATGTCATCCGTAATATTCGGTATGCCTTTGATGCCTGCGGCATTGGGCGGTTTTGTCGGTTATTCAATGTACAAGGGAATGAAAGCGGAACGGTTCAAGTCCCGTGCTATTACAGGTGAGATGCTGTCGATATCAGCCCACATGAAGCTGGGTGCATTCTTCAACTTATCTTCGGCAATTGTTAACTTATCACAGTTGGCAAATGTCTATACAAAACATGGTGCTCTTAATACAACTGCCGGATTTAGGAGAGGTTCGATGGCATTGTATAGGATGGCTAAAGGAGATTATGAAGAAATAATAAAGAATTCAGAAAAATACAGTGCGGCAAAAGTTAATGCGGCACGGGATGCCATGATGTTGGCAAAATATGCAGATGTAAGATCGGAATATTTTTATACCGATGAAAATCCAGATATATTTACTGAGAGAAGCAAGATCGGTGAATTCTCAATGATGTGGTTTCAAGGGGCAGAAACAATTAACCGTGCAACTTCCTTCTTCGCTGGCTTTCATCAGGCTGAAAAAGAAGGAAAGAATAGGCAACAATCAATAAAGATTGGTCAGTATTCTGTAAGGGAACAACAGTTCAGCTATGACAATTCGGCCAAACCAGAAATACTAAGAAGTACTTTATTGCGTGTACCTTTGCAATTCAAGAACTGGCTAATTCAACAATTAACTTTCATGGGTGGACTTCGAGGATGGGAATGGTCTCGTTTCCTAGCCATATATTTCTTACTGGCTGGAGCTTTAGGAAATACATTCCTCGCTCTAGCAGATTTTGTACTGAGGCTGTTTGGGTTTTCCCCAATGCAGTACATCAAGGAATGGTCTGTCGAGATGGCAGGCAAGGGCGAGACGGAGGCAATGGTTGGTCAATTGATTACTCGTGGTCTTCCAGCCGTTGTATCATCTACAGGAGCTGGTTTGGGACTTAATACATCATCTAGAATAGGCATTGGAGACAAGGGTATTCCAACTAAAGCAAGGGATTTTTATGGGCCACTTTTAAGCACATTCATCAATATGCACAAGCTTGACAGGGAGGGTGCATCCATTGGAGATCACATAGCCAATATTACACCAGCAGGAAAAACATTGAAGGCTATCGAGGCAATGGCAGCAGGTATGCCTTTGGAATCTGCCTTCACGGATTTTCCAGAGTTCAGTCAGAACTTCATGGCCAATTGGCGTGATGAACAGGAAGCAACAATTGTTGATCCCTATCATAACAGGAATATAAAGATAGAAGGATTCAGTGATGCCGATCTTGTTAGAATGATGATTGGATTCCAAACTACCAAGGAAGCACAAGTTTCTGATTTTGTCAGCAGTATCAGAAGAAAAAATGAAATTCGCTCAAAGGATATGGATTTTATTAGAACACGCATAAATAATGCAATAAGGAAATATAAAAACAATCCAGAAAAGATGGGTATGGAACTACAGAAGATTGTCGAAGAAGCAATGGAGGACGGTGTTAATATTACCTATCAGGGAATAAAGAGAATGATTATTGATGCCCATCTTTCCTTAATGGACAGGGAATTCAGGAGAGCACCTAAACACCAGAAGGAATGGATACTAAACAATATTCAGAACATGGAAAGCCAGTACGGTTCTGAAGCAATAGGGAGTTACATAGACTAATGTCAGAGTGGGAACAGGAAATATCGCAGCTAAAGGCGGACAGTGCAGGATTAAGAACTGATGTAAAATATATTCGTGAGGATATCGCCATTATACAGAAGCAGATAAGAGACTTGAATAAAACCTCTAATATGGGTCTGGGGGGACTAAAGGTTTTCCTTGCTGTGGGTGGAATATTGGGTGCTATTTGGGCTTTTATGAAAATAATGAAATAGGTATTGACAAATCTTACACAGGTACTATATTTAGTGGTAAGTTATGTAAAATATAACAACATGTAGTTATGAAATCATATAAGAAAATTTTCGTGATTTCAGATTTGCACGCTCCTTACTCGCACCCCGACAGTTTGGATTTCCTATATAAGGTCAAGAAAAAATACTCGCCTGATTGCGTTGTCAATATTGGTGATGAATTGGACTTTAGTGCATCAAGTTATCACGAGTCATCAACAGAATTATACAATCCTTCCAAGGAATTGGAGGAGGGGAAAAGGATCCTCAAGAAATTAGAGAAGATATTTCCTTCCATGCACTTGCTGCATTCCAATCACGGAAGCATGGCTTTCAGGAAAGCGAACACGGCAGGAATAGCAAAGAACTTACTGAAGCCCTACCATGAAATGCTGGAAGTCAGCAAGAAATGGACATGGCATGATACGTTGACATTGCCGACTCCACTTGGAAATGTCTATTTCGTTCACCAGCAGTCATCGAATGTACTGCAAGTGTGTGCGGCTGTCTCCATGAACGTGGTACAGGGACACTATCATACGAAATCATGTATCCACTACATAAGCAGTCCAGAAAAATTGATGTGGGCTATGAATGTTGGATGCCTGCTCGATAAGAATCACCTCGCTTTCAAATACAGCAGGGTCATAGTCAAGAGACCGATATTATCCTGTGCAGTTGTAACAATGGGAATACCAAAATTGATTCCAATGGTTCTTAAAAGAAACGGCAGATGGGATGGAAAGATTCATCTGTGAACGATACAAGGGAAGACTTAGTCAATCATCCTCCACACTACAAGTATGGGAATGTGGAGATATTGGACATCATCAAGGAAAAGTCAAAGAATACCCGTATGAGCCACTACGAGTTTGGCATATGGGGTCAAATGATCCAGTACCTTTTCAGGTTTGATCTAAAGGGAGACTGGGAAACGGATTTAAAAAAAGCAAGGTTTTACCTCGATGCCCTCATCAAAGAAGAAAATCAAAGAAAATAATACAAGTGTTTCTGGATGGGACGAGCTGGTTCAAAACCTTAATGCTAGGTTAACATTAAATAAAGTTAGGATAAAAGTTAAACATGGAAATAAGTCAAGATATGGAATACATGGCAAAAACCCTGTGGGGAGAAGCCAGAGGAGAAAATAAGGATGGACAGATTGCTGTTGGACACGTCATCAAGAACAGGTCTGATAAGAAGACTTGGTACGGCAAGACGATAAAGGATGTTTGTCTTAAAAAATGGCAGTTTTC
>Ga0208316_1001017_pt1 | contig 18789 bp, 17 predicted proteins | sample MalvireepMed_231_FD_184240 | JGI IMG/M metagenome (GOLD analysis project Ga0208316, IMG submission 184240) | Marine viral communities from the Global Malaspina Expedition - Malaspina viral metaG DeepMed_231 (SPAdes) (version 2) | ecosystem: Environmental > Aquatic > Marine > Oceanic | place... | reverse complement strand
AGGGCGCTTCCAAGCCCAGGCCGAGTGTTAGAATCTGGGTGCCGTCCATGTCATACCTCCTGCCGCTGTGGAGGTCATATTCTGGCCCAGCTCAGGGGGCGAATTCCACACCCAACGTCGAAGAGCCAAAAAATGACTCAAGTCATTTTTTCAATTTGGGTGTGCTATATTCTAAGCGTGTCATCAAACAGGAATGGAGAGTTAAAATGAAAATCAAAACGTCACTTGCCGCCGCAATCATTAGCGTAGTTGCCATACCAGCATTCGCAAACTTTGGACAGTCTGAATCTCAGGCCAAACAGCTGACGGAGGGAGTTACACCTAGTGAAATATTGACCAGAGGGTTTGCTCATGAGTATGTGCTCTCATTAAACGAAAGCTCCGAGGTCAAGATAGCTAGTGAGCACTTTCCTGGGTCATCAAACTTTGCGCTTCACATGAAAGCAAAACTGATGGACGCATCCGGCAATATCGTTTCGGAAGCTAATTCTGTCAATGGAGACTTCAAAATTGATGAGAGACTCGATGCAGGCGAGTACCGCTTGATTGTTTCAGGAGAGACGGGGGGGCTTGGGGATAGTGATACACACCGGTACAGTCTGCATGTAGACATTCAGTGATAAATTAAAGTTGGCCGGCTAATGCTGGCCAACAATTACTTTAAATGTTTCGTTTAATGATTTTAAAGTAATTAATAAACGTAGTTTTTAATGTTTGATTATTTATTTTATTAAATTTTCTGTATTTTTTTGAGCGTAATCCTTTTGTTTGGAGGGCCGCTGTGATCAAGGCTGCATTGTTATTCAGCGGTGTCTTGGGTGTCGCCTGGATGCCGGCTATTGCTGTTGCCGGAAGTGAAACGGACAATTTACAAAAAGCGATACAGATAGCCATTGATCAGGACCCCTGGTTAACCGGAAGTGCGTCCATTGAAACCGCCCTTGAGAACGAGGCCATTGCATCGGCCCAGCTCCCTGATCCCCAGATTTCATTGAAAGCGGGAAATCTGCCGGTTGATACCTTTGACTTGAATCAAGAAGGTATGACCCAGTTCAGCGTAGGAATCAGTCAGAAATTTCCCAGAGGAGATAGCCTGGCGCTTGCCAAGCAACAAAAGCAGCAGCTTGCCGCCCAACAGCCGATGTTGCGGCAGGATAGGGAAGCCAGAGTCGAGGCTACGGTTAGCCAGCTTTGGCTGGAGGCCACTCGTGCTCAGCTGAGCATCAGTCGGATAGAGCGTGATCGTAGCTTGTTTGAGCAGCTAGCGGAGGTGGCCGAGGTGAGCTATGCGTCCGCCTTCGGAATGACCCGCCAAGACGATGTGATTCGTGCTCAGTTGGAGCTGACTCGCCTGGAGGATCGCTTGACCGATCTCAGACAGCAACAAGAGGCAGAAGAGCGGCAGTTAACTGAATGGTTGGGGAGTGAGGCGATGCTACCGATAGCGGAAGACTTCCCCGAGCTTGTTTTGGTAGAGCCAAGCCTCTTCACTGACGCTGAACGTCCCAGTCGTCAGCTGTGGTATGAGCGAGTGAGGCGTCACCCTGCAGTGCTGGCATTGGAGCAGAAGATAGATGCCATGGAGACTGGGGTCGATGTGGCGAGGCAGCAGTACAAACCAGAATGGGGTGTATCGGCACAGTACGGCTACCGCGAGGACGACCCTATGGGCGGACGCCGGTCCGACCTGTTCTCTGTGGGAGTGGCCTTCGATCTACCTGTGTTCACGGAAAATCGTCAGGACAAGAATGTCGCAGCAGCGGCATCACGTCATGAAGCGGTCCGGTACGAGAGAGAAACCTTGGTTCGTGAATTGATTGCCCAGCTGGAAACCAATTGGGTTAAGTTGGCGCGCCTCGATGAACGATTAACCCTGTATACGCAACGATTATTGCCCGAGCTGAGCGAGCAGGCCGAAGCCTCTCTGAATGCCTATAACAATGACGATGGTGATTTTGCAGAAGCCGTGCGGGCACGAATTGATGAAACCAATGCGAGTGTGGAGCTCATAGGCCTGAAAGCCCAACGACTCAAGGTGATCTCGGATATCAACTACCTGCTGTCCCAAGGCACGTCTTCACGCTAACTCACGACTTCTCAAGTCTGGAATGAGACATCACGATGAATCAAATGGGTAGGTACTTTTTCGTTATATCGTTAGGCGTCCTGTTGGGCGTGTCCGGTAGCATGGTCCTGGGAGGCAAGACATTCATCCTGAAGGCAGTAGAAACTGTTATTGGAAACGATAGTAGTGAGACTGGGATGGAAGAAAGTGGAGAACGCACTCCCCTTTACTGGGTGGCGCCGATGGATCCCAACTACAAGCGAGACAAGCCTGGAAAATCCCCGATGGGGATGGACCTCGTGCCGGTTTATGATGATCAGGACGAAGGGGATACTCCTGGGACAGTAAAAATTTCTCCTGATGTCGTCAACAATTTTGGTGTTAAAACGGGCGTTGTCGAAAAGGATACATTTGACGCCACGGTCAGGACAGTTGGCTATGTCCAATACGATGAGGACAAGCTGGTACATATCCATCCCCGCGTCGAGGGATGGATAGAGAAACTATTTGCCAAGTCCGAAGGCGATCCCGTTACCCAGGGTCAGCCACTCTATTCACTCTACTCGCCAACGCTCGTTAATGCTCAAGAAGAGCTGTTGCTCGCAATGAACCGCGGTAACCAACGCCTGATTTCTGCCGCCTTGGAGAGACTGCGAGCGTTACAGGTGCCCAATGAGGCTATCCAGAAGCTAAGGGACAGTCGTCAAGTGAGTCAGGCGATCATCTTGCGTGCGCCCCAAAGTGGCGTCCTGGATAATTTGCAGGTGCGTGAAGGAATGTTCGTACAGCCAGGAATGAGCATGATGAGTATTGGCGTTCTTGATCATGTGTGGGCTGTCGGAGAGGTGTTTGAGCGCCAGGCAGCGTTGATCGCTGAGGGAGATGAGGTTCGCATGACTCTTGACTATCTACCCGAACGGGAGTGGACAGGGGTGGTGGACTATATATATCCAAGTATTGATAGTGAGACGCGTACGGCTCGTGTAAGGGTGCGTTTCGCTAACGATGACCTGGCGCTAAAACCTGGAATGTTTTCTCAGCTGACCATTATGTCAAACACGACGTTGGAGGCATTGCAAATACCCCGTGAGGCCTTGATTCGCACCGGAAGCCAGTCGCGTGTCGTTCTTGCATTGGGTGATGGAAAATTCAAATCGATCGAAGTCGACGTTGGACGCGTGGGTTGGGAAACCGTCGAGATATTATCGGGCCTTGAGGAGGGCGATCGCATCGTTACGTCGGCTCAGTTCCTTCTGGATTCCGAGTCAAGTCGAACATCAGACTTTCGACGAATGGACCATAGTGACAGTGCTGAAGAGGCCGATGAGAATTCCCTTGTTGAGACCGTATGGGTGCCAGCACGCATCGAAGATGTCATGCCAGATCATGGCATGGTGACGCTATCCCATGCCCCCATCGCGGCGTGGAATTGGCCGGCCATGAGCATGGATTTCCAGGTTGCTGATACGGTTAGCCTTGAACAGCTGAAAGACGGTATGGACATCCATGCCGAACTCGAACGGATTGCGGAAGACAAGTTCGCTCTACGCGGTGTGCATGTTGACGATGATAAGACTAAAGCACCCAGCGATGAGGGCATGGATCACGGAGAAACCAGTAATGCGGAACGCGGCCAGCAAGACGTGATGAGCCATCAAGGCCATGCAACTGGGGAGAGCAAGTAATGATTCCTGCGTTGATCCGTTGGTCAATAAGCAACCGTTTTCTCGTGCTTCTTGCTGCCGTGATTCTGGCGGGGGCGGGAATCTATTCAGTCAAGAATACCCCGATTGATGCTCTACCGGACTTGTCAGATGTGCAGGTGATCATCAAGACCAACTACCCGGGCCAGGCTCCGCAGGTCGTCGAAGATCAAGTCACCTACCCGCTCACCACGGCCATGCTGTCGGTTCCCGGGGCAGTAACGGTACGCGGCTACTCCTTCTTCGGCGACTCCTACGTCTATGTGATTTTCGACGAAGACACCGATCCCTACTGGGCGCGCTCCCGTGTGCTGGAGTACCTTTCTCAGGTAGCGCCCACGCTGCCGGATAGTGCGCGCCCACAGCTTGGTCCGGATGCCACTGGCGTGGGTTGGGTCTATCTCTACGCTCTGATCGACAGGACCGGCCAACATGACCTCAGTGAGCTGCGCAGCCTGCAAGACTGGTTCCTGAAGTATGAGCTTCAGACCGTATCGGGCGTTTCTGAAGTCGCGGCGCTTGGCGGCATGGTCAAGCAATACCAAGTGGTGGTGGATCCGGAGAAACTGCGTGCCTTCGACATTCCCCTGGCTCACATCCAGACCGCTATACAGCGGGCCAACCAGGAAGTGGGCGCCTCGGTCGTCGAGATGGCCGAAGCCGAGTACATGGTGCGCGCCACTGGTTATATCCAGAGTCGTGAGGATCTTGCCAGTATCCCGCTGGGTGTGGATGATAATGGAACGCCTCTGCTGCTCAAGGATGTCGCCGACATCGGGATGGGGCCCCAGATGCGCCGTGGCATTGCCGAACTGAACGGGGAAGGTGAGACCGTCGGCGGCATCGTCGTCATGCGCACAGGAGAGAATGCCCAGAAGACGATCGATGGCGTCAAGGCCAAGCTTGAGCAGCTCCAGTCTAGCCTGCCGGAGGGGGTGGAGGTCGTGACGGTCTATGACCGTTCAGGCTTGATCGAAAAGGCGGTAGACAACCTGCTGCGTGGCTTGCTCGAGGAGTTAGCCATCGTAGCCTTGGTATGCGTGCTCTTCCTGTTCCATCTGCGCTCTGCGTTAGTGGCGATGATCAGCTTGCCGATGGGCATTCTCACTGCCTTCATCATCATGAACTGGCAGGGCATCAACGCCAACATCATGTCGCTTGCGGGTATCGCCATTGCGATCGGGGCCATGATCGATGGTGCCGTCGTGTTGATCGAGAACTTGCACAAGCACATGGAGCGTACACCGCTGACGTCCGAAAACCGGTGGAAGGTGGTGGCCGATTCGGCGGTGGAGGTGGGGCCGGCGCTTTTCTTCAGCTTGCTGATCATCACTGTCAGCTTTGTTCCTGTCTTTACCCTCGAGGCCCAAGAGGGGCGGATGTTCTCGCCGCTCGCCTTCACCAAGACCTATGCCATGGCAGCCAGTGCCGGGTTGGCGGTCACCTTGGTTCCGGTGCTGATGGGCTACTTAATCCGTGGCCGCGTAATTCCTGAGCACAAGAATCCGGTCAATCGATTGCTGGTCGGGGTCTATATGCCAGTACTCAAGGCAGTATTGAGTTTCCCGAAGACGACGATCGCCTTGGTGCTGGCGATAACCCTGGTGGGTTTCTGGCCGGTCAGCAAGATTGGCAGCGAGTTTATTCCACCCCTGGATGAAGGCGACTTGATGTACATGCCGACCACTTATCCAGGGCTGTCGATCGGCAAGGCGCGGGAGCTCCTTCAGCAGACCGATAAACTGATTGCCAGCGTACCGGAGGTGGACACGGTGTTTGGCAAGATCGGACGGGCCGACACGGCTACCGACCCTGCGCCGCTGACCATGGTCGAGACTTTCATTCAGCTCAAACCGCGGGACGAGTGGCGAGAGGGGATGACCACCGACAAGCTCAAGAAGGAACTCGACAGCCTGGTGCGGATACCGGGGGTATCCAATGCCTGGGTGATGCCCATCTCGACGCGCATCGATATGCTGGCAACCGGGATCAAGACGCCGGTGGGCATCAAGGTGGGCGGAGAAGATCTCAAGCAGATTCAGTCCATCGGACAGCAGCTGGAGACGATCCTTGCCGATGTTCCCGGTACTGCGTCGGTCTATTCCGAGCGGGTGGCCGGAGGTCGCTATATCAAGGTTGATATCAACCGCGCTCAGGCGGCGCGCTATGGCCTGAACATTGCCGACGTGCAACAAGTGGTGGCGACCGCTATCGGTGGTCAGAACATCACTCAGACCATCGAGGGCTTGGAGCGCTACCCGGTCAACCTGCGCTACCCACAGGATTACCGGGACTCCCCCGAGCGACTGGCCGAGCTGCCGATCGTGACCGCCAATGGGCAGCGCATCGCTCTAGCCGACGTGGCGGACATCTACGTGGAGGACGGACCACCGGCGATCAAGAGCGAGAACGCACGTCCCAACGGTTGGACCTTCGTGGATATCGAAGGCGTGGATGTCGGTACCTATGTGCAGCGCGCCATGGATGTCGTGGCGGACGAGCTCGATTTGCCCGCCGGTTATTCGGTGACGTGGTCCGGGCAGTATGAATACATGTTGCGTGCCAAAGAGAAGTTGAGCTATGTGGTGCCTCTCACATTGGCAATCATAGTGATCCTGCTCTACATGAGTTTCAAACGCTTCAGTGAGGTAGCCATCATCATGGGCACGCTGCCGCTGGCCATGGTAGGGGCTATCTGGTTGATGTACCTGCTGGGCTATAACTTCTCCGTGGCCGTGGGAGTGGGGTTTATCGCTCTGGCCGGGGTGGCAGTCGAGATCGGAGTGATCATGCTCGTATATCTCAACCAGGCCTATCAGCAGATGCTCGAGGGCTGCCAACACAAGGGAGTACAACCCCGTCGGGAGACTCTTCGCCACGCCGTGCTGCACGGTGCTGCTCTCAGGGTGAGACCGGTAATGATGACATCGGTCTCGACCATTGCCGGTCTTCTGCCACTGATGTACAGCTCCGGCACGGGTTCCGAGGTGGTCAGCCGCATTGCGGCCCCGATGGTGGGGGGGATGTTGAGCGCAGTGATACTGACGCTTCTGGTGTTGCCCTGTGTCTACTACCTGTGGAAATGCCGCCATGTGAATCATGCATAACGTCAGGATCGACAAGGCTGGGTGGCACATTCTAGATACGCGAATGCCGTATCTCGAGGGCTCCCAGCCTAACACGAATCGTCAGTGGTACTCGATGTGAGGTGCACTAGCGATGCCCCCTGGAATTAGGTTGAATTTGCACTTCGTGAGTCAAGATTCAGTTTGTATTCAGGCCATTAGGCTATGCTGGTAGATAAGAAAGCACGCTTGGCTATTTGCTAACCCGCTGGCGTAGCGTCGAGCGATTCATAGAAGCCTGAAGGGCGCGAGGAAATTGCCATGATTGCGTACCCACAGATCGATCCAGTGGCATTTTCCCTCGGACCGGTACAGCTACATTGGTATGGCCTAATGTACGTGGTGGGGCTGACGGCCGCATGGTGGCTGGGGCGGCGGCGAGCGCACCGCCTCGGCTTGACCCATGATGATATCGGCGACCTGATCTTCTATGGCGCTCTGGGCGTCATCATTGGAGGGCGCTTGGGCTATGTGCTGTTCTACGGGCTCGACCAGCTGATAGCCAACCCCCTATGGCTTTTCAAGATTTGGGAAGGGGGCATGAGTTTCCATGGAGGTCTTGCCGGCGTGCTGGTAGCCGCCTGGCTGTTCGCTCGCCGTCACCGCCTGGCCTACCTTCAGCTGACCGATTTCATCGCCCCGCTGGTGCCGATCGGTCTGGGGGCAGGGCGTCTGGGCAACTTCATCAATCACGAGTTGCCGGGGAGGGCCAGCGAAGTGCCCTGGGCGATGATCTTCCCTCCCATGCTGGGCTTGGGGCCTGAACCCCGCCATCCATCAGCACTCTACGAGTTTGCCCTGGAGGGTGTGGTGCTGTTTGTCGTGTTGTGGTGGGTGTCACGGAAACCGCAAACTCAAGGGCTTATCTCGGGTCTATTCCTGCTTCTGTATGGCACCTTCCGTTTCATCGTGGAGTTTGTGCGCTTACCCGATCCTCAATTGGGCTTCATCGCCTTTGATTGGCTCACTATGGGACAGTTGTTGACGGTACCAATGTTGGCAGCAGGTGCGTTCCTGGTCACCACTGCATGTCGTAGTCAGCGAACCATGGTTGCTACATCGGACCGATAAGCAAGACAAGTGATATGAGGTATGTCGATAATATTGGAAGAACGTTAACGATATTACAGTACGAGGAGAATTCTCATGGCACACAGAGAGCATCGGTTGGGAGTTTCTGAAACGACCTTGGTGAACCGACACTTAAAGCTTGATTCCAGCGATCTGGATGCGGTGAAAGCGGCTGTTGCAGATATTGATGAGCTATACGGGCTAGACAGTGTTTCGTTCGATGAGAAGAAACTAAAGCTTCACCTGGCCTATGATGCCTCACGTCTCTGCCTCGACTGCGTCGAAGATATTCTCGACAAATATGCGGTCGAAATCAGTCGTGGTTGGTGGAACCGCTTCAAGGAGGAGCATTATCGATTTGTCGATCAGAATGTGAAGGACAACGCCAAGAAGGAGCCTTGGAGCTGCCATTGAATGGTAGTCACATCTATACGCAAGGCTAGCCTCAGGGTAAGCGCTGCAGGAAACTACGCGTGGTCCGCTCGGCTAGGGAGCTTCATGTAGCGTTATTTGCCTTTCTGCTGAATCTTCCCTGGGAGTTTCTTCAGGTTCCGTTGTATGCGGGCATGCCTGTGATGCCACATTGGGAAGCTGTGCAGGCTTGTATCCAGGCAGCCCTTGGCGATGTATTGATCACGTTGATGGCGTATTGGTCGGTGGCCGTATGGCATCGACGTCATGACTGGCTTCGGGGCTATGGGGCCAAGGAGTGCGTGGGCTTCGTGCTGGTGGGCGTCGGTATCACGGTGGCGATGGAGTGGCACGCTACGCTATTCAGTCAACGGTGGGAGTATGCGCAGCTGATGCCCCGTGTGCCGTGGTTGGGCACGGGCCTCTCGCCGTTACTACAGTGGTTGATCTTGCCGCCGTTGATGCTGTGGATGGCGCGTCGTCATCGGTTAGGTTCGGAGGTTGTATCCAAAGAAAATAATTGACTATTGGGTAGCGCATAGGTTCTACACTTTGATTTCAATGTATCTAACCACACTCTACCATTTGTCATCTGGTGAGTCTCAGAGCGTCAAGAGGGCTTTCGGTAGGGTCTGGTTTCATTCACCCAGGAGAGAGGTGATGGAGTCTATGGATAGAACGCCACAGTACAAGACAAGCAGAATAGCCTCTCACTGGTCGGTGCGATTGCCTTAGGGACCGGGGTCAAGCATGAGATGGAGTATGTTGTTGGTGAGTTAAAGAGTAGAGCGGACCCCAAAGCATTGAATACCTATGTATATGATTATCTGGAACACAGGCCGATCCGGACGCATCGGACCTGTGATGCACCCTATGCTGCGCTGGGTTTCAATGAAATCTGTCGGGAGATTTTCGACTTCCATGATCAAGTGACAGATCTCTATCGTAACTTGGTTGGCAAGGCGGAGATTCCTGAAGCAAGGGAGTTGCTTGAATCCCTTCTTGAGCTGGAACAGCATGAAGCGATGCGCCTTGTTCGGCAGACTGGGAGGATGGACGATCTGTAAGAAAATGATGTCTGGATCTGTTATAACTGCCTGATCGCCACCCTCGGCATAACATCTGTCCTGACTGTTCCTAATGTAACGTACCAGAACGGCATCGGCATTGCGTGTCTGGCATCGATGCCGATTGTCCTGTTTTTTATATCTGCTATTCATCTCGGTCGCGCTGATCATGCCCGACATGACGGTGCATCAGGAAGTGCATGCCGAGACAGAGGGCCAGGGGCAGCAGCAGCCAGGCGCCGCTGCTCAGTGATTGCCCGCCCCACATGAACAGCAGCACGGCGCCTCCCATCAGCACCACGCAGGCGGTCATCATCCATTTATGGAGTGCCGCGGTAGGGGAAGACGGCTCTTTCTGTGATTCGGCCTCTCCCGAGGGGGGCTTGGTGGATTCTGGTCGTTTCATGAGCGGTCGCCTTTGGCTTGGACCGATGGGGTGGCAGTGGAAGGCTCTCCGCGGGGCTGCTCACGGGCGTAACGCCGCTTGAGCAGCAGCGAGTTGCCGATCACCGAGAGGGAGCTGGTGGTCATGGCGATGACGCCGATCATCGGGTGCAACAGGCCGATGGCGGCGATGGGGATGGCGGCCACGTTATAGGCGCTGGCCCAGATCAGGTTCTGGACGATCTTGGCGAAGGTGGCTCGCGAGAGGTGCATGGCGTCCACCACGGCGGTGAGCTCGCCGCGTACCAGGGTCACGTCCGCCGCCTCGATGGCCACGTCGGCCCCGGCACCGATGGCGATGCCCACGTTGGCCTGCTTCAGTGCCGCGGCGTCGTTGATGCCGTCGCCGACCATGGCCACGTGGTTGCCGTGTTGTTCCTGCAGCGCGCGGATGGCATCAACCTTGCCTTCCGGCAGCACACCGGCCTGGACCTCGTCGATGCCCACCTCTTCAGCCACGGCGCGGGCGGCGCGTTCGTTGTCGCCGGTGATCATCACCACGTGCAGACCGAGATCATGCATGCCGCGGATGGCCTCCACCGACTCCTGCTTGAGGGTGTCGGCCACGGCCACTAGGCCGAGTGCCTGGCCGTCGGCGGCGACGATTACCACGGTGCGGCCCTTGCCCTCGAGCTCGCCCATGGCGTCATCCAGGGCCTCGAGGCCGGTCACGCCTTCCTCTTCCAGCAACCGGCGATTGCCGATCAGCACCACTTCGTCGCCCACCTTGCCCGAGACACCGCGCGCACCGGTGGAACGGAACTCGCTGACCTCGCCGGGTTTCACATCGCGCTCCCGGGCACCATCGACGATAGCCCGGGCGATGGGGTGCTCCGAGGCGTTCTCCACGCTCGCCGCCAGGGTGAGCAGGCGGTTTTCGTCGGCGCCTTCGGCGACGACGGCCTCGGTGAGTTTTGGTTCGCCGCGGGTGATGGTGCCGGTCTTGTCGAGCACCATCACTTTGACGTCCTTGAAGGTCTGGATCGCTTCGCCGGAGCGGATCAGGATGCCACGCTCGGCACCGATGCCGGAGCCGACCATCAGCGCCGTGGGGGTGGCCAGGCCCAGCGCGCATGGACAGGCGATGACTAGCACTGCGATGGCGGCGAGAATCGCCAGCACCGGCGTGGCGGCCTCGGGGTTCACCCAGGGCAGGAAGGTCGCACCCCAGTCGAGTATCGGTCGCAGGGCATCCGGGAATAGCGCCCAGGCCACCAGGCTGGCCAGAGCGATGGCCAGCACCGCCGGTACGAAGCGGCCGGTCATGCGATCGGCGAATTCCTGGATCGGTACCCGCGAGCCCTGAGCCTGGTCGATCAGCCGCACCACTTGGGAGAGGAAGGTATCGCCGCCGACGCGGGTCGCCTTGACCCGCAAGCGTCCCTCCTTGTTGATGGTGGCACCGATCACGCTGTCCCCGGTGCTCTTGTAGACCGGTATCGACTCGCCGGTGGCGATGGACTCGTCGAGATGGCTCTCGCCCTCGACCACCTCGCCGTCGGTGGGGATCTTGTCGCCGGGGCGCACGACCATGATGTCGCCCGGGGCCAGCTCCTTCACCGCCACCTCGACTTCCTCGCCATCGCGCTCGACGCGTGCTGTCTTGGCACCCAGGGTCATTAGGCGGCGGATGGCCTGGGAGGCGCGTCCCTTGGCGAGTGCCTCCAGGTAACGGCCCAGCAGGTGGAAGGTCATGATGGTGGCGGCCATCTCGATGAATGAGGTCATGGGGTAGACGAAGCCGACTAGGCCGATCAAGTAGGGCGGCAGGCTGCCCATGGAGATCAGCACGTCCATGTTGAAGGTGCCGTTCTTCAGCGAGCGCCAGGTCGACTTGTGGGTGGCGATACCGCCATAGAGAAACACCACCGGGAAGGCCAGCACGGCGATGATGGCCAGGTAGCCGGGAATCGGCTGCCAGAACATGTGCGGCATCATCAGCAGCATGATCAGGGTGGTGGGTACCGCAGCGATGATCAGCCGCTTGCGGGCCTGGGAAAGATAGGCCTCCTCGATCTCGGCGTCGCTGTCGGCATCCTCCGCCTCGTCGGCCTGCACGGCGGCCACCTCATAGCCGGCCCCTTCCACGGCGCGCTTGAGCGCATCGCCATCGGGGCCATCGGCGGCAATACTCACAGAGACGCGATGGCTGGCGATATTGGTGTCGATTGATTCGATACCCTCGAGCCGCTCCAGGGTACTGCGGATGATGCCGGCGCAGTGGTCCGAGCCCATGCCGGGAACGGTCAGGCGGACCTGTTGCATGCCGGTACCACCACTGACGGCGGCCACGTCGTAGCCGGCGCCTTCGACGGCTTCCTTCAAGGTGTCGCCGTCGGGCCCGCCTGCTTCGATGGTCACGCTGACATGGTGGTTGGCGATATTGGTCTGGATCTCGCCCACGCCATCGAGGCGTTCCAGCGTCTTGCGCACGATGCCGGCACAGTGGTCACTGCCCATGCCGGGGACCGTCAGGGTGATCGTGTTGGGGGGTGAATCGCTCATCGCTTGTCTCCTGTGGGCGTTGCCGAGTGGACGGCCAACAATGGCCGTCCTGTTGCCTGAGTCTGTGACACTCCCGGTCAGTGATGGGCCTCGTGGTCCTCGGGGTCGACGTCACTCTCAGGGGTGGCCTGCTGAAGCTGCTGGCGTTGCTCGTCGGTGAGCAGGTCGTTCATGGTATTTTCCAGACGCACCCTCTCGGCCATCATCTCGCCGTGAAGCTCGGCCATCCGACCGTGCAGGGCCTGGACCTCCTCAGGATCGGGGCGCTCGCCGCGCATCTCCGCCATCAGGTCCTCGCGTAGGTTCATCAGGCGGCCCATGCGCTCGAACTGGGCGGGGCGATGCTCCTGCATCAGCGCGCGCATCTCGTCGTGCTGCTCCGGGTCGAGCACCTCCCGCATCATGCCCATGCCGGCGCCTCCCATCATCGGGCAGGTCATCATCCCGCCACCCATCATGCCTTTCATCATGCCGGGCCCCATGCCGCCCTGGCCGCCACTCATCATTCCCCCCATCATGCCGGGCCCCATGTCGCCCTGGCCGCCGCCCATCATTCCGCCCATCATGTCAGGGCCCATGCCGCCTTGGCCGCCGCTGCCGCCCGTCATGCCGCTACCCTGATTGGGCTGATTGGTCGGCATGCTCTGGGCGAGAGCGATGCCGCTACCACTGGCACCGAGTGCCAGGGCGAGTCCGAGAGCGAGAGTATGCTTGCGAATTTCCATGATCCTTCTCCTAGCGAGCTGTTGGGCCCATTCAGGCCCTTTGCTGACATTATTCGGCTACGTGCTGCACAGAGGTCAATCCCATGTAACAGTGACTTTCACCTTTGTCTCGTTATGGTCTTCAGACATCGTTCATTCTCCCCGTTTGGCGAACAAGGCGCATGGCTTCGTGCTCTTCAAGTGCTAAAAGGGAATCTAAGAGCTCTTTAGCCTCAGGAATTTCCGCTTTGCCAACGAGGGTTCGATAAAGGTTTATCGTTTGTTCATGGAAATCAAAAACCTCTCGGCAAATGTCGTCAACACTTAGCGTGGAATAGGGCGCATCGCAGGTACGATGCGTACGGATAGGTTTATGCTCCAAATAGTCATAAACGTAGGTTTTTAATGCTTTCGCGTCAACAGTCTGTTCAAAGCGCGCCACAACGCGCTGCATTTCCGCTTCCTGTGCAGCTAAGTAATTGAGCAACATGCGAGCGCGCTCTTCTTCGTGTATATCGGCGCAATGAGCAAGGCAAGCTGCAAGATGCTCGTGTAACTGACGGGTCCAATCGATCAATTCACCAAAGGTTCTAACGTCCATTTGGTACCTCCTATAACGCTATTAACGTTAATGAGTGTGAGAGTGCTCGCTATCGTTTGAAGCGTCGCGTTTGGATAGGAAAATCCATTCGCCGAGTAAAAGAGTAGCCATTACTACACCAGCAACGATGAGCACCATGGGGTCCGAAATGGCTTTTACCCATAAAAAGCCGATTAACACGACAGCATCTAGTAGTATGGCAATGCTAGGAATAACAGGATTAGCCCCCACTCTGTCCTTGAGATGACGAAGCACACCCCAGTGGATGGCCATATCCATGATCAGGTAGAAAATGATGCCTAATGCTGCGATGCGGCTCAGGTCAAAAAAAGCGGTGAGCACTAAGCCAAATACGATGGTGTACACCAGTGTATGCTTTTGTACACTGCCGGGCATGTGGAAATGGCGGTGAGGAACCAGCTTCATTTCTGTCAGCATGGCGAGCATGCGTGAAACGGCAAAGACGCTGGCGATGATACCGCCCGCCGTTGCTAACATGGCGAGAATGACGGTAAACGCAACTGCCGCTTCACCCAGTGCGGGACGGGCAGCGGCGGCCAGGGAGTAGTCTTGGGTTTCGATAATTTCAGGCAAAGATAGGTTGCTGGCAACGGCAAAACCGACAAGGGCATAGATCACCACGCATAGCGCAATCGAGATCGTGATAGCTTTGCCAAGATTCCGCTTAGGATCTTTAAGCTCCGAACCACTATTGGTAATCGTCGTGAAGCCTTTAAATGCCAGTATGCCGAGCGCCGTAGCACCTAAAAAGCCCGTTATCGTAGGCGTAGGTGCATCGTTGCCAGCACCCATTTCGATGGAGTCGGCAATAAACACGCCGACAATACCAAACACTATAATGCCACCTATTTTGATAAATCCGAGCACCGAGGCGACGGTCTCGATCAAGCGGTTGGCGGATAAATTGATCAAAAAGGCTATTAGCAGTAAACCAACCCCGAGTAGGGGCACAAATAGTGAACGATCCCCCAGGTCAAACAACTCAAGCGTGTAGGAACCAAACGTTCTCGCCAAAAAACTCTGTGCGATCACCATGGAAAAATACATCAGGAGGGCATGAAAGGCGGTGGGAAGCGTCGGGCCATACGCTTTCTGTAAATACATGCCAATCCCACCTGCTGATGGGAAGGTATTGGACATTTTAACGTAAGAATAAGCGCTGAAAGAGACAATGACGGCAGCGGCCAGAAAGGCTAGAGGAAATAGCCGACCAGTCATTTCGGCCATTTGGCCGGTTAGCGCAAAAATACCGGCCCCAATCATCACGCCGGTGCCTAATGCAACGGCACCGACCAACGAAAGACTGTTTTCTTTATATTGTGGCGTTCTATCCTGCCCAACCATGAAAGCGACTCCTTGTATTAACGGCAACCACAGCAGCAATAACTGCTGAGGACTCCTGTGCGGTGTTTTTTGATGCTATATAAATTAAATATAGAACCTATGTGCAGCCACATGGCAAATGACTAACGGAAGGTCTGATTTTGCGAGGCCACAGGCAAGCAGCTCTTACCCTAAACTAGCTAGTCTTGCTCCTGGTTGTGTCATGTAGCCGTTATGACTATTAATGACAGCTCCAAGGTTCCTGTTTAGCGTTGTCTTTAACGTTCTGATCGACGAAACGGTAATACTCCTTCTTAAAGCGGTTCCACCGATCAGCGCTGACCTGTATGTCATGGAGCTTGAGAATTTTTTCAACGTCATCGATGCAGAGCCTCAGCGCATCGTAAGCAAGGCTGATATTTCGGTTTTTCTCGTTGTAGACCACCTTATCCATTCCATAGAGTCGGTCGATATCTGACAGCGCTTCTTCAATGCGTTTGGATTTACTGGGCTTGATTTTTAAATTCCGAGTCACCAGTGTGTTTTTGGAAACACCCAAGCGGTGCTCTTGTTGTGTCGTTTTCATGGTCTTTCTCCCAGGCGCGTACATGTATATATAGAGTGGTTCAGTTCTTGTCTATTTTGTCCTTATGACCGCCGTGGTGTTTATGCATGAAAATATGCATCAGTGGGCATGCTGCCAAAAAGAGGAAAGGTAAGAACTGAAATAGGTGGAGACGGTGCTCGGTTCCCATCAGGTATCCCGCCCAAATGACAAACCCAGCAAGTGGCACCCACAACATCAGCAAACGACTACTTGTACTGTTACTCATAATCACCTCAGTAACTCGCCCAAAGAGCCAACAGCAGTTAAGGCCGTTGGTTTGGGAAAAATCAAATAAATAACCCCAATAACAGCATGGATGATTTGTCTGAACGCAACCTGAACAGCATCGGAGGGAAATATGATCCTGATCAAGCGCCTCGCAAAAAGTAGGCGATAATTACCCAAGCGGTATCCATAGCCTCATTCCCATCATCATTAGGTTTTCGGTGAGCGATACAAAGCTTAATGGGTATTACTGAACCGCCCCGGCTTTACCGGAGACTCCATATCTTGAGAGGATGGAGTTATGAACTCACCAAAACGATATTCTTCAGAAGTCCGGGAGCGAGCTGTTCGATTAGTCCTTGAACAGCAAGGCGAATACCCGTCCAGGTGGGCGGCGATCTGCTCCATTGCCAGCAAGTTTGGCTGTTCACCAGAGACCTTAAGAGCCTGGTGCAAACGCTCAGAACTCACGCAGGGAGATAGCTCGGCTAATCTGCCTGAAAATGAACGACTCAAGCAGCTAGAGCGTGAAAACGTCGAATTGAAGCGCGCCAATGAAATTCTTCGTAAGGCGGCTGCTTTTTTCGCCCAAGCGGAGCTCGACCGCAAACCCAATTGATAGTGTCATTTATCGACGAGCATCGTGCTCAGTTCGGGGGCGAGTCGATTTGTAGCCAGCTACCAATCGCCCCATCGACGTATTACCACCACAAGGCACTTGAGACCGATCCTGAGCGGCGGGGAGATCGATATCGGCAGGATGCGTTTCTTACCGCTGAGATTAAGCGCGTGTGGGAAGAAAACTTCTGCGTCTACGGTGCTCGTAAGGTCTGGCGGCAACTCCGCCGTGAAGGGGTTAATGTTGCTCGTTGCACCGTAGAACGACTCATGCGACGCCTGGGGATTCGCGGCGTGGTGCGAGGCCAACGCCCCTTCACGACGATCAGTGATCCCGACCAGAAACGAGCACCTGATTTAGTGAAACGTGACTTTACGGCCATGCGTCCTAATCAGCTTTGGGTGGCCGATTTTACGTATGTCGCTACCTGGTCTGGCTTCGTTTACGTTGCGTTCGTTATCGATGTTTATGCACGCTGTATCGTGGGTTGGCGCGTAGCAACGTCGATGAAAACGGGATTGGTACTGGACGCTCTGGAGCAAGCGTTGTGGGCACGAAAGCACAGGCAAGGGTTAATCCACCATAGTGATAGAGGAAGCCAATATCTCTCGATCCGCTATACAGAGCGTATGGCTGATGAAGGTATCGATGCCTCTGTCGGCACCACCGGTGACTCCTACGACAATGCGCTGGCCGAGACCCTCATCGGCTTATTCAAAACGGAGGTGATTCACCATCGTGGACCATGGAAAGGGCGAGATGCCGTTGAGTATGCCACGCTGGAATGGGTTGACTGGTTTAACAATCGCCGACTGCTAGAACCCATAGGAAACGTTCCACCAGCAGAACGAGAAAAGGCGTATTATCGTCAATTGGAGGAGTCAGGTGAAGCTGCCTGACTCAAACAAACCGGTCTCCGGAATAACCGGGGCGGTTCATACTGTTGCCGACACAGGCGCACTTGAGCTCACGTTTATCGAGGTATATCGCTTTAAAGACAGAACCTGTCACACGGTGCCAACGAATAGCGCCAGTGGCGCAGCCAGCCAGATAAGCGTATCGGCCAGCAATTAGTAGCTTCGGAAGTATCTAGGCGTGAAGGTAAACGTAACTGAAGGGGACTTGGCGCTGGGCGTGCAGGTCATAGTTGAGAAACATGGCGCTAAAGCTCGCTACGCCCTGCAGCTTTTGCAGACCCGGGGGTATGATCGCTGTGGCTACGGCATACTCTAGCACGCGTGCAGTGAATATTATGCACTGAACCTCCCAACTGGCAGAAAAATCGATGAGTAACGCAGTGGCAAAAATTGCCAGCACAGGGCGATAGGTGGTCGCATTAGGGTCTGAAACGCTAACTCCCAGGTGCTCATGAAGCTCTTCATAGCCGCCAATACGTTCATAGCCCAGATATCCCTGGGAAATCGTATCGACATGTTCCTGCTCTGTAAACGCGTCAATCTCTTATCGCGAAGTCAGCAGGTTTACGTTCACCTAAGGCCCATGTGCACGAGCAGGTCAACGATCTACAAGCCAAACGGACATATGTACTCTCCTGTTTGCAACCATAAGCGCGAGCGCTGGAGTGAGTCGTTGTCACCGTTATGAACCTCTTAGTTGTTTATTAACACTATATTGCTTACCTAACATAATAATCTAACTCCCTTCCACAGCCTTCAGATCAAATATGTGGCGCGACGAAAACTTTATTGTGAAGTGAGTCAGTCGATCTTACTAAGCCTGAAGGCGCCTCAGTCGTTAGGTAATAAGTTTATTTTATATGAAATTTGTTAACTTCCATGTCTCAACATAAACATTTGAGATTCGCTAAAGTGTATATTTATTCGCTGACAATGCGAAGTTGGTTTTCTAAGTAAGGGCTAGCATTCGCCGGGAGCAGGTTTGTCGGAGTTAAAAGGACCAAGAGGTTGTTTTCTACTTAATAACACAAGTGGGCGGTTGAGACGGTAGCTAACAGTGTGGTGACCCATAAGGTGACTAAGAAAATTTGTTATAGGGCATAGACACTATTATTTACTCTGGGGGTATTCCAGTTTGTATTGGAAAGGGGTTCTCAATACTTTCGTCTGCTTGGTGACGCCTTTGCTCTTGTGTCCATAATGTCTTGAGATAATTCACCACATCTCGTATCTCGCTGGGAGCCAAAACTTCCTCCTGAATCCGTGAAGCCGGCGCCGACACTTTCCCTATCACCGCCAGCGAGCACTTTTTGATCATTCGCCCCGTGCAAGTTGGCTTTCGCAAGCCCGTTATTGCCAAAACCCACCGTGCTGATCGGTG
>Ga0208316_1001014_pt1 | contig 18835 bp, 15 predicted proteins | sample MalvireepMed_231_FD_184240 | JGI IMG/M metagenome (GOLD analysis project Ga0208316, IMG submission 184240) | Marine viral communities from the Global Malaspina Expedition - Malaspina viral metaG DeepMed_231 (SPAdes) (version 2) | ecosystem: Environmental > Aquatic > Marine > Oceanic | place... | reverse complement strand
GTCGGGCACCCGGCGGGCGACAAGTTACTAAAAGAGATATCGACTATTTTTAGGCAATTTGTAAATGGCCAAGATTTACTGGCTCGCATAGGAGGCGACGAGTTCTGCATTATATTTCGCAACCAAAGTTTGGACGAGGTAACCCAGTGTTTAGATAAACTTTTGCTTGCCGTTTCAAATTACCGCTTCGTATATGACGATAAACTCTTTTTCGTTGGTGCCAGCATTGGTGTAATAGAAATAAACGCAAGTACTCAAAGCGCTGAAGCATTGATTAAGGCAGCAGATAATGCCTGTTATAAAGCCAAGCACCTTGGGCGCAATCGCTACTTTGTGTTCCGAGAAAACGACAGTCAAATGGCGATAGACGACAGTGAAAACCAAGTATTGCATGCACTTCATAAAGCACTGCAACACGACGGGTTCGAATTGTATAGCCAGGCGATTATGCCGCTTACAGTGCCGCAAGAAGAGCAAGGTGCTCACTTACAGCATTATGAAATTTTACTTCGTTTAAACTCTAAAGAGAGTGGGCTTATTAGCCGCTTATTAGCCCCGGGCTATTCATACCTTTAGCAGAACGCCACGGGTTGATGAACAAAGTGGATTTATGGGTTGTCGATAACACCTTAAAAACGTTGGAAAGTAACCCTGCGCATATCGACAATGTTGGTAAGGTAGCGATTAATCTGTCGGGGATCACGCTTGGCGATGAAATGGCGCTGCATAAAATCGCGCAGCGAATGCAAAGTACCACAGTACCCGCCGAAAAAATATGTTTTGAAATAACCGAAACAACCGCAGTAACTAACTTAAATGCGGCAAAACATTTTATTTCTACATTACGTGATATCGGGTGTAGTTTTGCCCTTGATGACTTCGGCGCGGGTATGTCTTCCTTCACGTATTTAAAAAATTTAGACGTGGATTACGTTAAAATTGACGGGTCCTTTGTTCGAAATATCGTTCACGATCCTATTGATCATGCTACAGTAACGGCAATTAATAACATTGCGCACAGCATGGGTAAACAAACCGTTGCTGAGTTTGTGGTGGACAATGCGACAGCAGAAGTACTGCGAAAGCTGAAGGTCGATTATGGCCAAGGTTTTGCTTTGGATAAACCCAAACCACTGGCGCATAGAGTTCAATGGCGAGTAAAGCTTGCCTCTGCCTAAAAGGAAATAGTTATGGGTTTATTTGATACCATTATGGGTAATGCAAGCGAAACAAGCGCTGCAGATGTTCAAGAGGAACTTACCCCCATTTTAGCGGCTAATGAGACGGTTACTTCTGCGTTCAAATTAGTGCGTCAAATTAGTGCGTGATTTAAGCGTGTTCACTAATAAGCGTTTAATTCTTATTGATAAGCAAGGCCTTACAGGGCGCAAAGTAAACTACCACTCAATTCCCTATAAATCGATTACCCAGTTTATTGTTGAAACGGCGGGGCATTTTGATACCGACGCTGAGCTTAAAATTTGGTTGTCGGGTAAAGCCGATCCAGTTGAAATAGAGCTGAGTGCGTCATCAGCGCAGGCGGTACAGCAAAACCTAGCAACCCAGATGTTTAGCTAATAACGGCAAATATGGTGCCCCTTTGTGGGTATAGCATTTTGTATACCGCCAAGCCATTTTGTAAAACCCATTAAAAAAGCGATGCGCTTTCACAAGGCATCGCTTTTTTATTGCTTCACTTACTCTTAGCTTAGTCTTTTAAATTTCTATTAAAGAAATTGGTGACAGTTTTGTATAAGTGAATGCCCGTTTGTTTTCCACGAATACTGTGTTTCTTTCCTGGGTAGTCCATAGTTTCAAACGGAATTGCCAAGTCTTGAAGGTGTTTGTACAGCATGGTCGAGTGGGTGAACAGTACGTTATCGTCAGCCATGCCGTGGTAAATCAAAAGGTCACCTTTAAGATCTTTTGCGTAAGGGAATACTGAAGACGCAGTGTAAGCATCGTCATCCGTATTTGGGTTGCCCATGTAGCGTTCAGTATAGTGGGTATCGTATAAGCGCCAGTCGGTGACTGGTGCGCCTGATACACCCGCTGCAAAGTAATCGCCCGCTTTAAACATGGTCATTAGGGTCATGTAGCCGCCATAGCTGTGGCCATGAACACCAATACGCTCAGCATCAACGAAAGGAAGCGTACGCAAAAACTCTACGCCTGCCACTTGGTCTTCAACTTCAATAAAGCCCATTTTTTTGTAGATAGGATCTTCAAAACCCTTGCCGCGATAGTTAGAGCCACGGTTATCTAGCGTAAACACTACATAGCCTTGGTCAACCCAATGTTGGAACAGCAAACCTCGGTTGCCCGCCCAGCTGTTTGTTACAACTTGTGCGTGCGGGCCGCCGTAAAGGTAAACAATAACAGGGTGTTTTTGCTTAGGGTTTTGCTTTGCACTTTCTGGCGTGTAAATACGGTATTTGAGGGTTGCGCCATCTTTGGTGGTAATGTCACCAAATTCAGGGGCTGTCCAGCTATCCATATAGGCGTGCAGCGGGTGGCCTTCTTCAACCTTGTTTTCTTCAAGCCAGGTAATTCGCTCGCCGGTTGCGCTGTTAAGGCTAACCTGGGCAGGTGAATTTATGGTTGAGAAACGGTCAATAAAAATAGAAAATAGATGCATCTTTGCTAAACGCAGCGCTGTGATAAGCACCAAGCTCAGTCACGCGAGTTATATCCCCGCCATCTAGCGACACACTATATACATGGCTTTCCAGTGGCGTGTCTTTACGTCCAGAGAAGTACAAACGGTTATTTGCTGTGTCGATGGCTTCTACACTGTCTACTACCCAGTCACCCTTCGTTAATTGCTTAACTAATTTACCGTTATTGTCGAAGAGGTAAAGGTGCTTGAAGCCATCGCGCTCTGAAGCCCAAATGAATTGGCCTTGCTCTTTTAAGAAGTATAGGTCGTCGTGCAGGTTTACCCACGTATCACTCGATTCGGTTAACAGCACCTTTTGCTTGCTTTCTGTTATGTCAAAAGCGCGAAGTTCAAGGGTTTGCTGGTCGCGGGTTTGCCACTGATAAGTAAAGGTACTGCTGTTTGGCATCCACTTACCACGGGCAAAATAAATGTCTTTGTCATCACCTAAATCTACCCACGTGCGATCGCCAGATTTAATATCTTGGATAGCTAGTTCTACCAATACGTTTGGCGTGCCCGCTTTCGGGTACTTTTGTTCAATAAGTTTGATGTCGTCAGCATAAATTTCAGAACGTGTGATCACGTCGACCGGGCTTTCATCCACCTTGGTAAATGCAATCTTGCTTTCATCTGGTGACCACCAGTAGCCTGTCATGCGGCCCATTTCTTCCTGTGCCACAAACTCTGCCATACCGAATTTTATATTGCCGCCACCTTCTTTGGTGATGGCGGTTTCTTTACCTGATGCAATGTGCTTTACGTAAAGGTTCTGGTCGCGAATAAACGAAATGTAGTTGCCTTTAGGCGAAAGCTTGATGTCGGTTTCAAAAGCTTCTGTATCGAGCAGCTGCTTGGCACCTTTCTCGCCAAGCTTGTGGTAAAACACGTCACCGCCTAGCGGAAATAATAAGGCTTTGCCATCGTCTGACCATTGGTAGCTTACAATACCGCTGCCTGATAAACGCATACGTTCGCGGCGCGCTTTTTCTTCGTCAGAAAGCACTTCTTCGCCACTTTGTAAATCGTTAGAGTCGAACAGCATGCGAGTTTCACCACTCTCAATGTGGTATTCCCAAAGGTCCAAACGTTCATAATCGGTTTGTTTCCCTTTAAGGAAAGTTACACGCTCTCCATCAGGCGATACTTTTAAAGCACGAGGCGCATTGCCATCAAGAGAAGGGGAGGAGAAAATGCGCTCAATAGTGAGCGTTTCAGCGTTTAAAGCAGTAGAGAGCATAGCGGCTCCAATTAAAAGGGCTTTTTTCATTTTTATCTGCATATTTGACTGTCGAAGGTTTGATTGTAGTTATATCAATTTATGATACAAGGTGCGACGTATGAAATCCGCAATGGTGCTAGGAGCGACAGGTTTAGTAGGACGAACGCTCGTAAACATGCTGTTACAGGATAGACGGTATAGTGAAGTAACCTGCTTGGTCAGAAAACCGCTGTCATCGCAGATGTTTAAGGACCCACACAATAGGTTAAAACCTGTGGTGATCGACTTTGCTCATCTTCAGGATTACCAAGGCTACTTTAGCGTAAATCATGTCTATTGCTGCCTAGGCACAACGCTTAAAAAAGCGGGGTCTAAGCAAGCGTTTCGGCGGGTGGATTTTGAATATGTCCACGTAGCGGCGCAGTTAACCCGGGCGCAACGTGCGAATAGCTTCGTTTGGGTTTCGTCGGTGGGGGCCGATGCTAAAAGTAGTAACTTTTATTTGAGGGTAAAAGGCGAGTTAGAAAATGCCATTATGCGCATGCCTCAGCTGCCCCATGCATCAGCAGTTAGGCCGTCACTGTTGTTAGGCAATCGAGATGAGTCGCGCACCCTTGAAGATATTGCGCAGAAAACCGCGCCTATCTGGCAAAGCCTGATGAAAGGGCCATTGAAAAAATACCGGCCGGTTCACGCCGTTGATGTAGCGAGAAACATGATGTCGTTACAGCGCTGGTAATGAAATGTCACAACCTTAACGTGAAGCGCTGATCATCATGTTATAGAATGCGCGGCTTTCAATGACAGGATTATGCTTACCTCCTTATGTTTCGCTGCAAACAATTTACGGTTGCTCAAGACAAATGTGCAATGAAAGTGAACACAGACAGCCTTATTCTAGGAAGCTGGGCTGAGCCTAACTCTGCCCAGCGCATAGTAGATATAGGAACGGGAAGCGGTATTTTAGCGCTGATGATGGCGCAAAAAGCCCAAGCTTTGGCCTGCATTGATGCCATAGAGATTAATGAAGGCGCTGCATCACAAGCCGCTTTTAATTTTCAAAACGCGAAGTGGTCAAAACAGCTATTTATACATCATAGCGATATCAAGACGTTTGAAGCGCCATATCAGTACGATATGATTATCACAAACCCACCTTATTTTGATACGCCACATCAAGAGACCAAGGCTTATAGCACGCAGCCGGAAAAGCGAAACCTAGCAAGACAGACGTCTTCACTTAATCCGAATGAACTTTTTAAGCGAGCCAGTGCAATGCTTGTTGAGTTAGGAAGTATGTACTGCGTGTACCCATCTTCTATAGAAGATAATGTCATTGAGATTGCTCTGTTCTGCGGCTTCGCATTAAAGAAAGTAATGTATGTAAGGCACTCGTCAGAAAAAGCACCTTACCTTTGTGTGTTTCACTTCACAAAACGTGCTTCAGGTTTAGCGGGTTTAAACCGCCAACATGTCTTGGCATCAATCGCTGCAGATAGCAGGCAAACACTCACCATAAAGGATGAACAGGGCCAATATACCCACGAATACAAAGCCCTTTGTCAGCCTTTTTATTTGAAATTTTAACGAGCAGTAGAAAATGAATATTGTTGCAGAAGCGTTTGGTGCGATAGCTGTTGTTTTAAACTTTATTGGATATAGACAAAGCCATGTAGACAAATACCTACTTATTTCGGCTTTTGCGCTAGCTGCGCTAAGTGCGCACTTTTTCATGCTTGATGCCATGGCCGCCGGAGTCGGTACCTTGCTTGCCAGCGTTCGTAACTTTATTGCCATCAAGCACCGAAGTAACACCATCTTGTTTGCCTTCGTGGCGGTAAATATTGGGTTTCTCGCTTATGAGTGGTTTGTGCTAGAGCACGGTTGGATCATTTTTATCGCTTATGCATCCTCATTAATTTTTACGGTAGGATCTCTCGTTATTCGTAATACGCATACCATACGAAAAGTTTTTCTTGTTGCTGAAACCCTCGGGCTTGTTTATGCAATATCTGTAGGAAGCATCTTTGGTACTGTTTTTAACATTAGTAACCTAATAAGTATTTTAAGTAAGCTGCGCAAGCCGAATACCTAAAAAACAAACATATCTTTCTCATCAATTAGTCTAATACCCCTCCTTTTCCTAAGGTTTAAGAGTTCAAAATTTAGCCAGTAAAGCTCAGCTTTAAAAAGCCTGTAAAAATAGCGCTATCCCTTATTCTATAAGGTTTATACCAAAGTTTAATGAGCTAAAGTTCAATTTTATTTTGCGTATGTAAGCGTATCATTATTAATCAGTAAGTATGGTTTCAGCAATTTTTCCTCCGGGTGTGCAGAAGTAAACTTGTCGTGTAGTAATGAGATCGTGGACGGTAAGATGACGTTAATAAACAAGGCGAACTATGCAAGTGTAACGCAAATACACATATTGGATCGCAAACTTGGATTATTCGCAAACTCATAGACATCACTATACCTCTAAGCTGATAGTAGTACTCTTAGTTGCGTCTCTTTTTCTAGGGGCGCTTTTGTTAGCGCCCATGGATGCGCTTGGCCAGCTCCTTTCTTCGATAGTCGTTCTTATTTTTGTATCGCTTTGCAGTAAAGAAGCGAGGCACACTCAAAAGTATCAACACTTATTTCGCGTTGTTGCCCTTGTTCTAGCAATCGCGCTTAGTGTTAGGTATTTACTGTGGCGGGGCCTTTACACACTGACCTATTCCGATGTTTTATCGATGATTGCAGTGTGGCTACTTTTCGCCGCTGAAATCTATGCAGGCATCACCTCTGTGTTAGGCGCTATTGTCAATGCGTTCCCTTTAAGCCGACCTTTACTTTCTTTGGAAGGAATGAATAAATCTACGTTGCCTAGTGTCGATGTTATGATTCCTAGCTATAACGAAGATGAAGAAATATTAGAAGTCACTATCCGCGCAGCAAAAATGCTGGATTATCCTAAAGAGAAACTGCATATCCATTTGCTGGATGATGGAGGGACGGATCAAAAAATCAATGCAGACAACCCGATTTCAGCCGCTCAAGCGAAGCAGCGTAGACAGGATTTACAGGCACTGTGTGAACGCTTAGGTATTACCTATCACACTCGGGCAAAAAATGAGTTTGCCAAAGCGGGTAACGTTAATAGCGCAATACAAAACACCCATGGCGACCTAATAGTGATCCTAGACGCAGATCACGTACCTACATCGGACTTCCTTGATAGAACCGTGCCTTGGATGCTTAAAAACGAGAAAGTATTTCTTGTTCAAACCCCGCACTTTATGGCGAATCCCGACCCTGTAGAGCGTAACTATTTTTCAGCATTCAGCCGTATGCCATCAGAAAATGATATGTTTTATGGCACTATCCAAAAAGGCTTAGATTATTGGGGCAGCTCGTTTTTTTGTGGTTCAGCCGCACTTATGCGCCGTAAGCATTTAGATTTGGTAGGCGGTATATCAGGTGAGTCTATTACCGAAGATGCCGAAACCGCATTGGACCTTCATAAAATGGGCTACGAGTCGGTTTATGTCGATAGACCCATGGTTAGCGGCCTTGCGCCCGAGACCTTCGATGCTTTTATTCAGCAGCGCATGCGCTGGGCACAGGGTATGACCCAAATTTTATTACTGAAAAAGCCTTTTAAAGCAGAAGGGCTAAAATGGTATCAGCGAGTGGGCTACATGAGCTCAATCATGTTCTGGTTATTCCCCTTTGCTCGTATCATCTTTTTATTTATGCCTTTGGCGTACCTTGTGTTTGGTCTACAGGTGTACCATGCCTCCATACTTGAAATCTTTGCCTATACACTGCCACACGTCATCGCTACCTACATGATATCTACCATGCTTTTTGGGCGAACACGATGGCCGCTAGTGTCTGAGCTCTACGAAATATTGCAATGTGCGTTTACGCTAAACGCGCTAGTAAAAGTCTTCTTAAAACCACGTGCACCCTCTTTCGTTGTAACCCCAAAAGGGGAGAGCTTAGAAAGAACCTTCGTGTCGCCCCTTTCTAACGTCTTTTACTGGGCAATACTTGTCATTACTTTTGCATTGGGAAGCGGTGTGTATAAGTTTATCACCGAGCCGTTAACCCGAGAGCTCACATTAGTGGTGTTGCTCTGGAATGTCTTTAATTTACTAATACTTCTGTCAGTGCTAAGTGTACTTTTAGAGCGTAAACAGGTAAGAAGTCAGGCTCGCCTGCCCGCCACCAATAGCGTGGTGATTAAGACAAATAGTGATGAAGCTTGGGTGGGTGACTTAGTTGACCTTTCGTTAGGCGGTGCAAGGCTAAAACTAAAAGGTGAGGGAGCGTTCGTGCCAGAAAGGGCAACGCTAACGTCATGGAGCCATGCACTTAATAAAAACGTACACATCGCTATTGTTGTACTTCACTACGACAGTAAATCAAAAATACTTCGGGTGCGCTTTACACCAGAAACTGAAGAACAAAAAAGTGAGGCTATCGCGTTTGCGCTTTGTGACAGTTTGCGCTGGTTAGCTTTTCAGCGACGCAGAACCAGACCTATTTCTTACTGGTTTGGCGCTAAACACGTATTAAAAGTTGGGCTAAAGCCTGTTTTATTACATATGCTTGTATTAATGAGGAAATTCGCTAGCCAATTAGGGTTACTACCTAAAGCGGCAAAGGATAGTTAATGATAAAAAAATACCTTATTTTCACCTTGTGTTTGTGCATGTCGTTTACCCTAGCGGCGCAAACCGAGACATATCGGTTGACGGATTTTTTTGGTGGTGACGGTACCGTACGCCTTGAGGGAAAATCTGCTTCGCTGGACATCTCGATCCCATTAAGTTCAGTTACCAACATTAACAGCGCGCAGTTAAGATTAGAGGTGATGAGCTCTCAAGCACTGATAAAAAAACGCTCTCAACTTTATGTCAGGTTTAATAATGCGACGATAGGACAGGTAGCATTTGATCCGGATAGACCATCGCTAGTGTCAGAGATAGAAATTCCTAATACGCTGTGGCGCGCGGGTTTCAATACCCTAACACTGGCGGTAAGTCAGCATTATGCTGAGCAATGTGTAGATGGTAGTGCGCCTGAGTTGTGGAGTGAAATAAATGCCTATACCTCCACATTGAAAATTGACGCTTCAACTGCTGAAACACGCTTTATGCTAGATGAACTAAGCGGCTTTTTTAACCCCGGTATTGGCGGACAGAGAGGCGTGCAACTCTATACCGCACGCGAGGCTGACAGTGAGCTAAAACAGCAAGCGCTCCCTATTGTGGCGCAAGCCTTGGCGCTTAGAAACCAGTATCAGCCACTTATCATAGAGAGCGACACTTTTGATGACGGATATGTGTTACCTCAGTTAGATGAAACTGAAAATAGCGAGTGGAACGAACAAAACATAGCCCGTTATGAACGTTCGGCTTGGTATTTAACGGCAAAACCCAAACAACCGGTTCACGTATTGGTAGGCACTGTAGAAGCGCTATCGCCGGTATTATCTGATGAAGTAATGAACCAAATTGACGGTGCGTTTCTTAAAGCCCAACGCACTCAAGCATTTATTACGGACAATAAAGTGATAGTGCCTGCAAGTTACCGACTTATTGTGAGTGGTACTACCCAAAGTGAAGTACTAGAAGCAGCAAAAGCACTGGCGATAATGGATGATGCTATTAATCCAATTTCTCAGGTAACCGTGCTTTCTCAAACTCAAATGGACGCAGACACGCTTCAACGCAATCGAGTACTTACCCCCGATAATCGTTATTTTTTCCAACAACTTGGCGCGTCTACGTCACAGTTTAGAGGGGAGGGGAGTTTTAAAGTTAGCGCAGGTCGCACAAGTACCTTTGCTAAATGTTCAAATAGCAATGGGTAGTGAGGTAACGAAAGAGGGCTCGATAATCGTTTTGGGCACGCCAGAAACCCTTTCGCAACTAGAACAGTCTGAATTTAGTACTGCCATGGAGGCCACGAAACGCTGGTCTTATCGACTGCAGAATAATTTGTATAACCATATTCGCACCGTAACCGGCGATGAGTCTTTTAAAGAAATGCGAACAAATGGTCAGACTGTACAAAAAAATGATTTAGGTGAGCAGGCGATTTTGACCGCGCAAGCGCACCCAACCTCATCGCAAACCGACACCTTATTCATTGTTGCTGCGCAAACCCCTGAACTGTTACAAACAAGAGTGACTGAGCTTGTTAGTCTTTCAATGTGGGGCCAGATGGCAGGCGATTTCTTTGCGTGGAAAGATGCATTATCACCGTCACTTGTTATGCAAGTAAATGACAAATACGAAGTAGGTGAAGCTGACGATAACTGGCTGCATTTAAGACTATGGCTTTCTAACAACCCTTGGTATTGGTTGATTGGGTTTGTCGTTACTGTCTTCGTGGTAAGCTTAATTATCTACCTATTACTTAAGCGCAGAAATAAACAAGTACAAGACTCATGGTAACCGGATTTAAGGCAACAAAAACGCTGCTGGCGATAGCACTAACCCTATTGTTAGTGTCGTGCTCCACAAAAGAAGACAATGCTTTTAAATCGCAATTTATGGCGTATAAAGCGCTATTTATCGACGGCGGGCGTGTGGTAGATACGGGAAACGATGAGGTGTCGCACAGCGAAGGGCAAGGTTACGGCATGTTATTCGCTGTAGCAGCCGACGACAAAGATACCTTCGATGCCCTATGGCACTGGACCCAGCGCACGCTTTTGCGCAGCGATGGGCTTTTCAGCTGGCGGTATCGCCCATGTGCCGATAATTCGGAGTCGTGTATAGACGACCCGAATAATGCATCAGATGGCGAGATTTTAATTGCATGGGCCTTGTTACGGGCCAGTGAAAAATGGGGAATAAAGGGATATCAAGACGAAGCGGGTAAGATTGTTCAGGCTGTAGAGCAAAAGCTGTTGGTAGAGCATCAAGGTAGCGTGATGTTACTACCTGGTGAGTACGGCTTCACCTCACAAAGCGAGGGGCAAAAGAGCCTCCAGCTTAATCTGTCATACTGGGTTTTTCCCGCACTTACAGATTTATCTGCCTTATCCAATACACCGTCGCGATGGCAAAAGCTCCATCAAACTGGGCTTACTTTGCTTTCGAACATGCAATTTTCATCCTATCAACTGCCAAGCGACTGGGTGCGTTTTGAACCCCGCAATAGTGGTTCAGCAAAGTCAGGTTTATCCGGTGAGCTCACCCTAACCAACGTGGTATCTGCAGAGTTTGGCTTTAACGCTATTCGCATTCCGCTGCAGTTGGTATGGTCTGAACAGGTTCGTGACAACGCGGCTTTAGCCGAAGAACTTCTTACGCCCTATTATCAATGGTGGGCAAAAGCGCCTACTCCAGCCACCGTCTGTTAATCTACTTACCGAGCAAACCGCTGAATATGAGATGACACCCGGCATGCAGTCGGTGAAGTTAGCCGTCAAGTACCTTATGAAATCTGAAGAACCAGTGTGGCCAACAGTTAATCGCAAGATGGACTATTACTCGGCCAGTTTAACGCTGCTCTCTATGCTAGCGGTGTCGGATAACGCATCGTGAAAACGCGCTTTACCCCCCGTATCTTATTTGTGGTATTAGGAGCGGTAAGTATCTCCTACCTGCCACAACAGGCTTTCGGACAAACCAAAACAACCTATAAAGAAAAAGATTTAGGCTTACTTCCCGCGCCCAATGCGCAGCCTGACTTAACGGGGCTTTGGTATCACATTAACGAAAAGCAAATTAAACAGGCGAACGACGAATATAGGCGTTTAAAAAACAGTTATCCTACTTGGGATGTGCCTGAAGAAGTAAAGAGAGAGTTAGACAGGATAAACGGCAGGCTTAAACCCGCTCCCGCAGTACCTATTGCGACGTCCTCTGAGTCAGCAAGTAACGCTTTGCAAAAGGAACAGACAAATAAGGCATTTCAACCGCAAAAGCCACTCTCAAAGTCTTTGCCTTTGGAGCAGTTTGCCCAACTAACGCCTAAAGCGCGCGCTAACACATCAAAACAAAAGATTGAAACCTTGGCTGCGCTAAGCAAACAGCTAAAGCGTACCGACTTTTATCTGCTCATGGGTTGGACAGCTGTAGATAAAGGAATGCTAAAGACTGCTGAGCAGCAGTTCGCACTGGCGTTGCAATCGTCGGTTCGCGATATCGATAAACAGTCTGCCCAGCAAGGGCTAAACAGTGTGACTGGTGTGAAGCTGCAGCAATCACTTGCGCTGCGAGATGTTGAGGCGCTAGAACAGTACCTTAATGCTGATAACAGCGGCTACGCGAAAGAAGTGTTACAGGGCGCAGCTTGGCAGCAGTACGACAAGAAAGATTTCAAATTTGCTGACGCTTTGTTTCGCTTAGTTAACGACAATGAAGGTCGTTATTTAGCCCTTACTGCGCAAAGAAGTGAAGAGGCGCAAGACAAAGCATTTGAGCTGGCCTGTCAATTAAGCAAAGAAGCTTTTATTAGGCGATGCGCGGATGCGCTTGCCAGCCGTCAGGCAAAGTTTTATGACCTAAGGCGCTATAAGCAAAGTATTGAGGCGGGTGAAAAGCTCTCCCGTTTGCGGCCTCTCAATGTTGATGAGCAAGCGCTAATAGGGTGGGCGGCAAAAGCGCTTCAGGACACTGGCAAAGCCACCAACGCTTTTGAAAATGTGCTTGTTGTATCGCCCGATGATACCGTTATTGCTAATGAACTGGTGACCCTAAATCAATATAACGAGTCTGAGCTTAACCGGTTAGCGCTAAAGTTTACTGCGGTAAAAGCAATACAGCAGCAGCGGGTTACACGCAGCGCGTGGCCGCGAAAGCAATTTTTACTTGCTTATAACAGCAACGATGAACGGGTAACTGCGGCGCAGTACAAAGAGGGGATGAGCGCGCTGTATGGCGTGACTACGCGTAGCCGCAGCGGGGACGAAGGGCTTGGTAATTTCGACGTCTTTTCACATTATGTAGGTATTGGCAGCGGTTATGACAATTGGCTATGGCAGGTGTCCCTAGACTATAAGCAGTTCTACAGCGGCAGTCCACAAAGCGGAGATTGGTTTGGCGATAGGCAGTTAAGTAATACTTTTACAGGCATTAGTGGTTTTGAGGACATAGGGCTTCGCGGCGAGGTGCATTATCAGTCGCCTAGCTTTAACTTTTATGCCAATCTCGAATACGCCATGTTCGACCAACCTGTTGACGCCAAAGTAACAGGCCAGCTATCTGCAACCAAGTTTCTTACCAGTACGACGGTTGCGGCAACCTTGTTTAGAAAAGCGAAAGAAGACAGCTTGTTAAGCCAAACCGGTACTTTCAATGCAGACCACCAGAAGCCTTGGGGCTTTGTGATTGAAAGCGGTGTAAGAGGGTTAGTGGCGCATTCAATAGCTGATAACATGTCAGTTGCCGGTACCGCGCAAATAAGCCGCTTAGAAGGCGAGCGGGTTGCCGATAATAGCGCGCTATCGCTTCGTGGTGATGTTAGCTATGATATTGCTAGTGTCGTGTCATCCCAGCTTGATTATTGGCGTGTAGGGCCGTTTTTAAGCTACACCAGTTACGATAAAAACTTAAGCGGGTTTACCATAGGAAACGGTGGTTACTTTAGCCCAAGCCAGTTTGTAAGTATTGGTGGCTATTCAGAGTTGCTAACCCTTGAAGCCTTAAACTGGCAAGTGAAGCTGCGCAGCTCTTTTGCACTCTCCCGTGTTGAACAAGACGACGATCTGCGCTTTCCTATTGGTGGCGCTGCTTCATCCGAAGATAATAACAAAACGCTTGGCGAAAGCTCTGATACAGGCTTAAGCGGAAACCTGATGGCTGAAGGGCAGTATCGCTTCAGTAACAATTGGATTGTGGCGGGCTACATCGGTAAGGCCTTCGCAGTTGAGTATCAGGCGTTTGAAGCCGGTATTCAAATAAGGTGGCGAGAAGGGCAAGGCACAGGCGTGACAAGTGATGAACTGTTACTATCTTCGCCCAGACTTAGCGGCTTTGCACTGTAAAGCCGCTATGCCTACAGTTAACGACATCATTTCAATGTCTAGCTAACCTTATTACGCCTGGTTCTTTCTACGTCTGGCTAACATAAGGAAACTCGCTCCAAATAACAGGGCAATGGAGGCCGGTTCGCTAACGTTGATAGCACCAAACTGGTAGTTATTTATTTGGCCTGTTGGCGCCATGTAGGTTTCACCTTCATCGTTTATCAATTCTACTAGTGGTGTAACTAAACTATTAGCAATCACATTGCCGTCTACGTGGCCATTATAAAAGCTTAGTTCTGCGTAAGGGGCCAGTACGCTACCCTTAACACCTACGCTGTGTAGCGTAAGAAAATCAGCATCGACGAAGTTAAACAGAATATTGTTGGTATAAAGCCCATCGTGACGCTGGCCTTTGTTGTTATCGTTGTCTCTGTATTGGCCATTTTCTCTAAAGTATTCGTTTTCTTGCGTGAACGCAGTATTGAAAAAGCCCGTATTAAACAACTCGACCGACTCACCATATACATTAATAATGTTATAGCTGGTGGTAGAGAAATCGTAAACGATACCTTTGTTGGCCGCACTAAACCAACTTGAGTCAACGTCATAGATATTAATATCATCAGAGCCAGAGAAGGTGATGGTATTCACTTTGGCTGTGTTCGGGTCGGAACACACTACCGCTGTGTTAGGATCGTTGGCATCTGTACATGTCAACGTTGTGGTGCCATTCGACCTCATTGATGCAAACGCTTGAGATTGCGCCGTAACTTCAGAAGCAATAGCATTGAAATCAACGTTTTCAACAACAGCCTTGCTGACAGTGTCTTGCTCAACGGCCGCTGCACTTGACCCGTTGAGAGCGGTAAAATTATTAACGTCGTTGAGTGTTACTACGCCGTTAACTTCACTGCTATCAAGCTCAACGTTAGATTCCGCGAATACATTGCCGTTGGCAACTTGTGAACCATATTCACTGGTATTGCTCACACTGTCGTAGACGCTGTTAGGCCCACCAAGTTTTACCGTGTTAGCGTGAACATCACCTGAAACCACTTTTGAGTTACCAAGTTTTACGTCGCCTTGAGAGGTAATACCACCAGACTCGACGGTCGAGTTAATAAGGTTAACGGTTTGCTGAGCGTTGAGGGCGTTATCGAAAGTCAGTTCGGAGCCAAACACCATGCCAGATACAGTCGTAGGACCGCCGTGTACGTCACCTCGAGTGAAATGAAGATTGCCGCCTACAGACAACGCAGACTCGGACACATCCGGTGATAGCAGCAAACCGACGTTAAAATCGGTTACGTTCATTTCGCCGCCAACGGCTAGACGGCCTTCAACGTCAGAGCGTTCGCCTTCAAAGTTTTCGAAGATAAAGGCGTTATAGTTGAACGCTTCGCTTAGTTCTATTGTTGCTGCAGACACCTGGGATGCTGACATAACCGCTGCAACTACAGCAGTATAAAGTATTTTTTTGTGCATAATGGCTCCAGTGACATCCGAGTCTGGAACCGAGTTTCAACATGGGTTTTCCAGACACACCGAATGGTACGATCTGAACAAAATTCATGCGATAGCACAAGAGATACTTTGGTATAAGGTCCTATACGAAAAAAGCCACCCGAAGGTGGCTTTTCTTAATTTTCGCTTGATTAAGACCGAGCTTTAGCTGCTCTTCTTAACCAAAACAGATACTTTTTCGATACCTGCGATTTTAACTTGGTTCATAACCTCTACCACAGTACCGTGCTCGCTATCTTCGTGAGCCTGGATAGCAGCTGAATCCGTGTTGTTTTCCGCTAGGTATGTTTGCGTGTTTGCAACCACACGACGAATATCAACTTCACGGCCACCCATCATGATTGAGCCATCAGCATCAATACGAATAGAAAGCGCTTTTGAAGGCTTATCGTTTTTAGCTTGATTGTCTTCTGGACGGTTTACGTCTAAACCTTTCTCTTTCACGAACGAGGTCGTTACGATGAAGAAAATCAACATGATGAACACGATGTCCAACATGGGGGTCATATCAATCTGAGCCTCGTCTTCAGCCGAGGTATGCTTTTTTCTTTTCATCTCGTCTTCTTTCTTCTGTTACGTTCGAGCCATTTAGTATACTGCTTGTTACAAAAATATACAGACTTTTGTATAAAAACAGTGTGCTCATTAACACTTGTTGTTGAAAAAATACTCAGTTTCACGGTAATAAAACAACAAACTAGGTTTGTTTGCGTGAAATAGCGACACCTAATTGGTAAAAATACAACATCAATGCCTGGTTGAGTGATGTACGCAAGTTACCATGAGGATAAATGCCAAGTCTAGCTTCCGTTGATTTTTTTGTACCTTGCACCAAAAACGCATTTTTGATCTCGTGATCTTGAATACAGGCTTCAAATGCTCGGGCAGCCATCTCCTGAGGCATAGCATAATAATACATTTTTAGCGCGCGATCAGCTTCTACGGATCGTACAAAGTACTCATTTGGCCTTTTTTGATCATTTAAAAACAAAAGTGAGAAGCAATCGCTCAATTTTTGATTCAATGGGTGAGGGTTCATAGGCGCATTGTCTAGCCACGCCTGTGTTGCAAAACTGCCTGCAGCTATGCCTTCAAACATACGAGGCGCAATGTAGTGGTCGAACGCGTGAAACCACTCATGAGCCAACGCACCGGCACCCGCGTTTTTCGCCAAGGCAAGCTGTCGCTTTGCGCTATTGTAATGCGCGCTGCTGTGTTTTTGGCCGCCACTGCCAAACGCAAGAGAAAGGGATCCGTTTAGCGAGAGCACCTGTTCATTTATATTTAAGATCGCAACTAGATCGTAAAGGGCATCAAAAAAAAGATTCGCTGCGATCTGCTGTTCTTCAGCGGTTACCCATCGGCCAACCGTGATGGTGGCAAAATTGAACAGTTTGCGAATGTCTTGAAAGGAAACGTCTGCGCCATCCCTATGACTTGGGCTATTGCGATAAAACTGCTGATGTAGGCGGCCTTTATTGTCCAACGTTTGTGTCCGTTTTTAACAGGAGTTAGGCCATAGAGACCAGTAATTTCTCACACCATGCTTCAATACGCGCATCGGTTTTGTCGTATTGATTTTCATCATCTAGTGATAAGCCAACGAACTGGGTTTTGTCTTCAGTTAGCGCTTTTGAGGCCGTGAATTCATAGCCTTCATTTGGCCAATAGCCCACGATATTGCTGCCTGAGGGTACAATTGCATCGTGAAGCATACCTAGTGCATCTTGAAACCATTCTCCATACCCAAGCTGATCGCCAAGGCCAAATAACGCAATGGTTTTGCCAGACAGGTCTAAGCCGTGAACCTCTTCCCAGTGTGACTCCCAATCTTCCTGAAGTTCACCGAAATCCCACGTTGAAATGCCAAATATAATAATGTCGTATTCTGCGGTGCGCGTTAAACTGACATCTTTAATATTGTGCAAATCAACGATGTCTTCGTCAAAAAGGCTATTGAGCTGCGCTTGAATCTTTTCTGCCGCCATTTCGGTATAGCAGGTTGTAGAGCCGTAAAATAACCCGATTGACAGTGCGCTATCACTCATTAGATACCTCTTTTCAACTAATCGTTTTTTGAAGTGGGGAATTCTACCTCTTTACCGTTGCTCAACAAAGCCTTGCACTGCACATCGGTGTTTTTATGTGAAATTTTTAATACACCTATTGCACATCCGTTGAATAATTCGCCATACCCCATACTTGGCTCTCTTGCTTTTACCGACATATTTCTTCGACGAGTAAAAAGGTTCAATGGCGATTTAGAGCGATAAAGAATGCGGTTTAGTCTATCTAGCCATTTGATCAATCCATCGGGGAAGGCGTTTTTTAAACCGCTACAGGTGAATTGCGTGATATGAGGGCTGTTGCGACGAAAACGCAGCCGTACGTCGTACACGAAAGAATAGTGTACGTCGCCAGATAATATGATGAACTCAGGTGGCGTTTTGTAATGCCTAAAAATGTTGAGCATTACGTTTGCCGTACCTTTATGGGCCATCCAGTTCTCAGCATCCACGGTGAGGGCTTTACCAAAAAAGGTAAACACTTTTTGAATGGCCTCGATAACTTTTACGCCGTAAATCGGAGCGGCAGAAACAACAATAACCGACTCTTTTCCAATAATGGAGTGTTGAAAGTCGCACAGCGCTTCCCAATCCATTAAGCCGGAAGGTTTATTCATGTCAGATTCTGAGCGCCATCGCTGGGTTCGCGTATCTAAAACTTCTATAGGCGGTGTTGTATCAAGGCGATAGTGCCACTGGTCAAAATCGAGTAGGTCGTCAATGATCTCATCATGCTGAGCTATACCTTGCTCACCTGTAGACTGTTTTACTTTTTCTATTAGCGCCGTCACTTTTTTAGGAGCGTTTCCCCAGCCTTGACAGAGTAGGTAGCCAATAAGCGCGTTGCCTATCATGCGTTTAGACAATGGGTTGCCGTAAACCTCTTGTTCCCAGCCGCGGGTTAAATTCCAGTCATCGGTTACGTCGTGATCGTCAAAGATCATGTAGGTTGGAATGTGGGCAAGCGCGCGTCGCACCTGCGGCAGTTGCTTTACAAAGCCTTTAAGTGCTTCATTTTCTTTATCAAAAGTTGCGCTGTATTTGTCGGGAATACCGTCTTTATCAATCGTTATTTCGGCCCACAGTGTGTCGGACCACACCAATAAGTACATGGCAATGATTTCTGCGCTGCCTATCAGGTGGTTTTGCGCGTTTACCGATGTGAACACGGGCTTCTTTTTCGCACCAAAGAAAAGAGATGACAATACCGTGTTTGTCGAAATCTGCGGCAGCAGTTGCTCGCGTTCATAATAGCCGTGAGGGTGTGTAGCAAGTTCTTGCGTATTACTTACCACTGCGCCCTCCAGTGTCTCATGAAACAGGCCTAAACGAGCGATCACGCTATGTATGGCTTTAAGCATAGGGCCTGCAACATCATCGGCGTATAT